>Ga0160435_1000066_pt1 | contig 68796 bp, 61 predicted proteins | sample HID1973K_E0MG_FD_108213 | JGI IMG/M metagenome (GOLD analysis project Ga0160435, IMG submission 108213) | Enriched mosquito-associated microbial communities from UW Madison campus, WI, USA - HID1973K_E0 MG | ecosystem: Host-associated > Arthropoda: Insects > Digestive system > Unclassified ...
CATGACGTTGATCGCGTTGACGTAGAACTCGCCGGCCACGCGGGCGGTCTGCTTGTTGGCGCCGAAGCTGAACATGCCGACGCCCGGCACGAGCACGATGAGCGGGTCGGCGCCGCGGATCGCGGGGCTCTCGGCGGTCGCATGCGCGTCGTAGTAGGCCTGGTAGTCGGCGCGGTACTCCTGGTGGAGCTCGTGCAGGCGCGCGAGGGTCTCGTCGACCGAGGCGGATGCCGGAAGGTCGACGATGAGCGGCTTGACCTTGGTGCGCAGGAAGTGGTCGGGGCAGCTCGTGCCGAGGGCGGCGAGGGCGGGAGCCTTCTCGGAGGCGAGGAAGTCGTGGACCACGTCGGCGTCGGTGAAGTGGCCCACCTGCGGCTTGTCGGTCGACGCGAGACCGCGGATCGTCGGGGCGAGGGCGGCGGCCTTCGCGCGCCGCTCGGCCTCGGGCAGCGCCTCGAAACCGGCGCGGACGCCGCCGAAGGGGTCGGCCTTGCCGTGCTCGGCGATGTAGGCGGCGGCGGTCTCGATGATCCAGAGCGAGTTCGCCTCGGCTTCCTCGGACGTGTCGCCCCACGCCGTGATGCCGTGCCCGCCGAGGATCGTTCCGATCGCCTGCGGGTTCTTCGCCTTGATCTCGGCGATGTCGAGACCGAGTTGGAAGCCGGGGCGACGCCAGGGCACCCACACGACCTTGTCGCCGAAGATCGTCGCGGTGAGCGCCTCGCCGTCGGCGGAGGTGGCGATCGCGATGCCCGAGTCGGGGTGCAGGTGGTCGACGTGCGCGGCGTCGACGAGGCCGTGCATGGCGGTGTCGATCGAGGGGGCCGCGCCGCCCTTGCCGTGCAGGCAGTAGTCGAACGCGGCGACCATCTCGTCTTCGCGGTCGATGCCCGGGTAGACGTCGACGAGCGCGCGCATGCGGTCCAGGCGCAGCACGGCGAGACCCTCGGGCTTCAGCGTGCCGAGGTCGCCGCCGGATCCCTTCACCCACAGCAGCTCGACCGGCTCGCCCGTGACGGGGTCGATCTCGGTGCCCTTCGCCGACGTGTTGCCGCCCGCGTAGTTGGTGTTCTTCGGGTCGGCGCCGAGGCGATTGCTGCGGGCGATGAGGTCGGTGACGGTGGCGTTCGTCATGTCGGGTTCCTTCAGGGTCGGTGCGAGGACGTGGTGAGGGTCAGGAGGCGATCGGCGAATCTGCCGATCGAGACGGATGCCGCGGGCTCCGTCGGGCGGTTCAGGTGTCCGTGCTGGGTGCCGGGCTCGCGGACGGTCTCGACCTCGACCCCGGCGGCGCGGAGCGCGGCGGCGAAGGCCTCGCCCGACACGCGCAGCTCGTCGGCGTCGCTGTTGACCATGAGCACCGGCGGGAAGCCGGCGAGCTCGTCGGGGGTCGCGAGACCCGGGACGGCGTAGACGTCGGCGCCGTCGGCCGGCCCGCCGAGGAAGTTCTCGTACATGGCGAGGACGACCTCGGGCCCGAACCGGTCGGCGACGGGGTCGGCATCCAGGGATGCGCGCAGCTCCGCGTCCGGCTCCGGCTGCACGGCCAGAAGCGTCGGGTAGGCGAGCGCGACGAGCGCCGGAAGGCGGAGGCCGGTCGCGGACGGGTCGGACGCCCGGTCGTGGAGCATCCGGAGCGTCGCGCCGGTCGCGAGGTTCGCCCCTGCGCTCGCGCCGCCGATCGCCCACGGCCCGGCGGCGATCCCGGCATCCTGCGCCCACGCGAAGGCGAACCCGACCTCCTCGGAGGCGACCGGATGGTGGTGGCCCTGCAGTCCCGGGCCGAGCGGCGCGAGCCGGTAGTCGACCGAGACGACGGCGATCCCGCGTGCGGCGAGACCGCGCGCGACGCCGTCGGCCTCGGGCATGTCGAGGTCGCCCGCGGCGAAGCCGCCGCCGTGCGCCCACACGATGCCCGGGCCCGCGGCATCCGCGGCATCCGGTCGGTACACCCGCACCGTGAGCGGGCCGTGCGGACCGGCGAGGATCTCGTCCGCCACCGTCGTCATCGGATCACGCGCCCCAGCCGGCCTGGGTGCCGCCGACGCGGTCGTCCGCGATCTGCTGCTGGTAGCCCGAGGCGAGGTAGGCGGCCATCGGGTCGGCCGGGAGGCCGCGCGACTCGCGCCACTCGGCGAGCGCAGGCCGGACGTCGGTGTAGAAGGCGTCCATGAGGATGCCGTTGGCGGCGAGCACGTCGTTCGCCTGCTGCGCCGCGGACAGCGCCTCGCGGTCGACGAGGAGGGCGCGCGCCGTCATCTCCTGCACGTTCAGCACCGAGCGGATCTGCCCGGGGATCTTGTCCTCGATGTTGTGGCACTGGTCGAGCATGAACGCGACCTCGGGGTTGTTGAGCCCCCCGCCGCGGACGACCTCGACGAGGATCCGGAAGAGCTGGAACGGGTCGGCGGAGCCCACGATCAGGTCGTCGTCGGCGTAGAAGCGCGAGTTGAAGTCGAACGAGCCGAGCTTCCCGAGACGCAGGAGCTGCATCACGATGAACTCGATGTTGGTGCCCGGGGCGTGGTGCCCGGTGTCGAGGCACACCATCGCACGGTCGCCGAGCGCCGCCACCTGTGCGTACGAGGTGCCCCAGTCCGGAACGTCGGTGTGGTAGAACGCCGGCTCGAAGAACTTGTACTCGAGCACGAGGCGCTGCTCGCCCGACAGGCGGTCGTAGATCTTCTGCAGCGAGTCCTGCAGGCGGTCCTGGCGCCCGCGCATGTCGTTCTGGCCGGGGTAGTTGGAGCCCTCGGCGAGCCAGATCTTCAGGTCGCGCGAGCCCGTGGCATCCATCACGTCGATGCAGGCGAAGTGGTGGTCGATCGCCTTCTGACGGATGCGGTCGTCGTGGTGGGTGAGGGCGCCGAACTTGTAGTCCTCGTCCTGGAAGGTGTTCGAGTTGATCGTGCCGAGCGCGACGCCGTGATCCTCGGCGTGGCGGCGGAGCGCGGCGAAGTCGTCGACCTGGTCCCACGGGATGTGGAGGGCGACGCTCGGCGCGAGCGCCGTGTAGCGGTTGACCTGGGCGGCATCCGCGATCTTCTCGAACGGGTCGCGCGGGGTGCCCGCGGTCGGGAACACGCGGAAGCGCGTGCCCGAGTTGCCGAACGCCCAGCTGGGCAGCTCGATGCCCTGCTGGGCGAGGGCGGACTGGACGTCGGGGGAGAGCGTGCTCACGGTGCGTCGCTTTCGTGGTCGGTGACGGATGCCGTCAGTTGGTCGTGCAGGTGGAAGACCTCGGTGAGAGGGGTGGCGGCCTGGTCGGGGCGCCCGGCGAGGCCGACGAAGAAGGGAGCCATCGAGGCCTCCCACTCGGCGGCGACGGGAGAGGCGGCGAGGTAGGCCTGCGCGGCCGCGTCGTCGTCGGTCTCGTAGTAGCCGAAGAGGCGGCCCTCGTCGCCGAGGAACAGCGAGTAGTTCCGGCGCCCGGCGGCGGCGATCTCGGCGAGCATCTCGGGCCACACCGGCGTGTGGCGCGCGACGTACTCCTCGACCCGGTCGGGGGCGATCTGGAGCTGGAAGGCGACGCGAACGGTCATGTCACTCCTTCGTGAGGTCGCGCATCGGGGAGGCGGGCGGGCTATGAAACGATTCAAACTGTAGTGTGAGCCGAGGAATCCGTCAAGACAGGCAGGCCATGGCAGTCAGCGTGAAGGACGTCGCCGCAACGGCGTCGGTATCGGTGGGCACGGTGTCGAACGTGCTCAACCGCCCCGAGAAGGTCGCGCCCGAGACCGTCGCCCGCGTGCAGGCGGCCATCGAGCAGCTCGGGTTCGTGCGCAACGACGCCGCCCGTCAGCTGCGCGCCGGGCGCAGCCGCAGCATCGGCCTCATCGTGCTCGACAGCGCCAACCCCTTCTTCGCCGAGGTCGCCCGCGGCGCCGAGGAGCGCGCCGCCGAGCACGGCATCTCGGTGCTGCTCGGCAGCAGCGATCAGGACGCCGAGCGCGAGAACACCTACCTCGACCTCTTCCGCGAGCAGCGCGTCAACGGCGTGCTGCTCACCCCGCAGTCCCTCGACGGACCCCGCGCCGCCGCCCTGGTCGATGCCGGCATCCCCGTCGTGCTGCTCGATGCCGAGCTCGACGGCGGCGGCATCCCCTCGGTCGCCGTCGACGACGTCGAGGGCGGGCACCTCGCCGTCGCGCACCTGCTCGAGCGGGGACGGCGGCGGATCGCGTTCGTGGGTCAGACCTCGATCCGCCAGGTCGCCGACCGGCTCGAGGGCGCCCGCCGTGCGCTCGCCGGAACTCCGGACGCCGAACTGGAGGTCATCGAGGTCGACGCGCTCACGGTGCTGCAGGGGCGCGAGGCCGGGGAGCGGATCGCCGCGCGGGCGGCGGGGGAGCGCCCCGACGCCGTGTTCTGCGCGAACGACCTCCTCGCCGTCGGGGTGCTGCAGGGGGCGGCGATCCTCGGGTCGGTACGCGTCCCCGACGACATCGCGCTCGTCGGCTACGACGACATCGAGTTCGCCCAGTCGACCGTCGTCGCCCTGAGCTCGGTGCGCCAGCCCGCGCGGGCGATCGGCGCCGCCGCGGTCGATGTGCTCTTCGAGCGGCTCGACGACCCGGCATCCGCGCCGCGCCACGTGCGCTTCCGCCCCGAGCTGGTCGTCCGCGCCTCGAGCGCCTGACCTGGCTTGGGTGCTCACCGCTGCCCTGCCCTGACCTGACCTGACCCGCCCGCCCGCCCGCCCATCCGCCCGCCCGCCCATCCCACGGGGTCTCGCCGAACCCACACGATCCGCGACGTCCATATCGTGTGGGTTCACCCAACCCACGGGGTCTGGGCGGGGATGCCGTCGGCGCGAACGCGTCAGCGGGTCGCGGTCGAGCGGCGGACCACCAGTTCGGGCTGGAACACCGTCTGCCGGGGGATCAGCTCGGGGTCGTCGCACTCCTCGAGGAGGATCCGCAGGGCTGTGCGCCCGATCATGCCGCTCGGCTGACGGATCGAGGTGATCGGAACAGCCGCCGCGGCCGCGAACGCGATGTCGTCGAAGCCGATGAGCGCGATCTCGTCGGGCACCAGCATGCGACCCCCGACGACGAGCGACTGCAGCAGCCCCAGGGCGATGAGGTCGTTCGCGGCGAACATCGCGTCGGGCCACTCGCGGCGGGGGCGGCTCAGCACCTTGGCGCCGACGGCGACGCCCTGCTCGACGGTCATGGCATCCGTCACGAGCACCTCGAGCTCGACGGGATCGAGCGCGTTGTCGGCGGCGACGCGCGCCCCGGCGAGCCGGTCGGTCACCTGCCGCATCTCCATCGGCCCACCGACGAACGCGATGCGGCGACGTCCGGTCTCGATGAGGTGCTCCACGGCCATGCGGCCGCCGGCGACCGAATCGACCGAGACGGAGCTGAAGCGGCTCGTCCCGCCGAACCTGTCGACGAGGACGGCCCGGATGCCACGGGCGCGCAGCCGTTCGAGGCGCGGCAGGATGTCGCCGTAGGGAGAGATCAGCACCCCGCGCACCTGCTGCTCCTCGAAGAGGTCGAGGTACATGCGCTCGCGGCTCGTCTCCTCGTCGGTGTTTCCGTAGAGGATGGCGATGCCGTGCCGGGACGCCTCGTCCTCGGCGCCGCGGACGACGTCGGCGAAGAACGGGTTCTGCCCGTTCAGCACGACGAAGCCGACGGTCGTGCTGACGCCGGCGCGGAGCTTCCGGGCCGCGTCGTTGCGGACGTACCCGAGGTCTTCGATCGCCCTGAGCACGCGCTCGGCCGACTCGGACGACACCGTCTCGGGGCGGTTGAGCACGTTCGACACCGTGCCGACAGAGACGCCTGCCGACAGGGCGACGTCTCTGATGCTCACCACCATGGGGTGCTCCTTCGCAGCCGTGGAAAATCTCGGGGCCGTATCCGGACCGTGACTTGACCGGTGCGGATGCGATGCCTACAGTATCCATGAATCGGACCTGAATCGATTCAGATCCTATTCAGTCCGTCCTGATCCCTCAACGAGGAGGCGCCGTGCCCGACGTTGCCGCACCCGTGGTGCTCGAGCTGTCGAAGGTCGTGAAGTCCTTCGGCGCGGTCGTGGCACTGCGATCGGGGAGCCTCCGCCTGCACGCGGGGTCGATCCACGCGCTCATCGGCGAGAACGGCGCCGGCAAGTCCACACTCGTGAAGATCGTCGCCGGCCTCTACCGCCGTGACGGCGGCTCGTTCCAGCTCGCCGGCGAGGACGTCGACTTCACCTCCACCGCGCAGTCCAAGGCCGCCGGGGTCGCGGTGATCTACCAGGAGCCGACGCTCTTCCCCGATCTCACCGTCACCGAGAACATCTTCATGGGCCGCCAGCCCGTCGGCCGCTTCGGGCGCATCGACCGCAAGGCCATGCGGCACGAGGTCGAGCGCCTGTTCACGCGTCTCGGCGTCACGATCGACCCCGACCGTCCCGCCGAAGGGCTGTCGATCGCCGACCAGCAGGTCATCGAGATCGCCAAGGCGGTGTCGCTGGATGCCAGCGTCCTCATCATGGACGAGCCCACGGCCGCGCTGTCGGGTGTCGAGGTCGAGCGCCTCTTCGCGATCGCGAGGAGCCTGCGCGACGAGGGCCGCGGGCTCATCTTCATCTCGCACCGCTTCGACGAGGTCTTCGCCCTGTGCGACACGGTCACCGTCATGCGCGACGGCGCCTACATCTCGACGACCCCGATCGCCGACACGACACCCGCCGACCTCGTCCGCCAGATGGTCGGCCGCGACGTCACCGAGCTCTTCCCCAAGCAGGAGACGACCATCGGGGCGCCGCTGCTGGAGGTCGAGCACCTGACGAGCCCGGGCATCTTCCACGACATCTCCTTCACCGTCCGCGCCGGCGAGATCGTCGGCCTCGCGGGCCTCGTCGGCGCCGGCCGGAGCGAAGTCGCCCGCGCCGTGTTCGGCGTGGACGGCTACCGCGAGGGCACGGTCTCGATGAAGGGCAAGCGGATCGCGCGGTCGCGCCCGACCGACGCCATGCGCGCCGGCATCGCCCTCGTGCCCGAGGACCGCCGCAAGCAGGGCCTCGTCATCGAGTCGGGCGTCGGCCGGAACATCACGACGGCGATCCGCCGCCAGCTCTCGCGCTTCGGGCTCCTCACGACCGGCATGGAGAACCGCGCCGCGCGCGAATGGGCGAGCCGCCTCGAGGTCAAGGCGCACGCGCTCGACACCGTCGCGGCGACCCTCTCGGGCGGCAACCAGCAGAAGGTCGTCCTCGCGAAGTGGCTGGCCACGCAGCCCGACGTGCTCATCATCGACGAGCCGACCCGTGGGATCGACGTCGGCACGAAGTCCGAGGTGCACCGCCTCCTCTCCGAGCTCGCCGGCCAGGGAATGGGCATCCTCATGATCTCCTCCGAGCTCCCCGAGGTGCTCGGCATGGCCGACCGCGTGCTCGTCATGCGCGAGGGCCGCATCACCGCCGAGATCGACCGGGCGGATGCCACCTCCGAGAACGTCATGTTCGCCGCCACGCACGCCACCACCGACGGGGGACACCGCTCGTGAGCTTCGCCTCCACCACCCGCATCCCGGTGTCGGGCCTCACCAAGCACATCGGCGCGCTCGGCAAGGCGCGCGAGTTCGGCATCCTCGTCGCCCTCGCCCTCGTGGTGACGGCGGCGACGGCGAAGAACCCCGCGTTCCTCTTCAGCCCCGACGGCTGGCGTGACCTCCTGCTGACCCCGTCGATCCTCGTGCTCGTCGCGGTCGGTCAGGCGTTCGTCATCATCACCCGCAACGTCGACCTGTCGGTCGGATCGGTGATGGGGCTCTCCGCCTACCTCACCGGGCGCCTCTTCATCGACGTGCCCGGCATCCCGATCCCGGTCGTCGTCGTGCTCGCCGTGCTCTTCGGCGCGGTCCTCGGGCTCATCAACGGCGCACTGGTCGCCTTCGCCCGCGTGCCGGCGATGGTGATCACCCTCGGCACGCTGTATGCCTACCGCGGCATCAATGTGATGTGGGCCGGCAGCAGCCGCGTGAACGCGTCGGACATGCCGCGCGAGTTCCTCGCGCTCGGTACGGGGCAGATCCTCTGGATCCCCGTCCTGTCGATCGTCGCGGTGCTCGTGCTGGCCGCCGCCGCCTGGTACATGCGCAACACGCGCGGCGGCCGCGAGTACTACGCGATCGGCTCCGATCCGGCCGCCGCCGAGCTCTACGGCCTCGCCGTCACGCGCCGCGTGCTCACCGCCTTCATCCTCTCGGGCGCCCTCGCCGGACTCGCCGGCGTCTTCTACGCCGCGCGGTACGGATCGGTGAGCTCGCAGGCGGGCGCCGGGTGGGAGCTGGATGCCGTCGGCGCCGCCGTCATCGGAGGCGTCGCGATCACGGGCGGCGTCGGCACGGTGTGGGGTGCGGCGATCGGCGCGGTGCTCCTCATGACGATCAACCGGGCGCTGCCGATCCTCGGCATCCCGGACTTCTGGCAGCGCGCCGTCGTGGGCGTGCTCATCATCGGCGCGATCGTGCTGGACCGCTGGCTCGCCGTGCGGCAGAGACAGCGGCTCATCGAGGCGAGGGACGAATCATGACCACTGCCACCCCCGCCGCCTCGACGGCATCCGTCCGCACGACGCGCGACTTCGACAAGCCGCTCTGGCGTCGCCTGCTGCTCACGCGCGAGACCGCGATCGTCGCACTCCTCCTGTTCGTCGTGATCGTGTCGGCGGTGACCGTGAAGGGCTTCGCGCAGCCGATCACCGTCAACTACCTGCTGCTGGACATCGCCCCGATCCTCCTCATCGCCCTCCCGATGACGCTCGTCATGATCACGGGCGAGATCGACCTGTCGGTGGGCAGCATGGTGGGTCTCGCGAGCGTCGTCACCGGCGTCGCCGTCGAGGCCGGGATGCCGTTCGAGGCGGCTGCGCTCCTCGCGCTGTTCGTGGGAGTCGTCGGCGGCGCGGTGAACGGGTTCCTCGTGACGGTCGTGGGCCTGCCCTCGCTCGCCGTGACGATCGGCACCCTCGCCCTCTTCCGCGGTCTCGCCGTGGGCCTTCTCGGCACGACCGCGGTCACCGACTTCCCCGAGGCGTGGACCGCGCTCGCGAAGGCGAAGATCGCGGGTACGACGATCCCGTACATCACGGTGCCGTTCCTCATCCTCCTGGCGATCTTCGCGATCGTGCTCCACTTCACGCCGTTCGGTCGAGGCATCTACGCGATCGGCCTGTCGAAGGATGCCGCGCGGTTCTCGGGCGTCCACGTCGAGCGCACGAAGTTCATCCTCTTCGTCGTCGCCGGCCTCGTGTCGGCGTTCGCAGGGATCTACTACACCCTCCGCTTCGGCAGCGCCCGCGGCGACAACGCGACCGGCCTCGAGCTGCAGGTGATCGCCGCGGTCGTCCTCGGCGGCGTCTCGGTGTTCGGCGGGCGGGGACAGCTGTACGGCGTCGTGGCGGCCGCCCTCCTCATCGGCACCCTCTCGAGCGCCCTGCGGCTCGCGAACGTGACCTCCGACGTCATCAACATCATCACCGGCGTCCTGCTCGTCCTCTCCGTCGTGGCCGCGAGCGTGCTCGCCTGGCTGCAGAAGGCGCGCACCCGACCCGCACGACCTCCGCACCCCGCAGCGGTCACAGCACCATGACCCGCTGCGAGACCCCGGCCGCCGACATCCGTCGCGGCGCACCCACGAAAGGAAAACAATGATGTTTGCACGCAAGCGCGTCGCGGCCGTGGCCGCGGTGGCCGTGGCAGCGGCGCTCGCCCTGGCCGGCTGCGCCGACACCGGCACCACCACCGAGCCCGGCGCGAGCGGTGAGCCGGGCGACACCGCCAACCTCGCCATCACGTTCCTGCCGAAGAACCTCGGCAACCCGTACTTCGACACCTCCAGCAAGGGCGGCAAGGCCGCGGTCGACGCGCTCGGCGGCACGTTCGCCGAGGTCGGTCCCGCCGAGGCCACCCCCGACGCGCAGGTCAGCTACATCAACACCGCCACCCAGCAGGGCGTCGGCGCGCTCGTCGTGTCGGCCAACGACCCGCAGGCGATCTGCGACGCGCTGAACGAGGCGCGCGACGCGGGCGTCAAGGTCGTCACCTTCGACTCCGACACGAACCCCGAGTGCCGCGACCTGTTCATCAACCAGGCCACGGCCGACGGCATCGCCAAGATCCAGGTCGACCTCATCGCCGAGCAGATCGGCGACGAGGGCGAGATCGCGGTGCTCTCGGCATCCGCCAACGCCACCAACCAGAACGCGTGGATCGAGACGATGAAGGAGATCCTCGCCGCCGACCACCCGAACATCACGCTCGTCGAGACGGTCTACGGCGACGACGACGACCAGACGTCGTTCGACAAGACCGCCGCGCTGCTGCAGTCGCACCCGAACCTGAAGGGCATCATCTCTCCCACGACGGTCGGCGTCGCCGCTGCCGCGCGCTACCTCTCGACGTCGGACTTCAAGGGCAAGGTCGCGCTGACCGGGCTCGGCACTCCGAACCAGATGCGCGAGTACGTCGAGGACGGCACCGTCACGGCCTTCGCGCTGTGGAACCCGGAGGAGCTCGGCTACCTCGCCGCCTACGCCGCGGCCGCCCTCATCGAGGGTGACATCACCGGCGCCGAGGGCGACACCTTCGAGGCCGGCGACCTCGGCTCGTACGAGGTCGGCGCGGACTCGACGGTGCTCCTGGGCGACCCGTACGTGTTCGACAAGGAGAACATCGGCGACTTCGACTTCTGAGTCGCCTCACCCCGCGCCCCCGGAGCCTCACGGCCCCGGGGGCGCGGTGCTTTCCGCACCCAGCCCCTGTCGTCCCTGCCGGCCCTGCCCATCCCACGGGGTATCGCCGAACCCACACCATCCATGCGGTCCGGATCGTGTGGGCTCGCCCAACCCACGGGGTCTGGGCGAGAGGGAAGAGGGCGAAAGCGCGAGCGGGTCAGCGCAGCGGATGCCACGGCGCGCGCGTGCGGAGCGACACCGCGTCGACGGCCCCCAGCTGCGAGGCTCCGGAGCCGGCGGCGGCGGCGAGGCGCGCGGCGGCGCGCGGCGGGAGCCACACGGTCGAGCGGACCGACAGCGGGAGCACGTGCAGCGTCACGGTGCTGCCGGGCGCCCCGCCCACGTCGACGAGCGAGACCGACCAGCGCTCACCGTCCCAGAACCGGTCGTCGACGACCTCGCCGTCCACGCGCAGCTGCGCGACGTCGCCGGCCCAATCGATGTCGAGCACCGCGTCGCCGTCCCACGCGCCGAGCTCGAGCCGGTATACGGCCGCGTCGTCGTCGAGCACGGCCTGGGCCGGCGCCCGGTGGCGCGGCCCGCCGAACCCGTGATCCGCCGGCACCGGCGCCGCCTCCCGCGCGAGGACCACCTCGACCGCGGACGGCGCGGGACCCGGCGCCGGCACCGCGATCTCCTCCCACGTGCCCCCGACGGGGTCGAACCGGCGCAGCCACGCGGCATCCCGGACGGCGACCCCGTCGTCGTCCCAGGCGAGCTCGCCGTCGGTCGCGAAGACCTCGTCGCCGCGCACCCACACGCGGTCGGCGTCGTCGAGCACCAGCAGCCGTCCGCCGCCGAGCGGATGGAACCCCGCGCCCACGACGCGCGGCACCTCGCCTTCGACGCACACCTCGACGTCGATCCCCGGGTCGGCCGCCACGACGAGCGTCGGCTCCGCCGCACCGGCCGCCGTCGCGGCGGGGAGCAGCGCCAGCGCGGATGCCGTCACCCACCGCACGCGCGTCGCATCCGGACCGGTGCCGAGCCGCAGCCCGACGGGCCACCTCGCGAGGGACCCGGCGGGGATGTCGACGGGGCGCGAGGGCAGCACGATCGTCTCGGCATCCAGCTGCACGGCGAGCTGCACATCCGCTGCCGGCGCGACCTGCTCGTACGGCTGGTGGTGGCTGAGGAGGACGAACGCCTGGTCGCCGTCGGAGCGCAGCGCCCACCGCAGCGTCGTGCGATCGCCGAGGCCCTGCGGCAGAGCGTCCGGCAGCGAGGACGTCATGCGTCCGAGCCGGTCGCCGAACGCGGCGAGGAACGCGTGCTGCGCGCGCAGGGCGTGCGCGGATGCGTGGAGGTCTCCCGACTGCCCGATCGGCGCATGGAAGTCGTAGCCGAGCTCGGGGAGGTCGTTCGGATAGCCGGTGTCCTGCGATTCCTGCAGGCCACGGCCGGGGTTCCGGCCGCCGGCGAACATGTAGTAGCCCTGCCACGCCGAGCCGTTCCCGATCTTCACGTGGGCGAGGGCTGCCACGTCGCGGGCCGCGAGGACCGGCCGCCGGTGGTAGGCGGTCGCCATGCCCGAGCCGAGCTCGCAGGTCGCGGGTGGGAAGCCGTGGAGATCCGCGCGCCGGCTCGCCGCGTGGGCACAGCCGTCGACGTCGCCGTCGCCGCCGTCGCCGTCGCCGTCGCCAGAGTCGGCGTCGAAACCCGAGACGAATCCCTGGGCGACACGGACGTCCTCGCCGACGCCCGGGTCGTCCCAGTCGTGCGAGGCGAAGAAGTGCGCGCGGAAGTTCGGCTGCCAGCCGCCGTCGGGGTCGACCCAGAACCCGTCCGCGTATCCGCCGAAGAGCGGCACGACCTCGCCCGCGGGCAGCTGCGCGCCGCCCCAGGCGGTCGCTGTCCACAGCGGCGCCGACATCCCGGCCTCCCGGGCCAGGCCGATGAGCGTCGACAGGTGCTCGGGACGGTCGTAGAGCTCGTTCTCGACCTGGATGCCGATGATCGGCCCGCCCGGGCGCGCCCGCCCGTCGAGGGCCTGCGCGAGCTGGCCGAACCACTCGCGGACGAGCGCGAGGTAGGCCGGATCGTCGCTGCGATGCCGCACGTCGGCGTCCTGCACCCAGTCGGGGAAGCCGCCGTGCCGCGCCTCGCCGTGCGCCCACGGGCCGATGCGCAGCACGAGCTCGAGGCCCGCGGCCTCCACCTCGTCGACGAACGCGGCGACGTCCAGGTCGCCGTCGAAGCGGGGCTGCCCCCGCTCGGCGACGTGATGATTCCAGAAGACGTAGGTCGACGCGAGGGTCACCCCGTTCGCGCGCAGGCGTCGGAGCCGCTCCGCCCACCGCGGCCGCGGCATCCGGCTGTAGTGGAGCTCGCCCGACACCGGCACGATCGGGACGCCGTGCCGGTGGACGGCGCGGTCGGTGAGGGTGAGTCCCCGTGCGCCATCGCCGGGCGCGGGCAGCGCCGAGGGGGTCTCCGGGCCCGGCCACGGCACGTGGCGGACGCGCAGCGGCGACGCGGCGGGGGTCGCGCCGCCGGCTTCGGCGGGGATCGCGCCGGTCACAGCGCCGAGACGATCGCGTTGTCGAAGAGATCGATGTCGACGCCCGGGCGGTCGGCCCGGCTCGTCAGCAGCACCCAGGCGATCCCCGCGGTCGGATGGATCCACAGCTCCGTGCCCGCCCACCCGCCGTGCCCGTACACGTCGCGGTCGATGAGCCCGGGCGCGCGCGTGCGGAGGTTCCAGGTGAAGCCCCAGTCCTGGCCGCGCGCCGCAGGGTACGGATCCAGCCGCGGGATGTCGCCGGTGAGCGGCCGGAGCATCATGTCGAGCGTCGACGGCTTCAGGATGCCGTCGCGCGCGCCCGCGTGGATCCGCAGCAGCTCGGACGCGAGGCGCAGCAGGTCCTCGGCGCGGCCGAAGAGCCCGGCTCCCGGCGCCCGGGTGGCGGTGAAGCGCTCGAGGTCGAGGCCGGCCGCCGCCGCGTCGGGGAGCGCCACGACCTCGTCCGGGTCGAGCGTGATCCCGGTCGCGCCGATCTCTGCCGCCCACGCCGCCACGCCGGCATCCCATGTCTGCCCGGTGGCGTGCTCGTGCAACGCGGCGACGCCCTCGAAGGCGATGGTCGAGTACCGCGACATCGTGCCCGCGGCGAAGTCGCGGTCACGGCGGAGAAGCTCCTCGCGGAGCGGGAGCGGCGTGTCCATCGGAGGCTCGGCGATGCCCGACGTGTGGCTCACGAGGTGCGCGAGGCGGACGACGTCGTCGCGGTCGGCGCCGAAGGCGGGGAGCGCGTCGCTGAGCGGGGTGGTCGCGGTGAGAAGGCCGCGCTCGATGGCGCGCGCGGTCGCGATTCCCAGCAGCGGCTTGGTGATCGAGAACAGACGGTAGGTGTCGTCGGTGGTCACGGGGCGACGGCGCGTGCCGTCGATGCCGGTGTCGGCCGCGTCGGTGCCGAAGGCGTCGAGGGCGACGGTGCCGTGGGCGGTCGCGATGCCGAGGACGGCCGAGGGGAGGCGATCCGCCTCGACGTGCCGGCGGGCGATGTCGAAGGCCGCGCCGAAGGTGGCGGAGGAGGTCATGCGCTCAGCTTAGGCGGCCGCTCGACATCCGGATAGCGCTTTCCCATCGAAGGATCTATCGTGGAGGACGACACGCTCGAGGGGGAGGACCCATGCGCTTCACCGACGACGACGCCGGCCGACTGGCCCTGCGCGACGGCGACCGGGTGCTGGCCGAGTACGTGTACGCGCCCACCGACCCGCAGGTCGAGTCGCCGCGCCCCTACGCCCATCTGCAAACGATCGGCGGAGCCGACGCGACCGCCTACCGCCCGGCCGACCACGTCTGGCACAAGGGCCTCTCGCTCGCCCTCCCGGTGGTCGGCGACGAGAACTTCTGGGGCGGACCGACCTACGTCCACGGCCACGGATACGTGCAGCAGACGAACAACGGCGCGCAGGTGCATCGCGGCTTCCGGCACGCGGATGCCGACGGCGTCGCCCGCGTCGACGAGACGCTCGACTGGATCGCCGAGGACGGGCGCCGCGTCCTCGTCGAGGAGCGTGCGCTCACCGGTCGGAGGATCAGCGACGACACGTGGGCGCTCACGTGGCGCAGTGCGCTCCGGAACGTGACGGACGACCCGCTCGGGTTCGGATCGCCGACCTCGAAGGGCCGCGAGAACGCGGGCTACGCGGGCATCTTCTGGCGCGGCCCCGAGGACTGGACCGGCGGCGAGATCGTCGGACCGGACGGTCCCGCGGGCGACGCGGCGAGGGGTCTGCCGGGACCGTGGCTGGCCTTCGTCGCGCCCGATCGATCGGCGGGCGTGCTGATGCGGGATGCCGCGGCATCCGACGCCGGAGACGGACCCCCGTGGTTCGCGCGCAGCGAGGAGTACGCGGGGCTCAATCCCGCGCCGTTCTTCTACACCGAGACCGTTCTCCCGGCGGGCGAGGAGCTGGTCCTGGCGGCGGTCGTCGTCCTCGGCACGGCCGAGGTCGCCGCGCACGCCGGGGCCGCCGGCGAGCTCGCCGCCGAGGTGCGCGCCGCATCCGGTCCCGAGTCCGCTGCGGCATCCGCCCCCGAATCCGCCCCCGAATCCGCCCCCGAGGAGACCCACGCATGACTCAGACCCTCCGCTGCGCGATCGTCGGCACCGGCGCCGTCGCGCACCTCCACGCGCGTGCGGTCGGCGCTCACCCGCACGCCGAGCTCGTCGCCGTCACCAACCAGACGCGCGGCAAGGCCGAGGAGTTCGCCGAGCAGTGGTCGTCGGATGCCGGCGCGCCCGCCGTCTACGACACGCTCGACGCGCTGCTGGCGGCGGAGTCTCCCGATGTCGTCCTCATCTGCACGCCGCCCGCGGTGCATCGCGAGCAGACGCTCGCCGCCTTCGCCGCGGGGGCGCACGTCGTGGTAGAGAAGCCGCCGGCGCCGTCGCTCGACGAGCTCGACGACATGCGCGCGGCCGCGGCGGCCGCCGGCAGGCGGCTCGCCGTGGTGTTCCAGCAGCGCACCGGAACCGCCGCCGCGCACGTCCGCGAGCTGTTGCGCACGGGCGCGCTCGGCCGTCCGCTCCTGGCCGTCTGCCAGACGCTCTGGTACCGCGACGACGAGTACTTCGCCGTCCCGTGGCGCGGCAAGTGGGAGACCGAGGGCGGCGGGACGACGCTCGGCCATGGCATCCATCAGCTCGACCTGCTCGGCTTCCTTCTCGGCGACTGGTCCAGCGTGCAGGGGCGACTCTGGCGGCTGGGCCGCGAGACGCAGACCGAGGATGCCTCGACGGCGACGATCACCTTCGCCGGCGGAGTCGTCGCGCAGGTCGTCACGAGCGCGGTGTCGCCCCGGCAGACGAGCTCCATCCGCATCGACACCCAGCGGGCGACCGTCACGGTCGACCACCTCTACGGCCACGGCCACGAGAACTGGCTGATCACGCCGGCGCCGGGTTTCGAGGACGACGCCGACGCGTGGGACCTCCCCGCGATCGAGGAGCGCAGCGACCACGCGCCGCTCCTGCGCGACGTGTTCGACGCGCTGCTGTCGGGAGCGCCGCTGCCCCCCACGGCCGACGAGCCCGCGCGATCGTTCGAGCTCGTCGCCGCGATCTACGCCTCGGCCGCCGCCGACGGCGCCGTCGTGACGCCCGCCGACCTCGCCGCGCATCCGACCCACCGCTCGGGCTTCGCGAGCCCTGTCACCGACATGCGCGAGGTCGGCTGACGCCCGCTCGCCGCGCCGGCGGCCTGCACCGGCGCTGCTCTGCGGGTGCGGCGTCGTGGCATCCGCATTCCGCCGCCGGTGAACCCGAGGCCCGGCTCGCGCTCGGTACGATGGCGAGGGCTGTGACCGGTACCAGTCGCGCGCGGATCACCGTCGGAAAGCGATTTCCGAAATCTGTTGCAAAACGATTCAACGCGTAGTACGGTAACCGGCAAGCGCTTTCCCACGCATCGGAGCTTCCACGCAGGCAGGGCGCACACCGCACACAAGGACAACGGACGTCCGCAGCAACTCGGAACACGGACGTTCGAAGAGAGGACAAGGATGTTCAGCACCAAGCGGGCCCTGGCCGCCGTCGCCATCGCGACCGGCGCCGCCCTCGCGCTGGCCGGCTGCGCCGGCACGAGCGAGCCGGCGTCGTCGTTCGACCCCGACGAGAAGGTCACCCTGAACTTCACGTGGTGGGGCAACGACGATCGCGCCGCCCGGTACGACGCGCTCATCGCCGCGTTCAACGAGGAGTACCCCAACATCACGATCAAGGGGCAGTTCACCGACTTCCCGAGCTACTGGGAGAAGCGCCAGACCGAGGCCGCCGGCGGTGGCCTTCCCGACGTGTGGCAGTTCTCCGACAGCTACCTGCGCCAGTACGGCGAGCCGGGCTACGTGCTCGACCTCGACACCGTCTCGGACTACATCGACTTCGACACCTTCGACGAGGCGCTCCTGGGCACCGGCCAGCTGAACGGCACGCAGTACTCCCTGCCGACCGGCTACAGCGCGTGGGCGAACTTCGTCAACGACGACCTCATCGCGGCGAACGACCTGACCGCCCCCGAGGGCGGCACGTCCTTCGAGGACTTCACGGCCTGGATGAAGGAGGTCACCGACAAGACCGGCGGCAAGGTCTACGGCGGCACCGATGTCACCCAGCGCATCCAGACCTTCGAGCTGGTGCTGCGCGCCGACGGCAAGAACCTCTACACCGAGGACGGGAAGCTCGGCTTCACCGAGGACGAGCTGAAGGCGTTCTGGGAGTCGGGCGCCGCGGCGCGCGACGGCATCACGGTGCCCCAGAACAAGCTCGAGGAGATCACGCCGAAGTCCGGCTTCGGCGGCAACCTGACCGCGAGCGAGACCAGCTGGAGCAACTTCCTCGGCGGCTACCTCGCCGACTCGGGCGCCTCGTCGATCTCGCTCGTCGCGCCGCCCACCGCGAAGCAGGGGTCGAAGGACCTCTATCGCCAGGCGGGCCTGCAGATGGCGATCTCGGCCGACACCGAGCACCCGGAGGCGGCAGCCATCTTCCTGGACTTCGTCGTCAACAGCGAGGATGCCGGTGAGATCTTCGGCACGACCCTCGGCTTCCCGGCGTCGTCCTCGAAGCTCGCCGGTGCCGTCCTCGAGGGTGCCGACAAGCAGGTGGCGGACTACCTCGACTCGGTCGCCGACCGCATCGGCGACGCCCCGCCCGTCCCGGTCGTCGGCTACGGCGCGCTCGAGCAGAAGTTCTGGGACCTCGGCAAGGCGCTGGGCCTCGGCGCGATCAGCGTGGACGATGCCGTCAAGCAGTTCTTCGACGAGGCGAACGTCGTCCTGCAGGGCTGAGCCCCGCACCGACACGAAGGAGTGATCATGGCAACGGATTCGGTCGCGACCACCGCGCGCGGCAACGGGCCGCAGCAGCCGGCCGAACCGGCCTCCCGTCCGGCGGGCACCCGCCGGGCGGGGGGTGCCCCCCGCCGCCGCGGCACGCTGCAGCGACGCGAGGATGCCGCGGGCTACCTCTTCCTCTCGCCCTGGCTCATCGGGTTCTTCCTGCTGACCGCCGGGCCGATGCTCTTCTCGCTGTACCTGGCCTTCACGAACTACAACATCTTCTCGCCGCCGAAGTGGATCGGCCTCGGCAACTTCGAGCGGATGCTGCAGGACGACGTGTGGTGGGATTCCGTCCGCATCACGCTCCTCTACGTCGTGGTCGGCACTCCCATCAAGCTCGCCGCGGCCCTCGGCGTCGCGATGCTGCTGAACTACCGCAGCAAGGGGACCGGCTTCTTCCGCTCCGCGTTCTACGCACCCTCCCTCATCGGTGCGAGCGTCAGCATCGCGATCGTCTGGCGGGCCATGTTCTCCACCGGCGGCCCGGTCGACAGCTCGCTGAGCCTCTTCGGCATCGAGATCGGCGGGTGGGTCGGCGTCCCGGCCCTGATCCTCCCGATGATGATCCTGCTGGCCGTGTGGCAGTTCGGTGCGCCGATGGTGATCTTCCTCGCCGGCCTCAAGCAGGTGCCGCAGGAGCTGTACGAGGCGGCGTCGGTCGACGGCGCGGGCCCCTTCCGGAAGTTCCGCAGCGTCACCCTCCCGATGCTCTCGCCCGTCATCTTCTTCAACCTGCTGCTCGAGATGATCCACGCGTTCCAGATCTTCGCGTCGGCCTACATCATCGGGTCGGGCACGGGCGGTCCCGCCGGCGCCACCAACTTCTACACGGTGTACCTCTACACCCGGGCGTTCACGAACAGCCAGATGGGCTACGCGTCGGCCATGGCGTGGGCGCTGCTCATCGTCGTCGCGCTGATCGCCTTCGTCATGTTCCGCACCTCGAACTCGTGGGTGCACTACGCGGGAGACAACCGATGAGCGCCAGCGCCCCCGGTCTCGAGACCATCACCGCCGTCCTGCCCAAGGGCACGACGCCCCCGCGCCGCCGCTTCGGCAAGCGCAAGACGTGGCAGACCGCGCTCTGGATCGTCGCGATGGTGATCCTCACCGCGATCATCCTGTACCCGCTCGCCTGGATGTTCTCGGCCTCGTTCAAGCCGACGGCCGAGTTCGGCGCGAATCAGGGCTTCTTCCCCATCAACCCGACGATCGACAACTACTTCAAGGTGCTCGCCGGCGTCGGCGGGGTGCCGCTCTGGCAGTTCTTCGTGAACTCGTTCATCCTGGCGATCGGGTCGGTCATCGGCACGGTGATCTCGGCATCCCTCGCCGCCTACGCGTTCGCCCGGGTGCGCTTCCGCGGGAGCGGGGTGTGGTTCGCGATCATGATCGGCACGCTGCTGCTGCCGTTCCACGTGCTGATCATCCCGCAGTACATGCTGTACCGGAACCTCGACCTGGTCGACACGTTCGTGCCGCTGCTGCTCGGCAAGTTCCTGGCCACCGAGGCGTTCTTCGTGTTCCTGATCGTGCAGTTCATCCGCGCCCTGCCGCGCGACATGGATGAGGCGGCGCGCATCGACGGGTGCGGCCACGGGCGCATCTACTGGTCGATCATCCTGCCGCTCGTCAAGCCCGCCCTCGTGACGGCGTCGATCTTCGCGTTCATCTGGAGCTGGAACGACTTCCTCGGACCTCTGCTCTACCTCAACTCGACGGAGATGTACCCGCTGCCGCTCGCCCTCCGCGTCTTCAACGACCAGACGTCGACGTCGGACTACGGTGCCACCGTCGCGGTCTCCGTGCTCGCGCTCCTGCCGATCCTCCTCTTCTTCATCATCTTCCAGCGCTTCCTCGTGGAGGGTGTCTCGACGCAGGGATTGAAGGGATGAGCCCGCGCCGCCGGGTCTCCGCTCGGGCGCGGGCCCTGCGCCCCGAGGCCGACGGCAGCGTCCTGCGCTGGCCGGGTGCCGCCCAGAAGTTCGCCCTCTTCGGCGAGGTCCTGTGGATCGGCGCGCTCATGGCGGTCGTCTGCCTCCCCGTGATCACGTGGCCCGCAGCCGTCGCGGCGGGCTCGGCGCACCTGCGTCGCTTCCTCGCCGCCGAGGCCACTCCGGCATCCGCCTTCTTCCGGGATGCCGTGCGCGCCCTGCCGGGTGCTCTCGGTCTCGGTGCGGCCACGACCGCGCTCGGGATCGTGCTCGCGCTCGACCTCGCCCTCCTCGCGGACGGGAGTCTGCCGGGCGGCGCTGCCGTGACGGCTATCCTCGCGGCCGTCGGTCTCATCGCGCTCGTGCTGTCGGCGCTCGCCGCGTCGCTGTGGGCGCCGGGGGACCCGTGGCTCGGCCTCGTGCGCATCGCGCCGCGGGTGGCCCGCGCCGATGCATCGGGCACCGTCTACATCGTGGTGGCCCTCGCTCTCGCGGCGACCATCGTGTGGCAGTTCCTGCCGCTCGTCATCCCCGTGCTCGGCATGCTCGCCTTCGCCCTCGTCGCCATCGGCGAGCGGCGCATGGTGCGGCTGACGGCGAGCCGCCGCCCCTGATCCCTCTCGCGCCTCGGTTGCGGAAAGCGCATTCCGATGCCATCATGATGTGAGCGGAAAGCGCTTACCAACCTCGAAGGAACGACAGTGTCAGAGACGACCACCAGCCCCTCGCCGGCCGAGACGACCGCTCCCGCCGTGCGCGAGATCGGCATCATCATGAACGGCGTCTCGGGACGCATGGGCTACCGTCAGCACCTCGTGCGCTCGATCCTCGCGATCCGCGACCAGGGCGGCATCGAGCTCTCCGACGGATCGCGCGTCACGGTGAAGCCGCTCCTGGTCGGACGCAGCGCCACGAAGCTCGCCGAGCTCGCCGCGCGCCACGGCATCGAGGACTACACGACCGATCTCGACGCAGCCCTGGCAGACCCGCGCTGGGAGATCTACGCCGACTTCCTCGTCACGAAGGCACGCGCGTCGGCCATGCGCAAGGCCATCGCGGCCGGAAAGACGATCTACACCGAGAAGCCGACCGCCGAGACGGTCGCCGAGGCGCTCGAGCTCGCGAAGCTCGCGGATGCCGCCGGCGTGAAGACGGGGGTCGTGCACGACAAGCTGTACCTGCCGGGGCTGCAGAAGCTGAAGCGCCTCATCGACTCCGGGTTCTTCGGCCGCATCCTCTCGGTCCGCGGCGAGTTCGGCTACTGGGTGTTCGAGGGCGACTGGCAGCCGGCGCAGCGCCCCAGCTGGAACTACCGCGCCGAGGACGGCGGCGGCATCATCGTCGACATGTTCCCGCACTGGAACTACGTGCTGGAGAACCTGTTCGGCGAGGTGAAGAGCGTCTACGCGCAGGCGGCGATCCACATCGCCGACCGCTGGGACGAGAACGGCGAGCACTACACGGCGACCGCCGAGGATGCCGCGTACGGCGTGTTCGAGATCGACGCGGCCCAGGGGCCGATCGTCGCGCAGATCAACTCGTCGTGGACGGTGCGGGTGAACCGCGACGAGCTCGTCGAGTTCCACGTCGACGGCACGCACGGCTCGGCCGTGGTGGGCCTGTTCGGGGCGAAGGTCCAGCACCGCAACCAGACGCCGAAGCCGGTGTGGAACCCCGACCTCGCCGACGACCACGACTACGACGCCGACTGGGCCGAGGTGCCCGTCAACGACGTGTTCCAGAACGGGTTCCGCCAGCAGTGGGAGGAGTTCCTGGAGTCGTACGTGCTCGGCACCGACTACCCGTTCGACCTGCTCTCGGGCGCCCGCGGCGTGCTCCTGGCCGAGGCGGGCCTGCAGTCCTCGTCCGAGGGTCGCAAGGTCGAGCTGCCCGCGCTCACCCTCGACTGAGGCGTACGCGATGACGGATCTCCCCCTCCTCTCCGCCGACGGCATCCTCACGCGCGTCCCGCTGAACGCGGCACCCGGCTTCGTCCGCCCGGCCGGAGCGCTGCGCAGTCGCGTCGCCTATGCGGCGGCGCACGTGGTGCCGAAGACCCACGCCGACAACACCCCCGGACAGCCCGCCGACATCGACTGGGACGCGACACTCGCCTTCCGTCGACACGTCTACGGGTGGGGCCTGGGCGTCGCGGACGCGATGGACACCGCCCAGCGCAACATGGGGCTGGATGCCGCGGCCACCCGCGAGCTCATCGCCCGCTCCGCCGAGGTGGCCCGCGAGGAGGGCGGCTCGGTCGTCGTCGGCGTCAACACCGACCACGTCGACGACGAGCGCATCTCCCTCGCGCAGGTGATCGACGCATACACCGAGCAGCTGCACTTCACCGAGGAGCAGGGTGCGGGGCCGGTGCTCATGGCATCCCGACACCTCGCGCGGGTCGCGCAGTCGGCCGACGACTACCGCCGTGTGTACCGCGCGGTGCTGCAGGCGGCGACGACGCCCGTCGTGCTGCACTGGCTCGGGACGGCGTTCGACCCGCAGCTGGAGGGCTACTTCGGGTCCACGGACTGGCGCGAGGCCGGCGACGTGCTGCTCGACATCATCGGCGATAACGCCGGCAAAGTCGCGGGCGTCAAGATGAGCCTCCTGAACGCGGAGTCCGAGGTGTCGGTGCGCAGTCGCCTCCCCGAGGGCGTCCGCATGTTCACCGGCGACGACTTCAACTACGTCGGCCTGATCGGCGGCGACAGTCTCGCCCCGGTCCCCGAGCACGCCCCGGTCCCCGAGCTTGTCGAGGGGTCGGTCGCCGAGCGGGCCCCGGTCCCCGAGCTTGTCGAGGGGTCGCACTCCGACGCCCTGCTGGGCGCCTTCGCCGCGCTGACACCGGTCGCCTCTGCCGCCATCCAGGCGCTGGATGCCGGCGAGCCCGCCCGCTACCTCGACATCCTCGGCCCGACCGAAGAGCTCAGCCGGCAGGTGTTCGCCGCCCCGACCTTCTATTACAAGACGGGCGTCGCCTTCCTCTCGTGGCTCAACGGCCACCAGCCCGCGTTCCAGATGGTCGGCGGCCTGCACTCCGCCCGGAGCCTCCCGCACCTGTCGCGGATCGTCGAGCTCGCCAACGCGTCGCACGCGCTCGAGCAGCCCGATCTCGCCGCCGCCCGCTGGAGCGACCTCCTCCGTGTGAACGGGGTGGACGGATGACCCCTCGACAGGCTCGGGGACCGGAAGGGGCTCGGGGGCCGGTGGATCGCCGCCTGTCGATCAACCAGGCGACGATCAAGCACGCCGACCTCGCGACTGCGCTCCGCGTGACGGCGGAGTCAGGCGTCGAGGCGATCGGCCTGTGGCGGGAGCCGGTGCAGGAGGTCGGGCTCGCGGTCGCCGCGCGGATGCTCGCCGACTCCGGTCTGCGTTTCACCACCCACTGCCGCTCCGGGTTCTTCACGATGCCCGAGGGCCCCGCGCGCCGCGCCTCGATCGACGACAACCGCCGCGCGATCGACGAGGCGGCGACCCTGGCCGCGGCCGGCGCGCCCGGATCGACGGCCATCCTCGTGCTCGTCGCCGGCGGGCTGCCGGAGGGGTCGCGCGACCTGGCCGGCGCGCGCGCCCGCGTGCGCGACGCGATCGGCGAGCTCGCCCCGGATGCCGAGGCCGCCGGTGTCACGCTGGCTATCGAGCCGCTGCATCCGATGTTCGCCTCCGACCGCTGCGTCGTCTCGACGCTCGGGCAGGCGCTCGACATCGCGGCGGACTTCCCCGCCCACGTCGTCGGCGCGACCGTCGACACGTTCCACATCTGGTGGGACCCCGACATCCTCGGGGCCATCGCGCGCGCCGGGAGCGAGGGGCGCATCGCCACGTACCAGGTATGCGACTGGAAGACGCCGCTGCCCGCGGACGTGCTCCTCAGCCGTCACTATCCGGGCGACGGCGTCATCGACTTCGCGTCGCTCACGCGAGCGGTCATGGCGACCGGCTACGACCGCGACATCGAGGTGGAGATCTTCAACGAGGAGATCTGGGCGACCGATCCGGCCGAAGCCGTCCGCCGCACCGCGGCCGGGTTCGCGGCAGCCGTGTCGCCCCACCTCGGCATCCGCGCCGCGGCAGGCGGCACCCTAGAATCACGAGCATGACCGACGCCGCTCCCGAGACCCAGCGCGCCGGCGCCGTCACCCTCGACGACGTCGCCCGCGAGGCCGGGGTGTCGCTGGCGACCGCGTCCCGCGCGCTCAACGGCTCGACGCGGAAGGTCGCCGACTCGTATCGCGCGCGCGTCGAGGCCGCGGCGACCCGCCTCGGGTACACCGCCAACCTGTCGGCGCAGGCGACGGCACGCGGCACGTCGGCCATCATCGCGCTGCTGGTCGCCGACATCGCCGACCCGTACTTCGGTCAGATCGCGTCGGGGGTCGCCCGCGGCGCCGACGAGGCCGGCCTCGTCGTCACCGTCGCCATCACCGAGCGCGATCCCGAGCGCGAAGTGCGTCTCGTCCGGGCCCTGCGCGGGCAGCGGCCCCGCGGCCTCATCCTCGCCGCCTCGCGCACCTCGTCGGAGCTCTCGCGCGAACTCGCCGCCGAGGTCGACCTCCTCGCGGCCACCGGCGGCCGCGTCGTGGCGCTGGGCGCCGGGGTCGCCGGCGTCCGCTCGGTCACCGTCGACAACCGCGGCGGCGCGCACGCGCTCGGAGCCGCCCTCGCCGGGCGGGGCTACCGCCGGGCGCTCGTCCTCGCCGCGGCCGAGGGGACCGTCACCAGCGACGACCGCGTCGGCGGCTTCGTCGCGGGCTTCACCGCGGGCGGCGGCGCCGACCCCGCGGTGCGCCGCGGGACCTTCACGCGCGAATCCGGCTACGAGCTCATGACGCAGGCGCTGGCCGAGGGCGTCGAGACCGGCACGGTGGTCTTCGGCATCAGCGACGTCGTGGCCATCGGCGCGCTCGCGGCGCTGCGCGAGGCGGGCCGCGAGGTCGGTCCCGACGTCGCCCTCGCCGGGTTCGACGACATCCCGACGGGGCGCGACGTCACGCCCGCGCTCACGACCGTCCGCATCCCGCTGGGCGAGGTCGGGTACCAGGCGTTCCACGCCGCGACGGATGCCGAGTGGCAGCCGGCCGACGACGTGCTCCGGCTCGAGGTGCTGCTGCGCGAGAGCACGCCGCCGCGTTCATGACCCGCGTCGTCCTCGCGCTCGACAGCTTCAAGGGCTCGATCGGCGCGGCCGACGCCGCCGCCGCGGTAGCCGCGGGCTGGTGCGCGGCCGACCCCGCCGTCGACGCGGTGCTCCGCCCGATGGCCGACGGCGGCGAGGGGACGCTCGACGCGTTCGCCGCCGCGGTGCCCGGGGCGCGGCGGATGCCGGTGACCGTCCGCGGTCCGCACGGCCGCGACGTCCCGGCATCCTGGCTCCTCCTCCCGTCCGGCGACGGCGTCGTCGAGCTGGCCTCGACGAGCGGCATCGAGCTGCTGGGCGACGAGCGATCGCCGTGGGATGCCGACACCGTCGGCTTCGGGCAGGCGATCGCCGCGGCACTCGACCACGGTGTGTCCCGCCTCGTGCTCGGGATCGGGTCGTCGGCGTCGACCGACGGCGGGATCGGCGTCCTCACGGCACTCGGCGCGCGCTTCGCCGACGCCGGGGGAGAGCCCGTGCACCCGGGTGCCCGCGGACTCGCCGACATCGCACGCGTGGATCTCGACGGCCTCCGCCCGCTCCCTCCCGGCGGCGCGGTGGTGCTCACCGACGTGACGAACCCGCTCCTCGGTGCCTCCGGCGCCGCGGCGGTGTTCGGGCCGCAGAAGGGCCTCACCCCCTCCGACATCCCCACGGTCGACGGCGCCCTCGCCCGCTACGCGGAGCTCCTCTCGGGCGACCCCGATGCGCCGGGTGCCGGAGCGGCGGGCGGGACGGGCTTCGCGCTCGCCCGATGGGGCGCGCAGCTGCGGCCGGGGGCCGACGACGTGGCCGCGCTCATCGGCCTCGACGCCGCGCTGACGGATGCCGACCTCGTCATCACGGGGGAGGGCTCCTACGACGGGCAGTCGGCGGCGGGGAAGGTGCCCGCGTTCGTCGCCGGCCGCGCGGCGGCCCTCGGCGTACCGGTGGCGCTCGTGGCGGGCCGCATCGCCCCGGGCGCCGACACCGCGGCGTTCGCCGCCGCGATCGCGCTCGCCGACCTCGCCGGGAGCCCTGCGGCATCCTTCGCCGACCCGGGCCCCTGGCTGCGCGCGGCGGGCCGCGCCCTCGCCCTGCCCGGGTAGCGGGCCGGGGCGGGCACGGTAGACCCCGTCGACCCGGCGCGGCAGGATGGGCACATGCCGGAGTCGCCCGAGGTCGAGGTGCTCGCGAGATTCGTCGACGAGCAGACGCGCGGCCGCGGCATCCGCGCCGTCGAGCTCGACGAGTTCCGCGCGCTGAAGACGCGGAACCGCCCGCTGAACGAGCTCGCCGGTCGCACGATCTCCGGCGTCCGCCGCCACGGGAAGCACCTCGCCGTCGCCACCGACGATCCGACGCTCGTCGTGAGCTTCGGCCGCGCCGGGTGGATGCGGTGGCTCCCCGCCGATGCCGCGTCGGAGGACGATCCGGACGCCGCCCCCGCGACGGAGGCCGCCCCGATCGGACGGCTGACGCTCGACGACGGCAGCGCGTTCGTCCTCACGGATGCCGGATCGTGGCTGTCGTTCGGGCTGTCCGTCGTCGATGACGGCGCCGAGGTCGCCGCGATCGCGAAGCTCGGTCCCGATCCCCTCGACGACGACTTCTCCCTCGCCGACCTCGACGCCGTCGTGACCGGCCGGCACAAGCAGCTGAAGGCCGTGCTGCAGGAGCAGGAGTCGCTCGCGGGCATCGGGAACGCGTACTCCGACGAGATCCTCCATGTCGCGCGGCTGTCACCGCTCGTCCACGCGAGCGCCCTCGACGAGGGGGAGCGGGCGCGACTGTTCGCGGCCATCCGCGAGGTGCTCGCCGGAGCGCTCGCCGCCCGGCTCGGCCTGCCGATCGCCGAGCTCAAGGCGGCGAAGGTCGCGGCGATGCGCGTCCACGGCCGGACGGGCGCGCCGTGCCCTGTCTGCGGCACCCTCGTCGAGGACATCGCGGGCAGCAAGGGCGCGGCGCAGTACTGCCCCGGATGCCAGGGCTGACGCGCCGGCTCTCTGGCGTGAGGCATCGATCCCACCCTTTCGCGCCGACCCCATCGCCTCCTGCCGCGCACGATCCGGCGGGTTCGGTGCAAAGGGGTGGGGTCGGCGGCCGGGAGCGGGTCACGACCGCAGGATGACGAGTTCGCGCGTCGAGCGGGTCATCGCCACGTAGCGGTCGACCGCGCCCGTCAGCCCCTCGCCGAAGTCCTCGGGGTCGATCGCGACGACCAGGTCGAACTCGAGGCCCTTCACGAGCGGCGGCGGCAGCACGCGCACACGCGGCGACGACGTCGCTCGCGCGGCGCGGTCGAGTCCCTCGCGCCCGGCGCCGATCACCACCGCCGTCCCGTCCGGGCGGCCGTCGAGCCATGCGGAGAGCACGGCGCCCAGGTCGTCGGCCCGGCCCTCGCGCACCGGGATGCCGGCGCTGCGCACCGACAGCGGCACGTTCGCGTCGGGGAGCGCCGCCCGGATCACCGGGCCGGCGACCTCCATCACCTCGGACGGCGTGCGGTAGTTGACGGTGAGCGACGACAGCGTCGCGTGTGTGAAGCCGACTCGCGCGAGCCGCATCTCCCACGACTCTGGGAACCCTTCGCGGGCCTGCGCGCGGTCGCCGACGACGGTGAAGCTCCGGGATGGGCAGCGGTGCAGCAGCATCCGCCACTGGGCGTCCGTGAGCTCCTGCGCCTCATCGACGACGATGTGCGCGAACGGGCCCGCCAGCAGATCGGGGTCGAGCGCGGGCAGCGCCGCCTCATCGACGAGGGAGGTGCGGGCATCCTCGCCCCGGAGGATCGACATCAGCATGAGCTCGCTGTCGTCGGCGGCGACGAGTTCGTCCACCACGCGCTCGCGCACCTCGCGCTCGGCCGCGAGCGTCGCCTCGCGTCGCCGGCGGACGCGCACCTCCTCGGGATCGCCGATCCGCCGCCGGGCCGCGTCGAGCAGCGGCAGGTCGGCGACCGTCCAGGCGTCGCCGGCATCGCGCTGGAGCGTCGCGACCTCGTCGTCCTCCAGCCACGGCGCGCATCGCCGCAGATACGACGGCACCGTGAACAGGTCCGCGGCGACCCGCGCCGGATCGAGGACGGGCCACGCGCGCGAGAAGGCGCCGCGGAGCTCCTCGTCGCGGGCCACCGCCCGCCGGACGTCGGCGTGCGCGGGCTGGTCGTCGTCGCCCGCGCGGTGGAGGTCGGCGACGAGATCGAGCAGCTCGCCCCACACCCGGTCGCGGGCGTCGTTGTGGGTCGTGCCCGGCTCGGCGGCTCCGAAGGCGTCGGCCCACTCGACATCCGTCACGAGCACCTCGCCCCACGGCGTCTCGACGAGGAGGTCGCTGGTCGGCGGACGCTCGTACCACCGGACCGCCGGCTCGATCGCCTCGAGCAGCCGGGCCGAGGCCTTGAGCGCCGCCGCGGCGGGGTCCGTCTCCTCGCCGGCCGCCGCTCCCTCGGCGACCAGGTCGCGGAGGGTGCACAGCTGGACGCCTTCCTCGCCGAGGCTCGGCAGCACATCCTCGACGTACGAGAGGTACGGCGCATGCGGTCCGACGACGAGCACCCCGCCCTTGCCCGGGCCCATCCGCGGGTCGGCGTACTGCAGGTAGGCGGCGCGGTGGAGCGCGACGACCGTCTTGCCCGTCCCGGGGCCGCCGTCGACGACGAGTGCGCCGCGGGAGTCCGCGCGGATGACGGCATCCTGATCGGCCTGGATCGTGCCCAGCACGTCCCGCATCCGGGCCGAGCGGCTGGCGCCCAGGCTCGCGATGAACGCGCTCTGGTCGTCGGGCGACAGGCCCGCGATCGCCCCGCCGTCCTCCCCGTCGCCGAAGACCTCGTCCCAGTAGTCGACGACCCGTCCGTGCGCCCAGCGGTAGCGCCGACGGCTGCGGAGCCCCTCGGGGTGCGCGAGGGTCGCCGCGAAGAACGGCTCGGCCGCGGGGGTCCGCCAGTCCACGAGCAGCCGCTCGCCGCCGCGACCGTCCATGGCGGGTGCGGTGAGACCGAAGCGGCCGATGTACAGGGCGGTGCCCTCCGTGTCGACGATCCGGCCGAGGCACGCGTCGACCCCGTAGCGGTCGAGGGTGCGCAGCCGCGCGGACAGTCGGTGCACTTCGAGGTCGCGCTCGAGCGCCGCCTCGCCGTGGGTGCCGGGGAGGCGGCGCAGCTCGTCGCGCCGAGCGAGGACGGCGGCCCGCTCGGCGGCGAGGGCCTCGGCGATCGCGGCGAAGCGCTCCGCGTCGGCGCCGATGCGGGCGGGGGCGGCCTTCGCGGCGAGAGCGGCGGGCAGTGCGAACAGGGCGGCGGACTGCGGGGATGCGGACAGGGCTGGCTCCGATCGACGGGGACGGCCGACCAGTATGCGCCGCCGGGGGGCTCTTGCCGCAAGCCCCTACCCGAGCGATATCCTGGACATGGCAGGAGGCGTGCGCGTCTCCTGCTTTCGCGTCTGCGCCTCACCGGCGGTAGGCGTCGGCCACCGTCGCCTCAGGCGATGTGCGACGTCACGCGGGGGACGCCCCGCAGCTGCCTGCGTACCTCGCGCGTCAGATAGCGGCCCCGTCGGCGCCACTCTCGAGGACTCCGCGAGTCGCCGTGCGGGGCGGCTTCACGGGGTGCGCGTTCGTCGTACTCGCGAGCCCAGGCCAGGAGGGCCGTCCGCAGCTCTGTGGTCAGTGGCAGGGTTGCCGGATCGATGTCACCGGGCGCGCGATCCCGCGAGCGCTCCCACAACGGGAACGCGCCGTAGTCCGCCATGACGTGGACGTGTCGCAATGGCCTCATGGTGTCCCTCTGAGCGAGCGTGTGTCGCACGATTCTAGGTAGCGTACGCGTCTCCTGCTTTCGCGTCTCCGGGTCACCGACGGTAGGCGTCCGCCACCCAGCGCGCGTACGCGTCCCACGGGCGGATGCCGCCGCGCAGCGCCACGATGTGGTCGGTGAGGCGCGGATCGGCGCGGAACCATTCGCCGCCCTCGCGGAGGTCTGCGAACTCCCGGTGGCGCTGCTGCTCGAGGGATCGATCGCCGGGCTCGAAGGCGAGGAGCTCCTCGTGGAGGATCGCCGCGAGGCGCTGGCGGGGCTGCCGCGACGTGCCGATCTTGATGCGCTCGCGCCAGCGCAGGTAGTAGACGACGTCGACGCGCGGCGGCGGCAGGTCGGGGTCGGGGGCGTCGCCCACCCGCCAGTCGCAGACCGCGCAGTGCCAGCGGCCCGTCCGCCGCACCCCCTCGTGCGCGCCGCAGAGCAGGCACGGCTGGGGGAGGGCGCGGGGCATGCCGGTCACGCTAGCCGCGGCATCCGACGTCGAATCGTTGACAGTCGTCGTCGCCTCGGCGGCGAGAGGCGGCAACGAGTGCCCACCGATGAGGCGGGAGGCGGCAACGAGTGCCCACCGATGGGCCGAGAGGCGGCAACGAGTGCCCACCGACGCGTAGCAGAGTGGCGGCCCCGGGGTCAACGGGTGCGGCAGACGTGCCACCGCGGCCTAACCTGGATCACGCAACATCGGGTGGGACGCGGTCGAGGCCGTGACGGTTCGGGTCGTCGCAGACTCCCGCGTCCAGTCGAAGAGGGTCTCGCCGTACGGGCTTCGGACGAGGCCCTCTTCGCACGTCCGGACTCACACCCCCGGGGGCTCAGGCCATCGTGTCGAGGATCGCTGTCAACTGCTCGAAGGTCGTCCGCGGGTTCACGAGGGCGAAGCGCGCGTTGGTGCGCCCGCGGTGGCCGCTCGGCGTGACGAACGCGTGCTGGTCGTCGAGGAGTCTGGCCGACCATGCCGCGTAGTCGGCCTTGTCCCACCCGTCGCGCTCGAAGACGACGACCGAGAGCTGCGGTCGACGGACCAGCGTGAGCCCCGGCCGGCGGTCGATCTCGTCGGCGATCCGCTGGGCGAGATCGAGGGATGCCGTGACCGCTTCGCGGTAGACGCCCGCGCCGTAGGTGGCCAGCGAGAACCACAGCGGCAGCCCGCGCGGGCGCCGCGTGAGATGGATCGCGTAGTCCGACGGGCTCCACTCGTCCGTCTCGGTGAGGGTGTCGAGGTATTCGGCGTGCTGGGTGTGCGCGCGACGGCCGAGCTGCGGGTCGCGGTAGATCAGCGCGCACGCGTCGAACGGGGCGAACAGCCACTTGTGCGGGTCGACGACGAGCGAGTCGGCGCGCTCGACGCCCGCGAAGAGGTGCCGCGCCGTCGGGGAGAGCATCGCGGCGAGCCCGTAGGCGCCGTCGACGTGCAGCCAGAAGTCGTAGCGGTCCTTCAGGGCGGCGATCCCGGCGATGTCGTCGACGATGCCGAAGTTCGTCGAGCCGGCGGTCGCCACGACGGCGAAGACGCTGTCGCCGTACTCCTCGAGGGCGGCGGCCACGGCGTCGGCGCGGAGGCGGCCGTCGTCGCCCGGGGCGACCGCCACGATCTCGATGTCCATGACGCGCGCGGCGGAGGCGATCGACGAGTGCGCCTCGGCGCTGCACACCACACGCCACCGGTCGGGCCGCGATCGGGTGTCAATCGCGTGCGAGCGCGCGGCGACCAGCGCCGAGAGGTTGCCGAGCGTCCCGCCCTGGACGAACACGCCCCCGGCGCCGGCGGGAAGACCGAACTCGCTCGCGAGCCAGCGCAGCACCTCGTTCTCAGCGTGCACGGCCCCGGCGCCCTCGAGCCACGAGCCGCCGTAGAGCGCACTCGCCGAGACGACGAGGTCGAACGCCGCGGCGGCCTTCGACGGCGCCGACGGGATGAAGGACAGGTACTGCGGGTCGTCGGTTGTGATGCAGGCGGGGGCGAGGACGTGCTCGAACACCGACAGGGCTTTCCGCGCGCCGATCCCGCGTTCGTCGATCGTGCGGCCGGCGAGACGGCTGAGCTCGGCGGCGGGGAGCGGCTTGTCGAGCGGGGTCTCGCTGGCGAGCAGGCGCTGGCGCGAGTAGTCGAGGACGAGGTCGACGATCGTCCGCGCCTCGTCGCTGACCTCGTGCATGCGGACGGCGTCGGTGGTCATGAGGGCTCCTGGTTCGGGAGGGGAAGCGGCGGGGTCAGGGGCGGCGCGGCGCGGCGCGGGCGGGTCGCCTCGAAGGCGGCCGCGAGGCGCAGGAGCGCGCTGTCATCGTAGGCGCGCCCGGCGAAGGTCAGGCCCACCGGCATCCGGATGTCGGCGAGCAGCCCCATCGGGACGGTGACGGTCGGGATGCCGAGGTGGCGCACGGCGAGGTTGCCGTTGGCGATCCAGGTGCCGTTGCGCCAGCCGATGTCGGCCGACGCGGGGTTCACGTCCATGTCGGCGGGCGCGACGTCGGCGACCGCGGGGAACACGACGGCGTCGAGTCCGAGCCCGTCCATCCACTCCTCGAGGTCGCGGCGGCGGGTCTCCTCGAGCCCCCGGAGGCCGTCCTCGAGCTCGGGCATGTCGGCGAGCGTCCCGCCCGGGTGCGTCCGCACCCAGTCGGGGTACTCGGCGATGTCGTCGTCGAACCCGGTGTACCGGTCGGGCAGGGCGCCGGGCGGGGCGGGGAAGATCTCCGCGCCGTCGACGGATGCCAGGGAGCGCAGCGCCGGGTCGCCGTTGGCGGCGAGGAAGTCCTCCCACGCCCACGCCGACAGGTCGACGATCTCGCGGCGGAGGTACGCGGGGCTCACGAGCCCGCGCGTGAGGATCGTCGGCGCCCCCGGGCGGTCGCCCTCGTAGTTGCTGACGATCGGGAAGTCGACCTCGACGACCTCCGCGCCGGCGGCCTCGAGGTCGGCGCGCGCCCGTGCCCAGAGGTCGAGCACGCTCGGACGCGTCACGATCGCCTGCCCCGTCGGTCCGCCGATCCCGCCCTCGCCGGTCCCGGCATCCGGATCGGTCCCGAGGTACATCCGGGGGACGCCGATGCGGGCGCCGGCGACGGACGCGCCGTCGGCGACGGCCGGGTACGACGGCGGGCGCACCGCGGAAGCGGCGGGCAGGGCGACCCAGGGCTGCACGCGCCAGAAGTCGCCGCGGGTCTGCGCGTCGTCGGCGACGATGACGTCGAGCACCTCGAGGAGGTCGGCCATCGTGCGCGTGTGGGGCACGACGACGTCCATCGTCGGTACGAGCGGCCAGTTGCCGCGGACGGAGATGACACCGCGGGAGGGCGTGTAGGCGCACAGGGCGTTGTGGGACGCCGGTCCGCGCCCGCTCGACCAGGTCTCCTCGCCGAGCCCGAACGCGGCGAAGCTCGCCGCCGTCGCCGTTCCCGAGCCGTTGGACGAGCCCGACGCGAACGGCGCGGTCAGGTAGGCCGGGTTGTAGGGGCTCTCGGCACGGCCGTAGACCCCGCGCTGCATGCCGCCGTTGGCCATCGGGGGCATGTTCGTGAGCCCGAGGCAGATGGCGCCGGCGGCGCGGAGCCGCTCGATCGTGAACGCGTCGCGCTGGGCGACGAGCTCGGCGAACGCCGGCGAGCCGGCCGCGGCAGTGAGCCCCTCGACCAGGTAGCTGTCCTTCGCGGTGTACGGGATGCCGTCGAGCGGTCCGCGGGGCCGGCCGGCGGACCGGCGGGCGTCGCTGGCGGCGGCCTCGTCGCGCGCCGCGGGGTTGCGCACGACGACGGCGTTCAGGCCGCTGTCGCCGCCGTCGTAGGCGTCGATGCGGGTGAGGTAGGCGTCGACGAGCGCGACCGCGGTGGCCTCGCCCGCCTCGAGGGCGGCGCGGAGGTCGGCGATCGACGCCTCGACGACGTCGATCACGACGCATCCCCGACCGACGGTTGCTGCTGCGTGATGCAGTGGATGCCGCCGCCGCGCGCGAAGATCGCGCGGGCGTCGACCGTGACGACCTCGCGGCCGGGGTACGCATCGGCGAGGATCTCGGCGGCCTGCGCGTCGGCACGGGCCTCGCCGAACCCGCAGGCGATGACGCCGCCGTTGACGACGAGGTGGTTGACGTAGCTCCAGTCGACGAAGCCCTCGTGGTCGCGCAGCGTCTGCGGGGCGGGCAGGTCGACGATGTCGAACCGGCGGCCCGCGGCATCCGTCTGCTCGGCCAGGAGAGCGCGGAGCTCAGCCGAGACGGCGTGGTCGGGATGCGCGGGATCGCGCTGGTCATGGAGGAGGATGCGGCCGGGCGCCGGCATGGTGGCCACGATGTCGACGTGACCGTTCGTCCCGAGATCGTCGTAGTCGCGGGTGAGGCCGCGGGGGAGCCAGATCGCGGTCGTCGCTCCGAGGGTGCGTGCCATCTCTGCTTCGACACGGGCCCGGTCGGCGAACGGGTTGCGGCGCGGGTCGAGCTGCACGGTCTCGGTGAGGAGGACCGTGCCCTCGCCGTCGACGAGGATGCCGCCGCCCTCGTTCACGAGGACGGAGCTCACGACCTCGGCTCCGGCGGCCGCGGCGACCAGCCTGCCGTGCTCGGCCGACAGCCGCCACTGCGCCCACGCGGGCGCGCCCCAGCCGTTGAAGATCCAGTCGACGGCGCCGAGCGCGCCGGTCGCGTCGTCGACGACGAAGGTGGGACCGGAGTCGCGCATCCAGAACTCGTCGACCGGCGCCTCGAGCAGCTCGACCTCGGCGGGCAGCATGCGGCGGGCGCGCGCCGTCTCGCTCGGGTCGACGACCATCGTCACGGGCTCGAACCGCGCCACCGCGGCGGCCACCGCGGTCCAGGCCGCGTAGCCCTCGGTGCGCAGGGCGTCGGTGTCGCCGAGCGTCTCGCCCTCGGCGGGGAACGTCATCCAGGTGCGATCGTGGGGCGCCGTCTCGGCGGGCATGCGCCAGGCCATGGCATCTCCTCGCGGTTCCGTCTATGGTATTGATCACGCGATCAACAGAGGGAGCGTATCGAGCCGATGCCGACCCCGTCAACCGTTCCGTCCCCGGGGAAGCCCCCGGCGACCACCGCTGCGACCACCCCTGCGCGGCGCGTCCGCAAGAGCGCGGAGGAGCGACGCGCCGAGGTCGCCCACGCGGCGCGCGCCATCGCGCTGGCCGACGGGCTGGATGCCGTCACCCTCCGCGCCGTGGCCGCCCGCGTCGGCGTCGCGCCGGGACTCGTCGCCCACTACGCCCCGAGCATGGACGACCTCGTCGCCGACACGTTCGGCGATCTCGTGGCGGCCGAGCTGCGCGACGTCGTCGCTCTCGTGCGGCGGGAGGACTCCGCCGCGCGCCGCCTCGGCATCCTGCTCGGCACGCTCCTCGACGGCTCGCGCGACGACATCACGCTCGTGTGGGTGCAGGCGTGGGCGATGGGCACCCGCTCCGAGCCCCTCGCCGCCCGGGTGCGCGCCGAGATGGACGACTGGCAGGCCGCGATCGCCGTCGAGATCGAGCGGGGGATGGATGCCGGAGTGTTCGCGCCCGGCGACGCGGCGGCGCTCGCGTGGCACCTGCTCGCCATGATCGACGGCCTGAACGCGCACTCGCTCGTGCGCTGGAACGCCCGCGCCGACCGGCGGGCGCTCACCGTCCGCGCGGTGGCGGGCCTTCTCGGGGTGGAGCCCGCCGTCCTCGCCCGGTGACCCGGACGAGGACGGCGTTCCCGCGGCTCCGCGTTACTTGGCGGGGACCTCGAGCTGGAACGCGATGCGCGCGCCGTACTCGACGATCGTCGGGGTGACGGTCTGCGTGCGCCCGGCGTAGCGGGTGCCGGCGATCGTCTGGTACGACCGCGTGCGGTTCAGGACGTCGACGCGCGCATTGTCGTCGAGCGCCGCGATGAAGCCCGCGAAGGTGCGGGCGTCGGTGGGCTCGTCGAAGCGCTCCTCGGGCGAACCCACGCTCACCGAGACGGTCTTCTTGACCTTGGTGGGCACGACCACGGTGAACGGCGTGTACTGCGTCGTGCGGACGGTCCCGGGTGCGGGCGACAGCACGGCACGGAAGGAGTACGTCTTGCCGCGGCTGACCTTGGTCGCGCTGCCGTTCGCGACGTTCTTCCAGCCGGTGCTCGTCTTCATCTGCACGCCCGTGAGGCGGCCGACCCGGTAGCCCTCGGTGAAACGCGTCTGGATCGAGACGCCGAGCACGGTGACGTCCTCGTACGGGTTCGCCTGCAGCTGCGCGATGTCCTCGGCGACGTCCCAGCCGAGGAACTCGCCGAACAGCTGCGGGTCGGAGTAGCGGTTGACGTTGTGCAGGGTCGCCACGGTGCCGTTGTCGCGGCGGTAGGTGATCCGCCACGACACCTTCGCCGAGCCCTCCCACTCGTTGTCGAGCATGCGCGAGGCGTCGGTGCCGAGCTGCGCCGCGGCGACGGTGGCCACGAGCAGCTTCTCGGACACGTGGCTGACGGCCGTGCTCGTCTGGCTGCCGGCGGTGCTGACGGTGGTGACCGGGATCGTGTCGCTGCCGGCGCCGATCGTGCCGCGGATGCCGGCGAGGCGGTCGTGGACGAGCGTGCCCTTGACCTTGCCGATGGCGCTCACCATCTTGTACGAGCTCCCGAGGTCGGGAACGATGCGCGCCGCCGACGCGCCGTGGATGTTGGCCGTCAGCGACGAGTTCCACTCGCTGGGGTGGCCGAAGGCCCACACGTCGTCGCCGCAGACGGCGGTCACAGTGCCGACGCTCGCCGAGCCGACGGCGCCGTAGGAGTACGAGACGGCGATGTTCCCGCCGGTGACGATCGGGTAGTCGGCGCCGTCCGTGCTCCCGCCGTCGATGGCGAGGCCGCGCGAGGCGACCGGGCGGTACCCGCGCACCTCGCTCGACAGCGACGAGGCGACGTCGTCGAGGCGGGCGGCAGTCGTGCCGGTGGTGACACGGACGGTCTGGAGCTGGCGGATCGACGCGCGGCTCGACGCGGTCGGCGGGGCCTCGCCCGCCATCTGCGTCACCTGACGCTGCGCGGTCGTGGTGAGGCTCCGCGAGAGCGGCAGGTCGCCGATGGCCTTCATGTACGCGGCCGGGGTGACGCCCGCCACGTTGTCGGGAAGATTGCTGAAGCCGTACGAGACGGCGCCGATGAGCGCGCCGTCCGCGTCGTAGACGGGGGAGCCCGAGGCGCCCGCCCACACGCCCGTCGCGAGCGAGCCGGGGGTGCCGTCGACGACGTCGCCGGCGAGCTTCACGAGCAGCAGGTCGCGCGCATTGCCGGAGGCGTCGTAGCCGAGGCCGTTCTCGAGCAGTCCGATGTACTCGCCGGTGAACTGCGTGGGGGTCACACCCTTCACCGTCGACAGCCAGGTGACCGCCTGCCCCTCGGTGAGGTCGGCGACCGGCGAGATGGCCAGCTCCTGCCCGGGCACGTCGCAGAAGAGCTCCGGGTCGGCCGCCTGCGCGGGCGCCGCGGTGAGCGACCCTACGAGCGCGGCGAGCACTCCGACGACGACGGCCGCGCGACGGCGCGGACCACCTCGATTCGATCCGGTCATGACGTGTTCCCCTCTGTGGATCCCGTGCGCGCGGCAGACCGTTCTGCCGGGCGAGGCCTCCTGCCTACCACGACTCGGCGCGGCGTGCCCGCACCGACGCCGCGTCAATGCCCGCGGCCCGACACGACGTCGGCGATCCGCGCGATCGGCGAGGTGCGCTCTGCGCCGCGGGACTCCTGGCGGTCGGCGAGATGGTAGGCGGCGTAGAGGCCCTGCACGGCGACCCAGCGCAGCGGCTCGACCTCCCAGCGGCGGGCGCCGTGGCCGACCCACGGCAGGGCGACGAGGTCACTGTCCCGCCCGAGGACCAGGTCGGCAAGGGTGCGTCCGGCGAGGTTCGCGGTCGCGACGCCGGTGCCGACGTAGCCCCCCGCCCAGCCGAGCCCGGTCGCGGGGTCGAGGCCGACGGTCGCCGACCAGTCGCGGGGGACGCCCAGGACGCCCGACCAGGCGTGCTCGACCGGGACGCGCTCCGCGCCGGGGAAGAACGTCCGCAGGAGCGCCGTCAGCGCGCGCACCGTCCGCTCCGGGGTGCGCCCGTCGCTGTCGACGCGCGAGCCGAAGCGGTACGGGACGCCGCGGCCCCCGAAGGCGATGCGGTCGTCGGCGGTGCGCTGCGCGTACATGTAGACGTGGGCGGCGTCGCCGAGGGTCGCGGCATCCGCCCACCCCACCTCGTCCCAGAAGTCCGGCGGCAGGGGCGCGGTGACGACCAGGGAGGAGTTCATCGGCAGCCACGTGCGGTGCTCCCCGGCGATGGCCGCGGTGAACCCCTCCGTCGCCCGCAGGACGTGCGCGGCGCGCACGGTTCCCCGGTCGGTGATCGCCCGGCCCGGTTCGATGGCGCTCACCGCCGTGTCCTCGTGGATCGTGACGCCCAGGCGCTCCACGGCCTCGGCGAGGCCGGCGACGAGCTTGGCGGGGTGGATGCGGGCGCAATGCGGATGCCAGAGGCCACCGCGCGCCCCCGCCACCCGCACGTGCGCCGCCGTCCGGCGCGGGCCCCACAGCTCGGTGTCGGTGGCCGGCCAGGCCACCTCGTCGGCGTGGGCCGCGCGCAGGCGCGCGAGCTGCGCCGCATTCCGCGCGACCGTCAGCTCACCGCCTTTGCGGATGTCGGCGTCGATCCCCTCCGCCGCGGCGACGCGGATGACCTCGTCGACGGTGTCGTTCATCGCGCGCTGCTGCCGGACACCACCGTCCCGGCCGTAGCGCGCCCGGCCGCCGGTGACGCTGTTGGTGAGCCAGCCGCCGTTGCGACCGGAAGCGCCGTAGCCCGCAAATCGCTGCTCGAGCACGGTGACCCGGAGCTCCGGCTGCAGCGTCTTCAGGTAGTACGCGGCCCAGAGACCGGTGTAGCCGGCGCCGACGATCGCGACGTCGGCGTCCCGGTCACCCGGCAGGGGCGCCCGTCCGGCGGGCAGACCCAGCTGCTGCCACCAGAACGAGACGCCGCCGTTCCCCGTCATCGCGCCGCCGGGGCGCGGTCCTGGCTCATCGCCGCGTCGGTCACCTCGAGCGCGCGGTCGATGATGTCGAGGCCGCGGACGAGATCGTCCTCGGAGATGACGAGCGGGGGCGCGACGTGCACCCGGTTGAAGTGCGTGAACGGCCAGAGCCCGGCCTTCTTGCAGGCCGCCGCGAAGGCCGTCATCGGCGCGGCATCCGGTCCGCTCGCGTTGAACGGCACGAGCGGCTCGCGCGTCTCGGGGTCGGCGACGAGCTCGATCGCCCAGAAGAGCCCGCGCCCGCGGACCTCGCCGACCGACGGATGCCGGGCGGCGATCTCGGCGAGCCGCGGTCCGACGACCCGGTCGCCGAGGTCGCGCACCCGCTCGAGGATGCCGTCGCGCGCGAACACCTCGAAGGTGGCGACGCCCGGAGCGCACGCGAGGGGGTGCCCCGAGTAGGTGAGGCCACCGGGGAAGGCGACCGTGTCGAAGTGGGCGGCGATCCGGTCGGAGAGGACGACGCCGCCCAGGGGCACGTAGCCGGAGTTCACGCCCTTGGCGAAGGCGATGAGGTCGGGGGCGACGTCGAAGGCCTGGAACGCGAACCACTCGCCGACGCGCCCGAAGCCGACCATCACCTCGTCGGCGATGTAGACGATGCCGTACTTGTCGCAGAGCGCGCGGACCCCCGGGAGGTAGCCCGGAGGCGGCACGAGGACGCCGTTGGTCCCGACGACCGATTCGATGATGATCGCGCCGATCGTCGAGGCCCCTTCGAGGACGATCGTCTGCTCGAGGTGCGCGAGCGCGCGCTCCGTCTCTTGCGCGGGACTGTCGGAGTGGAACGGCGACCGGTAGGCGTACGGGCCGAAGAACTTCGCCACCGAGCCGTCTCCGGGCTCGTTCGGCCAGCGGCGCGGGTCGCCCGTCAGCGAGATCGCGGTCGTCGTGTTGCCGTGATAGCTGCGGTACATCGACAGCACCTTGCGCTTGCCCGTGACGAGGCGGGCCATGCGCACCGCGTTCTCGACGGCATCCGCGCCGCCGTTGGTGAAGAAGACCTTGTTCATGCCGTCCGGGGCGACCTCGGCGATGCGTCGGGCGAGATCGCCGCGGACGTCGTTGGCCATCGAGGGCTGGATCGTCGCGAGCCGGCCCGCCTGCTGCTGGATCGCGGCGACGAGGTCGGGATGCTGGTGCCCCAGGTTGAGGTTCACGAGCTGCGACGAGAAGTCGAGGTACCGGTTGCCGAGGTGATCCCAGAAGGTCGCCCCCTCGCCGCCGGCGACCGGCAGCGGATCGATGAGCGCCTGCGCGCTCCAGGAGTGGAACACGTGGGCGCGGTCGTCGGCGCGCACGCGCGCGTCCGCCTCGGTCCCCGAGCCCGGCCCGGCCCCCGAGCCCGGCCCGGTCCCCGAGTTCCCCTCGGTCCCCGAGCTTGTCGAGGGGTCGCCCGAGCCCGGCCCGGTCCCCGAGCTTGTCGAGGGGTCGCCCGTCGTCTCCGTCGATGCGCTCATGGCTCTCCTCAGTGGTTGCTCGGGAAGCCGAGACTGATCTGGCTGTCGCTCGGGTCGGGCCAGCGGGTCGTCACGACCTTGCTGCGCGTGTAGAAGTGGATCGACTCGGGGCCGTAGATGTGCGAGTCGCCGAAGAGCGAGCTGCGCCATCCGCCGAACGAGAACGCGCCCACCGGCACCGGGATCGGCACGTTCACCCCGACCATCCCCACCTCGATGTCGAACTCGAACTGGCGGGCCGTGCCGCCGTCGCGGGTGAACACGGCGGTGCCGTTCGCGTACGGGCTGTCGTTGACGAGCGCCACCGCCTCGTCGTAGCTCGCGACGCGGACGACCGAGAGCACGGGGCCGAAGATCTCGTCGTCGTACACGCGCATGCCCGGGCGCACGTTGTCGACGAGCGAGACGCCGAGGAAGAAGCCGTCCCCGTCGAAGGCGGCCTCGGTCCCGTCGACGACGACGGTCGCGCCTTCCGCGGAGGCGCCCGTGACGTACGACGCCACGGCGTCGCGGTGGGCGGCGGTGATGAGGGGGCCCATCTCGCTGTCGGGGTCGGTGCCCGGTCCGATCCGCAGCGCTGCAACGCGGTCCGCGACCTTCGCGACCAGCGCGTCGGCGACGTCATCGCCGACCGCGACGAGCACCGAGACCGCCATGCAGCGCTCGCCGGCCGATCCGTACGCCGCGGACACGGCCGCGTCGGCGGCGGCATCCAGGTCGGCGTCCGGCATGACGACCATGTGGTTCTTCGCCCCGCCGAGCGCCTGCACCCGCTTGCCGTTCGCGGCGGCCCGGGCGTAGATCGAGCGCGCGATCGGGGTCGAGCCGACGAAGCTGACGGCGCGGACGTCGGGGGCGTCGAGCAGCGTGTCGACCGCCTCCTTGTCGCCCTGGACGACGTTCAGGACACCGGCAGGGAGCCCGGCCTCCTCGTACAGGCGGGCGAGGAAGAGCGCGGCCGACGGATCCTTCTCGCTCGGCTTCAGGACGACCGTGTTGCCGCAGGCGATGGCGGATGCCGTCATCCACAGCGGGACCATGACGGGGAAGTTGAACGGGGTGATGCACGCGACGACACCGACCGGCTGCTTCACCGAGTGCACGTCGACGCCGCGGGAGACCTGCTCGGAGTGCTCGCCCTTCAGCAGGTGGACGAGCCCGGCGGCGAACTCGACGTTCTCGATGCCCCGGCTGATCTCGCCCTTGGCATCCGAGAGCACCTTGCCGTGCTCACCCGTGATGATCGCGGCCAGCTCGTCGGTGCGCTCGACGAGCAGGTGACGCAGCCGGAAGAAGACGTCGGCGCGCTTGATGAGACTCGTCGCACGCCAGGCGGGGAGCGCCGCCGCGGCGGCGGCCACGGCCGCCTCGGTCTCGGCGGCCGAGGCGAACGCGACCTCGGCGCGCGGCCGCCCGGTCGCGGGGTCCCAGACCGTGCCCGTGCGAGCGGCGTCGCCGGTCGCGGTCCCGGCGATGTGATGGCGGATGAGGGTCATGGAGGTCCTTCCGGACAGAACGACCGGCGTCGTCTAGGCTGTGGCGAGTCCCAGTGTTGCAGAGGCAGAGGGGTGGTCACGGTGCCTGAACGTCGCGAAGAACCAGCGATCCGTACGGATCGTCCGGGCGCGCACGAGAGCCTTCCGACCGTCCGCGAGGTGCTGACGCTCGAGGCTGTCGAGGCGGGCATGCCCGACATCCTCGTCGGCGGCTCCTCCCTCGACGCGCGCGTGCGGTGGGTGCACGTCTCGGACAGCTCGGGTGTGGCCCGGCTGCTGGACGGCGGCGAGCTGCTCCTGTCGACCGGCTCGTCCTGGCCCGACGACCCGGCCGCGCTCGCCGCCTTCGTCCGCGGTCTCGTGGAGGTCGGCCTGGCGGCGCTCTTCCTCGAACTCGGGACGCACTACCGCTACGCGCCGGCCGTCGTCGTCGAGACCGCGCGTGCGCACGGACTCGCGCTCGTCGTCCTGCGGCGCGAGGTGAAGTTCGTGACCGTCACCGAAGCCGTCCATCGCCGCATCATCGCCGAGCAGACGGCCGCGCTCCGTGCCCGCGACGACGTGCGGGCGCGCTTCACGGCCCTCGCGCTGCGCGGTTCGCCGGCCGACTTCATCGTGCACCAGCTCGCCCAGACGCTCGGCGCCCCCGTCATCCTCGAGTCCCTCGCCCACGACGTCGTGGTCGCCGATGTGCCGCCCTCCCGCGAAGAGGAGATCCTCGCCCGCTGGGAGGTGCGCTCACGCCTCGCGCACCGCGATCCGGCGAGCGACTGGCTGATCGTGCCCGTGGAGGCCCGCGGCATCCGCTGGGGGTATCTCATCGCGCTGCCGGGACCGGTCCACCCGGCGGGCCGGGCGGCGGTGCTCGAGCAGGGCGCCATCGCGCTGGCGCTCGGCCGGCTCACCGACGGGCAGACCGACGAGTGGGCGCGCATCGGCCAGCGCCGGCTCGTGGAGGGTCTGCTCGCCGGGCGCTTCGCGAGCCAGGGCGGGGCGACGGCGCGCCTGGAGGCCGCGGGCCTGCCGGTCGACGGAGCGCGGCTGCACGGCATGGTCGCCGCGGGCGTCGAGATCGACGCGGATGCCGCCGCCGCCGCGCTCGCCCCCCTCGGTGGCCGGGTGCTGATCGGCGGTCCGGTGCGCGGCGCCGGCGTCACGCTCCTCGTCTCGCTGCCGGCGCGTGCGGCGCTCGACGAGACCGCCGCGGTGCGCTTCGCCGAGGCTCTCACCCCGCTCGCCTCGCGCCTGACCCTCTCGATCGGGTCGCCCGCGCAGGGGGTCGAGGGGGCGCTGGCCTCGCTGCAGGAGGCGCTCGACCTCGCCCGCACCCCGGCTCAGCGCGCGGGCCGCGGGCCGCACGTGCGCCGCGCCGAGGACCGACCGCTCGCGCGCCTGGTCACCGCGCTCCGCGACGACCACCGCGTGCTCGACCACGGCGAGCGCATGCTGGCTCCACTCATCGAGTACGACCTCGCGCGCGGCGGCGACCTGCTCGACGTCCTGGGGGCGATGCTCGCGCACCCTGGCAACCGCACCGCGGCGGCGACGGCATCCCACCTGTCGCGCTCCGTGTTCTACCAGCGGATCGCACTCATCCAGGAGCTCCTGGGCGTCGACCTCGACGACGGCGAGGTGCAGACCGCGCTGCACCTCGCGCTGCTCGTCCGCCGCTCCGCCGTCTACTGACGCGCCGGGGGTCACCTCGGGCGCCGCCCTTCTCTCGCCCATCCCACGGGGTGTCGCCGAAACCACACGATCCGGGCGGTCCATACCCTGTGGGTTCGACCAGACCCCGTGGGGTGGGCGTCACCCCGCACCGGCCCCGGCGGCGTAGGCTCAGGCCAGGTAGACCTTGCGGAGGGTCTCGCGGACCGTCCACACCGTCTGCATGCCCGACTCCAGGCGCACGATCGCACCGGGCGCGAGCTCGATCGACGGCAGCGCCGGCGACACGAACTCGACGGTCGCCGAGCCCGCGACGACGACGAAAACCTCGTCGATCTCGACGTCGCGCATCGCGCCGGGGGTCATCTCCCAGACGCCCATGCCCATGTCCTCGTCGAGGTCGACCGATCCCGTCCGCGGGCTCCCTGCGACCACCTGCGCGGACGGCACCGGGGTGAGGGGCACGGCGACGGCGGATGCCGCATAGGCCACGCCGGGTTCGAGTTCGCCGTCGAGGTCGTCCAGGGAATCGGTCACGAGTCAAACCCTAGCCCGAGCGCGTCGAGCGTCTTCAGCAGGAGGTTCCGGCGGCCCTCGCGGTGGTCGGCGCGATCCATCGACCACCGGGTCGCGTTGATGCCGAGCGCCGCCACCGGCTCGGGCGGGAAGGGGAGCGGACGCCGCCGCACCATCTGCAGCTGCGTCCGCTCGTTGTCGTGGCCGTCGAGGAGGTCGAGCATGACCGACGCGGCGAAGCGCGTCGAGCCGACGCCGAGTCCCGTGAAGCCGGAGGCGTAGGCGACGCGCCCGCCCCGGGCGGTGCCGTAGAAGGCGGTGAACTGCGTCGAGCTGTCGATGGCGCCGGCCCATCGGTGGGTGAAGCGAAGCCCCTCGAGCTGCGGGAACGTCGTGAAGAAGTGGCTCGCGAGCTTGGCCCAGACGTCGGGGCGGTCCTCGTAACGGGGGTCGACGCGACGGCCGTAGTGGTAGAGCGCGTCGTAGCCGCCGAAGAGGATGCGACCGTCCTGCGACGGCCGGTAGTAGTGGAACTGGTTCGCCATGTCGCCGATGCCCTGACGGTCCCGCCAGCCGATGGCATCCTGCTGCTCGGCGGTCAGCGGCTCGGTCATGAGGACGTAGTCGTAGACGGGCACGGTCATGAGGCGGTTGCGCTTGAGGAGCGACGGGAACACGTTCGTCGCGAGGACCGCGTGCGACGCGTCGACGCGGCCTTCCTCGGTCACGACGCGGACGCCGCCGCCGCTTCCTCCCGCCGGGGTCTCGATTCCGGTGGCGCGGGAGCGCTCGAAGATCTCGACGCCCCGCTCCTCGGCGGCACGGGCGAGCTCTGCCGCCAGGCGCGCGGGGTGGACGAGGGCGCACGTGCGCTTCTCCCAGATGGCGGCGAGGTAGGTGGGCGAGTCGACCGAGGCGCGGACGGCGGCCTCGTCGAGGTAGACGACGTCCGGGTCGCCCGCCGCCTCGGCGCGCCACTCGTCGAGCCACGCGAGCTGATGCGGCTCGATCGCGGGGGCGAGCTGGCCGGTGCGCTCGAACTGGACGTCGAGTCCCAGATTGTCGACGGTCTCCTCGATCTCGTCGAGGTTCTCGAGCCCGAGCCGCTCGAGGGTGTCGATCTCGTCGGGCCAGCGGCGGGCGCCGTTCTCGTGCCCGTGTGTGAGGCTCGATTCGCAGAACCCGCCGTTGCGCCCGGAAGCCGCCCAGCCGGCGCGATTCGCTTCGACGACGACCACCCGCCGGCCGGGGTCGCGGAGCTTGGCGAGGAGCGCCGTCCAGAGCCCGGCGTAACCGGCGCCGACGACGACGAGGTCGGTCTCGACGACGCCGCGGAGGCCCGGCCGGTCGGGACGGAGCGCGGCCGGCAGGTCGTCGATCCAGAAGGACCCGTGCTTCGCGCCGGTGAGGCTGTGCGAGACGACGGATGCCGGGGGCACCTGCCGCTCGAAGACGGTCGTTCCCACGGGTGGTCCTTTCGTCAGGCGTCGTCGGCGGCGTGCACGCGCACGCCCTCGACGAAGGTCTGGAGCACGCGCGTCGCGCCGATCTGCTCCGGGGGGCCCTCGAACGGATCGCGGTCGAGCAGGGCGAGGTCGGCGGCTTTGCCGACCTCGATCGTGCCCGTGAGGTCGTCGAGGTGGTTCACCCACGCCGACCCGGCCGTGTAGGCGGTGAGCGACGTGGCGAGGTCGATCGCCTGCTCGGGGAGGAACGGCTCGTAGTCGCCCTCCTCGTAGCCCGGCGCGGCCTGGCGGTTGACGGCGGTGTGGATCGCCGCGAGCGGGTTCGGGGTCGAGACCGACCAGTCGCTCCCGGCCGCGAGCACCGCGCCCGCGCGGAGGAGATCGCCGAACGGATACTGCCAGGCCTCGCGCGGCGCGCCCAGGAACGGCAGTGTGAGCTCGACCATCTGCGGCTCGAGCGTCGCCCAGAGCGACTGCATGTTGGCCGCGACGCCCAGCGCCCGGAAGCGGGGGATGTCGTCGGGGTGCACGACCTGGATGTGCGCGATGTGGTGGCGGTGGTCGCTGCGGCCGTTCCGCGCGATCGCGTGCTCGACGGCATCCAGGCATTCCCGCACGGCGCGGTCGCCGATCGCGTGGAAGTGCACCTGGAAACCGAGGGCGTCCAGTTGCGGCACCGCCTCGTTCAGGATGTCGGGGGCGACGAAGGAGATCCCCGAGTTGTCGGTGAAGTGCCCGTGGCCGTCGTGGTACGGCTCGAGCATCGCGGCGGTGAAGTTCTCGGCCACGCCGTCCTGCATGATCTTGATGCTCGTCGCCTGGAAGCGGCCGTGGCTGAAGCGCCGGCGCCGTTCCACGAGCGAGGGGATCTGCTCGAGGCCCGCGGTGCGGTCCCACCAGAGCGCACCCACGACGCGGCCCGTGAGGGTGCCGTCGATCGCCGCCTGCCGGTAGGTCTCGCCCTGGTCGACGAGGTCGCTGTAGTCGCCGATGATCGCGTCCTGCCATGCGGTGATGCCGTAGGAGTGCAGGTAGCGCTGCCCGGCGATGAGCGCCTCGCGCAGGAACTCCGGCGTCGGGTCGGCGACCAGCCGGTTCACGAGCGACATGGCGCCCTCGTGGAGCGTGCCGGTCGGGTGGCCGTCGGCGTCCCGTTCGATGCGTCCGTCCGCCGGGTCGGGGGTGTCGCGGTCGATCCCCGCGCGGCGGAGCGCCTCGGAGTTCACCCACGCGCCGTGGCCGTCGCGGTTGGGCAGGAAGGCGGGGCGACCCGGCAGCACGCGATCGAGCGCGGATGCCGTCGGCGTCCCGCCCGGGAAGGCCGACATCGCCCAGCCGCCGCCCAGCACCCACTCCGACCCGTCGTCCCGGCCGGTCGGCGGGTTCGCGGCGGCGTAGGCGGCGACGGCATCCAGATACTCCGCCTCGGTCGACGCCTCGCCGAGGTCGCACCGCAGGAGCTCCAGCCCGCCCGAGACGGGGTGCACGTGCGCGTCCTGGAAGCCCGGGACGAGCATGCGGCCGCCGAGGTCCACGACCTCGGTGCGCGGCCCGATGAGCTCGCGCACGTCGTCGCCGCCCACGGCGACGATCCGCCCGCCCGATACGGCGACGGCCGTGGCCTGTGAGCGGACGGTGTCGGCGGTGAAGACCGCACCGCCCGTGAACACCAGCTCGACGGCCATGTCAGGCGCCGCCCATCGTGCGGGCGATGTCGGTCGCGGAGTCGCCGGCGCGGCGGAGCACCACGGCGACGACCGCGAGGGCGATGAGGGTGAGCAGGAGCATGATGGTCGACACGGCGGCCACCTCGGGCCGCAGGCCCGACCGGACGGCCGAGAGCACGTACACGGGCCACGGTGTCGTCCCCGACACCTGCACGAAGGCGGCGACGATTGTGTTGTCGAGACTCAGGGTGAACGCGAGCAGGAACCCGGCGAGGACGGCGGGCATCGCGAGCGCCAGCGTCACCCGCCGGAACGTCGTGAACGGCACGGCGTAGAGGTCGCTCGAGGCCTCTTCGAGATTCGCCTCCTGACCGACCAGACGCGCCCGGACGAGGTAGGAGACGACCGCGGTGGCGAACAGCGAGCTGCCGATCGAGAGCCGCACGATGCCGTCGTTGAAGATCGGCATCCCCCAGTCCTGCCCCAGGGTGACGAACCAGGGGAGGAGGGCGACGGCATCCACGATCTCGGGTGTCACCGACACGAGGAGGAGCAGGCCGAGGAACCACCAGACCCAGCGGCCGGGATGCCGGGCCATCGCGATGCCGGCGAGGGTGCCGAGGGTCGTCGCGATCACCGCCGAGATGAGCGCCGTGATGATCGACACGCGGACCGCGTTCTGCACGGCCGGCTTGTCGAGGATCGTCCGGAACGCGTCGAGCCCGAAGCCGTCGAACGAGACGAGCAGGCGCCCGGTGTTGAACGAGTAGATGACGATGACGATGATCGGCGCGAAGAGGAAGAGGAGGACGAGCACTCCCCAGACGTTCAGGGCGACGTCGGTCCAGGAGCGGTGCGTGCGCTTGCCGCCGCCGATCATCGACCCGTCGCGCTGGCGCAGGATCGTCTCGGTCTTCGTGGCGCTCATGCCGTCGCCTCCTCGCCGAGGACCAGCCGGTTGCGGGTGCGGAAGGGGAGGGCGACGAGCCAGAGGACCAGCGCCGCGGCGCCGATCGTCAGGGCGATGACGAGCATGAGGACGACCGCCATCGCCGAGCCGAGCGCCCAGTTCTGCGCGGTCTGGAACTGGCTCGCGACGAGCTGGCCGACCATGTTGCCCTTCGCGCCGCCGAGGACGGTGGCGGTGATGTAGTCGCCCATCAGGGGGATGAAGACGAGCAGCACGCCCGCGACGACGCCCGGGCGCGAGAGCGGGAGCGTGACCCGCAGGAACGTGCCGGCCTTTCCGGCGCCGAGGTCCTTCGATGCCTCGCGGACGGCCGGGCCGACTCGGTCGAACGCGACGAAGAGCGGCAGGATCATGAGCGGCAGGTAGTTGTAGACGACGCCGATGAGCACCGCGGTGCGGGTGTACAGGAGGTCGAGCGGGCCGTCGAGGAGGCCGAGCGACTGCAGCGCCTGCGAGGCCCAGCCCTCGGGCGCGAGAATCACCTGCCAGCCGATCGTGCGGATGAGGAAGTTCGTCCAGAACGGGATGAGCACGAGGGCGATGAGGATGCCGCGGCGCTCCGGTCGCACCTTGAACGCCATCCAGTACGCCACCGGCGCACCGATGAGGAAGCACAGCGCGGTGCCGAGGACGCCCACCCACAGCGTGTTCACGAACGTCGCGAAGAACGTCGGCGACAGCGCTTCGACGTACCGGTCGAGCGACAGGATGTCGTTGGCGTGCGTGCCGAAGATCCCCGGCTTGTAGCCGAAGCTGAACCAGATGACGAGGCCGACGGGGGCGACGAAGAAGACCAGGAGCCACACCCACGCCGGAACGGCGAGGAGGCCTCCGAGGGATCTCTTACGCACCCGCGGCGGCCTTCATCTCGTTCCAGATCTCGACGCGGACCGTCTGCGAGTCGTTGAGCTCCTGCTCCTTCATGGCGGCGAGCTGCTCGTCGGAGAAGAAGATGAGCTCGGTCAGCTCCATCCCGGCATCCTCGGCGCCCTGCTCCATGTCCTTGCCGCCGACGTTGTAGCCGATGTAGTCGAGGTTCAGCATGAGGTTCTCGGGCGTCATCGAGAAGTCGATGAAGGCGTGCGCGGCCTCGGGGTGCGGTGCGCCCGCCGCGATAGCCCAGTTGTCCATCCAGAGCTCGGTCACGGGCCCGGGGAGCACCCACTGCCAGCGGTCGGCGTCGGAGGACTCGAGGATGCCGAGGCGCGCGTCGCCGTTCCACGCCTGCATGAGCACCTGCGTGCCCTGCGGGATGGCGTTCGTGCCGGGGTAGGAGTCGAAGGCGGCGATGTGCGGCGCGATCTCCTCGACGAGGAACGCCCGGCAGGCGTCGAGCTGGGCGGCGTCCTGCGTGTTCCAGTCGAGGTCGTTCGCCCAGAAGTACGCGCCGATGATGCCCGCGGGGTCGTCGGACATGCTCGTCTTGCCGCTGGCCTCGTTCTGCGCGGCGTCGAAGAAGTCGGCCCAGGTGGTGAGCTCGCGCGTGATGACGGTCTTGTCGTAGACGAAGCCGGTGGTGCCCCACGCCTTGCAGACCGAGTACTCGTTCTCGGGATCCCAGGCGCGGCCGAGCGCCGACGGGTCCATGTTCGCGAGGTTCGGCAGGAGATCCTTGTTGAACTTCGTGAGGAGGCCGTTCTCGATCATCTGCGGGATGAAGACACCGGTGGGCACGACGATGTCGAAGCCCGACGTCCCCTTGGCCGCGATGAGCTTGGCGATGAGCTCCTCGTTCGAGCTGTACGAGTCGAGGGTGACCTTCGGGCCCTTGTCGGCGGTGAAGGCCGACACGACGTCGGGCGAGTCGTAGTCGCCCCACGTGTACACCGACAGCGAGTCCTCGAGGGCGCCGCCGGAGGCCTGCGACGACGGGCTCGTCGTCGTGCCGCCGGGCGCGCAGGCGGCCAGGAGCGCCGTGCCGCCGGCGAGAGCGGCCAGCGACAGGAAGCGGCGGCGCGAGAGCTCCGCGGCGATGCGGGGGACTGCGCTCTCGGGTGCGAGGATGCGCAGCGGGGTGCGGGACTCGGTCATCGGGGCCTCCTGCTCGGGTGGTGAGGTCGGGATCGTGCGGTGCTGCTCGTGCGGTCGTGCGGTGTCGTGCGTCGTCGTCTACTCGGTCGGCGGGGCGATGTACCCGCCCTCCTCCGCCGCGGCGGCGCCGTCGGCGGGGAAGAGGAGCACGTCGGCGGGTGCCCACGTGCAGACGACGGCGTCGCCGACGCGCAGGCTCGGGGCCTCGGGCGTCGGACGGCGGACGATGAGGCTCTGGTCGTCGCCGAGGCGGACGAGGTACTGCATCGTCTCGCCCAGGTGCGAGATGCCGATGAGCTCGCCCGGCACGGCGTTGGCCGTCGGCGGCGTCCCACCCGTCGCCGCGGCGATCCGCACGTTCTCCGGCCGGACGGCGGCCTCGGCGGTGGCGGTCCCCGTCCCGGCGAGCGGCGCCGACGCGCGCACGAGCACGTGCGGGGATGCCACGGCGTCGCCGCCGGTGAGCGCTCCGCGGAAGAAGTTCTGCTGGCCGACGAACGCCGCGACGTACGCAGAGGCCGGCCGGGCGTAGACCGTGTCGGCATCCGCGAGCTGCTCGATGCGCCCCTCGCGCATGATCGCGATGCGGTCGCTCATCGAGAGCGCCTCGCCCTGGTCGTGGGTGACGAACACGAACGTGATCCCGAGCCGCGACTGGAGGAGCTTCAGCTCGAGTTGCATCTCTTCGCGCAGCTGCCGGTCGAGGGCCCCGAGCGGCTCGTCGAGGAGGAGCACCGAGGGACGGTTGACGAGGGCGCGGGCGAGGGCGATCCGCTGCTGCTGGCCGCCCGAGAGCTGCGTGGGCTTGCGGTCGGCGAACCGGCGCATCTGCACCATGTCGAGGGCCGCCGACACGCGCTCGCGGATCTCGGCCTTGGGCGTGCGTCGCTGCTGCATGCCGTAGGCGACGTTCTCGGCCACCGACATGTGCGGGAACAGGGCGTACGCCTGGAACACCGTGTTCACGTCGCGTTTGAACGGGGCCGTCCCGAGGACGCTCTTGCCCGAGATGAGGATGTCGCCCGCGTCGGGGTGCTCGAAGCCGGCGATCATCCGCAGCGTCGTCGTCTTGCCGCACCCGGAGGGACCGAGCAGCGACAGGAACTCGCCCGGCTGGATCGTGAGAGACAGGTCGTCGACGGCGAGCTGGTCGCCGTAGTGCTTCGTGATCCCCGCCAGCACCACCGCGCCGGAGGTGCCCGGCTGCGCTGCGCCGGGCCGGTCGATCGTCGTGTCGGGTGCCGACGTCACGCGTGCTCCGCTCCCCGCGCCGCGGTGGCGCGTGTGTGCGGATCATTCAATACGTCCGGTGGGGGCCGCGCAATGATCGCGGGGGTCAGCCGGACGAACCCTCCCGGCATCCGGGTCGCCCTGACAGATCGTCCGGACCGGCGTAACGGGGCGGTAACACCGTCGCCGCGCCGCCGACCCGGGGCGTCCCGCGGGCGTCAGGCGTTGCGGCGGACGATCCGCATGAGCCAGGCGATCACCGCGACGATGACGATGACGAGGCCGATCCACAGGAGGACCTTGGCGGCCTCGACGAAGACGCCCACGAGAAGGAGGGCGATGCCGATGACGAGCAGGATGACAGCGAGTGTGGTCATGAGGACATCGTGGGCGCGCGGCGCGCGCGGTTCAACAGGGTTGACACGCCGCCGAGCCGATGCCATAGAGCGTCTCGCGCGACGACGGACGGACTATCTCCGACCTCGAAGGGAGTCAACCCCCTGGGCCGCACCCCCAGCGGCGGCTTGACTGCTGGCAACCTTCACCGCCCGGTACCGACGCACTCGAGGTGCTCTGATGAAAGACATCCTGATCGACGGTCATCGTCTTCTGACAACGGACGAGATCGCGGATGCCGTGATCGCCTACGCGCGCGCGCTGACGGAGACCGACGACTCCGACGTCGTGGAGTTCCCCACCGTGTACGACGGCGAGTTGTCGCACTGCTCCCTGCTGCTGACCGGCGGAACCCCGGTGGCCGTCCTCGAGGCCGCCGCGCTGACGCCGGCGCTTCCGGGCGCGGACATCGCCCTCGCCGAGATCGAGCGTCGCGTCGCCGCACGGCGATGACGTCCTGACGGGACTCCTGTATTAGCGTCGTTCCTGCGCGATCACAGGCGCGGCGCGATCACGGGCGCAGGACAGCGGAGGATCCAGTGGGCAAGTTCATCTACGAGGGATCGGTGACGGTCGACTTCGACGACCGCGTGCTCGCGCACGTCCAGGTGGTCGTCGGGCAGAAGCTCCGCCGCGGCGAGGCGTTCCACTTCACGTGGCGCGAAGACCCGAGCGTCGGCGACGGCCGCACGTCGGTGTGGCTGCACCCCTCGGCATCCCTCATCTACAAGTACTTCGGCAGCCGTCAGCCGAGCCTGAACCGGGCGTGGCTCGAAGCCCTGAACTACACCGCGAACTCGACGAACGGCCTGCACGTCGTGCCCGAGCCGCCGGAGTCGAGCGCCTCCGAGTCGGTCGACTAGCCCTCAGTCCGTCTCGGCGACCCGCACCGACTGCGGCGAGGTGTCGGGGATGTCTTCGACGCCCGCATCGATCTGCTCCGCGACGAGCATCATGCCGCCCGACGAGTTTGCCGACTGTGCGAGCTCCTCCAGCCATTCGCGGCTGAGCTCGGGCGGCTCGGGGTCGTCGAAGACGAACCGGAGCGGGATCGACGGATGCAGCCAGATCGTGCTGCGACCGCGCTCCTCGTCCTCGGGATGCGTCCACGACAAGGTGAAGCTCTCACCGCGACGCAGCTTCGTGGCGACGACGACCTTGAGGTGCGCGAGTGCGCGATCCTCGATGTGGATCGGCGTCGCCGATCCGCCGTAGTAGATGGTGCCCACGGGTCGTACTCTACTCGGGCGCGTCGCCTGTCAAGGGTCTCGTTTCGGGTCGCCTCGGCCGCCTAACGTGGCGGCGGGACGGAGGTGCGGAATGCGACGGGTGAGTGCGGTGACGGCGGTGCTGGCGCTCTGCGCCGCCGTGCTCACGGGCTGCGGCCTGTCGATCCCCACCGACCCCGACGGCACGCTCGACCGCGTGACGGGCGATGTGCTGCGCGTGGGCGCCTCGCCGAGCGGCGAGCTCGTCGTCGTGACGTCGACGGATGCCGTCTCCGGCCCCCTCCCCGACCTCGTCACCGGCTTCGCCGAGAGCCGCGACGCGCGTGTGGTGTGGACGGTGGGCTCCGAGGAGGATCTCGTCGACGCGCTCGAGACGGGCGAGCTCGACCTCGCGATCGGCGGCATGACCGAGGCGACCCCGTGGACCGACCGGGTGTCGGTCACCCGCGGGTTCTCCGGCATCCCGGCATCCGGCGGCCACCCCGTCGTCATCCTCCTCCCGCTCGGCGAGAACGCCCTGCAGTCGGCGCTCGAGACCTACCTCGACGGCGAGGTCGGACCGTGATCGGCCGGATGACCTCGATGGGACGGACGGATCTGCCTCCCGAGCAGCAGGCGGCGCTGCGCAGCGCCGTGCGCTGGGAGTGGTTCACGATCGCGTACACGTGCGTCACGATCGCCCTCATCGCCCTCGTCGTCGGCGGCTCGCAGGCCATGAAGACGGCGTGGATCGAGGACATGCTCTCGCTCATCCCGCAGATCTCCTTCCTCGTCGCCCTCCTCCTCATCCGCCACCGGCCGACGCGCGGATTCCCGTACGGGCTGCATCGCGCGATGGGCGTCGGCCACCTCGTGGCGGGCGTCGCGCTCCTCGCGATCGGCGGCAGCCTCGCCGTCGAGTCGGTGATCGGGCTCGTGCGCGCCGAGCACCCCGCCATCGGCACCGTCACCGTGTTCGGTCAGACGGTCTGGCTCGGGTGGTTCATGGTCGCCGTCATGAGCGTCATCGTCATCGGCCCCTTCTTCTACGGGCACGCCAAGGCGAAGCTCGCGCCGGTCCTTCACAACAAAGTGCTCTACGCGGACGCCGATATGGCCAAGGCCGACTGGACGACCACGGTCGCCTCGATCGTCGGCGTCCTCGGCATCGGGATCGGCTGGTGGTGGCTCGACGGCGCCGCGGCCCTCTTCATCTCGGCCGGCATCGTCTGGGACGGCTGGCGCAACGCCCGCTCGGCGGTGCTCGACCTCATCGATCAGCGGGCGCGCACCCACGACGACGCCGACCCGCATCCGCTCGCCGATCGCATCGTGCAGCACCTGCGGGCCCAGCCCTGGGTCGCCGACGCCTCGGTGCGCATGCGGGACATGGGCCAGGTCTTCCACGTCGAGGCATTCGTCGTGCCCCGCCGCGGTCGCGTGCGCCTCGCACGCGTCGAGGACGCCCGAGCAGGGATCGCGGAACTGGACTGGAAGGTCCAGGACGTGGTCGTCATCCCGGTGGAGACACTGCCGGACGAGACCCGAGGAAAGGAACGATCATGACCGATCCGCGCACCGCACACCACCAAGGCGGCTTCCCCGCGCAGGAGCAGGAGCAGCCGGGGCTCACCGAACGGACGACCCCGCGCCCCGACCACGGTGAGGATGGCTACCGCGGCAGCGGCCGGCTGGAGGGCCGTCGCGCGCTCATCACCGGCGGCGACTCCGGGATCGGCCGCGCCGTCGCGATCGCGTTCGCGCGCGAAGGCGCCGACGTCGCGATCGCGCACCTGCCCGAGGAGGAGGGGGATGCGGCCGACACGGTCGCGCTCATCGAGGCGGCGGGCCGGCGGGGGCTCTCCTTCGCGGGGGACGTCCGCGACGAGGCGTTCGCGACGGCGATCGTCGACGACACCGCCGAGGCGTTCGGCGGGCTCGACGTCGTCGTGCTGAACGCCGCCTACCAGAAGGACCGCGACGGCATCGGAACGCTCGACAGCGACGAGTTCGACCGTGTGTTCCGGACGAACCTCTACGGGATGCTGTACTCCGCGCGTGCCGCCGTGCCGCACCTGCGCCCCGGGTCGTCGATCATCGTGACCTCCTCGATCCAGGCGTCGCAGCCCTCGCCCGGCCTCATCGACTACGCCATGACGAAGGCCGCGCAGGTCGCGTTCGTGAAGGCGGCCGCCGAGGAGCTCGGGCCGGACGGCATCCGCGTCAACGCCGTCGCTCCGGGGCCGATCTGGACCCCGCTCATCCCCGCGACGGGGTGGGATGCCGAGCGGCTGGCGACCTTCGGCCAGGACACGCCGCTCGGCCGGGCCGGGCAGCCGGTCGAGCTCGCGGGGGCCTACGTCTTCCTCGCCTCCGACGAGGCGTCGTTCGTCTCGGGCGCCGTGCTCCCGGTCACCGGCGGCAAGGGGCTGTAGCGACGGTTCGCCGATCAACCGCCCCGGGTGCCGCTCAGGCGGCGACGATGCGTCCGGGGCGGGGAGGGTGCGCCTGCCCGTGCAGCTCGCCGTGCAGGCGCTCCATGCGGGCGTCGAGTTCGGCGGCGGTCTGCGCCGCGTCCCGGAGCTCGGCGACGAGCCCGTCGGGGACCGCGCCGTCGTACTTGTAGTAGATCTTGTGCTCGAGGCTCGCCCAGAAGTCCATGGCGATCGTGCGGAACTGCACCTCGACGACGACATCCGTGCGTCCGCTCGAGAGGAACACCGGGACCTCGACGATGGCGTGGAGGCTCTGGTAGCCGTTCTCCTTCGGCTCGGCGATGTAGTCCTTGACCTCCCGCAGCGTGATGTCGTCCTGCGCGGTCAGCAGGTCGAAGAGGCGGTACGCATCCTTCGCGAAGCTCGTGGTGACCCGCACGCCGGCGATGTCGGTGATGTGCGCGCGGATGCCGTCGAAGGTCGGGTCGACGCCCTTCCGGACGACCTTGTCGATGAGGCTGTCGGCGGTCTTCACCCGGCTCGACACGTGCTCGATCGGGTTGTAGTCGTGCGTCAGCTGGAACTCGTCGCGCAGGATGCCGATCTTCGTCTCGACCTCGCGGAGTCCGAACTGGTAGCCGAGGAGGAACCGCTGGAACTCGTCGCGCATCGCCCGCAGCTCGAGCGGGGAGAAGGTCGCCACCCCTTCGTCGGTCGTGACGGAGAGGTGCTGCGGCGACGCGTCCATGGTCCGACCGTATCGGCCGACGTTCAGCGGATGCTGTGAGTCACGCCTCGAGGACGGAGTGCTCGCCGAGGCGGTGCCAGGTGCGGTTGTGGTAGACCAGCGCGTCGCCGGGCTCGCCGGGCGCGACGTCGCGGACGACCTGCGACTGCAGCGCGTGGGCGGCGATGACGGTGGAGCTCCCGGCATCCATGCGGCCGATGACGGCGCACCGCACCCACGCCCGGACGTCGTGGTACACGGGCTCGCCGGTGACGAGCCGCGACCAGAGGTGGGTCTGCGCGAACCTGTCGACCCCGCTCGTGGCACCCAGGCGGGCGACGTCGATGTCCTGCGCGTCGAGCAGGTGGACGACGACGGTCTCGGCGCGCGAGAGCACGTCGGCCGCCGACGACAGCGACGAGATCGAGAAGATGAGCAGCGGCGGCTCGGCGCTCACTGACGACACCGAGGTCGCGGTGAGGGCGACGGGGCCGTCGCCTGCGTCGGCGGTGATGACGGCGACGCCTCCCGGGTGCCCGCGGAAGAGCGCCTTGAACTCGTCGGCCGACAGCGACGACGCGAACCCGTGGTCGGGCGCGTCGATGCGGGCGGCGGGCGAGGTGGTCATCCTTCGACGCTAAACCCGATCCGGGGGACCTCGGGCCGCGTGTGTGCCTCTGTGACCCCGTGTGAAGGAATGTGACGCGCTCGCCCCCGCCCGTGTCGTCGTGTTGCGTCACACACGACCGCGCCGCGACGGGCTCGGCGACCATGAGGGGATGTCCCCCCTCGTCGACGCCGAGCGGCTCTCCGCCGAACTGGAGGGCGCGGTCCCGCCGCGTCTGCTCGACGTGCGGTGGCGCCTGAACGAACCCGAGGGGCGGCCCGCCTACCTCGACGGGCACCTGCCGGGAGCCGTGTACGTCGACCTCGAGCGCGAGCTCGCCCGGCCGGGGCGCCCCGAGGAGGGCCGCTTCCCGCTGCCCGGCACCGCCGACCTGCAGGCCGCCGCCCGCCGGTGGGGACTCGATCCGGGCGACCGGGTGGTGGTGTACGACGACAACGACGGCGTCGCGGCCGCACGCGCCTGGTGGCTGCTGCGCGGGCACGGCGTCGACGTGCGCCTGCTCGACGGAGGCTTCCGCGCCTGGCTGCACGCGGGCTTCCGCCTGGCACGCGGCGACCACGCACCACGCCCCGGCGGGATCGTGCTGGACGAGTCGGATGCCGCGGTCGCGACGATCGAGCAGGCGGCGGTCGCCCCGCGCACCGGTGTGCTCGTCGACGTGCGCGCGCCGCAGCACTACCGCGGGCAGGTGGCCGGCCTCGATCCCGGCGCGGGCCACATCCCGGGCGCCGTGAACATCCCGACGGTCTCGCACATCGACCCCGACGGCCGCCTCCACGCGCCCGAGCGCATCCGCGCGGCGCTCGCCGCGCAGGGGATCGGGCCGCACTCCGACGTCGTGCTGTACTGCAACAACGGCGTGGCCTCGGCGCACTCCGCCCTCGCCTTCGCCGTCGCCGGCATCCGCGCCCGCGTCTACCCCGGCGCCTGGAGCCAGTGGACGCGGTCGCCGGGTCGCCCGATCGCTACCGGTGCCACCCCCGCCGAGATCATCTCCGCCGTCTGATCCGCGCGGAATGTGACCGTCCGTGACGTCGCGCGACGCCGCGTAACGGACCCGCCGAGCGCGGCGACGCCGGAGCCCTAGCTTTCGGGAAGTCCGCTCACCGGGAACGGACGTCACCCGAGGAGCCTGTCCCATGTCCGCCAGGACCATCCGCATCGCCGGCGCCGACGTGCCGCGCATCGGCTTCGCCGGGCTGCACCTCGCGGGTCCCGGGGGATGGGGGCGTCCCGCCGAGCCGGATGCCGCAGCGGCGCTGCTGCGCGCGGCCACGGATGCCGGCGTCCGGCTCATCGACACCGCCGACTCGCTCGGTCCGGGCGTCTCCGAGGAGATCGTCCGCGACACCCTCCACCCCTACGCCGACGACGTCGTCGTCGCGACGAAGGCGGGGATGACGCGGGCGGGCGAGCGCGGCTGGGGCGTCCTCGGCCGCCCCGACTACCTGAAGCAGCAGGCGTACACGAGCCTGCATCGCCTGCGGCTCGACCGCATTCCGCTCTTCACCCTCCATCGGATCGATCCCGCGTATCCGCTGGCCGATCAGGTCGGCGCGCTCGCCGAGCTCCGCGATGAGGGCGTGATCGCCCACATCGGCCTGAGCGCCGTCTCGGTCGCCCAGCTCGACGAGGCGCTCGAGATCGCCCCGATCGCGGCGGTGCAGAGTCACTTCAACCTCGTCAGCCGCGCGAACGCCGACGTGGTCGCCCGGACGCGGGCCCTCGGCATCCCGTTCGTCGCGTTCTGGGGCCTCGGCCACGGGAGGGCGCTCATCGACGCGCCGGCAGTGCAAGCCGTCGCCGCGCGGCTCGGCGCGACGGGCGCACAGGTGCTGATCGCCTGGCTGCTGCAGCACGCGCCGCACGTCGTCGCGATCCCGGGGACGAGCGATCCCGGCCGGCTCCGCGCGAACCTCGCCGCCCTCGACCTCGAGCTGGATCAGGAGTCCCTGGACGAGCTCGAGACCTTCGCGGCCACCGCCGCACCGGCGCCCGACATCCCGCGGTCGCCGGTGACGCCCTGAACCCACCCGCACACCGACTCGCACCACCCTCACCGCACCCGAGACCACAGCACTCCCGACCGAGAGAGACCCGACACATGACCATCACCGCACCCCGCCGCGTCGTCGCCGTGGCGCTGGCCGCCGCCGTGCTGACGCTCAGCGCCTGCGCGACGACGGGCCCGGCCACCGAGGCCGACGCCGAGCCGTTCGTCTTCCTGAGCGACCTGGAGCCCGTCTGCTTCGACACCGGCGGCTACAAGAACCTCGCGAACTACAACGTCGCTCGCCAGATCCTCGAGCCGCTCGTGCGGCAGTCGGTCGACGGCGAGTACTCCCCGGCTCTCGCGGCGTCGTGGGAGACCTCCGAGGACGGACTCGTCTGGACCCTCCACCTCCGCGACGACGTCGTCTTCCACGACGGCACGACGCTCGACGCCGGAGACGTGCAGGCCTCGGCCGACCGCTTCTTCGTCGAGGGCAACACGCTCTCGAGCCCCAGCTGGCTGACCGAGGGCAACTACCGCGTCGTCGACGACACGACGTGGGAGTTCACCCTCGAAGACCCCCGCGCGAACATCCTGCAGCAGCTGTCGACACCTGACTTCCCGGTGCTCTCCAGCGAGTCCATCGAGGAGTTCAGCGATGGCGACCGGTGCGCCGACCCGACGACGATCGTGAGCGCGGGGCCCTTCGTCCCGACGACCTACGTCAAGGGCGAGTCGCTCGCGCTCGTGCGCAACGAGGACTACAACACCGGAGCGCGGGAGGGCACGGCGAAGGTCGCCGAGGTCGAGATCCGCTTCGTCCCCGAGGCGCAGGCCCGCATCGGCGCGCTGCAGTCGGGCCAGGCGGATGCCGCCTCGGCGGTGCCGCCGCTGAACGCCGACGACCTGGAGTCCGGCGGGTTCACGCTCGTCGACGGCGCCGCGACCGGCGTGCCGTTCGTCGCGACGCTCAACACCGCGGGCGGTCCGACGGCCGACCTCGCCGTCCGCGACGCGCTCTTCCGCGCGGCCGACATCGACGGCATCGTCGACAGCATCTACGCCGGCCGCTACGACCGGGCCTGGACCGTCATCGCCCCGACCACGCCGCCGCTCGGCTCGTACGACGACAGCATCGAGGGCAGCTGGACCTACGACCAGGCGGCCGCGGCCGACCTTCTCGCCGGGGCCGGCTACACCGAGAAGAACGCCGACGGCATCCTCGTGAACGCAGCGGGCGAGCCGCTCGTGCTGCGGTGGATCTTCGACAGCGGCGACATCCGCGACCAGCGCGACGTCCTGGCCGAGGCGATCCAGGCCGACGTGCGCAAGGCCGGCATCGACATCCAGATCGAGAAGCTCGACACCTCGGCCTACCTCGCCCGCATCGAGGAGGGGTCGTTCGAGATCGCCGCCGAGTCGTGGGGTCAGTCCGATGCCTACGTCGTCCTGACGGTCGCCGGTCCGATCGTCAACTACCCGAAGTACCAGGATGCCGAGGTCGACGGTTGGCTGTTCGAGGCGTGGGCGACGCTCGGCGACGACGAGCACCGCGCGGAGCTCTACCGCAACATCCAGGAACGACTGAACGAGCAGCGCGTCGTGCTGCCCCTCTACGTGCAGAACTTCATCGTGGCCTCGAGCCCCGACTACACCGGCATCGCGTTCGACCCCGTCGGCTACCCGACCTGGTTCACCGACGTCGAGCGGGTCGCGGACTGATGACGACCCACGCGCTGCCGGCCGCGGCGGACCTCGAGGTCCGCCGCGCGCCGGCGGCGCGCCACCGGTTCGTCGCCGTCGGACGGACCCTGGTGCGCCGTCTCGTCGACATCGCCGTCGTGCTGTTCGCCTCGGCGACGCTCGTCTTCGTCATGCTGCAGCTCATGCCCGGCGAACCCGAGGACGTGCTGCTGCGCGGCATCTTCGAGATCACCCCGGCCGTGCGCGCCGAGGTGATCCAGGACTACGGACTCGACCGGCCGGTGCTCCTGCAGTACGGGCAGTACCTCCTCGGCATCCTGCAGGGCGACCTCGGGGCGAGCTACCAGATCCGCAAGCCCGTCACCGAGATCATCGCGGCCAACATCGGCAACACAGCCGCGCTCGCGGGGGCGGGGCTCGCGCTCGCGATCGCCATGGCGACGCTCATCGCCCTCGTCTCGGCGGGTCGCGGGGCCCTCGCCTCGCTCGTCACGCAGGCCGTGGAACTCCTCGCCATCTCGGTGCCCTCGTTCTGGATCGGCCTGCTCCTGCTCACCGCCTTCTCGTTCGCGATCCCGATCTTCCCGTCCTCGGGGGCCGATGGCCCCCTGGCGCTCGTGCTGCCCGCCGTGACCCTCGCGATCCCGCTCACCGGGGTCCTCTCCCAGATCCTCCGCGAGCGGATGGACGAAGCGCTCGATCTCCCGTTCGTGACGACCGTGCGCACCCGCGGCGCGGGTGAGTTCCGCGTGCGCGTCCGTCACGTGCTCCGCCACGCCGTGCTCCCCGCGCTCACGTTCTCGGGCGCGGTCCTCGGGTCTCTCCTCATCGGCACGGCCGTCATCGAGACGCTCTTCGCACGGCCCGGTCTCGGCCGCGTGCTCCTGAACGCCGTCATCGCGGGCGACATCCCGCTCATCATGGGGGTCATCGTGTTCGGCGCCGTCCTGTTCGTCGTCATCAACTCGCTCGTCGACGTCCTCGCCACCGCGGTCGACCCGCGGCTGCGCATCGAGGCGGGGGTGAGCTGACGTGGTCGTCTCCGCCGCCGCGCTGCAGACCGGGCTCGTCCGCTCGCGTCCCTTCCCGGGGGGCACCGTCGTCGCCGTCGTCGCGGGCGCCGTGCTGCTCGTCATCGTGGCGCTCGCCATCGCACCGGGGCTCTTCGTGCAGGTCGACCCGCTGGCGGCCGACCCGACACGCACCCTCCAGCCCCCGGGCGACGGTCATCCCCTCGGCACCGACCAGCTGGGGCGCGACGTATGGGCGCGGGTCGTCCACGGTGCGCAGGCGAGCCTCCTCCTCGGCGTCGGAGCGGTGCTCGTGAGCCTCACCGGCGGCATCGTGATCGGCGTCGTCGCGGGCCTCTCGCGCGGCGCCGCCGACCGCGTGCTCTCGCGCGGCCTCGACATCCTCTTCGCCTTCCCCGACCTCCTCATCGCGATCGTGCTGGTGGCCCTCCTCGGAGTGAGCCTCCCGACGCTCCTCATCGCGATCGGCATCGGCGCGATCCCGGGCTATGCCCGAATCCTCCGCTCGCAGGTGCAGCTCGTCCGCTCGGCGGGGTACGTCGAGGCGGCCCGGGGGATCGGAGTCCCCGGCATCCTCGTCGCGGTCCGCCACATCGTGCCGAACGCGATCGGGCCGCTCCTCGTCCTCGCCACGATCGGCGTCGGCACGGCGATCATCTCGGCCTCGGCCCTGAGCTTCGTCGGCCTCGGCGCGCAGCCCCCGACACCCGAGTGGGGTCTCATGCTCTCCGAGAGCCGCAATTACCTCGGTCTCGCGCCGTGGCTCGGGATCTGGCCGGGAGTCTTCCTCGCCGTGACGGTCATCGCCATCAACGTCGTCGGACGCCGCCTGCAGCGCAGGTTCGTGTCGGGAGCTGCACGATGACGCGCGGGCTGTCGGTGCGCGGCCTGTCGGTGAGCTTCGACGGTGGCGTGACGACCGTCGTGCGGGGGATCGACCTCGACCTCGCGCCGGGCGAATGCGTGGCCCTCGTGGGCGAGTCGGGGTCTGGCAAGTCCGTCACCGCGCGGGCGCTCCTCGGCGTCGCCGGGGCAGGCGCCATGGTCAGTGCCGACCGCCTCCGGTGGGGCGACACCGACCTGCGCGGCCTCGACGAGAAGGGGTGGCGCGCCGTCCGCGGCGCCGGGATCGGCCTCGTGCTGCAGGACGCGCTCGGCTCGCTCGATCCTCTCCGGCGGATCGGCGCCGAGGTCGCCGAGGCCCTCGAGGTCCACCGCATCGGCACGCGCGCCGAGCAGACGGCATCCGTCCGCCGCCTCCTGCACGAGGTCGGCGTGCCCGAGCCGGAGCTCCGGGCGGCGCAGTACCCGCACGAGCTCTCCGGCGGGCTCCGTCAGCGCGCGCTCATCGCGTCGGCGCTCTCGGCGGCGCCCGAGGTCGTCATCGCCGATGAGCCGACGACGGCGCTCGACGTGACGGTGCAGGCCCGCATCCTCGCCCTCCTCGGCGATCTCCGCCGCGCCGGCACGGGACTCCTGCTCATCTCGCACGACCTCGCCGTGGTGTCGCAGCTCGCGGACCGTGTCGTCGTCCTGCGCGGCGGCGAGGTCGTCGAGCAGGGCGCCACCCGCGACATCCTCACCGCGCCGAACACCGAGTACACGCGGACCCTCGTCCGCTCGGTGCCGAGCGCCGCGTCGAAGGGGCGGTCGCTCGTCACGGGCGATCCGCTCCCCGAACCGCCCGCCCTCGACGACGACCGGCCGCCGGTCGTCGCCGTGACGGGTGTCACGAAGCGCTACCGCGCCGGCGCCCGCGCCGAGCTCACCGCCGTCGACGACGTGTCGTTCCGGCTCGCCCGCGGCGAGGTCCTCGGGATCGTCGGCGAGTCGGGCTCGGGGAAGTCCACCCTCGGGCGGATCGTCCTCGGGCACGTGAGCCCGGATGCCGGGACCGTCCACGTGCACGGCAGCCGCTGGAGCGAGGTGCGCGGCGGTGCCCGGCGCTCGCTCCGGCGCCGCATCCAGATCGTCTCGCAGGACCCGCTCGGCTCGTTCGACCCGCGCTACACGGTGGCGCGCATCATCGGCGAGGCGCTCCCGCACCGGACGGCCGCGCAGCGCCGCACCCGCGCCGCCGAGCTCCTGCGTGCGGTGGGCCTCGACGACCGGCACCTCGACCGGAGACCGTCGACCCTCTCGGGCGGACAGCGTCAGCGCGTCGCGATCGCCCGCGCGCTCGGCACCGATCCCGATGTGCTCGTCTGCGACGAGGCGGTCTCGGCCCTCGACGTGACGGTGCAGGCGCAGGTGCTCGACCTGCTCGAGTCCCTCCGCGCGACGACCGGCGTCGCGATCGTGTTCATCTCCCACGACCTGGGCGTCGTCCACCACATCGCCGATCGCGTCCTCGTCATGAAGGACGGCCGCGTCGTCGAGTCCGGGGACGTGCGCGAGATCTTCGCCGCACCCGCCCACCCGTACACGCGCGCGCTGCTGGCCGCCGTTCCCGCACTTCCCGAACCCGCAGACTCTCTGCCCGCTGAAAGGACCTGAATGCCTCGCATCGACCTCTTCTACTACGGCGACACCTCGCCGGGGCAGTCGCCGCAGGCGCTGTACCGCGACATCGAGGAGCAGGTCGTCCTCGGCGACCAGCTCGGCTACAACGGCGTCTGGGTGACCGAGCACCACCTGCAGTGGCGGGGCGAGATCCCCGACCCGCTGCTCCTCCTCGCGCGGCTGAGCGGCCGCACCGAGCGGATCCGCCTCGGCACGTCGATCGTCTGCGCGCCCTACTACAACCCGGTCCGCCTCGCCGAGTCCGCGCTCCTCCTCGACGCGGTCTCGGGCGGTCGCCTCGACCTCGGGGTCGGCAGCGGCATCGGCGACGCGGCGCTCGCCGGAGCGCTCGGCGTCGACGACGTGACCACGCTCTCCGCGCGCGCGAAGGAGATCTTCGAGATCCTCCGCCAGGCGTTCGACGACGGCGTGATCGACCACGAGGGCGAGTTCTACCGGTACTCCGACGTGCGCCTCTCGCCGACGACCGACCGCCCGGCATCCGACATCATCTGGGTCGCCGCCGGGCGCAACTCCACCGAGCTCGCGCGCCGTCACGGCTACCGGCTCATGATCCCGCGGCCTCTGCCGCTCGAGGAGCGCCTGCGCTTCAACCGCGAGTACCGCGAGGCGACGGGGGATGCCGGAGAGGTCATCCACCTGCGGAGCGGCCTCGTCGCCGCCACCCGCGAGCAGGCCCGCCGCGACGTCGTGGAGTTCCTCCGCGAGTACGCCCGCATCTATCTGAAGCTCGAGTGGCACGGCGGCCCCGACAGCGCGCAGTTCGACGAGATCGCCGAGAAGCTGAGCTTCGCGGTCGGCACGGCGCCCGAGGTCGCCGACACCGTCCGCGCCTGGACCGACCAGTTCGACGGCACCGAGCAGACCGCGATCCAGTTCCAGGGGCCGGGCATCAGCCAGGAGGTGGCCCTCCGCGCCATCGATCTGTTCGCCGCCGAACTTCCCGCCCTGCAGTCCGACGTGAAGGAGTTCGCCGTCTCATGAGCGCATCCGCCCCGCGTGACCCCGCCGCCGCGTCCAGCCCGGTCCCACGCACGAACCAGCCGCTCGACGTCTCCGGCGCGGGTGCCGCCCTCCGGGTCGGGTTCATCACCCACCTCGACCAGCACGAGGATCCGGCATCCATCTACACCGACAACATCGCCCTCATCCAGGAGCTGGAGCGGATCGGCTACGACAGCGCGTGGATCGCGACGCGCCACTTCCACGCGGGCTTCGCGGCGCTGCCGAGCCCGTTCGCGTTCTACGGGGCCGCAGCCGCGGCCACGAGCCGCATCCACCTCGGCACCGCCGTGCTCCCGCTCCTCGTCGACGACCCGGTGCGGGATGCCGAGGAGGCCGCCGCGCTCGACTGGCTGAGCGGTGGACGGCTGCAGCTGGGGCTCGGCAAGGGCGTGCCGTCGGACGCGTACCACGTGTTCTCGCGCTGGGGCGGGGAGCGCGACGCGGAGTACGACGAGAAGACGGATCGGCTGCGGTGGGCTCTCGCGGGGTCGGAGGTGGAGGGCACGCGCACGCGCATCTGGCCGCGCAACGACGACCTCCTCGGGCGCCTCTACCACGGCACGTCGAACTGGGACACGATCCGCCGGATCGCCCGGGGCGGCGACGGCTTCATCCTCGAGCGCTTCGGGAACGGTGCGGAACGGCATCCCGACGCGCGCCCGGCGTTCCTGCGCCGCCAGGCCGACTCGATCATCGAGTACCGCCGGGCGTTCCGCGAGGCGTGGGGCCGGGAGCGGACGCCCTTCGTCGTGCTGTCGCGCTCGGCCTGGCCGGGAACCCTCGACGACCTCGCCCGCACCACCGAGCGCTGGAACGGATTCGCGCGCGCCTTCGGGCGGGTGCCGGTCGGCCTCGACGCCGCGGGCGAGGCGCTCGCCGACAACGTCATCTGGGGCGACCCCGAGGAGCTCGCCGCGCAGCTCCTCGCCGATCCGGCGGTGCTGCTCTCGGACGAGCTCGTCCTCGGCATCCATCCGACCCACCAGTCGATCGAGGAGACCGCCGAGCGGGCGCGGCTGCTGTTCGAGGGCACCGTGCCGATCGTGCGCGCCGCGTGGGCCGATGCCCGAGCGCGACTCGACGAGACGGTCGACGCGTGGCAGATCGAGCGGGAGTGGGTGCGCGCGTGAGCGGTGCGTGGGAGGACTGGCGCCGGGAGCGGACGGCGGCGGCGACCGCGCCGTTCGGGACAGCGGCGCTCGACCGCACCGAGTGGCTGTCGCCCGAGCCGCGCGCGCTGACGGGGCTGCCGGGGACCTGGCGCGTGGAGGCGGGTGCGGTCGTCGCCGACGGTGCGACTGTCGGCGGCGCGACGCTGGTCCTCGCCCCGGGCCAGGATGCCGAGGTCGCCGGCGTGCGGGTGCGGGCGTTCGACCGTCGGGGGAGCGCGGTCCGCGTCTTCGACCCCGCCTCGGCGTACCGGACGAGCATCGTCGCCATCGACGCGTACGACGACGACCCGGCATGGCGGCTGACGGGGCGGTTCCGGCCGGCATCCGACGCGGCGGAGGTGGACGTGGTCGCCGTCGACGGGGTCGTCTCGCCGGCGCGGCTCGCGGGGGAGATCGACTTCGACACCCCCGAGGGCCCGGCCACGCTGACGGTGACGTCGACGGCGGGCGGCGGGTACTCGGCGGTGCTCGGCGACGCGACCAACGGCGACGAGACCTACCGGTTCCGCTTCGTCGACCTCGGGCAGCCTGAGGGTGACGCGTTCACGGTCGACTTCAACCGCCTGCACCTGCCGCCGTGCGCGTTCTCGCCCGAGTACGTGTGCCCGACGCCGCTGCCCGGCAACCGCTGGACGATCCCGGTGCGCGCGGGCGAGCGGAACGTGATCCGGGGCTAGCGGCTCAGCGGGCGCCTGCGGGGCGGTCATGCCCGCGGTCAGCGCGCAGGGACGGGTTGCTTCGTCTCCTCGTAGGCGCGGATCACCGACAGCTTGTCGGGGTTCACGCGCGGCTCTCCGATCGACAGCATCAGCCGGTTCGCCCAGTTGAAGAAGGCCGCGGCGGATGCCAGGTCGAACACCGCCTGGTCGGTGAGGCCTGCCGCCCGGAGACGTTCGACCTCGGCCGCGCCGAAGGCGACGGGGGTTCGGGTGAGCGCGGTCGCGGCGGACACGACGGCATCCCAGGTCTCGTCGATCCGCGCGTCGGGGCCGTCGTCGAGCAGGCGTTGCACGTCGTCGCGGCGGCCGGAGAACCGCGCGGCGGCCCGTGCGTGGACCGAGGCGCAGAACACGCAGCCGTTGAGGCGCGAGGTGGCCGCGGCGGCGAGTTCGCGCTCGGCGCGGCCGAGTCCGCCGTCGTCGTTGGTGAAGATGTCGAGGTCGGCGAGCGTCCGCGCCCGGAGGATGCCGGGATCGCGTGCGAGGAGCCGGAAGTACGGCAGCGCGGCGCGCGGCCGCTCGACGAGTCCCTCGTAGTGCGCGGGGGTGAGGGCGTCCTTCTCGAGCGGCGGAAGCCACGGCTCCCACCACAGTTGCTCCTGCGTGAACGCCGGCGGGATGTGGACGGCATCCGTGTCGCGGGCGCTCGCGCCGGCGCGTGGCGTCACCGGCGCGAGACCGTCGGTGACGCCTGCGCTCGAGGCGGGACCGGCGTCGCCGCCGCCGAGCACGCGGAGGGCGTGGATGACGCGCACCTGGTAGGTGATGAAGGTGACCAGCTGCGACAGCGTGACGATCTCGTCGACCGTCCAGCCGGCGCTCGCGAGCGTGTCGAGTGCGCGCGGTGACGCCTCGCGTGGGCGGAGCACGAGGAGGTGCGCGTGCGCGAGGCCGGCAGCGAGCTTCTCTCCGACGGCGGCGGTGTCCGCGGTCGTCGGCGTCCACCGACGTCCGTCGGTGTCTTCGGCCGACAGCGCGCTGGGCGGGTAGTGGCCGAAGGGGCCCGATGCCGCGGCGCGCGGCGCGAGGGCGGCGATCGCGGCGGCGAGGTCCGGGGCGGCGGCCGCGAGTAGGTCGCTGTAGGTCGCGAGCGGCACGGTGCCGATCCGGACGACGAAGTCGGCGACGGCAAGGCGATGGGCGAGGGGGAACCCGGCGCCGGCTGTGGCGACCGACTGTGCCTCGCGAACGGTGGCACTCGGCTGTGCCGCGCCGGCGGGGGCGGCCGTGTGCTCCGTGCCGGTGCGTGCGTCCGGCGCGACCGCGGCATCCGCGCGTGCCGTCAGGTCCGGCGCGTCGAAGAGCGCGGTGTAGGCAGCCTGCGACTGCGCGCGCGCGTGCGGACGTCGTCGCCGCAGCGCGTCAGCGGGCGACCCCGGTGCGACGCCTGCCTCGATGTCGATGATGTCGGCGGTCTCGGTCATCGTGCGCTCGTCTCTCGGTCAGGGGATTCCTCCGCGCATGCAGCTCGGGCGGGTGGGTCATCAGGGTGGTGAGCCTCATCCTGTGACAGCTCCGCGGCGTCTTCGAATCGTCGCGAAACCTCGGGTAACGGTGGCGTGTCGGCGGCACCTCCGGTCCCGCCGTCAGAACGGTGCGTCAGGCGTGTGACCACCAGGCGGCCCGGTGTCTGCCTCGGGGTCGGGTGTGAACACGAGGGTGCGTGCGGGTGTGTCGGGGTGGTGTCTTCCGGTGGGGCTGGTCCAGTGGAGGATGCCGTCGGGTGTTTGTCTGACCCGCCAGGCGGAGTGGTGTTTGAGGGTGTGG
>Ga0160435_1000070_pt1 | contig 63995 bp, 59 predicted proteins | sample HID1973K_E0MG_FD_108213 | JGI IMG/M metagenome (GOLD analysis project Ga0160435, IMG submission 108213) | Enriched mosquito-associated microbial communities from UW Madison campus, WI, USA - HID1973K_E0 MG | ecosystem: Host-associated > Arthropoda: Insects > Digestive system > Unclassified ...
GAGGAGTTCATCTTCGGCGTCGCAGCCGACAGCGTGAACTGCGCCGACGCGAAGCTCAACCCGCGGGTCGTCGGCCAGTCGCCGCAGTGGATCGCCGAGCAGGCCGGCTTCAGCGTCCCCGAGGACACGTCGATCATCCTCGCCGAGGTGTCCGGCGTCGGACCGCACGAACCGCTGACCCGCGAGAAGCTCGCCCCGGTGCTCGCCGTGCTCCGCGCCGCAACGCCGGACGAGGGCATCGACCTCGCGCGGCAGATGGTCGACTTCGACGGTCTCGGACACTCGGGCGCCATCCACTCGAACGATCAGGCCGTCATCGCGACCTTCGGCGAGGTCGTCAAGGCCGTCCGCATCATCGAGAACAGCCCGTCGGCGCTCGGTGGCATCGGCGACATCTACAACGCCTTCATGCCCTCGCTCACCCTCGGCTGCGGCTCCTACGGGCACAACTCGGTCTCCAACAACGTCTCGGCGGTGAACCTTTTGAACGTCAAGCGCATCGGTCGACGCAACAACAACCTGCAGTGGTTCAAGATTCCCGCGAAGACCTACTTCGAGCCGCACGCCATCCGCTACCTCGCCGACATGCGCGGCGTCGAGCGCGTGACGATCGTCACCGACGAGACGATGACGAAGCTCGGCTACGTCGACAAGATCATGAACGTGCTGAACCGGCGCGAGAACCGCGTGCAGGTGCAGCTGCTCAACCAGGTGCGTCCCGAGCCGAAGGTGTCCGAGGTCCGTGCCGGTGCCGAGGCCATGCGCCAGTTCCAGCCCGACACGATCATCGCCCTCGGAGGCGGGTCGCCGATGGATGCCTCGAAGGTCATGTGGCTGCTGTACGAGAACCCGGGCATCGAGTTCTCCGACATGCGCGAGAAGTTCTTCGATGTGCGCAAGCGCGCCTTCACCTTCCCCGAGATGGGCAAGCTCGCCAAGCTCGTCTGCATCCCGACGACGTCGGGTACGGGCTCCGAGATGACGCCGTTCGCCGTGATCACCGACGACGAGACAGGGATGAAGTACCCGCTCGCCGACTACGCGCTCACCCCGTCGGTCGCCATCATCGACCCCGAGCTCACGAAGGTCCTGCCCGGGTTCCTCGTCGCCGACGCCGGCTTCGATGCGCTCACTCACGCGACCGAGGCATATGTCTCCGTCTACGCGAACGACTACACCGACGGGCTGTGCCTCCACGCCATCAAGCTCATCTTCGAGAACATCGAACTGAGCGCGAAGGCGCAGCCGAACTCGACGGATGCCGCGGAGCTGAAAGCCCGCGAGAAGATGCACAATGCGGCATCCATCGCCGGTATGGCCTTCGGAAACGCGTTCCTGGGCATCGTTCACGCCATGGCCCACGTGACCGGCGCGACGTATCACCTCATCCACGGGCGCACCAACGCCGTCTACCTGCCGCACGTCATCCGCTACAACGGCCGCATTCCCACCAAGCTGACGAGCTGGCCGAAGTACGAGCGCTACATCGCGCCCGAGCGCTTCCAGGAGATCGCCGCGCACCTGGGGCTCCCGGCATCAACGCCGGAGGAGGGCGTCGAGAGCTACGCCCGCGCGGTCGAGGAGCTCCGCGACCGCGTCGGCATCGAGCGGTCGTTCCAGCAGCAGGGCGTCGACGAGGCGACCTTCGTCGCCGGCCTGCACGACCTCGCGATGGCTGCCTACGGAGACCAGTGCGCACCCGCCAACCCGCGGATGCCGATGATCGCCGACATGAAGACCCTCATGGAGGCGGCCTACTACGGCACGTCCTTCGATGAGGTCCGCGCCCGTCGCGCCGGCACTCACGCCGAGAGCGACGCAGTGACCGGCACGATCAAGACCGCCAAGGGGAAGGGACGCGCCAAGGCGAGCGCCTGATCGGAGCCGAAGCGAGGGCCGGGGGAGCATACCCGGCCCTCGTTGGCGTCCGCGCGGTGTCGGGTGCCGGATCTAGGGTGGAAGCATGCAGCAGCGCAGCCTGGGTTCCACCGGTCGTTCCGTCTCTGCCATCGGCCTCGGCACCTGGCAACTCGGGGCGGACTGGGGCGATGTCTCCGAAGACGATGCGCGGGCGGTGCTCGCGGCATCCGCAGACGCGGGCGTCACCCTCTTCGACACCGCCGACGTCTATGGCGACGGGCGGAGCGAGCAGATCATCGGTCGCTTCCTCGCCGAACGCCCCGGCCACGGCATCACCGTTGCCACCAAGATGGGTCGACGGCTCGCACAGGAGCCCGCCAACTACACGCCCGAGAACTTCCGCGCCTGGACAGACCGTTCGCGGCGCAACCTCGGTGTCGACACCCTCGATCTGGTGCAGCTGCACTGCCCCCCGTCGGCGGTGATCGACGCGGATGCCACCTACGACGCGCTCGATGCCCTCGTCTCGGACGGCGCGATCGCCGCATACGGCGTGTCGGTCGAGACCGTCGCCCAGGCGCTGTCGGCGATCGCGCGCCCGACGGTCACGAACGTCCAGATCATTCTGAACCCGTTCCGGTTGAAGCCGCTCGACGAGGTCCTTCCCGCCGCGGATGCCGCCGGCGTCGCGATCTTCGCTCGCGTGCCGCTCGCGTCCGGGCTGCTGAGCGGGAAGTACTCGGCCTCGACGCGGTTCAGCGCCGACGATCACCGGTCGTACAACCGTCACGGCGAGGCGTTCGACAAGGGAGAAACCTTCTCCGGTGTCGACTACGAGACAGGTCTGCAGGCCGTCGCGGAGCTCGAGGCTGCGCTTCCCGAGGGCGTGAGTCTTTCGGCGGCGACCCTCGCGTGGATTGCGGCGCAGAGGGGGGTCACGAGTGTCATCCCGGGTGCTCGGAACACCGCTCAGGCGATGTCCAACGCCTCGGCCGGCAGCGTGGACGTCGATGTTCAGCGCTTCGACGAGGCCGTTCACCAGGTCTACGACCGCCTCCTGAGGGCGGAAATACACCCTCAGTGGTGATCCTCGGAGCCTCAAAATGAGTCCGTTCTCATCTTTATCGGCACTGAAGAAGATTTTTTTGTCGACTCTTCCGCGCGTCGCGCGAGGGGTTTCGGGACGGTCGCTCTACTATCGACCGACGAGCTTCAGAGCCCGTCTGGAGAGGTCGTGGAAGGCTGCCGCACCAGCCGGCTTGACGCCCTCGGCAACCGCTATCCTGCCCCCGTGATCGTCGAGTTCGCGGGTCCGGTCTTCCGCTGGGGCGCTCGTTCCGAGGCCTGGTTCTTCACCGCGTTGCCGACGCGACTCTCCGACGAGATCCGCGAGATTCCGCGGATTCCGAGGGGTTTCGGGTCGGTCCGCGTGCGTGCGACGATCGGCCGGACCGCGTGGCGGACATCGATCTTCCCCGACGCTGAGAGGGGTGCGTACGTGCTCCCGCTGAAGCGCTCGGTCCGCGATGCCGAAGGCGTCGAAGAAGGGGTCGATGTCGTCGTGGAGCTCGAGGTCCTGGACGGCTGAAGAGTCCCGTCAGACCCCCTGTGCTCGTGTGTCACATCTGTCACACGAAACACAGATTTCACATTCCTCTCAAAAAACCCGTTGACAACAACATGAGAGACCTCTAATGATTGGTGTCGGAGAGGGAGACACGTCCTCGCGGCGGGCCTCTCAAACCAAACCGGCACAAGTCTCGGAGTTATCCCCCCGGATTCCGAGATCCCCCCAGTTGTGCACCTTCCCCCCGAAGTGCACTCCTACCGTGCTGGTGTCCTGTTCACCCCCTAGGAGAAGGCACGCACATGCGCACTTTCCGTAACTATGTCCAGGCTGAGAAGGCCCGCCGCGAGGAGAATGGTGACGAGGGCTTCTCGCTCATCGAACTCATCATCGTGGTGGTCATCCTCGGCATCCTCGCAGCGATCGCGATCCCGATCTTCGCGAACATCCAGGCGGATGCTCAGACGAAGGCGCTCGACGCGGCCGCCGCCAACGGCGCTACCGCCGCGGCCGTGGCCTCGGCCGACGCACCGACGAGCCCGACCGTCGCCGAGGCTGCCGCCTCCGGTGGCTCGGGCGACATCACGACCGTGCTCGTGAGCGGCACCACCACCGCCGACATCTGTGTGTCGGCCACCAAGGCCGGCACCTCGCGTTACGCCGGCCCGGGCGCCAAGGCTGACGGCACCGCCTGCAAGTAGGCACCGCAGCCGACGAGGCCGGCCCGCCCGAACGGGCCGGCCTCGTCGCGTTCTCTCCCTCCCCCCATCACGCCTCATTCCCCCGGAGGTGACTCGTGTTCCAGCGCTCCGACGACGGCTTCAGCCTCGTGGAGATGATCCTCGCGATGTTCCTCCTCGCCGTGCTCTCCCTCGCCGTCCTTCCGCTGCTCATCAGCGCGACGGCCCTCAGCATCGACAACCGGGATCGCGTCACGGCCACCGCCCTCGCCGATGCGCACATCTCCGCCCTCCGGGCGCAGTTCCCGGTGCAGCCCGCGACGACCACGACGTGTGCGCAGCTTCGCGACAGCGCTGTCAAGCTCGTCGACGCCGACCCGATGACCCTGCCCAACGTCGCGATTCCCGCCGGCTTCACGCGCACCGTGACGGTGGCCACGTGCCCCACGGGAGTGGACGTGGGCAAACCCGCCGCCATCCTCGTCACCGTCAGGGTGACGCCCGCCACCGGCAAGGCCGCGGTGCTTCAGACCCGGATCGCGGTGACGGCGGGATGAGCGGCCTCTCGACAGACGACGCGGGCATGAGCCTCGTCGAGCTCATCGTCGGCATCTTCGTCGCCGGACTGTTCGCCGGACTGCTCACCCTCATGTTCGTGAACGGGTGGAATGTGCAGCAGCGCTCCGTCGCTCGCGACGTGGCCACAGGCCAGGCGTCCGTACTGAAGACCACGATGGCCGATGCCCTGCGCAACGCGTCCTCCGTCCGGGTCAGCGGCGCCGGCAGCCGGGTCGACGCTGTGGTCGCGGTGCCGAGTGCCGCCTACACCGGCACGTGGACGTGGGAGTGCCGAGCCTGGGTGTATCTCGACAACTCGATCCGATACAGCGCCGGCACCACCATGCGCAGCAGTGACGCGTCCACGTGGGCCGTGATTGCGGGGAAGAGCACCCAGCGGCCCCGCGACACCGCGACGGGGACCATCAGCGGCGCTCCGTTCGCGCTCGTCGGGTCACGCGGCGTGCAGGTGGGCGTCAACATCACGGTGATCGGCGATCGCGCCGTCACCGTCTCCGTCTCCGATGGGATGACCGCGCAGACCGTGGCGACGACGGGGGCGCCGACATGCTGGAACTGATCTCGAAGGTCCGCCGCGGTGGGCGCGACGACTCCGGCTCGTCCCTGGTCGCCGTGCTCCTCGTGATGCTCGTACTCACCATCGCCGGTCTGGCCCTGTCGTCGATCGTCGTCAACACGGCGGGGTTCACGGCGTCCGGGCGGGCGCAGGCCGAATCGCGCGCCGCCGCCGACGCCGGCCTCGCCGCCGTGTCCGCGCAGCTCAAGAAGGGCGAGATCGCCTGCCCCACGGCTCCCGCCAAGTACGTCGTGAGCAGCCCGGTCGCAGTGTCCGCCGACGCCGGGAGCCGCGGATACACCTACGCCGTGTCCTGCACGGACACCATCGCCACGGTGCGCGTGAACGCGAACGTCGACGGCGCGAGGACGGCGCTGCAGGCGGAGTTCGGCTTCTCCACATCGACCTCGCTCGGCGGCGACATGGTGTTCTTCGGCACCAACTCCATCGACTTCAACTCCAATGTCGAGGTGACCGATCCCGGTCGCCGCGTCAACATCGTCGTACCCGAGGCCACCGCCTTCAACTGCAACGCCAAGATCCCCGGGAACCTGACCGTGAAGGGGAACATCAACACGCAGTCCGGCTGCAACGTGTCCGGCACCGTCGCCGCCGGCGGCACCCTGAACATGTGCTGCGGGAGCGACACCTTCCAGGGCGACCTCACGCTCCGCGGCACCGGCTCGAGCGTCATCCGCGGCACGATCAACGGCAATATCCTCGCCAACGGCCGCCTCGAGTTCGGCTGGGAGAACAAGACGATCGGCGGGTCGGTGAGGACCACCGGCGACGTCCAGCTGGGCAGCGTGCGGATCCAGGGATCGCTCACCTTCCCTTCCGGCCGCACCTACACGCCCAACTCGGGCACGGTGGTCGGGGGAGTCCAGCGTCCCGCGAGCGTCGAGTCCGTTCCCGCTCTGACGCTTCCGACCTGGTTCGAGTACGCCTACAAGGCCTCCGACTGGCCCGGCTACAACGTCGTCACGCTCGTGAACTCCGGCAGTGGCGTCGGATCCTGCAACTACTTCAACTCATCGCCCGGCACGGGCTGGACCACCTGGCTCGGAAGCCTCGCAGCCAACACCGTGGTGGACGCGCGAGCGTGCACGGTGCTGAGCTCCGAGAACGGATCTGTGCCGGTCGTCCAGCTGAAGACCAACCTCGTGCTGCTCGCGAACTCCTTCAACTTCGGCTCCATCACCTTCCGCGCGGCGGCGTCCGCCGCCGGCAAGCCGTCGATGTACGTCATCACCGAGGACCGCACCCCCGGAGACCACAAACCCACCTGCGGAACCGGTCAGTCGAAGCTCTACATCAACGGAACGGTCGTCGAGCCCTCCGTGCGTGCCATCGGCTACACGCCGTGCTCCGTCGATGTGGGCAGCAAGGGCGTCGACCGCTGGTCCGGCACCCTGTACGGCGGGGCGTGGAGCCCCGGCGGAAAGTTCACGTTCACCGCCGATCCCATCGGGCTTCCCGGGATGGGCGCGGAGCACGGGATCAGCGTGGAGACCAAAACGGTCGGTGCACTGCAACGGCAGCGCGACGTCACTTACGCCAGCCTGGAGTCGTGGACGCCATGACCCCGCTCGCCCTCGCCCTCGCCCTCGCACTGGCCGCTCTGTTCGGCCTCGTGATCGGCTCCTTCCTCAACGTCGTCATCTATCGGGTCCCGGCGGGTATCTCCCTCCTGCGGCCCAGCCGCTGCCCCGCCTGCGACGCGCCCGTGCGCCCGTGGCAGAACGTCCCGGTGGTCTCCTGGCTGGCGCTCCGAGGACGATGCGCCTCCTGCGGTGAGCGCATCTCCGCGCGGTACCCCGTCGTCGAGCTCGCGACGGGCGCCGCCTTCGCGGCGGTGACCTGGCTGGTCCTGAGCGCCACGATGCTCCCTCCCGCGGCGACCGTCGTCGTGCTGGTCGCCTTCCTCTACCTGGCGTCCATCAGCATCGCGCTGACTCTCATCGATGTGGACACCAGGCGGCTGCCGAACGCCATCGTGCTGCCCGCCTATGTCGTGCTCCTCGCCCTCTTCGCTGTCGCGTGCGTCGTCGGCGCACCGTGGGCCGCACTTCTTCGGGCGGTCATCGGAGGCGCTGCCCTGTTCGCGTTCTACGCGCTGCTTCGTGCGGTGCGGCGTGGCGGCATGGGCGGCGGCGACGTGAAGCTGGCCGGGGTCATGGGCCTCGCCCTCGGCTGGACGGGCTGGGGTGCGCTGGCAGTGGGCGCCTTCGCCGCGTTTGTGCTCGGTGGCCTGTTCGGGCTGGCGCTCATCCTCGTGCGCCGCGCCGGGCGGAAGACCGCCATCCCCTTCGGCCCGTGGCTGCTCGCGGGCGGCTGGGTGGGGATCATCGTCGGCGAGCCCATCTCTCGCTGGTACATCGGGATGCTGACGACCGGCTGAGCCGGGCGTGGAAGGAAGGAAAAGGAGCATGGCGAAGACGATCGTCGGCCTCGAGATCACCGAGGAGGGTGTGCGCGCGGCGGAAGTGGCCCTGGGCCGCAGCCCGCGTGTGCTCGCCTTCGGATCGGTGCCGCTGCCGCCGGGCGCTGCCAAGGACTCCGAGGTGTTCGACTCGGACGCCGTCGTCCTCGCGATACGGCAGCTGTGGAGCCGCGCCGGCATCAAGAGCCGCGACGTCGTGCTGGGCATCGGCAGCCGGCGGATCCTGGTGCGCGACTACACGACCGTTGCCATGCGACCGGAGCTCCTCGCGCAGGCGCTGCCTTATCAGGTGCAGGACCTTCTCCCGGTCCCGGCCGAGCAGGCCGTGCTCGATTTCCTCCCGGTGTCGCAGGAGGACGACCAGGTGACCGGGCTTCTCGTCGCGGCCGTCGCCGACACCGTCGACGAGCTCGTGACGGCAGTGACGAAGGCCAAGCTCAAGGTCGATGTGGTCGACCTCGCGCCGTTCGCCCTCGCCCGCGCCGTGGGCGGGCTGACCGCGGCGGGGGAGACGGTCGCGACGCTCTTCCTGGGCGACCACACGACCTATGTCGTGGTGACGCAGGACCGCGTGCCCCGGTTCGTCCGCATCATCCCGATGGAGATCGCCACAGAGGCCGTGCGCGCGCGGGTCGCCTCGGTCGAGTCCGAGGACGCATCGGTGATCGCCTTCGAGGAGGTGCTCGAGCCCGTTCCCGCCGGCGAGATGCCGACGCGGCGCCGTTCGGCGAACAGGGGCGCGGCGCGTTCGGTCACGATGACCGCAGCGGAGATCTCCGACGTCGTCGGACGCCTCGGGAGCACGCTGCGCTTCTACGCTGACCGCTCCGTCAACGCGCCGGTGACGCGCGTGCTCGTCTGCGGGTCCGGCGCTGCGGTGGATGGCATCGCGGATGCGCTGGCGGCGAGTCTGCCCATGCCCGTCCACCTCGTGGGTGTCAGCGCCGTCGCCGAGGCGAAGACGCCCATTCCCGCCGGAGACCTCGATTTCAATCTCCTCACCACGGTCGGGCTCGCGATGAGGGGAACACGGTGATGGCTGCTCGCACATCGACGCCTGCGCTCGTCACCGGAGTCGTTCCCCAGGTGAACCTCATGCCGCGCGCGGCGATCGAGCGACGCGAACGCGCGGTCCTCCTCCGCCACTGGGCGTGGGGACTCGCCGCCGCACTCGCCGCGGTCGCGATCGTCAGTGCGGGCGCGTTCGTCCTGCAGACGACCGCACAGGTGCGGCTGGCCGTCGAGCAGACGCGCACGTCCGACTTGCTGGGGCAGGTCGCCGAGCTGCAGCCGGTGGGCGCGAAGGTGGCCCTGCAGTCGGAGCTCGCCGACTTCCGGGCGCAGGCGATGGGCACCGATGTCACCTGGCGGCGGCTCATCGCCGAGATCGACGGCACGCTTCCGTCCGGCATCGCCGTCACGGAGTACCGGCTCGCCCCGGGCGGTCTTCCGGTCGCCGACGTCGACCCGACCACGTCGACGGGAGTGAAGGGGCTCGTCGTGCTGAGCGGCTCCTCGCCTGTCGACATCGTCGAGATCATCCGCGACGTGCGGTCGCTCGAGGACGTCCGGTTCGCGGACGGGTGGGCGCAGTCGAGCGTTGAAGACGCGTACCGGTTCGAGCTCCGGATCGAGTTCGACCAGACGGTCTACACGGGCGAGTTCGCGCCGGAGGCCGTCGAATGAACGCGAACAAGCAGCTCATCAACCTCGCGGGGATCCTCGCCGTCGTCGTGGTGCTCGTCGCCGGCATCGCTCTCATCGCGTTGCCTATGTACAGCGAGTCGCGAGCGATCGACGACCAGACCCGCACGGTCACGACCAACAACACGATCTACGAGCAGCAGGTGGCGATCCTCGCAGAAGCCGGCGCCAGGATCGACGAGATCGACGCAGATCTCGCCGCGCTGCGGGCGCAGATCGCGCCCGAGACCCAGCTCGACGACGTCCACGCGCTGATCGCCGAGGCGGCGGAGCAGCTGGACATCCGCGTCGTCTCGGTCGTCGCCGACGAAGTGGAGCCCTGGCTGCCCCGGGCGCAGGTCGACGAGGACGGCAATGTCGTCGCCGAAGCTGCGCCGGCGGCGGCGGACGGAGAGGCGACCGGCGCGGGGACCAGCGGCGCTGAGGCCACGCCCGCCGCGTCCGACGACACAGCCGCCGCGCCGGCCACGCCCGCGCCGGCTGTCCCCGAGACCGAGGGCGTCTCGCCGCAACGGCAGGTGCTCGTCACGATCACGCTCGACCTCGCCCTGCCGTTTGCCGTCGGGGATGACGAGGGTGAGGCGGAGGAGGCGGCCGTCGACGCCGAGGAGGCCACCGCCCGTGCCCTCGCGGCGTCCTCGTTCGTCGACTCCCTGGGCGGCGGACCGCGTCTGGTCCTGCCCATCGACGTCGCCTACACCGACGGGACCCTGGTCGTCTCGGCGCTCACCTACTTCCGAACGGAGGACACCCCATGAGCCCTGAGAGCACTCCGCTCCACGGTCTGCTGGCCGCGGCAGCCCGCTCGCGCGCCTCGGACGTGCATCTCACCGCGAACCACCCGCCCCAGATGCGTGTGGACGGAGAGCTGGAGTCGATCCCGGGCTACGAGGAGCCCACGACGACGAACTGGCTCGAATCGGCCATGGGCGGCATCCTGTCGAACGAGCAGATCGCGGAGTTCCGCAGCTCGGGCGAGGTGGACCTGTCCATCACCGTGCCGCAGGTCGCGCGCTTTCGAGTGAACGTCTTCCGTCAACTGGGTCAGGTCGCCGTCGCACTGCGCTTCATCCCCGACCGGATCAAGAGCTTCGATGAGCTCGGCGTGCCGCAGGTGGCGGCGGAGCTGGTCACGAAGCCTCGCGGCCTGGTGCTGGTCACCGGCCCCACGGGCTCTGGCAAGTCGACGACGCTCGCCTCGATGATCGATGTGGTCAACCGCACCAAGCCCGCGCACATCGTCACCGTGGAGGATCCGGTCGAGTTCCAGCACACGAGCAAGCGCGCTCTGATCCATCAGCGCGAGATCGGCAGCGACACGGCCTCGTTCTCCGAGGCGCTGAGACGCGTGCTGCGTCAGGACCCGGACATCATCCTCATCGGCGAGCTGCGAGACCCGGAGTCGATCTCGACTGCGCTCACCGCAGCGGAGACCGGACACCTCGTGCTCTCGACGCTCCACACCCAGAGCGCCGCCAAGTCGATCAACCGCATCGTCGATGCGTTCCCGTCCGACCAGCAGAACCAGGTGCGCACCCAGCTCGGCGACACGCTGCGCGGCATCATCACGCAGACCCTGCTGCCGCGCGCGCAGTCGGAGGGTCGCGTGATCGCCACCGAGGTGCTAGTCAACACGCCCGCCATCGCGAACCTCATCCGCGAGGGCGAGATCAGCCAGATCTACTCGATGCTTCAGGCGGGTGGATCGATCGGGATGCACACGCTCGATCAGGATCTGCAGCGGCTCGTCGCCGACGGCTCCATCTCGCTGGCGCTCGCGAAGGAGATCGCCGAGGACCCGAAGGTGTTCAACGACACCAGGGTGCGGCCCGCGGACTACGACGCGGAGGCCTGGACGATGCATGCGTCCGAGCGCTCCGCCGTGGGCTGGGGGCGCTGATGGCACTCGTCGAGGAGTACACGTATCGGGCAGTCGATGCAGCGGGCGGCGCGGTCGTCAAGGGCGGGATGGAAGCCTCCAGCGAGAATGCGGTGGCTATCAAGCTCCGTGCGCAAGGACTGACCCCGCTGGAGATCGCGCCGGCCTCGAAGACCGGCCTCAATCGCGAGATCACGATCCCGGGATTCGCGAAGCGCGTGAAGGTGGCGACGCTCGCGGTGTTCGCGAAGCAGATGGCCGGCCTCGTCAACGCCGGCCTGCCGCTGATGCGCACGCTCTCCATCCTCGTCGAGCAAGCCGAGGACAGGAAGCTGCGCGACGCGCTGGCGAAGGTGCACGCTGCCATCGAATCGGGGAGCTCCTTCTCCGCTGCGCTGGCCCAGCACCCGGATGTCTTCCCGCCGCTCATGATCAGCATGGTGCGGGTGGGCGAGTCCGGCGGATTCCTGGGACAGTCCCTCACGACGATCGCGGAGACCTATCAGAATGAGGCGGAGCTCCAGAACAAGATCAAGTCGGCCACGACCTACCCGCTGATTGTGCTGATCATCGCGGTCCTCGGCGTCATCGCGATGGTGACGTTCGTCGTGCCTGTGTTCGAGAACATGTTCAAGAGCCTCGGATCGGAACTGCCCGTACCGACGCAGATCATCGTCGCCATCTCCAACAACATGTTCTGGGTCCTGCCGCTGATGATCGTCGTCGGCGTCGTGGGCTGGTTCTGGTGGATCAAGAACCGCAACGAGGAGCAGGTGCGCCGGATCGTCGACCCGATCAAGCTGAGGCTGCCGGTCTTCGGGCCGCTCGCCACGAAGATCGCCGTGGCCCGGTTCAGTCGAGGGCTCTCGATGATGCTCAAGGCAGGCGTGCCCCTCGTGCAGGCGCTCGCGATCGTCGGGTCGGCGGCGAACAACCACAAGATCGAGCAGGCAGTTCGTGCCGTTCAGGAATCGGTGACACAAGGCAAGTCGTTCTCGGCCCCCCTCGCCAAGGCTGCGGTCTTCCCGCCGATGGTCGCGCAGATGGCCGCGGTGGGCGAGGAGTCCGGCACGCTCCCCGACATGCTGGCGTCCATCGCCGACTTCTACGAGGGCGAAGTACAGACCGCCACCGAGCAGCTCACCGCCTCGATCGAACCCATCCTCATCGTCGGCATCGGCATCATCATCGGCGGCATGGTGATCTCGCTGTACCTGCCGATCTTCTCGATCTACGGAGAGCTCGGACAATCCGGCTGACTCCGTCACAGACGGCAGGGCGCGCGGAACTGGGGAGGGACGCGCGCCCTGCTCTTTCTTTTGGCAATCGACGACGAGTTTTCCACAGGTTCATATTTTCTATCAATCCATGATCGAGGCCTTCGTAAAATGGGAGCATATCTTCCCCAGTCGATCTTCTCGTCGCCGCGGTGCTTGCCGTGCGGGATCGGTGGCCGCAGGGGACGATCGAAGGCACGACGGCCGCGACGCTGATCGATCTGGCGGACGCGATCGGCGCCGCACGCCGCCTTCTGGATGCCGCGGCGGCCGACGTCGCAGCCGAGGTCGCTCGTCAGTCTCGTCCCGAGCTCGGGTCGGCGTCCCTCTCGCGGCAGCAGGGCTTCCGTAACGCGCAGACGCTGGTCGCGTCGACCTTCGGCTCTACACGTGGTGAGGCAGCGCGCCTCGTCCAGGTGGGTGAGGCGGTCGCGCCGCGGATCTTGCTGTCCGGTGAGGTCGCGCCGGCGAAACATCCCCACGTCGCCCACGCGCTCCACGCCGGGGTGATCGGAAAGGACGCCGCTGCGGCGATCATCTCCCTACTCGACCGGGTGGTCCTGCGGGCGGGGGCGGGCCGCGCGGACGAGGCGGAGCGCGTGCTCGTCGCGCAGGCCCCGGGACTCACGCTCGACCAGCTCGCACGGGTGCTCTCCCGTGCGGAGGCGCACCTCGATCCCGATGGTGTGGCGCCGCGCGAAGACGAGTTGCGGGGGAGTCGCGCGCTGCACATCCGTGAGGATCGAGACGGGATGGTCGTTGTGACCGCCAAGCTCGATCCAGAGCACGCGGCGCCGGTCACAGCGGCCATCTCGGGCATCGTCTCCGCCGAGCTCTCCGCGCAGCGTGAGTTCGACGACTCGGGTGATCCGGACGCTCCCCGCCGATCGATTCCGATGATGCAGGCCGATGCGCTCACGATGCTGTGCGAGCACCTGCTCGGCTGCGCCCAGACCGATGTCCCGCTTCAGGGCGCCGCCGTCGTCGTGCGAGTCACGCTCGACGATCTGCAGAACGGGACAGGCGCGGCCACGATCGACGGCGTCACGACACCCGTGTCGATTGCGACCGCACGTCGCATGGCTGCCGACGCCGGAGTGATCCCGTGCGTGCTGGGAGTCGAGGGCGAGATCCTCGACTGGGGACGACGCAAGCGGCTCTTCACCCGGTCCCAGCGCCTCGCACTCGTCGAGCGGGACGGAGGATGCGTCGCCTGCGGCGCGCCTCCCGGACATACCAAGGTCCATCACCTCCGCTGGTGGTCAAGAGACACCGGGCCGACCGACCTCGACAACGGAGTGCTCCTCTGCACGTCGTGTCACCATCGGATCCATGACAGCGGGTGGGAGATCCGCATCGAAGGCGTCGGCGTGCGGGCATCGGTCTGGCTGATTCCTCCCCGATGGGTGGATCCGGAGCAGCGGCCACGGCTGGGCGGACGCCGCCGCTATGACTACCTCGCTGCCTGACTGCACAGGGGTCGGACGTGCTCAGATCGAGACGCGCATGACCTCTTCGATCGTGGTGATGCCCTCGGCGACCTTGCTGAAGCCGTCCTCGCGGAGCGAGATCATGCCCTCCTCGAGCGCCGTCGTCCGCAGCTCGGTGCCGGTGGCGTGCGACACCACCAGCTGCTCGAGTCTCTCCGTGACCTCCATGACCTCGTGCAGCGCCACCCGTCCGCGGTAGCCGGTGCCGGAGCACTCCTGGCATCCGACCGCGCGGTACAGCACGGGCGGGTCGAGGGGGTTGTGCGGAAACTTCACGGACGACAGCACCTCGCGCGTCTCGGTATACGCCTCGCGGCACTTCATGCACAGTCGGCGCGCGAGGCGCTGCGCGACCACGGCCGAGAGCGCTGTGCCCACGAGATACGGCTCGCACCCGACCTCCACGAGACGTGTGAGCGCGCTCGGAGCGTCGTTCGTGTGCAGGGTCGACAGCACGAGGTGGCCGGTGAGCGCGGCCTCGATCGAGATCGTCGCCGTCTCCTCATCGCGGATCTCGCCCACGAGCACCACATCCGGGTCGGAGCGGAGGATCGACCGCAGCGCCGCCTGGAAGGTCATGCCGGCGCGGGCATTGACCTGCACCTGGTTGATTCCGGCGATGCGATACTCCACCGGGTCTTCCACGGTGATGACGTTGATGCGCGGGTTCGCGACCGTGTTCAGGGCGGTATAGAGCGTCGTCGACTTGCCCGAGCCCGTCGGGCCCGTCACGAGGATCATGCCGTGCGGACGGGTGATGGCCGCCCGGAACTTCTGCTCGTTGCGGATCGAGAAGCGGAGGTCCGACATCGTCAACGACTGCGCAGAGCTGTCGAGGATGCGCATGACGATCTTCTCGCCCCACACGGTCGGCAGGGTCGCCAGCCGCAGGTCGATCTGACGGCCGTCGTGGTGCACGGACAGGCGGCCGTCCTGCGGCTTCCGCCGCTCGGCGATGTCCACGGACGCCATGATCTTCAGTCGCGAGATCACACCGTCCTGAATGGCGCGGTCGGCGCGCTGCATCTCGTGCAGGACGCCGTCGATGCGGTAGCGCACCGTGAGGTTCTTCTCGCCGGGCTCGATATGGATGTCGCTCGCGCGGTCGTTGATGGCCTGCGCGATGAGGAGGTTGACGAACCGCACTACGGGGGCGTCATCGACCTGCTCTTCGATCGACTCCGTTCCGGCGCCGTCCGCGGCCGCGATCTCACCGATCTGCTCGGAAAGATCGATCATCTCCTCGTCCGAGCGCAGGAAGCGGGCGAAAGCGGCTTCCAGGGCATCGGCGGCGACCACGACCGGGCGCACGTTCAGCTCGGTCGCGGTGGCGATGTCGTCGATCGCGATGAGGTCGGTCGGGTCGACCATGCCGATGGTAAGGCTGCGGCGGCCGCGCTCGATGGGGATGATCTGGTAGCGCCGGCACAGCGCGGCAGGCACCGAGGCGATCGTCTCGGCGGTCAGCTCTGCGTCGGGGAGGTCGACGAACTTGACACCCAGCTGCCGCGCGATGCCCATGGCCAGCTGCGTCTGCGAGACGAGATGCGACTCCACGAGCCGTCGACGAAGTTCGGGACCCTCGCCGTACTCGGCGACGGCGTCCCACATGTCGTCCGCACTGATAGCCCCAGATTGCACGAGGCTTTCCGCGAGTCCCTTCACGGCGCATCCTCTCCCCGGGGGTATTCTATGCCGCCCCGAGGCGCGTGGGGAAGAACAATGTTCCTGTGGCTCATGTGACGGGAGTGCACTCCCGTCTGTTCGCGCGCCGCCTGTCAACCCCCGAGCGTGGTCACGACGGCGCTCGTTAGTCTGGCGCGATGGACGTCGCTCGACTCATCGCCTGGGCTCTCGCCCGCAGACCCGTCCGAGCCTTCCTGCGATACAGCGAGCATCGCGGGCCCATGCTCGCGGACAGCGTCACCTACCGCGCCCTCTTCAGCATCTTCGCGGGTGTGCTGCTCGGCTTCTCGTTCGCCGCGCTGTGGCTCGCTGGCAACCCCGCCGCGTGGCGCGCTCTCATCTCCGCGGTGGACAACGCGATCCCGGGTCTCGTGGGGGCGGACGGTCTCATCAAGCCCGACGCGATCCAGGCCCCCGCCGGCCTCTCCATCGCCGGCGCGATCGCCATCGTCGGCCTCGTCGGGGCCGCGATCGGAGCCATCGGCTCGCTCCGCACCGCCCTCCACACCATCGCCGACCGGCCGCTGGACGACCTGGCCTGGTACTGGGTTCTGCTGCGCAACCTCGGACTCGCGGTCGGTGTCGGCGGCGCCCTCGCCGCATCCGCGGTGGTCACTGTGATCGGAACCGCGGGCGTCGGCATCATCGCCGGCTGGGTGGGGCTCTCGGCGGATCATCCGCTCGTCGCGTTCGGCGGTACGACGGTGGCGATCCTGGTGACGTTCGCCCTCGATGCCCTCGTCCTCGTCGCCGTCTACCGCATCCTGACAGGGGTGCGGCCCGACGCGCGGTCGCTCTGGTCCGGGGCTCTCCTGGGTGCCGCCGGTCTCACCGTCCTCCAGACCCTGTCCGGTCTGTTCGTCGGGGGAGCGACCTCCAACCCCCTGCTCGCCACGTTCGCGACGCTCATCGCCCTGCTCCTCTGGATCAACCTCTCGTCGCAGGTGATCCTGATCGCCTCCGCGTACGTCGTGGAGGGGGTGCGGGAGCGCACGGACAGGGTGCGCGCCCGTCACGGCGCGATCAGTTTCCCGGAGCGCCGCGTGCAGCAGGCCGAGGATGCCGTGGCGTTCGCGGCGGACGAGCTCGACCGCGCGCGGCAAGCGCTCGCGCAGCAGCGCGCCGACTGACGCCGCCGCGCCTGTCCGACGCCGGCGGGAGCGGCCGCGGAGCCGTGCGACCGGCAATATCCACTGAGCGAAATGCGACGGATGTGTAAACACTGTCCTTGAATCCGGCTGGGAGCGGTCACAGCGCATCAGGGGAGTGTGTACGGTCGTATCGTGCGTGAGAACGAGACCACTGCTGCCCTGTCCGCCCCGCGTCCTGCGGACGATGTGCTTCCGGTGACGCACCCGCTCGCCCTGGCGCCCGTGACGGGTCCCGCGAGCACGGTCGACGGCTTCGTCCGGCAGTTCCTGCGGAACCTCAACTACGAGCGCGGCGTCCCGCTGTCGGCCTCCAGCGACAACGACCGCTACTTCGCGTTCGCCATGACCGTGCGCGACTACCTCATGGCGCGGTGGCTCGAAGACCAGCGCCGTCAGCGCGAGCAGCAGGCCAAGGGTGTCTGCTACCTCTCGGCCGAGTATCTCCTGGGGCGCCAGCTCGACAACAATCTCCTGGCCTCGGGACTCACCGACATCGCCCGCGAGGCGATGGCATCCTGCGGCATCGACATCGACCAGTTGCGTGCTGAGGAGGTCGAGCCGGGCCTCGGCAACGGCGGCCTCGGGCGGCTCGCGGCCTGCTTCATCGACTCGCTCGCGACCCTCGGCGTGCCCAACATCGGCTACGGCATCCGCTACGAGTACGGCATCTTCCGTCAGACCTTCGTCGACGAGCAGCAGGTGGAGCAGCCCGACGCGTGGCTCTCGATGGGCTCGCCGTGGGAGTTCCCGCACCCGGAGGCGGCGCAGGCGATCTCGTTCGGCGGCCACACCGAGACCTACGACGACGAGGGCACGACCCGCACCCGCTGGGTCCCGGGCTGGAACGTCCAGGCCGTTCCGTACAACTACATGGTGCCGGGCTACCAGAACGGCCGCGTGAACACGCTGCGCCTCTGGAGCGCCAAGGCGACCAACTCGTTCGACCTCCGGGTGTTCAACTCGGGGGACTACGAGGAGGCCGTCCGCGCCCAGACCTTCGCCGAGAACATCTCGAAGGTGCTCTATCCCGAGGACTCCACCCCGCAGGGCAAGGAGCTGCGCCTGCAGCAGCAGTATTTCTTCGTGGCGGCCTCGATCGCCGACTTCTTCCAGCACCAGCTCGCCGACGACTTCGACATCACGAAGCTCTCCGACCGTGTGATCTTCCAGCTCAACGACACGCACCCCGTCATCGGCGTGCCCGAGATGATGCGCGTCCTGGTCGACGAGAAGAAGCTCGAGTGGGATGCCGCGTGGGCCATCACCCGGGAGTGCTTCGCGTACACGTGCCACACCCTCCTTCCCGAGGCCCTCGAGGTCTGGTCGGTCGAGCTGCTGGGGCGCCTGCTGCCGCGGCACCTCGAGATCATCTACCGCATCAACGAGGAGTTCCTCGCCGAGGTGCGCGAGCGGTTCGGCGATGACGAGATGCGCATCCGCAACATGTCGATCATCGGCGACTTCCCCGTGCGGTCGGTGCGCATGGCGTACCTCGCCACGGTCGCGGGCGCCAAGGTGAACGGCGTCGCCGAGCTCCACTCGCAGCTGCTGCGCGACAAGGTGCTGCCCGACTTCAACGAGTTCTTCCCCGGCAAGTTCACGAACGTCACCAACGGCGTGACGCCGCGGCGATTCGTCCGTCTCGCCAACCCGGAGCTGTCGGCCCTCATCACCGACGCGCTCGGCGCGGGATGGATCACCGACCTCGAGCGCCTCCGCGAGCTGGAGGCCTACGCGGAGGACCCCGACTTCCGCGCGAGCTTCCGCGAGGTGAAGGCCGCCAACAAGCGGCGACTGTCGCAGGTGCTGCGCGCGCGCGACGGGTTCGAGGTGAGCGATGGCCACATGCTCGACGTGATGGTCAAGCGCCTCCACGAGTACAAGCGCCAGATGCTGAAGCTCTTGCACATCGTGACGGCCTACGAGGGGGTCGTCTCCGGCCGTGTCGCCGCAGCCGACCTGCAGCCGCGCACGTTCATCTTCGGCGCGAAGGCGGCGCCGGGGTACGTCATGGCGAAGCACATCATCCATCTCATCAACGCCGTGGGCTCGGTCGTCAACGACGACCCGCGGATCGAGGGGCGCCTCAAGGTGCTGTTCCCGCCGAACTACAACGTGACCCTCGCCGAGCGGGTGATTCCCGCCGCCGACCTGTCGGAGCAGATCTCGCTCGCCGGCAAGGAGGCCTCCGGCACCGGCAACATGAAGTTCGCGCTGAACGGTGCGCTCACGATCGGCACGGATGACGGCGCGAACGTCGAGATCCGCGAGCTCGTCGGTGACGACAACTTCTTCCTGTTCGGAATGAGCGAGCCCGAGGTCGAGGCGCTCTGGGCCCGCGGCTACAAGCCGGCGGAGTTCTACCAGGCCGATGACAACCTCCGCCGGGCGATGGACCTCATCGCCTCGGGAGCGTTCTCGGGCGGCGACAAGAGCGTGTTCGAGCCGGTGGTGTCGAACCTCCTCTACGACGATCGGTTCATGGTGCTGGCCGATTACTCCTCGTACATCGAGGCGCAGGCGAAGGTGGATGCCGCGTATCAGGACGAGGAGGCGTGGACCCGCTCTGCGATCCTCAACATCGCCCGATCCGGCTTCTTCTCGTCCGACCGCTCGATGCGCGACTACATCGACCGCATCTGGCACACGCCGCCCGTCATCTGACCGGTCCTACTGCCGGTACCGCTCGACGAACGCGCGCAGGATGCGACCCGTGTGGGTCACCGGCATCCGTCGCACCGCGGCAAGGGTCGTGTCGAGCTCGTCGGCGGCGAAGTAGCCGTGGCCGGCGTACGCGTGGATCCGCGTCGTGATGCCCTCGACATCGAGCTCGGGGTGGAACTGCGTGGCGTAGACGTGCTGCCCGACGCGGAACATCTGCACCGGGCACGCGTGGCCGCGGACGAGGAGTGTCGCCGCGGCCGGCAGCTCCGAGATCGCCTCCTTGTGGCCGACGAACGCGGTGAACGCGTCGGGGATGCCGGCCAGCAGGGGGTCCTGAGCCCCGGCGGGTGTGCGCACGAGATCGACGACGCTGATCGGTTCCTGGTACGTGCGGTCGATGCGCGCCCCCTGGTGCGCCCCGAGCGTTCCCACGCCGTAGCAGGCGCCGAGGAACGGGAAGTCGCGTGCGACCACCTCGTCGAGAAGGCGGTCGAACTCGGCCTCGACGCGGCGCTGCACGCTCGACTTCGTCTCGGGCGGGTCCGACGCGTTGAACGGTCCGCCGCCGACGAAGATCCCCGACCATTCGTCGAGGTCGACCTCGCCGAGCGGCCCCGCCTCCATCCGCACGCGGACGAGCTCGTCCGCGGTGAGGCCGGCGTATCTGCGGAAGAGGGCGTACTCCTCGTCGGCGGGCAGGTCTTCGGCGCGCGTGGCCAGGAGCAGGAAGGGCTTCATCGGCTGTCGAGTCTATTCGCGATAGTCTGCGCGATCGCCGCGAGCGTGGCGGCGACGGCGGGGTTGCGCCGTCCCTCGTCGCGCGCCACCGCCCAGTAGGCGAGCGGATGCCGCCAGGCGCCGTCGAGCACACGGACCAGACGCGGATCGGCGTCGGCGACGAAGTCGGGGAGGAGGCCGATCCCCGCGCCGGCCGCGGTCGCCTCGATATGGGCGAACACGCTCGTCGAGCGGAGCGACGGGGGAGAGGCGGGCAACTCCTGCACGGCGAGGTCGAGTTCGTCCACCTGGAGAGCGGACTCGACGTAGTAGACGAGCGGATGCCGCGCGAGCGCACCGAGGTCGGCGGGAGCGTCGTGGGCGGCGAGGTAGGCCGGCGCCGCGTAGAGGCGCAGCGAGTAGGAGAAGACGGGCGTCGCATACGCCCGGAGGACGCGTGGCCTGCCGGCGACGATCTCGAGGTCGACGCCGGACCGATGCTGGCGCGCCCGCTGCGTGACCGCCAGCAGCTCGACGGAGAGGTGGGGGTGCGCCGATCGCAGCGAGGTCATGGCCGGCGCCAGCAGCAGCGCCGTGAAAGCCTCGGGCGCCGCCACCCGCACGGCGCCCCGGAGTTCGCCGTCGGACGGACTCTCGACGAGATCTCGCACCGACTGCTCGATCCGCTCAGCGATGCCGACGGCCCGCCGTCCGAGGTCGGTGACCTCCCAGCCCCCGGGGCTGCGCACGAGCACGCGGCCGCCGACGGCGCGCTCGAGCGCCGCGATGCGTCGCGAGACGGTCGAGTGGTTCACGCCGAGCACGTCGGCCGCAGCGGTGTAGCGCCCTCGACGCGCCACGGCGAGGAAGGTCATGAGGGCATCGAGCGGAAGATCCTCGGACGTCGTCGTCACCCTCCGAGTGTGCATCGCCGCACACTCACCGTGCAAGATCGCCGCCCGCTCGTGCATTGTTCGCCACTTGCCCGGTGCGTAGCGTGGTCGCGAAGACGTGCTCGCGACGAAGGGGGCGACGATGGCGATCATCGCATGGATCGGACTCGGACACATGGGGCTCCCGATGAGCGGGCACCTCGTGGCGGCCGGGCACACCGTCCGAGGCGTCGACGTGAACCCCGACGCAAGGCGCGCGGCTGCGGCGCAGGGCGTCGAGATCGTCCCGTCCGTCGCCGCGGCGCTCGAGGGCGCCGACGCGTGCCTCACCTCGCTGCCGCGTCCCGAGCATGTGCGCGCCGTCTACGGCGGGCCCGACGGCATCCTGGCGTACGCCGCGCCCCACGCGCTCCTCCTCGACACGTCCACCGTCGACATCGAGACGTCGCGGTGGTGCCACCAGGAGGCGGGCGTCCGCGGCCTCGCCTTCGTCGACGCCCCGATCTCCGGCGGCACAGCGGGCGCTGCAGCCCACACCCTCACCTTCATGCTGGGCGGCGAGGCGGATGCCGTGGCACGCGCGCGTGACCTCGTCGCGCCCCTGTCGAGCACGGTGATCGCCTGCGGCGGTCCGGGGTCCGGCATCGCCGCGAAGCTCGCCAACAACATGATGCTGTTCGTGAACGTCATGGCTATGGCCGAGGGAGCCCAGCTCGCCGAGCGCCTGGGCCTGGACGCTCGCACCTTCTGGGAGGTCGCGAGCTCCTCCTCCGGATCCTCCTGGGCGGTGCGGACCTGGTATCCGGTGCCGGGCGTCGTCGAGACCGCCGCGGCCGGCCGCAATTTCGACGCCACGTTCTCGGTCGACCTCGCGCGCAAGGACTGCGCCCTCGCGGTGGCCGCCGGTCGCGGCGAGGGGGTTCACCTCCCTGCGGCCGAACTCGCGCTGGCGCAGCTCGACCAGCTCGTGGCCGAGGGTCTCGGCGGGAAGGACTGCACCCTCGTCGCCCGCTTCCCGTCGCCCGACGGCACGCTGCGCGGCTACGACCCGACGCTCGATGACCCCACCAGAACCGACTCTCCGAGGAGCTCCTCATGACCGTCCCCGTCGACGCGCCCACGGCGCCCACCTACACGCCGATCCCGCATGTGATCGGCGGTGCGCACGTCGCCGCCGACGGCCGCGTCGGTGCCGTCTTCAACCCGGCGACCGGGAGGCAGACCGGCGAGGTGGCCCTGGCATCCGCCGACCTCGTCCGCGACGCCGTCGCGACCGCACGCGCCGCCCAGCGCGGCTGGCGCGACACCGGTCTCGGCAAGCGTCAGCAGGTCATGTTCCGCCTGCGGGAGATCATCTCGGCCCGTGGCGACGAGCTCGCCCGCATCATCACCGCCGAGCACGGCAAGACCGTGGCCGACGCCCTCGGCGAGGTCGCCCGCGGACTCGAGAACGTCGAGTTCTGCACGAGCCTCATGCACCACTTGAAGGGCGAGCATTCGGAGCAGGTGGCGAGCGGTCTCGACGTCCACCAGGTGCGGCAGCCGCTCGGCGTCGTCGCGTGCATCACGCCGTTCAATTTCCCCGCCATGGTTCCGCTCTGGATGGTGACCACGGCGATCGCCGCAGGGAACGCCGTGATCCTCAAGCCCAGCGAGCGCGATCCGTCGGCCGCGGTGTGGCTCGCGGACGCCTTCCGCGAGGCGGGGGTCCCCGACGGCATCCTGAACGTCGTCCACGGCGACAAGGAGGCGGTCGACGCGATCCTCGACGATCCGGGCATCGCCGCCGTCTCGTTCGTCGGCTCGACCCCTGTCGCGCGGTACATCTACTCGCGGGCGGCGGCGGCCGGCAAGCGGGTGCAGGCGCTCGGCGGCGCGAAGAACCACATGATCGTCATGCCCGACGCAGACCTGGACGCCGCTGCCGACGCCGCGGTCTCGGCGGCGTACGGATCGGCGGGGGAGCGCTGCATGGCCGTCTCGGTCGTCGTCGCCGTGGGCCGGGTCGGTGACGCTCTCGTCGAGCGGATCGCCTCGCGACTGCCGGGCCTCGTCGTCGGGGATGGTGCCGATCCCGTCAGCGAGATGGGGCCGCTCATCACCCGGGCGGCGCTCGATCGCGTCACGGGCTTCGTGGCGGGCGCGGAGGAGGAGGGCGGCGTCCTCGTCGTGGACGGCCGGCGATCGCACGAGGATGCCGAAGGCTTCTTCATCGGACCCTCCCTCGTGGATCGCGTCGCGCCCGGCATGCGCGTGTACGACGAGGAGATCTTCGGACCGGTGCTCTCCGTCGTCCGGGTCGCGGACTACGACGAGGCGGTCGCGCTCATCAACGCCAGCCGGTACGCGAACGGCACGGCGGTCTTCACGCGCGACGGAAAGACGGCGCGCCAGTTCGGCTACGACATCGAGGTGGGGATGGTCGGCGTCAACGTTCCGATCCCCGTACCCGTCGGGGCGTTCTCCTTCGGCGGCTGGAAGGACTCGCTGTTCGGCGATACGCACATGTACGGTCCCGAGGCGTTCTCGTTCTACACGCGCCGCAAGGTCATCACGACCCGCTGGCCGGAGGCGAGCGAGAGTCAGATCAGTCTGGGCTTCCCGACGCACTGACCCGACCCGCGTCAAGGGTCAGGGGATGTCGGATGCCCCCGACTAGGCTGGGCGAGAACTGGGAAAGGGAGGTCATCATGGCCATTGCACGACTTCACGGAGGCCCGCTCGACGGGCAGGTCATCCCCCTCGACGACGCCGATCAGGACCGGCTGATCCTACCCTACAGCGAGACCCAGGTGGTCTACGAGCGCGGCGGCGCGCCCGAGAACACGGGCGAGGGCGACGGCCCCACCTCCTCCGACTTCCACTACCTCGAGGCGCAGGACGACATCGATCCCGATCCGGACGGCCGCGACGAGTGACGGCGGGCGGCGCCGAGCGCTCGGTCGAGATCGAGCGGAAGTACGACGCCGACGACGCCGTGTCGCTCCCGGATTGGACGGCGCTCCCCGGGGTCGTCCGCGTCGGTGAACCCGAGCCGCGGGCGCTGGACGCCCGCTACCTCGACACAGCGGACGGCGCGCTCGGCCGCGCCGCGACGGCCCTCCGCCGGCGCACGGGCGGCCCCGACGAGGGCTGGCACATCAAGAGCGCCACGGCCGGAGGCAAGCACGAGAGCCGGTGGCCGCTCGACGTCGGCGCCGCCGACGAGAGCCCGGTCGTTCCCGACGCGGTCCGGCAGGAGCTCGCCGGCGTCCTCGGGACCTCGGCCACCGCTCTTTCCGTCATCGCCCGCATCCGCAACGACCGGACCGCGTATGCGCTGGCCGACTCCGCGGGGGGCCTCATCGCCGAGTTCGTCGACGACCGCGTCACGGCGACCGACGTGCGCCGCGGCGCGACGACCTCGTGGCGGGAGTGGGAGCTCGAACTGGGTCCGGCCGCGCCGACCGATGCGGCCGGCCGCGACGCCCTGTTCGCCGCCGCCGATGCGCTCGTCCTCGCCGCGGGGGGACGCGTGTCGGCATCGGCCTCGAAGCTCGGCCGCGCCCTCGGCCTCTGAGCCCGATCACGCGGCCGGTCGATCCGTCCGGAAAGCACTGACGCCGCCCCCGGCTTCGGTCGGGGCGGCGTCAGTGATGGAGCACCAGGGTACTCCGCGTTTCTATACGCGCAAATACAGCGGCGGCGTCAGAAGTTGATCATGTGGCCGGCGAGGCCGTGGAATGCCTCCTGCAGCGCCTCCGACAGCGTCGGATGGGTGTGGACGTTCCGGGCCAGCTCCAGGGCGGTCAGGTCCCACTTCTGCGCCAGCGTGAGCTCGGGCAGGAGCTCCGACACGTCGGGGCCGATGAGGTGTCCGCCGACGAGCTCGAGGTGCTCGGCATCCGCGATGAGCTTGACGAAGCCGACCGGCTCGCCGAGGCCGTGCGCCTTGCCGTTCGCCATGAAGGGGAAGGTCGCGACCTTGTACTCGCGGCCGGTCTCCTTGTACTGCGCCTCGGTGTAGCCGAAGGAGGCGACCTGCGGCGAGCAGAACGTCGCGCGCGGCATCATCTTGTAGTCGCCGAGCGCCATGGTTTCGGCACCGCCGATCGTCTCGGCCGCCACGACGCCCTGTGCTTCGGCGACGTGCGCGAGCTGGAGCTTGGCGGTGACGTCGCCGATGGCGTAGATGCCCTCGACGTTGGTGCGCATGAAGTCGTCGATCTCGATCGCGCCGCGGTCGGTCACCGTGACACCGGTGTTCTCGAGGCCGAAGCCCTCCACGCGGGGAGCGAAGCCGATCGACATGAGCACCTTGTCGGCCTCGATCGACCCCTGTGCGCCGCTCTTGTTGTCGGTGTAGGTGACGGTGACCTTGTCGCCGGAGTCGACGACCGTCTCGACCTTCGTCGAGACGAGGAGGTCGATCCCGTAGTTCTTGTACTGGCGGGCGATCTCCTTCGAGACGTCGGCATCCTCGTTCGGGAGGGCGCGGTCGAGGAACTCGATGATGGTGACCTTCACGCCGTAGTTCGACATGACGTACGCGAACTCCATGCCGATGGCGCCGGCGCCGACGATGACGATCGAGCCGGGAAGCTCGCGCGAGAGGATCTGCTCTTCGTATGTGACGACGTTCTCGCTGAGCGTCACGCCCGGGAGGAGGCGCACGGTGGAGCCGGTCGCGATGATCACGTTGTCGAACGTGACCTCCTCGACCTGGCCGTCGCTCTTGGTCACTGAGATCGCCTTCGGCCCGGTGAAGGAGCCCCGGCCCTCGTATTCGGTGACCTTGTTCTTCTTCATCAGGTAGTGGATGCCCTTGACGCGGCCGTCGGCGACGTCGCGACTGCGGTCCCATGCGACGCCGAAGTCGAGCGAGAACTCACCCGAGATGCCGAAGAACTCGGCCTTGTGCTTCAGCGTGTGGGCGATCTCGGCGTTCTTCAGCAGCGCCTTCGAGGGGATGCACCCGACGTTGAGGCAGACGCCGCCCCAGTACTTCTCTTCGATGATGGCCGTGGACAGACCCAGCTGGGCGGAGCGGACCGCCGCGACATAGCCACCGGGGCCGGCACCGAGGACGACGACGTTGTAATGAGGCATGTCTCCAGCCTAGTCCTCGTGAGGGGGGCGTCTCCGCGTCAGCAGCAGGGCGATCACGGCTCCTGCGACGACGATGACGCCGACGCCGATCCACACCGGCAGCAGCTCATCGCCGCCGTCGCCGCCCGGTGCGGGCGCCGGCGTCGCAGGGGTGGAAGCGTCGCCGACGGTGAAGGCGAACTCGCCCGAGATGGGGTGCCCGTCGCTGGAGACGACGCGCCACGCGACGGTGATCGTTCCGGATGCCGCGCCTCCGACCGGCTGCGTCACTCGGACACCGTCGAGCACCGGCTGGCCGGCGGTGAGGTCGGTGCCGTTCGCATCCGTCACGACGACGTCGGTCGTCCCGTCGCCGGAGAGCAGTACGCCGCTGAACGTCAGTGTGAGGGTTTCGGGCATCGTCTCGAGGACGGCACCGGCGGCGGGGTCGGTGCTCAGCAGTTCGTCATGAGCGAAGGCGGGGGAGGCGATCGTGGCGACGAGGAGGCCCGCGAGCACTCCGATCACGGCGACCAGGCGCTTGTGAATTCCTGATGACAACACCTGATCGAGCCTACCGATCCCTGTTGCCACCGGGACCGTCGGCCTACCATGGCCGCAGGCGGACCCCGTGACGGCGCGACGACCGAGGCTCGAGCCGGCGGCCGCCGCGACAGAGAGTGGGAACGCCGTGGACGCGATGATGATGGACGCCATGTCGAAGGACATGATGTCGATGCCGGGCATGCCCGAGGGTGACATGGCCGCGATGCAGGCCGCCGCCCAGGCGTGCATGGACGCCTGCTCCGCCTGCGAGCAGGCCTGCACGATCTGCTCCGTGCAGATGATGGACGGCCACACGATGGACTGCGCGCCCGCCTGCATGAACTGCGCCGACATGTGCAACACCATGATGCGGGCCATGATGCGCATGCAGGGCATGACGCCCGCGTCCATGATGGCGATGCTCGACGCCTGCATCGCGATGTGTCAGACGTGCATGGACATGTGCATGATGCACGCCGACATGAGCCCGGTGTGCAAGATGTGCGCCGACGCGTGCCGCGCGTGCATGGACGCGTGCATGGCGATGAAGGATGCCATGGCGATGGCCTGAGCCTTCGCCCGAGAGCCGGGGGCGGACGGGCCCGTCAGCGCGGTTCGAGCACGTTGAAGACCCGGCCGGCAGCGTGCAGCGCGTGATACCGGGCGTGGAAGGCCACCGGTGTGCCCGGGACGACGGCATCCGCGGCGCCCGCGCCGTTCCACAGAACGATCTCGACGTCGTCCAGGACGCCGTGGACGACGAGCGTGCCGGTGGCGGCGTCGGCCTCGGTCACGACGGCGTCGACCCATTCCGACGGCGTCGCTGCCACGAGCCGTGCCTGGATGAGGTGCACCGCATGACCCGGCGCGAACGACGAGCACGCGCCCCCGCGAGCGCACATGCACACCGCGTCCTGACGCACCGGTGCGGGCGTGAGGCGGTTGTGCGGGAGGAACACGGTTACTCCTTGTCGTGGGGCGCGGTTTCCGACAGGCTAGGCGAACACCCGATGCCCCGTCCGAGCCGAAGACACGGGGCGAAACAAACCGCCGGAGTCGTGCCCGCGACTGCGCGGTCACCCGGGACGGGCTCTTTCGCAGAGGGCGCGATCCGTTAGGGTGAAACAGGAGGAGGACATCGTGGACGAGAACCGTCGCCCCGACGAGATCCGGCGAGAAGCCGAGTCGCTGCAGCGCGTGTCATCGGACACGACGCAGACGTTCGGGCATGACTCGGACCTGTCGTTCATCCCCTTCGGCAGCGATCTGAGCGAGGTCGAGCTCGAGGCCATCTCCGCACTTCCGTCGCGCTCGGCGATGCTGCTCGTGCGGTCGGGTCCCACGGCCGGCGCGCGCTACCTGCTCGACAACGACGTCACGACGATCGGCCGTCACCCCGAGGCCGACATCTTCTTCGACGACGTGACCGTGTCGCGTCGGCACGCCGAGATCACCCGTGCGGGCTCGGCGTTCGAGCTCGTGGACCAGCGCTCGCTCAACGGCACCTACGTCAACGGGGAGCGCGTCGACCGCGCCGCGCTCAGCAACGGCGCCGAGCTGCGCATCGGCAAGTTCCGTCTGAACTTCTTCGCCTCGCCCGCCGACCGCGAGTCGGCCGGGTGAGTCCTGCGACAGCCCCCCGCGGACGTGCGTCGTCCGCGGGGCACCTCAGCATCGGTCAGGTCCTCGCACGGCTGACCCCGGAGTTCCCGCATCTCAGTGCCAGCAAGCTGCGGTACCTGGAAGTCCAGGGCATCGTGACCCCCGTGCGCACCGAGTCCGGCTACCGCAAGTTCTCGCCGACCGATGTCGACCGGCTGCGGACGACGCTCACGATGCAGCGCGATTACGGCATCCCGCTCGCCCGCATCCGCGAGTACCTCGACGACCCGTCGGGAGACCTGTCGGCGATGCCCGCCTCGATCGTGCACACCGCGCGCCGTCACCGCCGCGACGAGATGATCTCGGCGTCGGGGGCCTCCGCCGCGCTGCTCGGCGACGCGATCAGCGCGGGTCTCATCCCGGCGGGGGACTCGTTCGACGACCGCGCGCTGTCGATGCTGCGCTCCCTCGTCGCGCTCGACGCCCACGGCATCCAGCCTCGCCACCTGCGCACGCTCCGGCAGGCGGCCGAGCGCGACGTCGCTCTGGTCGAGAGTGCGCTCGCGCCGCTCCTGCGCAAGTCGGACGCGGCGTCGCGGGGTCGCGCGCACGAGCTCGCCCCGGAGCTGGTGCGGCGGCTCGACGAGCTGCGCGCCGGCATCGTGCAGGCGGCGCTCGAGCGGCTGACCCCCTGACCGGAGCGCGACACGCCGAGCGACACGGCCCGATGTCGTTGCCGGGTGGGCATCCCTCATCTAGCGTGGAAGAGACAACCCGACCGGAGGAGGCGAAATGTCCTCGCATGACGCGATCGGCGAGCCGCAGTTCATGACGGATCTGCTGTTCACCGACGGCCTCCCTCAGATGGACGACGAGGTGGGCTACCGCGGTGCGGTCGCCGCCCGTGCTGCGGGCATCACCTACCGTCAGCTGGACTACTGGGCGCGCACCGAGCTCGTCGAACCCACTGTCCGCGGTGCATCCGGGTCGGGCTCGCAGCGCCTCTACGGGTTCCGCGACATCCTCGTCCTGAAGCTCGTCAAGCGGCTCCTCGACACCGGCATCTCGCTGCAGCAGATCCGCACCGCGGTCGAGCAGCTGCGTGCCGCCGGCATCCGCGACCTCGCCGGCACCACGCTCATGAGCGACGGCGCCTCGGTGTACCTGTGCACGTCGAACGACGAGGTGATCGACCTCGTCAGCCGTGGCCAGGGCGTCTTCGGCATCGCGGTCGGAAAGGTGCTCCACGAGGTCGAGTCGACTCTCCTCGACTTCGACCCGCAGGCGCCGGATCCGGTCGACGAGCTCGCTGCCCGCCGGGCCGTCCGCTCCGCCTGACGCGCCGCGCCGGCACCTCCCACCGGGCACACCGCCTCGACGATCCGTCTCGACGATCGTGCGGGGCGGTTCCTACGCGCGCGCCTCGCCGGCGGCGGGGATACGACCGGTGCGCATGACACGGTCGAGCAGGGCGTCGAAGTCGCCCGCGAGCTCCTGAGCGGAGTCGCCCGGCCAGATGTGCAGGGGCTTGGCAGCGCCCTGAGCCTGCTGGAGCGACGTGCGCTCGGGCAGCTGCGGCGACAGCACGAGAGGTCCGAACATGTCGCGCAGCTCCTTGATGCGGAACTGGTGCTCGATCGACTGCGGGCGCACCCGGTTGACGACGATGCCGAGCGGCTGCAGACGCGGCGACAGGCCGCGACGGATCTCCTCGATCGCCCGCAGCGCGCGGTCTGCGGCGGCGACGGAGAAGAGGCCGGGCTCGGTCACGACGATGACGCGGTCGCTGGCGGCCCACGCGGTGCGCGTCAGCGCGTTCAGCGAGGGTGCGCAGTCCACGAGCACGAGGTCGTAGTCGGCCTCGATCGTCGCGAGGGCCTCTTCGAGCTTCCAGACGTCGCGCACGCTGGGGTGCGGACCGTCGAAGTTGATGGCGGACGGGCTGCCGATCATGACGTCGATCGTCCCTGGGTGCACCTTCGCCCACCCGCTCGAGGTGATGGCCTGACGGACCACCTTCTCCTTGGGGTTGGCGAGGACGTCGGCGATGTTCAGCCGGCCCGCGACCTGGATGTCCATGCCCGTCGAGACGTCGGACTGCGGGTCGAGGTCGACGACGAGAGTCCGGACGCCCCGGGCGAACGCCGCCGAGGCGAGTCCGAGCGTCACGGTGGTCTTGCCGACCCCTCCCTTGAGGGAGCTGACGGAGAGTACGTGCACGAGGCACTACGTTACCTTCCCCTAGGCTGTGAGCACACTCAGGCGCTCCGGCGCCTCCTGGCATCGGGCGTCCGATGAGGTGAACGCCCCGGTCATCCCACGTGAGGTGAGCATGTTCCGAAAGATCCTGGTCGCGAACCGCGGAGAGATCGCCATCCGCGCTTTCCGTGCCGCCTTCGAGCTCGGCGCCCGCACCGTCGCCGTCTTCCCCTACGAGGACCGCTACTCGCTGCATCGCCTGAAGGCCGACGAGGCGTACGAGATCGGCGAGAAGGGACACCCGGTCCGCGCCTACCTCGATGTCGCGGAGATCATCCGGGTGGCCCAGGAGAGCGGGGCCGACGCCATCTACCCCGGGTACGGATTCCTGTCGGAGAACCCCGAACTCGCCGCGCAGGCTGCCGCAGCCGGCATCACCTTCATCGGTCCGCCGTCGCACGTCCTCGAGATGGCCGGCAACAAGGTCACCGCCAAGGAGCACGCGATCGCCGCCGGCGTTCCCGTGCTCCGCTCGACACCCGCCTCCGACGACGTCGACGCGCTCGTGGCTCAGGCGGGCGAGATCGGATTCCCGATCTTCGTCAAGGCGGTCGCCGGCGGGGGAGGCCGCGGCATGCGCCGCGTCGAGACCCCCGAGCAGCTCGCCCCCGCGCTGGCCGAGGCGATGCGCGAGGCCGACAGCGCCTTCGGCGACGCGCGGGTGTTCCTCGAGCAGGCCGTCCAACGTCCCCGCCACATCGAGGTGCAGATCCTCGCGGATGCCGCGGGCCGCACGGTCCACCTGTTCGAGCGCGACTGCTCGGTGCAGCGCCGCCACCAGAAGGTGATCGAGATCGCCCCCGCTCCGAACCTGGCCGATGATGTCCGGGACGCGCTCCACGGGCACGCGGTCGCGTTCGCCGAGTCGATCGGCTACCAGAACGCCGGCACCGTCGAGTTCCTCCTCGAGACCGCCGGTTCGCGGACGGGCGAGTTCGTCTTCATCGAGATGAACCCGCGGATCCAGGTCGAGCACACCGTGACCGAGGAGGTCACCGACGTCGACCTCGTGCAGTCGCAGATGAGGATCGCCGCGGGGGAGACGCTCGACGACCTCGGTCTCCGCCAGGAGCAGATCCGGCTGCGCGGCGCGGCCCTCCAGTGCCGCATCACGACGGAGGACCCGACGCAGGGCTTCCGGCCCGACACGGGGAAGATCACGACGTACCGCTCGCCCGGCGGCGCGGGCATCCGTCTCGACGGCGGCACGACCGCCGCCGGCTCGCAGGTGAGCCCCCACTTCGACTCGATGCTCGCGAAGCTCACCTGCCGTGGGCGCGATTTCCAGGCCGCCGTCCTGCGCTCGCGTCGTGCGCTGGCCGAGTTCCGCATCCGGGGCGTCTCGACGAACATCCCCTTCCTCCAGCAGGTGCTCGACGACCCGGCGTTCGTCGCCGGAGATCTGAGCACGGCCTTCATCGATGAGCGGCCCGGCCTCCTGAAGGGCCGCGAGTCCAAGGACCGCGGTTCGAAGATCATGGCGTGGCTCGCCGATGTGACGGTCAACAAGCCCCACGGAGAGAACCCCATCACGATCTCTCCGGCCACGAAGCTCCCGGCCATCGCTCTCACGGGCGAGCCACCGGCCGGGTCGCGCCAGCGTCTGCAGGAGCTCGGTCCCGCCGGGTTCGCGGCGGCCCTCCGGGCGCAGACCGCACTGGCGGTCACCGAGACCACGTTCCGCGACGCGCACCAGTCCCTCCTGGCCACCCGCGTGCGCACGCGCGACCTCGCCACGGTGGCGCCGTACGTCGCGCGGCTCACCCCTGGGCTGCTGTCGGTCGAGGCGTGGGGCGGAGCGACCTACGACGTGGCGCTGCGATTCCTCGGCGAGGATCCGTGGGAGCGTCTCGACGCCCTGCGCAGCGCGCTGCCGAACGTCGCGATACAGATGCTGCTCCGCGGGCGGAACACCGTCGGCTACACGCCGTACCCCACTGCGGTGACCGACGCCTTCGTGCGGGAGGCCGCGGCATCCGGGGTCGACATCTTCCGGATCTTCGACGCGCTGAACGACGTGTCGCAGATGCGCCCCGCGATCGACGCCGTCCTGGCGACGGGGACCTCGGTCGCCGAGGTCGCGCTCTGCTATACGGGCGACCTCCTCGATCCTGCCGAGAACCTCTACACGCTCGACTACTACCTCGGCCTCGCCGAGCAGATCGTCGATGCGGGCGCCCACATCCTGGCCATCAAGGACATGGCGGGACTTCTTCGTCCCGGTGCCGCCGCGCGACTCGTCCGGGCCCTGCGCGAGCGCTTCGACGTGCCCGTCCACGTCCACACCCACGACACCGCGGGCGGGCAGCTCGCGACGCTCCTGGCAGCGAGTGCGGCGGGGGCGGATGCCGTCGACGCGGCCGCTGCGCCGATGGCGGGGACGACGAGCCAGCCGTCGCTCTCCGCGCTCGTCGCCGCCCTCGCGCACACCGAGCGCGACACCGGCCTGAGCCTCGCCGCCGTCGCCGACCTGGAGCCCTACTGGGAGGCGATGCGCCACCTCTACCGGCCGTTCGAGTCGGGGCTGCCCGGACCCACCGGGCGCGTCTACACGCACGAGATCCCCGGCGGTCAGCTCTCGAACCTGCGCCAGCAGGCGATCGCGCTCGGCCTGGCCGACGACTTCGAGCTGATCGAGGACATGTACGCCGCCGCCGACGACATCCTGGGGCGCGTCCCGAAGGTGACGCCGTCCTCGAAGGTCGTCGGCGACCTCGCCCTGCACCTGGCCGCAGTCAAGGCGGACCCCGCCGACTTCGAGGCCAACCCCGAGAAGTACGACGTGCCGGACTCGGTCGTCGGCTTCATGGCCGGAGAGCTCGGCGACCTCCCGGGCGGATGGCCCGAGCCCTTCCGCACCAAGGTCCTCCGCGGCCGCGAGGTGAAGATCGGCGTGACCGACATCTCCGCTGCCGACGAGGCCTCGCTCGCGGGCGACTCCACCACGCGGCGCCGGACCCTCAACGAGCTCCTCTTCCCGGCGCCCACGCGGACCTACCGCGAGGTCCGGACGAGCTACGGGGACCTGAGCGTGCTCGAGACGGCCGACTACCTCTACGGGCTCGCGCCGGGCGCCGAGCACGTCGTGGAGATCGAGCGCGGCGTCCAGCTGTACGTCGGCCTCGAGGCGATCGGCGAGGCGGACGACAAGGGCATGCGCACCGTCATGACGACCTTGAACGGCCAGCTCCGTCCGGTGTTCGTGCGCGACCGCAGCATCACGGTCGAGGCGCGTCAGGCCGAGAAGGCCGACACGTCCAAGCCCGGTCAGGTGGCCGCGCCGTTCTCCGGTGTGGTGACGCTCAAGGCGTCGCCCGGCGACGCGGTGGCGGCCGGGCAGCCGGTCGCGTCGATCGAGGCGATGAAGATGGAAGCGGCCATCACCGCGCCCGTCGACGGCGTCGTCGAGCGCGCGGTGATCCCGGCGACGGCGCAGGTGGAGGCGGGCGATCTTTTGCTCGTCATCCGGCCCGCCGAGTAGCCTTGCACTCTGGACCCCGACGCGCACCCGCCTGTCAGGGCCCGGACACCACCTGGAGTGAACAGCAGTGACGCCTGAGCGCAATGACAAGACGCCCGACGAGCTCGAGAACGGGGTGCTGACCGCGGGCAGCATCGACACCGCCGGCATCGGCCTGGTCGGAGGATCGACCGCGCAGGTCGATGTCGACCTGCCCTCGCTCGCCGACGAGGACGACGATCTGCTCGGAGACGACGATCTCCTCGGTCACGACGATCTCCTCGGTCACGACGACCTGCTCGTCGACGCGCCCGCCGGCGACCTCGACACCGTGGACGCCGAGCTCGTCGTGGACGAGACCGCCACCGGACCCCAGCCCGCCACGCGCCGCGAGGCGCATCACCTCGACGACCACGATGCACGCCACGCCGTCGAGCGGGTGCACCCGCGGACCGCCGACGTGCCGCTCCAGTCGCGCCGCCTCGGCGAGTTCGAAGCCGGGCGGGAGAGCTCCGACCTGCTCACGGCCGATCGCCTCCTCGACCCGTCCCAGGTCGTGCGTCCCGAGCCCGAGGGCGGCTGGCAGCACTTCGTCTACTCCGTGTCGGGTCATCGCATCAATCTCGGCGACGGCAAGCGCGCGCGGGCCCGCAAGGAGCTCGACCGCCGCATCGCGGCGCCGCTCGGCGGCGGTGCGAAGTTCGTGCCGGTCCTCTCGCGCAAGGGCGGCGTGGGCAAGACCACCGTCAGCACGCTGCTGGGGATGGCCCTCGCCGACGCTCGCGACGACCGCATCATCGCGATCGACGCCAACCCCGACCGCGGCACGCTCGCCGACCGGATCGGCCGGCTGAGCGGCAAGACCGTCCGCGACCTCGTTCGCGTGCGCGGCGAGGTGCTGGGCTTCAATGACCTCTCCTCGATCGTGGCGCGCGACGAGACCCGCCTCGACGTGCTGGCTTCCGACGCGGATCCTCGGGTCTCCGAGGCGCTCAACGATCGTGACTATCACGACGTGGCCTCTGTGGCCGCGCACTATTACTCGATCGTGCTCACCGATACCGGCACCGGAATCGTGCACTCGGTCATGGAAGCGACACTCGAGCTCGCCGATGTGCTCGTCGTGGTGGCGGGCCTGAGCGTCGACGAGGCTCGCCTGGCATCCGAGACCCTGACGTGGCTCGAGACGAACGGCTTCGAGGACCAGGTGCGTAACGCTGTGGTCGTCCTCAACACCGCGCGCCCCGGCACGCCGCTCGTGCGCGCGTCCGAGCTCGAGGCGCACTTCCGCACCCGCGTGCGCACCGTTGTCCGGATGCCGTACGACCCGCACCTGGCCGCCGGCAGCGCCGTGTCGTTCCGCGAACTGCAGCCCGCCACGCGTCAGGCTGCCCGGGAGCTGGCCGCCACCGTCGTCGAGGGTCTGCGGATCCTCGCCGCCGCCTGATGGCCGTCCGTCCGATCCGCCTCTTCGGCGACCCCGTGCTCCGCGCGCCCGCCGCCGCGGTGGGGGAGATCGACGAGGGCGTCCGCGCGCTCGTGCGGGATCTGCTCGACACCGTCGCCCTCCCCGGGCGTGCCGGTGTCGCCGCCCCGCAGATCGGCGTCGGCGTCCGTGCGTTCAGCTACAACGTCGACGGCGAGATCGGGTACATCCTGAACCCGCGCATCGTCGAGCTGACGGGCGAGCCGGCGCCGACGGGCGAGGGATGCCTGAGCGTCCCCGGCCTCTGGCACGACGCGCTGCGCTACCCGCATGCGAAGGTCGTCGGGATCGACCTCGACGGGCAGGAGCTGGTCCTCGAGGGCGACGGCCTCTTCGCGCAGGCGCTCCAGCACGAGACCGACCACCTCGACGGGATGCTCTACCTCGAGCGGCTCGACCCGGCCGCGCGTCGCGTGGCGATGCGGGAGGTTCGCGAGTCCGACTGGTTCTGAGGACCAGCCGGACCCGCGTCGCCCGACGTCGCCGGACTCAGCCCAGCGAGACGTTGGTGGTCGTCACCGGCACCGAGTAGAGGCCCTCGATCTGCTTCTCGAAGTCGGAGAGGATGACGTTCCGCTTGATGCTCATCTTCGGGGTGAGGTGCCCGCTCGCCTCGGTCCACTCGGTGTCGAGGATCTCGAACTTGCGGATCGACTCGGCGCGCGAGACGCCCTTGTTGGCGATGTCGATCGCCCGCTGCACCTCGGCGCGCACCTTGTCGTTCTTCGCCGCTTCGGTCAGCGGGAGGTCGCCCGGCAGATCGTTGTTCGCGAGCCAGGTCGGCAGCATCTCGGGGTCGAGGGTGACGAGCGCCGAGATGAACGGCTTCTGGTCGCCGACGACCACCACCTGCCCGACGATCGGGTTGGCGCGGATCGGGTCCTCCAAGGCTGCCGGCGCGACGTTCTTGCCGCCGGCGGTGACGATGATCTCCTTCTTCCGGCCGGTGATCGTGAGGAAGCCCTCTTCGTCGAACGAGCCGATGTCGCCCGTCTTGAACCAGTCGCCGTCGAAGGTGGCCGCGGTCGCCTCGGGGTTGCGCCAATACTCCTTGAACACGTTGATGCCGCGGACCTCCACCTCGCCGTCCTCGGCGAGGCGCACGCCGACGCCGGGGAGGACGGGGCCGACGGTGCCGATCTTGGACTTGTTCGCCAGGTTGACTGTGGCCGGCGCCGTCGTCTCGGTGAGGCCGTAGCCCTCGAGGATCGTGACGCCCAGGCTGTGGAAGAAGTGCCCGAGACGCGGACCCAGGGGAGCGGAGCCGGAGACCGCGTAGGTCACCCGGCCGCCCATGGCGGTGCGCAGCTTGCTGTAGACGAGTCGGTCGAACAGCGCGAACTTGATCCGGGTGCCGAGGGGGACCTTCTTGCCCTCCTGCAGCAGACGCGAGTGCTCGATCGCGGTGTGCGCGGCGGCGCGGAAGATCTTGCCCTTGCCGCCGGCCTCGGCCTTCTGCTCGGCGGAGTTGTAGACCTTCTCGAACACGCGCGGCACCGCCAGCAGGAAGGTCGGCTGGAACGATCCGAGAGCGGGGAGCAGCTGCTTGGTGTCGGGCTGGTGGCCCGTCTTCACCCCCGCGTGGATGTCGAGGATCGAGATGAATCGTGCGAACACGTGCGCCGTCGTGATGAACAGCAGCGTCGAGGCCCCGGGGGTCGTCACGACCTCGGCGAGGGCCTTGGCGGAGTTGCGCGAGAGCTCGACGAAGTTGCTGTGCGTCAGGACGCAGCCCTTGGGGCGACCGGTGGACCCGGAGGTGTAGATCAGCGTGGCGATGTCGGCGCCGACCGCGAGGTTCCGGCGACGCTCGATCTCGTCGTCGCCGATGTCCGCGCCCTTGGCGCGGAGCTCGTCGAGGTCGCCGGACGCCATGGTCCAGACGTCCCGCACGAGCGGGACCTCGCTGCGGATCTCCGCGATCCGCGCCGCGTGCTCGGCCGACTCGGCGACGAGGGCCACGGCGCCGGAGTCGGAGAGGATCCAGCTGATCTGCGAGGCCGAGCTGGTCTCGTAGATCGGGACCATCACCGCACCCGCGAAGAACAGAGCGAAGTCGACGAGGGTCCACTCGTACGTGGTGCGGGCGATGAACCCCACCTTGTCGCCGGGCTGGACGCCGACCGCGGCGAAGCCCTTGGCGAGGGCGATGACCTCGCGCTGGAACTCGGCGGCCGTGATGTCGCGCCACGAGGCGCCATCGGGACCATCGGGCACGGCGAACAGGGCCAGGGACGGGGTGGCCTTCACGCGCTCGACCAGCAGGTCGCTCACATTGGCCTGCGGGTCGGCGGGGACGACCGCGGGGACTTCGAATTGGACGGCGCTCATGGGCGGCAACTCCTTCGGTACCGGATAGCGTCGGAAGTGACGGGTTGACACTGAGTCTAGCCTGCGGCAATACCCGGTCCACGGGCCTCCGTGGCGCCGCGACGCCGCACTAGACTTCTGCGGATGCCGCGCGCGAGCTCGCGCGGCGTGGGAGGAGTAGCGTGCACAGCGTCGGCATCGATATCGGCGGAACGAAGATCGCCGGGGGCGTCGTCGCCGAGGACGGCACCATCGTGGAGCAGCGACGGGTGAGCACGCCCGAGAGCCCGGCGGATCTGGCGGACGCCGTCGCCGAGATGGTGCTCGATCTGGCATCCCGGCACGATGTCCGGACCGTCGGCGTCGCCGCGGCCGGATTCATCGACGCCACGCGGTCGGTCATCATCCATGCCCCCAACATCGACTGGCGCGATGAGCCGCTGCGCGCGGAACTGGAAGCGCGGATCGGCCGATCGGTCACCCTGGAGAACGATGCGAACGCGGCCGGGTGGGGCGAGTATCGCTTCGGCGCCGGACGCGGCTGCGCGAACCTCGTGATGCTGACGCTCGGCACCGGGGTCGGCGGCGCCGTCGTCATCGACGGCAAGCTGCTCGTGGGCGGCAACGGCATCGCGGCCGAGCTCGGGCACATCCGCTTCATCCGAGGCGGCCGTCCGTGCGGGTGCGGACAGAACGGCTGCCTCGAGCAGTACGCCTCCGGTCGCGCGCTCCAGCGCGAGATCGGCGACATCGCGGATGCCGGCGGCATCGGCGCGGGCCTCGCCGCGGCGCGCGACGACCGCGGGATCGTCCACGGCGCCGAGATGACGCGCCTGGTCGGCGCGGGCGACCCCGGGGCCCTCGAAGCGGTCCGCCGCGTGGCGACCGCGCTCGGTGAGGCGTGCGGCGAGTTCCAGGCGGTGCTCGACCCCGAGCTCTTCGTCATCGGCGGCGGGGTCGCCGACCTCGGCGAACGGCTCCTCGAGCCGGTCCGCATCGCGTACGAGACGTCGCTCCCGGGCTACGGCGAGCGGCCGGTGGCGGGCTTCGCGATCGCGACCCTCGGCAACGACGCGGGCCTCATCGGCGTCGCCGACCTCGCCCGGATCCGAGGCTGACCCGATGTTCTACTGGTTCATGAAGTACGTGGTCATCGGACCGATCGTGAAGGCGATCTTCCGGCCGTGGATCGTGGGCCGCAGCAATGTACCGGCGTCGGGGGCGGCGATCCTCGCGAGCAACCACCTGTCAGTGAGCGACTCGATCTTCCTGCCGCTCATGATCGACCGGCCGATGTCCTTCCTCGCCAAGAGCGACTACTTCACCGGCAAGGGCGTCAAGGGCTGGGCCACCCGGATGTTCATGAAGGCCACGGGCCAGATCCCGATCGATCGGACCGGGGGGAAGGCCTCGGAGGACTCGCTCAACACGGGACTCCAGGTGCTCGGGCGCGGCGACCTTCTCGGCATCTACCCCGAGGGCACCCGCAGTCCCGACGGTCGCCTCTACCGCGGGCGCACCGGCCTGGCGCGGATGGCGCTCGAAGCCCGCGTGCCCGTGATCCCGGTCGTGATGGTCGACACGGGCACGATCATGCCCATCGGCAGGTCCATCCCGCGGATCGGCCGCGTCGGCATGGTCATCGGCGAGCCGCTCGACTTCAGCCGCTTCCAGGGCATGGAGGGCGACCGCTACATCCTCCGCTCCGTCACCGACGAGATCATGGTCGCCCTGCAGCGGCTGGGGGAGCAGCGCTACGACGACGTCTACGCGTCGACCGTGAAGGATCGGATGCCGCGCAGCGCATGAACCCGCGCGGGGCCGTCACAGCGATCCGGGGGCTCTCCGCGCGCCGCTAGACTGAGCGGATGCCCGCACCGCTCGACGCCCTCGACACCTGGCGCTCGCTCCCGATCAAGCAGCAGCCTCTCTGGACCGATCTCGAGGCCGTCGCGGCGGTCTCCGATGAGATCGCCTCGCTGCCCCCGCTCGTCTTCGCCGGCGAGGTCGACAACCTCCGCGACCGGCTCGCTCGGGCCGCGAGCGGCCGCGCGTTCCTCCTGCAGGGCGGCGACTGCGCCGAGACCTTCGCGGGTGCGACCGCCGAGCAGATCCGCAATCGCATCAAGACGGTGCTGCAGATGGCGGTCGTCCTCACCTACGGCGCCTCGATGCCCGTCGTGAAGATGGGACGCATGGCGGGGCAGTTCGCCAAGCCCCGGTCGAGCGACACCGAGACGCGTGGCGACGTCACGCTGCCCGCCTACCGCGGCGACATCGTCAACGGGTACGACTTCACCGAGGCGTCCCGCGCGGCCGACCCGGGGCGGCTGCTGAAGGGCTACCACACAGCGGCTTCCACGCTGAACCTCATCCGCGCGTTCACCCAGGGTGGCTTCGCCGACCTGCGCGAGGTGCACAGCTGGAACCAGGGCTTCGCGAAGAACCCCGCGAACGCACGGTACGAGGGCCTCGCGTCCGAGATCGACCGGGCGATCAAGTTCATGGAGGCCGCCGGCGCGAACTTCGATGAGCTGCGCGGCGTCGAGTTCTACACGGGCCACGAGGGGCTCCTCATGGACTACGAGCGTCCGATGACCCGCATCGACTCGCGGACGGGCACGCCGTACAACACGTCGGCCCACTTCCTGTGGATCGGGGAGCGCACCCGCGACCTGGACGGCGCTCACGTGGACTACTTCTCCAAGATCCGCAACCCGATCGGCGTGAAGCTCGGCCCCACGACGTCCACCGACACGGCGCTGGCGCTGATCGACAAGCTCGACCCGCACCGCGAGCCGGGGCGACTGACGTTCATCACGCGAATGGGCGCGGGCAAGATCCGCGACGCGCTTCCCCCGCTGCTGGAAGCGGTCAAGGATTCGGGCGCCACTCCGCTGTGGGTCACCGACCCGATGCACGGCAACGGGATCACGACCCCGACCGGGTACAAGACGCGCCGATTCGACGACGTCGTCGACGAGGTCCGCGGATTCTTCGAGGCGCACCGTGCGGTCGGGACGTTCCCCGGCGGGATCCACGTCGAGCTCACCGGCGATGACGTGACCGAGTGCCTGGGCGGTTCGGAGCGGATCGACGAGGCGACCCTCGCGACGCGCTACGAGTCGCTCTGCGACCCGCGCCTGAACCACATGCAGTCGCTGGAGCTGGCGTTCCTCGTCGCCGAGGAGCTCGAGAAGCGCTGATCGCCGACGTCAGCCCGTGACCGTCAGCTGCAGCGTGACGACGGTGCCGCTGACCCGGTATGCGCCCGAGCCGGGATCCTGGCTGGTCACTTCGGTGAAGTCGTCGGGCCACGCGTTCCACAGCCCCGAGTAGCTCGGCTCGAAGCCGGCGTCGCGGAGGAGCTGCGCGGCGGTGTCGCGTGTCTGACCCACGACGTTCGGGATCTCGAAGAGCTGGGGGCCCTTCGACACGACGAGCGTCAGCGTCTCGCCCGGTCGCCATGAGCCCCCGCCCTCACGGTCGAGCACGCGGATGACGCGGCCCTCATCGACCTCGGAGCTGAACTCCTCCGTCGTCCGGGACGACAGGTCGACGTCGGACAGGGTGGCCTGCGCGTCCTCGACCCGGTCGCCCACGACGTCCGGCACGGGACCGAGCGAGTAGCGGATCTCTGCGGTCGAGCCCTGGAGCACGTCGCAGCCGTCGGCGCAGGCCACGGGCTCGGCGCCCTCCTCCTCCGTCACGTAGACCCGGACGACGTGGTCGCGGTCGAACGACGTGAAGTACGGGTCGGATGCCGTGACCTCGATCTCGGCGTCGGCGAGGAGCGACGTCACCTGGTCGACCGTGCGGTCCTGCAGCTTCGGCAGTGTGACGGTCGCGGGCCCCAGCGACAGGATCACCTCGACCTCGGCGTCCTTCTCGAGTCGTGCGCCGCTCCCGGGCTCGGTGCGGATCGCGCGCCCCTCGGCGACGTCGAGCGTGTGCTCGCCGCCCTGCACAGCGACGAGGTCCAGGTCGGCGAGGGTCCTCTCGGCATCCGCGAACGTCGCCCCGGAGAGGTCGGGCACCGCCACCAGCGAACCGGGGCCCGAGCCGAACCACCAGCCGGCACCGCCTGCCGCGCCCGCCAGAAGGAGGGTCAGGATGAGGAGCCAGGCACCCTTGGCCGTGTTGCGGCGCGTGCGCCGGCGGAGCTTCGTGGCGTTGTCCACCTCCGCCGACACGACCGGCGCGGTGAAAGTCCCCGGCAGGACCTTCGTGAGCTCGCCCGAGTCCACGGCGCTGTCACCGACGACGACGCCGACGGGGGTCGGGCGCACGACGTGGGGGTGCACGCCGAGCTCCTTCTCGATCTCCCGCAGCCGGTCGAGCATGACGCGGGCATCGTCCGGACGTTCGTCGGGCTGACGTTCGGTCGCCCACAGCACCAGCTCGTCGAGCGGTTCGGGGACCCCCGGGTTCTTCGCGCTCGGACGGGGCACCGAGTCGGTCGCGTGCTGGTACGCGATCTGCATCGGCTGCTCGCCCTTGTAGGGCTGCTCGCCGGTCAGCATCTCGTAGAGCATGATGCCGAGCGCGTAGATGTCGCTGCGGGCATCGGCCGTCCCGCGTGTCACGAGCTCCGGCGCGAGGTAGGCGATGGTGCCGAGCAGCATCTGTCCCGTCGCCGTGTTGGCGCTCGTCGCCCGGGCGAGCCCGAAGTCGCCGATCTTGATCCGGCCGTCCTCGGCGAGGAGCACGTTCTCGGGCTTCACGTCGCGGTGGACGATGCCCGCGCGGTGCGCCGCGGCCAGCCCCGACAGCACGGCATCCATGATCGTGATCGTCTGGGGGATGCTGAGGCGCCGCTGCTCGCGCAGGAGCTCGCGCAGGGTGATGCCCGGGAGGTACTCCATCACGAGGTAGGCCATCTCGCCGTCTTGACCCTGGTCGAAGACGTTGACCACGTGAGGGTCGGCGAGGCGGGCGGCCGCACGGGCCTCCTGGATGAAGCGGCTCTGGAACACCGTGTCGTCGGAGAGATGCCCGTGCATCACCTTGAGGGCGACTCGGCGCTCGAGGCGGAGGTCCGTGGCCACATAGACCGTCGCCATGCCGCCGCGGGCGATGCGCGCGCGCACACGATACCGGCCGTCGACCAGACGGCCGATCAGCGGGTCCGTCGACGGGCTCGTGCTCACGCGAGAAGTCTACGGAGAGAGGGCTGTGAGCCAGGGGAGCGGCTCACCCCTGCGGACCAGACTGTTATGCACTGCGTCCGGGTCAGCCGTAGATCTCGAGCCAGGTATAGGCCTGCGACTCCCACGTGGCATAGCGATCGGGGTACGCGGAGACCTGGACGGCCTGGGCGGCGGCGCCGAACTCCATGTCGCGCCACCCGTCGATGTCGAGGAGCCCTCGCGTCGCCGTGCCGTTGGGGTCACCGGGTCCGCCGAAGAACGCGGCCGTCGCGTGGTGCGGGTCCTGGACCTGATCGACGGTTCCCCATCCCATGCTGGGTCGCTGCTGGAAGAGGCCGAGCGAGTCGTGGGTGCCGTAGTCGACGTTGCGGATCCAGGATTCGACCATCGCGGTGGCGAGCGCGATGGCGATGCCCTTGTCGGGGACTCCGAGATCGCGGCCGACGGCGATGATCGTCTTGACTCCGCGGACCTGCTCGGCGTCCAGGTGGACCTTCTTCGCCGCCGCTCTCTGCGAGGTCGCGGCCGTCGAGGCCTTCGAGGGGGACTTCTGCGTCGACGAGCCGGTGGTTCCAGGGATCGTGAGCTTCTCGCCCGGATAGATGATCGACGACGCGTTCAGGTCGTTGGCGCGGAGGAGGCTCGAGAGGCCGACGCCCGCGCTGCGCGCGATCGCCCAGAGGGTGTCGCCCGCCCGGACGGTGTGGATGCCCGCCGCGCGTGTCGGCGTGCGTGACGAGGACGAAGCCTTGTCGGCGGAGCCCTGGCCGCCCGACTCCTTCACCGCGGAGCCCGTGGCGGACAGGACGAGGACATCGCCGGGGTGGATGATCGACTTCCACCCCAGATCGTTCCATGCGAGCACATCACGGGTGCGCAGACCGTGCCGCGCGGCGATCGCGCTCACGGTGTCTCCGCGGGAGACGGTATGGGTCTTCGTCGCCCTTTTCGAGCGCGCGTCGGCGATGCCCGCCGCGGCCTTCGCCGCGAGAGACTCGAGGGCGACGCCCGCTTGGGGCAGGGTCCGCAGGGATACGCGGTCGGCCGCGACGCCCTCGTCGGCGTACCCGGGGCTCGCCGTCAGCGACAGCGCGATCGTCCCGATGACCGCCACCGGGGCGGTCGTCGCTGTGAATGCGGGTGTACGTCTCAAGAGCTTCCCCCTCGTTCGACCTCCGCCACGCTGTCACGGATGTATACGAGTGTCAACCAGAGTGACAGAAGTGAAAGATGTGACGAACGAGCTGTCGGCGGGGCGAGGGGGACCGCCGTCGAAGGGCGGGGACCACGGATGTTAGTGCGATAGTGGATGCGTGACCGGTGACACCGCCCCCGCCTTCCCGACCGACTGGCTCTCGCTGCCCGACCTCGTCGAGCTCACGGGCGAGCCCCTCGGCCGGGTGAGGAAACTCCTGGACGACAAGCACCTGCTGGGCTCGCGGCGCGATGGCGCACTCCGCGTTCCCGCTGCATTCCTCATCGACGGCGCGCCGATCGGGACCCTCCGCGGAACGATCATCGTGCTGCAGGATGCCGGGTTCTCGGATGACGAGGCGATCGACTGGCTGCTCGCGCCCGAGGAGTCCATCGGCATGGCGCCGATCGAGGCGCTGCGCGCCGGTCGCAAGAGCGAAGTGCGTCGGGTCGCGCAGACGCTGGCCTGAGTCAGCGCTGCGCCGCGTCAGGACGTCCGCGCCACCGCCGCGCGCGCGAGGTCGCGGAGGGAGCCGACCGCCGCGTTGTCGAGCGCGGCGCCCCGCAGGGCGCGGTCGGCTTCGACCGCGTAGCCCGCGATGAGCTCCTCCACGCGCGCGAGCGCTCCCGAGTCCACGATCGTGCGCTGGAGGAAGGCGATCTGCTCGTCGTCGAGAGCCGGATCTCCCAGCAGCTCATCGAGGGCGCGGCGCGCCCCCGCCGGGATCGCCTCGCGCGCGTAAGCGATGAGGAGCGTCCGCTTCCCCTCGCGGAGGTCGTCGCCCGAGGGCTTTCCCGTCACCGCGCTGTCGCCGAAGACGCCGAGCACGTCGTCGCGCAGCTGGAAGGCGAGGCCGACGGGAAGGCCGAAGCGCGTGAGGGCGTCGACCTGTCCGGCATCCGCACCGGCCAGCGCGGCGCCGATCACGAGCGGCTGCTGCACGCTGTACCGGGCCGACTTGTACGTCGCGACGCGCAGTGCGCGCTCCGCGTGCTCGCCGTCCGGCAGGGAGGACGCCGCCGCCTCCTCGGCGATGTCGAGGTACTGGCCGACGGTGACATCGCGCCGCATGCGGGCATACTCCACGCGCGCCGTCGCCGCGTGCGCCGCGTCGCGGAGTCCCTCCTCGAAGAGGTCGTCGCTCCACGCGACCAGCAGATCGCCGAGCAGGATCGCCGCCGAGCGGCCGAACTCGGCGGAAGGACCGGACCAGCCGGCCCTCCGATGGTCCGTCTCGAGCGCCCGATGCGCGGCGGGACGACCGCGGCGGGTGTCGGAGTTGTCGATGAGGTCGTCGTGGACCAGAGCGGCCGCGTGGAAGATCTCGAGGGCCCCGGCGGCGGCGACCACGTCGTCGCCCGGCGTCGCGCTGAGGGCGGAGGAGAAACCCTGCGCATCGGCGACGGCGCGCCATCCGGTGAGACAGAAGCGCGCGCGGAGCCGCTTTCCCCCATCGAGGGTGGCGGCTGCAGCGCGGGCGAACGCGAGGGCGTCGGGCCCGAGGTCGGCGGCGTCGGTCAGGCGGTCGCCGGCGAACCTCTCCATCCGCTGGGAAACTGCCACGATCGCGTCTGCGGAAGGTGTCACGGGCCTAGCCTAGTTCCGACGCTCCCGCGTACAATCGGAGCACTCGACACCTCAAGAGGGGGATGCATGCCACTGTCAGAGCAGGAGCAGCGTCTGCTGGACGAGATGGAACGCCATCTCATGCGCAACGACGCGGACGTCGTCAGCGCGCCCCGCGAAGGCCAGTCCCTCAGCTACCGCAACATCGTCTACGGCAGCGTGCTCGTCCTCCTCGGCCTCGCCGGCCTCGTGGTGGGCGTGTCGACATCGCTCATCGTCGTCGGGGTGATCGCCTTCCTCTTCATGGTCGCCGGCGTCGTCCTCGCCGTCACCCCCACGCGCGGCGGGATCTCGCGGCCCCGCACCGAGGGCTCGCGCAAGACGTCCTCGCCCGGCGGCACGGCTCGTCCCGCCGGCTCCGGGTCGTTCATGGATCGCATGAACGACCGCTGGGACCGTCGCCAGGATCGCGACTGATCCGCTGAGAGGGCCTTCGAGCCCCTGACCGTCTGAAGAAGCACCGACCTCCGGGTCGGTGCTTTTTTGCGTTCTGGGAGCGAGAGGGAGGAATCGACCCGGATATCCATGGTGAAGTGGAGGAAAGTGGAGTAAAGTGGCGACATCTTCAGGCGGCCGGGCAGAGAAGGGGGTGGAGCGCCATGTTGTTAGGCACCTACACCCCGAAGCTCGACGACAAGGGTCGCGTCATCCTTCCCGCGAAGTTCCGCACCGACCTGGGCGATGGCGTCGTCGTGACCCGCGGCCAGGAACGCTGCCTCTACGTGTTCAGCACGAAGGAGTTCGAGCGGATCTACGAGCGGATCCGCGAGGCCCCGCTGACCAACAAGCAGGCCCGCGACTTCCAGCGCATGTTCCTGTCGGGTGCGAGCGACGAGAAGCCCGACAGCCAGAGCCGCATCACGGTTCCCCCGCACCTGCGCGCCTACGCCAACCTCGGGCGGGAGCTCGTCGTCACCGGTGTCGGCGCCCACGCCGAGATCTGGGACGCCGACGCCTGGAACGAGTACTCGCAGAACAACGAGGACAGCTACTCCGACATGGAGCAGGAGGTGATCCCCGGCCTCTTCTGAGCCGTGACCCCGACTCCCAGCCGCACGCCCTGACGCACTTCCCCGGTGTCAGGTCGGGGCGGATGGGGATCAGGGTCCCGGGTCGGCCCGCCGCACATCATGAACCTCCGCGACATCCACACCCCTGTCCTCCTCGACCGCTGCGTCGAGCTCCTCGCCCCCGCGCTCGAGCGCGAGGGCGCCGTGCTCGTCGATGCGACCGAGGGGATGGGGGGACACTCCGAAGCCCTGCTCGAGCGCTTCCCGGACGTGCACCTCATCGGGCTGGACCGCGACACGGACGCGCTCCGGATCGCGGGGGAGCGGCTCGCGCGCTTCGGCGACCGCGTCACGCTCGTCCACACGGTCTACGACGGCATCGCCGACGCCGTCGCCTCCACCGGGCGGCGCCGCGTCGACGGCATTCTGTTCGACCTCGGCGTCTCGTCGCTGCAGCTCGACGAGGCCGAGCGCGGTTTCGCGTACTCCCAGGACGCGCCGCTGGACATGCGCATGGACCAGACCGCCGGAACCACCGCCGCCGACATCGTCGCCACCTACGGTGAGGGGGACCTCCGCCGCATCTTCGAGCGCTACGGCGAGGAGAAGCTCGCGGGGCGCTACGCCCGCGCGATCATCGCGGCGCGCGAGACGGCCCCGATCGTCCGATCTGCGCAGCTCGTGGAGATCCTCGTGGGTGCGACGCCGGCCGCCGTCCAGCGGGATCGCTCCGGTCACCCCGCCAAGCGCGTCTTCCAGGCCCTGCGGATCGAGGTGAACCGCGAGCTCGCGGTGCTGGAGACCGCGATCCCCGCGGCGATGGATCTGCTGCGCGTCGGAGGCCGCATCGTCGTCATGTCGTACCAGTCGCTCGAGGACCGTCTCGTCAAGCGAGCCTTCGCGGATGCCACGTCCTCCAGCGCACCCGCCGGACTGCCGTTCGAGCTCCCCGAGCACGCCCCGCGCTTCCGGCTCCTCGTGAAGGGGGCCGAGATGGCATCCGACGACGAGCGGGCACGGAACCCGCGGGCGACGCCGGTCCGCCTGCGGGCGGCAGAGCGCGTGAGGGAGGCGGCATGAGCGCCAGCGCACTCGGCACCGACGTGCTGTCCTCCGCCCTGCCGTGGAGCGCCCCCGCGCGCAGCGAGGACCAGGACCGTCGCCTGCACGCCGTCGGCAGCGGGGCCCACACCAAGCGCCCGACCCTCATGTACGGACTCGCGGCGGTGGCCGGCGCGCTGGCGATCGCCGGTGCGCAGATGGGGCTGTCGATCCTCACCACCCAGGGCTCGTACGAGCTGAAGGAGCTCACCAGCCAGCAGCGCACGGTCGAGTGGCAGAAGCAGATCCTGCAGGACGATGTCGCGGGGCTGAGCTCGCCGCAGTACCTCGCCGCCAACGCCGCCGCCCTCGGGATGGTGACCGGTCAGCCGCCGAGCTACCTCCGCTTGAGCGACGGCGAGGTGATCGGCTCCGGCAAGGCCGCCTCGTCCACCTCCAGCGTGCAGGCTCTCAAGAAGGCCGCCGTGACCAACTCGCTCGTGAGCGGCGTGCCGCTGGTCACCGACCCTGACTCGAGCCTCGACGCCGGCGTCGCTGCCGACACCGAGGCCCTCATCGATCCCGCCGTGCCGCTCGCCGTGGCCGACGGCCTCCCGACACCGAAGACCCACTGACGCCATGACCACACGCGCCACCCGCAGCCCGCGCCGCCGCACCGTGATCGCGCTGATGGTCGTGCTGATCGTCATCGCGGCTTTCGTCGTGCGCCTCGTCGACATCCAGGTCGTGAACGCCAGCGATCACATCTCCGAGTCGCAGCGACTCGCCAGCGGCACCGAGATCACCCTGCGGGGCACGCGCGGCGACATCGTCGACGCCGATGGGAGCGTTCTCGCGACGAGCACTCTCGTCTACGACGTGGGGATCGACCCCCAGCTGGCCGCTCAGGGCATCAAGAAGCGCGATGCCGACGGGAAGGTCGTCACGGGTGCCGACGGCAAGCCCGAGACGATCGCCTGGCCCGACCTCGCCGCGCGGATCGCCGCGGTGACGGGGCAGAGCACCGAGGAGGTCACGGCCATCGTCGTCGACAAGGTGGCCGCCGACCCGACCTCGCAGTGGGCGCAGATCGCGCGCTACGTCTCGACCGAGGTGTACCGCGAGCTCGCCGCCCTCGACCTGCCGTTCCTGACCTTCACCGCCGTGCCGTCGCGCAGCTACCCGGACGGCGCGGTCGCCGGCAACGTCATCGGCTTCCTGAACTCCGACGGCGAGCCCCTCGAGGGCGTCGAGGCGCTCCAGGACTCCTGCCTGACCGCCACGAACGGCACCCTCACCTACCAGCGCGGCCGCGACGGGGTGAAGATCCCGGGCACCGAGGTGGAGAAGCCGGCCGTCGACGGCGGCACTCTCGCCCTCACGATCGACGGCGACCTGCAGTGGTACATGCAGCAGCTCATCGCCGAGGAGACCTCGCGCTACAACGCCGACTGGGGCGGGATCATCGTGATGGAGGTCGCGACGGGCAAGATCCGCGCCTTCGCGGAGACCGCCACCGTCGACCCCAACGACCCCGGCGCGTCAGAGTCCGAGGACCGCGCGTCCCGGCTCGCCCGGTTCTCCTACGAGCCCGGGTCGACGTACAAGCCGATCACAGCGGCAACCGTGATCGAGAAGGGCGGCGCGACGCACCTGTCGTCGGTCCTCGTCCCCTCGCGCAAGGTCTTCGACAACGGCGCCGTCATCAACGACTCCGAGCTGCACGCCACCGAGCGCATGACCCTGACGGGCGGTCTCGTCCGCTCGTCGAACGTCGCCATGTCGGAGTTCGGCGAGCTGGTCGACCCGCAGACCCGCTACGACTACCTGACGAAGTTCGGGGTGGGCGGCGGCACGGCGCTCGACTGGTCGGGCGAGCCGTCCGGCGGGTTCTCCGCGCAGCCGCAGGACTGGGACAACCAGACCTTCTACACGACGACCTTCGGCCAGGCGTTCACCGTCACGGCCACGCAGGTCGCGAGCGTCTATCAGACGATCGCCAACGGCGGCGTCCGGATGCCGGCGCAGCTGGTCGAGTCGTGCACCGAGGCGGACGGCACGGTGGTGACGCCGGACCTTCCCGAGCCGGTGCGCGTCATCGAGAAGTCCACCGCCGATGAGGTCGGGCTCATGCTCGAGAACGTGTTCGCGCAGGGGACGCTCGCCGACGACGTGAAGATCGACGGCTACCGGATGGCCGGCAAGACCGGTACCGCGCAGATCACGAACGGCAAGGGCGGATACAAGAAGAACCTGTATTTCACGTCCCTGGTCGGTTACGCCCCTGCAGAAGATCCGCAGTACGTTGTACTGACGGTCTTCGACGAGCCCAAGAAGGAGCGGATGTCGTCGGCCAACCGCTCGGTCTACAAGAAGGCGATGACCCAGGTGCTGGCGCACTACCGCATCATGCCCTCCGAGTCGGAAACCCCCCTGCTCCCGTTGACCGATTGACGCGAGCGCGCACGAGGAGATCCACCCCATGATCCGGATGACGCTCGCCGAGGTGGCCCACGCGGTCTCGGGAACGCTGCAGACCCACGACGCCGACACCGCCGAGACGGTCGTCTCGGGTGTCGTCGACACCGATTCCCGCGCGATGACGCCCGGTGCCGTCTTCGTGGCCAAGCCCGGCGAGGTCACCGACGGCCACCGGTTCGTGGGCGCGGCGGTGGCCGGGGGAGCATCTCTCGCCATCGTCGAGCGGACGGTGGACGAGCCCGTGTCGCAGATCGTCGTCGCGGATGCCGTGCAGGCGCTGGCCGATCTCGCGCGCGAGGTGGTCGCGCGCGTCCGTGCCGGTGGCGGCCTCCGGATCGTCGGCATCACCGGATCCAACGGCAAGACCACGACGAAGAACCTCCTCGCGCGCATCCTCCAGGACGAGGGCGAGACCATCGCTCCGCACGCGTCGTACAACAACGAGGTCGGGGCTCCGCTCACCATGCTCCGGGTGACCGAGACGACGCGCTACCTCGTCAGCGAGTTCGGCGCCTCCCGCATCGGACGGATCGCCGAGCTGGCCGGGCTGGTGACGCCTGACGTGGGGGCCGTGCTGATGGTGGGCCTCGCCCACGCCGGCGGCTTCGGCGGCGTCGAGGCGACGCAGAAGGCGAAGACCGAGCTCGTCGAGGCGGTGCGGCCCGGCGGCGTCGCCGTCCTGAACGCGGACGACCCGCGCGTGGCGGCGATGGCCGCGGTGGCCGAGGCCCGCGGGGTGTCGGTGCGCTGGTTCGGGCGCTCGAGCGCCGCGCAGGTGCGCGCCGAGGACGTGGAGGTCACGGCATCCGGCACGTCGTGCACCATCGTCGTCGACGGCGAGCGCGTCCCGCTCCGGCTGCGCGTGCTCGGGGAGCACCACGTCATGAACGCGCTGGCGGCGCTCACGGTCGCCGAGACGCTCGGCGTGCCGATCGCGACCTCGGTGGCGCGGCTGGAAACCGTCGACATCGCCGAGCGCTGGCGCATGCAGCCGCTCGGCTCGGAGCGCGTCCGCATCATCAACGACGCGTACAACGCGAGCCCCGACTCGATGTCGGCGGCGCTGCGGACCATCGCGCAGATCGCCGAGCCGGGGCAGCGCAAGGTCGCCGTGCTCGGGGCGATGAGCGAGCTCGGCGAGTACGCCGGCGAGGAGCACGACCGCGTCGGCCTCCTCGCGGTGCGCCTCCGCTTCGAGCGCATCGTCGTCGTCGGCACCGCCGCACGCCGGCTCTACCTCGCCGCGATCGGCGAGGGCTCGTGGGACGGCGAGGCCGTCTTCTTCGAGACGCAGGACGAGGCCTTCGACTACCTCGTCGGCGAGCTCCGCGACGGCGACCGCGTCCTCGTGAAATCGTCCAACTCGGCGGGGCTCCGTCATCTGGGCGATCGTCTGGGAGAATCGTTCTCGTGAGGTCCCTGCTGGCCGCTGCGACGATCTCGCTGGCATTCACCCTGTTCCTGACCCCCCTGTTCATCCGGCTCTTCGAGAAGCTGGGCTGGGGTCAGGTGATCCGCACGCCCGAGGATCAGCACAACCCGAACCACCACACCAAGCGCGGCACGCCCACGATGGGCGGCATCGTCTTCATCGTCGGCTCGCTCGTCGGATACTTCGTCGGCAGCTACGCCGGTGGCACTCCGCCGACGACGTCGGGCCTCCTCGTCATCTGGATGATGGTCGGGCTCGGTCTCGTCGGCTTCATCGACGACTACATGAAGGTCCGTCAGCAGCGAAGCCTCGGCCTGTCCGGCTGGCGGAAGATCGTGGGCCAGGTCGTCGTCGCGGTGCCCTTCGCCGTCCTCGCCCTCAACTTCCCCAACAGCTACGGCGAGACGCCCGCGTCGCCGTACGTCTCGTTCTTCCGCGACATCCCCGCGCTGTCGTTCATGGCGCTCGGCGCGGTGATCGGCTGGATCCTCTACCTCGCCTGGGTGACCTTCATGTCGGTCGCCTGGTCGAACGCGACGAACCTCACCGACGGCCTCGACGGCCTCGCCACCGGCGCCGGGATCTTCACCGTCTCCGCTTACAGCCTCGTGACGTTCTGGCAGTTCCAGCAGCGTTGCCACACCGCCGCGCTCGTCGATGCGTACGCGAACGCGTGCTACCCGACCCGCGACCCGATGGGGCTGACGATCATCGCCGCCTCGTTCGTCGGCGCGCTCGTCGGCTTCCTGTGGTGGAACGCGCCGAAGGCGAAGGTGTTCATGGGCGACGTCGGATCGATGTCGATCGGCGGCGTCGTCGTCGCGATGGCCGTGCTCTCGCGCACCGAGATCCTCGCGGTCATCATCGCCGGCGTCTTCATCATCGGGCCGGGCTCGGTGATCCTGCAGCGCTACTACTTCAAGGCGACAGGCGGCAAGAGGCTCTTCCTCATGAGTCCGTTCCATCATCACCTCGAGATGCGCGGCTGGCCCGAGATCACCATCGTGGTGAGGATGTGGATCATCGCCGGCATGCTGGCCGTCACCGGTGTCGGCCTCTTCTACGTCGCCTGGCTCGCGGCGCTATGACCGCGTCGTCGGAGCGCCTCGACGCGCTCACCAGCTGGCACGCCGACTGGAAGGGCCTGCGCGTGGCCGTCCTGGGGCTGTCCGTCACCGGGTTCTCGGTGGCCGACACGCTGGCCGAACTGGGCGCCGAGGTCCTCGTGGTGACCGAATCCGCGACGGAGGAGTACTCACGCCTCCTCCCGGTGATCGGCGCGCGCCTGTGGACGGGTCCGCTCGACACCGTGCCGGACGAGCTCGCCGCCTTCGCCCCCGACGTCGTGATCGCCTCGCCCGGCTTCCCGCCGCATCATCCGGTCATCGCCTGGGCCCTCTCGGGACAGGCGGCGCTCTGGGGCGACGTCGAGCTCGCGTGGCGCGTGCGCGACAAGGTGCTCCGTCCCGACGGCACGCCCGCCGACTGGGTGCTCATCACCGGCACCAACGGCAAGACCACGACCACCCAGCTGACCGCGACCATGATCGCGGCGGGCGGCCGGCGCGCCGCGCCGTGCGGCAACATCGGCGTGCCCGTCCTGGATGCCGTCCGCGATCCCGCCGGCTTCGACGTGCTCGTCGTCGAGCTCTCCAGCCACCAGCTCTGGTATCTGGGGCAGCAGACCGGTCCGGACCCCCTGTCGCCGCACGCGAGCGTCTGCCTGAACCTCGCCGACGACCACCTCGAATGGCACGGCTCGGCGGACGCGTACCGCGACGCGAAGGCGCTGGTCTACGAGAACACCCGCGTCGCCTGCGTGTACAACAAGTCGGACCTGGCCACCCGCGCGATGGTGGAGGAGGCCGACGTCGTCGAGGGATGCCGCGCGATCGGGTTCGACCTGGGCGTTCCCGGTCCGAGCGATCTCGGCATCGTCGACGGCATCCTCGTCGACCGCGCCTTCCACGACGACCGGCGCCACAGCGCGCTCGAGCTCGCCACCGTATCGGGCCTCGCCGCCCGCGGCCTGGCGGCGCCCCACATCGTCGCGAACATCCTCGCGGCGTCCGCCCTCGCTCGCTCCCTCGACGTCGCCCCGGGCGACATCCGCACCGCGCTGGAGGGGTTCCGCCTCGACCCGCACCGCATCGAGGTCGTGGCGACGGCGGGCGGCATCACCTGGATCGACGACTCCAAGGCGACCAACCCCCACGCCGCCGCCTCGTCGCTCGCGGCCTACCCGGGCGCGGTCTGGGTGGTCGGCGGGCTCCTGAAGGGCGTCGACATCGCGGAACTCGTCGCCGCGCGCGGTGCCGCCGCGAAGGCGGCCGTCGTGATCGGCGTCGACCGCACGGAGATCGTCGCGGCGTTCGCACGACACGCGCCCGCGGTTCCGATCTTCGAGGTCGACCACGCTCAGACTGAAGACGTCATGGCAGTGGCCGTCGAACTGGCGGCGGGTGTCGCCCGTGACGGAGACACGGTCCTCCTGGCTCCGGCAGCGGCATCCTTCGACCAGTTCGCGTCCTACGCCGATCGCGGCCGGCAGTTCGCGGCGGCCGTGCGTGAGCGTATCGAGAGGGGGAACGGTGACATCGAGCACCGACCGACCCCGCTCGGCGAGCGCTGAGGCAGCCCCCGTCGGCGGCGGCTTCGCCGCCCGCGTCTCGCTCGGTCGCGTCTTCGCTCCGGTGCCCAGCGAGTTCCTGCTCATCGCGTCGACCGCACTCATCCTGACCGTCTTCGGACTCGTCATGGTCCTGTCGGCGACCATGGCGGCATCGGTCGCCCGAGGCGACAGCCCGTTCGAGGTCGTCCTGAAGCAGTCGCTGTTCGCACTGCTCGGCGTGCCGCTCATGTTCGTGCTCAGCCGCTTCTCCGTCGCGTTCTGGAAGCGCATCGCCTGGCCGGGCCTCATCGCGGCGGTGAGTCTGCAGACGCTCGTCTTCGTTCCGGGCATCGGCATCTACAACGACGGGAACACGAACTGGATCTCGATCGCGGGCATCCAGATGCAGCCGTCCGAGTTCCTGAAGCTGACCCTCGCGCTGTGGCTCGCCTACGTGCTGTACCGCAAGCAGACGCTGCTCGGACTCTGGCGCCACGTCTTCATCCCCGTCGTGCCCGTGGGCGCCCTGGTGATCGGCTTGGTGGCGGTCGGCAGCGGCGACCTCGGGACGGGTCTCGTGCTCATGGCAGTGCTCCTCGGATGCCTGTTCTTCTCCGGGGTGAAACTGCGGATCTTCCTCCTGCCGCTGCTGGGCGTGGTCGTCGCCGCGGGCGTGTTCGCGGTGACCAGTCCCGACCGGATGCGCCGGATCATGAGCTTCCTCAACGTCGACTCGTCGGCCTGTTACCTCGCCCCGACCGGGGACTGCTACCAGGCCCTCCACGGCGTCTGGGGTCTCGCCGGCGGCGGGATCTTCGGCCTCGGCCTCGGGAACTCGCGGGAGAAGTACGACTGGCTCCCCGCGGCGGAGCACGACTACATCTTCGCGATCGTGGGGGAGGAGCTCGGCCTCATCGGCTGCATCGTCGTCCTGGGCCTGTTCACCCTCTTCGCCGTCGGCGCCTTCCACGTCATCCGCAAGACCCACGATCCGTTCATCCGGATCGCCGCGGGCGGGATCACCGTGTGGATCGTCGGGCAGGCTCTCGTCAACATCGGCGTCGTCCTCCGCGTCTTCCCCGTCCTCGGTGTCCCGCTGCCGTTCATGTCGCAGGGCGGTACGTCGCTCCTGTCGGTGCTCATGGCGTGCGGAGTGCTGCTGTCGTTCGCGCGCACCCTCCCCGAGCCGCACCCTCTCCGCGCCACCGGTGTCGCCCGGTCGACCGCCGGAACCCGCTGAGCCGGTCCCGGTAGGCTCGATCCGGTGACGACCCACCCGACGCCGCGATCCGATGAGACCACCTACCTGCTCGCCGGCGGCGGCACCGCAGGACACGTGAACCCGCTCCTCGCCGTCGCCGACGGACTGCGAAGCCGCGCGTCGGACGCGAAGGTGCTCGTCCTCGGCACGCGCGAAGGTCTGGAGGCCCGCCTCGTCCCCGAGCGCGGCTACGAGCTCCTCTTCGTCGACAAGGTCCCGTTCCCGCGGCGACCGGATGCCGCCGCCGCTCGGTTCCCGGTGCGCTTCGGCCGCGCCGTCGCGCAGGTGCGCGCGCACATCCGGGAGCGCGGCGTCGACGTCGTCGTCGGCTTCGGCGGCTACGCGTCTGCGCCGGCGTACGTCGCGGCGTCGCGCGAGCGCGTGCCCTACGTCGTCCACGAGGCGAACGCCAAGCCGGGGCTCGCGAACATCCTCGGCGCCCGCGGTGCGCGCGGCGCCGGCACCGTCTTCGAGGGCACGCCGTTGCGCGGATCGCGTGTGGTCGGGATGCCGCTGCGCCGTGAGATCGTCGACCTCGACCCGGCGGCTCGTCGTGACGCCGCCGCGGCGTCGTTCGGGCTCGACCCGGAGCGCCCGATCCTCCTCGTGTTCGGCGGGTCGCTCGGCGCGCGCCGCCTCAACGAGGCCTTCGCGGCCGGGTGGTCCGCGGTGACCGACGCGGGATGGCAGATCCTGCATGCCGCGGGGGAGCGCAACGACGTCGTGGACCCGGGGCACCCCGCCTACCGGATCGTCCCGTACCTCGACCGGATGGACGACGCGTTCGCGGTCGCCGATGCCATCGTCTCGCGCGCCGGGGCGGCCACCGTGAGCGAGATCAGCGCCCTCGGCATCCCGGCGGTCTACGTCCCCTATGCCGTCGGCAACGGCGAGCAGGCCCTGAACGCGGCCTCCGCCGTGCGCGCCGGCGCGGCCCGGATGATCCCGGACGCCGCCTTCACCGCCGATCGCATCCGCGGGGAGATCGTTCCGCTGCTCGCGGATGCGGACGCTCTCGCCCGCATGCGCGCGCAGGCCGCCGGCGTCGGTACCCGCCGCGGCACCGAGAACGTCATCGCGATGATCGACGACGCTCTCGCCGTCGGTCGCTCGCGGCGCCCGCGCCGCCCGCGTCGCCCCTGAGCGCGGGCTGTGCGCCAGCGCGCCGCAGCCTCGTGCGACGACGCGGCGACCTAGACTTGACGGGCCATGATTCGACCCGACCTGAGCCTTCCCATCCCCGCGGACATCACCGCCGCGCACTTCATCGGCATCGGCGGATCGGGCATGTCCGGCCTCGCCGGGATGTTCCTCGACCGCGGCATCCGCGTGTCGGGATCCGATCGCGCCGACAGCGCCGCGCTGCGAGCGCTGGCCGCTCGGGGGGCGACCGTCCATGTCGGTCATGACGCGGCTCACCTTCCCGACGATGCCGACGCCGTGATCCACACCGGCGCGATCTGGCCCGAGAACCCGGAGTTCGTCCTCGCCAAGGAACGCGGCCTGGCCGTCATCCACCGCTCGCAGGCGCTGTACTGGCTGATCGGCGGTCGTCGCCTCGTCTCCGTCGCCGGCGCGCACGGCAAGACGACGTCCACGGGCATGATCGTCACGGGCCTCCGCGACCTCGGCACCGCGCCGACGTTCGTCAACGGCGGGGTGATCGCCGCCCTCGGCGTCTCCAGCGCCACCGGCTCCGACGAGCTCTTCGTGATCGAGGCCGACGAGTCCGACGGCACCTTCCTGCTCTATGACACCTCGATCGCCCTCATCACCAACGTCGACCCCGACCACCTCGATCACTGGGAGACGCGGGACGCCTTCTACGAGGGCTTCGCGCGCTTCGCCGATGAGGCCCGGGAAGCGGTGGTCATCTCAGCGGACGACCCCGGCGCGCGCCGTGTCGCCGATGCGCTGACGCACGAGCACGTGCTGAGCTTCGGCGAGGCCGAGGATGCCGATGTCCGTGTGGTCGGCATCACCACCGCGGGGCCGGTCGCCTTCACTCTCGTGCACGGCCCCGACAGCGTGACGGCCCAGTTGGCCGTCCCGGGCGCGCACAACGCGATCAACGCGGCCGGCGCGGTCGCGGTGCTGCTGACGCTCGGCTACGCGCTCGAGCCGGCGGTCCGGGCCGTCGAGTCCTTCGGGGGGACGGTGCGCCGCTTCGAACTGCACGGCACCCGGCGCGGGGTCAGCGTGTACGACGACTACGCGCACCACCCCACCGAGGTGGCGGCCGCTCTCGACGCGGCGCGCACGGTCGTGGGGGACGGGCGCTTGATCGCGCTCCACCAGCCGCACACCTATTCGCGCACGCAGGAGATGTTCCAGGAGTTCGCCGACGTCCTCGAGTCCCGCGCCGATCACACGGTCGTCCTGGACGTCTACGGTGCCCGCGAGGACCCCGTCCCCGGCGTGACCGGCGCGCTCGTCTCCGAAGCGTTCGACGACCCGGCGAAGGTGCACTACGTCGCCGACTGGCAGCAGGCCGCCGACTACACGGCCGCCGTCGCCCGCGAGGGCGACTTCATCATCACGCTCGGCTGCGGCAACGTGAACCTGATCATCCCGCAGGTGCTCGACGCGCTCCAGGCCCCCGCGGCGGCGGAGCGGGGCTGAGCCGTGCGACGGCCATCGCCGCTGCCGCCGCCGCCGGCGCGGGCCGAGAGCGAGCCCGACACGCCGATCGAGGTGATGCTGCCCGCGCCGCGGACGGAGCAGGCGGCAGCGACGACGCTCGAGGGTGAGACCGCCCCGATCGTCCCCATCGACGCGCCCCGGCGACCGCAGGACGATGCCGGCGCGCACGTCGGCGACACGCCCGACGGCGAGCCGGACACGGAGGCCGATCCGCTCCGTGCCCGCGACGTCTGGGCGGCCGCCCGCGCACGTCGGCGTGCGCTGCGCGCGGAGGTCCGACGGTTCACGTCCCGCCAGCGACGTCGCCGCATCGTGTGGGCGGTCTCGGCATCCGCGCTCGTGCTCCTCGTCCTGGGCTCGGTCGGCGCCGCCTACAGCCCGCTGTTCGCGGTCGAGCGCGTGCGCGTGGCCGGAACGTCGCAGCTCGATCGCGCCGCCGTCGCCTCGGCGCTGGCCTCGCAGCTCGGCAGGCCTCTGCCGCTCGTGGACTCCAGTGAGGTGAAGGCGGCGCTCGTCGCGTTCCCGCTCGTCGAGTCGTACACGCTCGAAGCGCGCCCGCCGCACGACCTCGTCGTCCGGATCGTCGAGCGGACGCCGATCGGCACCCTGAAGTCGGCCGCGGGGTTCACGCTCGTCGACGCCGCCGGGGTGGCCCTCGCGACGACGCCCGAGCGCCCGGACGGCCATCCCGCCATCACCGTTCCCGGCGGCGTCACCTCGAAGGCCTTCACGGCGATCGGCACGGTGTTCCGGACACTCCCCGAGGACATCCGCGACCAGGTGACCGCGATGTCGGCGACGACCCCCAACGACGTCACCCTCACCCTCGGGAAGTCCGGCGCCGACGTGGTCTGGGGCGATGCCTCCGAGTCGGCGCGCAAGGCTCTCGTGCTGGAGTCGATCATGCGGTCGCAGCCGCCCTCCGAGGTCGACGTGTACGACGTGTCCTCGCCGGGCGCCGTCGTCGTCCGCTGACCTCCCGACACGCGCTCACCACGCCGCGCGCGACGAGTTCGCCCCGCGTGTTCGCGACACGCCCGCGACCTTGCGGCCGGGGGATCGGCGGGCGCTTACCTTCGAACTCAGGAATTGCATACTCGGCAATTCTTTAAACCTCTGGTTGAGGTTGAAGGTTTAGACAAGACGTCGAGAGACGCGGTTCGGGACGATAACGGAGGCCGGCATGAGCCAGAACCAGAACTACCTCGCGGTGATCAAGGTCGTCGGTGTGGGCGGTGGCGGCGTGAACGCCGTCAACCGGATGATCGAGCTGGGCCTGCGGGGCGTCGAGTTCATCGCCGTCAACACCGACGCCCAGGCGCTGCTCATGAGCGACGCCGATGTCAAGCTCGACGTCGGGCGCGAGCTCACGCGCGGCCTCGGCGCCGGCGCCGACCCGGAGGTGGGCCGTCGCGCCGCCGAGGACCACGCCGAGGAGATCGAAGAAGCGCTCGCGGGCGCGGACATGGTCTTCGTCACGGCGGGCGAGGGCGGCGGAACCGGAACGGGCGGCGCCCCGGTCGTGGCGCGCATCGCCAAGTCGATCGGCGCGCTCACCATCGGTGTCGTCACGAAGCCCTTCTCCTTCGAGGGCCGCCGCCGTCAGAGCCAGGCCGAGGCCGGCGTCGCGAAGCTGAAGGAGGAGGTCGACACCCTCATCGTCGTCCCCAACGACCGCCTCCTCGAGATCAGCGACCGCGGCATCTCGATGATCGAGGCCTTCGCGACGGCCGACCAGGTGCTCCTCGCCGGTGTGCAGGGCATCACCGACCTCATCACCACGCCCGGTCTCATCAACCTCGACTTCGCCGACGTCAAGTCGGTGATGCAGGGCGCGGGTTCGGCCCTCATGGGCATCGGCTCGGCTCGCGGCGCGGATCGCGCGATCAAGGCGGCGGAGCTCGCCGTCGAATCGCCGCTTCTCGAGGCCTCGATCGAAGGTGCGCACGGCGTCCTCCTCTCGATCCAGGGCGGATCGAACCTCGGCATCTTCGAGATCAATGACGCCGCCCAGCTCGTCAAGGAGGCCGCGCACCCCGAGGCGAACATCATCTTCGGCACGGTGATCGACGACACGCTCGGCGACGAGGTCCGCGTCACGGTCATCGCCGCGGGCTTCGACGGGGGCGAGCCGCAGACCCGCATCGAGCCGATCGCCGCCCAGCTGAGCGCTCCGGTGGTGCCCTCGGTCCCCGCCGACGAGGCCGCGCGCGAGCACGTCGACCTCGAGGAGAAGCACGCGGTCCCGGTCTCGGTCGTCTCCACCTCGAACGAGTCGGTGTTCGGCGACGACGACCTCGACGTCCCCGACTTCCTGAAGTAAGTGGATCTCGCGGATCGGCTCGCCGACCTCGACGCCCGCATCGCGGATGCGGCGAGGTCGGCGGGCCGTGACCCCGCGGACCTGACGCGGATCGTGGTCACCAAGTTCCACCCCGCCTCCCTCGTCACCGAGCTCCACGCGCTGGGTGTGCGCGACGTGGGGGAGAACCGGCAGCAGGAGCTCACCGCCAAGCGCGCCGAGCTGCCGCCGCTCGACGACCTCACCTGGCACTTCATCGGGCAGGCGCAGACGAACAAGGCGCGCGCCATCCGTGCGGCCGCCGCCGTCGTGCACTCCGTCGATCGCGATCGGCTGGCCGACGCGCTGCACGCCGCCGACCCCGATGCGAAGACGCCGCTCGACGTCCTGCTGCAGGTGAATCTCACCGACGATCCGCAGCGCGGCGGGGTGGCTCCGGATGCCATCGCCGCGCTCGCCGATCATGTCGTGGCCTCCTGTCCGTCTCTGCGCGTCCGCGGTGTCATGGCCGTGGCGCCGCTCGCGGGCGCACCGGCGGACGCTTTCGCGCGTCTCGCCGCGGCAGCCGACGCCGTGCGCACGGTCGCCCCGGATGCGTCATGGATCTCGGCCGGCATGTCCGGAGACTTCGCCGAAGCGATCGCCGCGGGTGCGACACACCTGCGGATCGGCACGGCAATCACGGGTCCGCGCGCGGTGCCCGGTTAACCTCGAATCAGACGAGCAAACGGAGGAATGCGATGTCGAACCCGCTCAAGAAGACCATGGTGTACCTGGGCCTCGCCGACGAAGAGGACGTGTACGAAGAGCAGCCCGCCGCGGCTGCACCCCGCCGCGAGAAGCCGGTCGAGAAGACCGCTCCGGTGACGCCGCTGCACCGTCCGGCCGTCGTGCGGCAGCCGTCGACCGGCGCCGTCAGCGAGATCCTCACGGTGCACCCCAAGCAGTACCGCGACGCGCAGGGCATCGCCGAGGCGTTCCGCGACGGCATCCCGGTGATCATCAACCTGTCGCAGATGAGCGACGCCGACGCGCGTCGTCTGGTCGACTTCGCCAGCGGCCTGTCGCTCGGCCTCTTCGGCCGCATCGAGCGCGTCACCAGCAAGGTCTTCCTGCTCTCGCCCGAGAACATCGCGGTCTCCGGCGACGGCGCCGTGGTGCAGGCGGACCCTGAGGTCACGCCCTTCGCGCAGTAGTCGTGGAGGTCGTACGGCTCCTCGCCGGCATCGTCAACACGGTGCTGGTGCTGTACATCCTCGTGCTCCTCGGTCGTGTCGTCCTCGAGTACATCCCGCTGTTCAACCGTGAATGGCGGCCTCGGGGGGCGATGCTGGTGGTCGCAGAAGTGGTGTTCACGCTCACCGATCCGCCGCTGAAGTTCTTCCGCAGGTTCATTCCTCCCCTGCGGCTGGGCGCCGTGGCGATCGACCTCGCCTTCCCGCTCACGATGCTCTGCTGCTTCGTGCTGCTGTCGATCACGGGCGTCATCCTGCGCTCCTGATCCGTCGTGCGTGCGCGCACGACGCCGTTTCTCGCGCCCTCGTGGAGGGCGCACTATGCTGTTCGGATACGGCTCGCCGACCGCGGGTCACCCCCTAACGGTCCCGCCGTGAAGCTCTGAAAGAGGACAAACACCATGGCTCTCACTCCCGAAGACGTCGTCACCAAGCAGTTCCAGCACGTCCGGTTCAAGGAGGGTTTCGACCCCGATGAGGTCGATGACTTCCTCGACGAGATCGTCGTCGAGTGGCGCAAGACCATCGCCGAGAACGAGGAGCTGAAGGCCAAGCTCGCCGCCTACGAGTCGGGTTCCGCGCCCGCAGAGGCCGCCCCCGCCGCCGCTCCGGTCGCCGAGGAGCCGGTCGTCGAGGAGACCCCCGCGCCCGAGCCCGTCGCCGCCGAGGCGCCGGCTGCCGACGCTGCCCCCGCCGCCGCGTCCGCCGGCATCATCGAGCTGGCACAGCGCCTGCACGATGAGCACGTCGCCGAGGGCCAGGCCCAGAAGGACAAGCTCATCTCCGAGGCCCAGGCGCAGGCCGCCTCGATCCTCGCCGAGGCCGAGGCCAAGGGCCGCGACGAGCTCGCGCGCCTCGAGAGCGAGCGCGCGACGCTCGAGACCCGCATCAGCGAGCTGCGCACCTTCGAGCGCGATTACCGCACCCAGCTGCGCGGCTTCATCGAGGAGAAGCTCCGCGACCTCGACGTCACCGGCTCCTCGTCGGGCGCGACGTCGGTCTCGTCGGCCGGTCTCTAGGCCGCGCCTTTGACCGATCTGCACCCGCGACCCGCCACGGACCGATCCGCGGCGGGTCGCGCTGTGGCGGCCGGTGCTCTCGTCGCGATCCTCGCGGTGGCGGTGCTGGCCGCCGACCAGTTCACGAAGAACCTCGCTCTGGCCGAGCTGCCGTACCAGGAGTCGGTCCGGGTGTGGGGCGACGTCCTCCACTTCTATCTGACGAGGAACCCGGGCGCCGCCTTCTCGCTGGGCGAGGATGTCACGTGGATCTTCACCATCGTGCTCGCCGGAGCGGCCGCCGTCGTGGTCTTCCTCGCCGTCACGCGGGTGCGGTCGCTGCGCTGGGCAACCGTGCTCGGACTCCTGCTCGGCGGGATCCTCGGCAACCTGACCGACCGCCTCCTCCGGGAGCCGGGCTTCCCGGTCGGTCATGTCATCGACTTCATCCACACTCCGTGGATGATGCCGGCGATCTACAACGTGGCCGACATCTTCATCGTCACGATGATGATCGGCGTCGCCCTGCTCGTGCTGCTCGGTCTGCGCCTCGACGGCACGCGCGACCGTCGGGAGCGCGAGAGCGCCCCGGAGCCCGTGTCGGGCGATCGCGTCGAGGACTGACGTGGATTCGCGCACGCTGCCCGTCCCCGACGGGCTCGACGGCGTCCGAGTCGACGCGGCTCTGGCGAAGATGCTCGGGTTCTCCCGCACCTTCGCCGCCGAAGTGGCCGATGCCGGGGGAGTCACCATGGACGGCCGCGCCCTCGGCAAGTCCGACAAGCTGCGCGCCGGCGGCTGGCTCGACGTGCAGTGGCAGGCCCGTCGCGAACCCGAGATCGTCGCCATCGAGGTGCCCGACCTGCGCATCGCCTACGACGACGACGACATCGTGGTGGTCGACAAGCCCTCCGGCGTCGCCGCCCACCCGTCCGTGGGGTGGGAGGGGCCGACCGTCCTCGGCGCACTCAAGGCGGCGGGCTTCCGCGTCGCGACGACCGGCGCCGCCGAGCGGCAGGGGATCGTGCACCGACTCGACGTCGGGACGAGCGGCCTCATGGTCGTCGCGAAGAGCGAGCGCGCCTACACCGTCCTCAAGCGCGCCTTCAAGGAGCGCGAGGTCGACAAGATCTA
>Ga0160435_1000071_pt1 | contig 63022 bp, 48 predicted proteins | sample HID1973K_E0MG_FD_108213 | JGI IMG/M metagenome (GOLD analysis project Ga0160435, IMG submission 108213) | Enriched mosquito-associated microbial communities from UW Madison campus, WI, USA - HID1973K_E0 MG | ecosystem: Host-associated > Arthropoda: Insects > Digestive system > Unclassified ...
CCAGATGCTCCAGCAGTTCGGCCGCGAGGCCACGCCGGAGGAGCTGGCCAAGGAAATGGACATGCCCGAGGACAAGATCCGCAAGGTCATGAAGATCGCCAAGGAGCCCATCTCCATGGAGACCCCGATCGGCGACGATGAAGACTCCCACCTGGGCGACTTCATCGAGGACACCAACGTGGAGTCCCCGATCGACAACACCACCAACATCAACCTGTCCGAAACCGTGCGGGATGTGCTGGCCGGTTTGACTCCGAGGGAAGCGAAGGTGCTGCGCATGCGGTTCGGTATCGATATGAACACCGACCACACCCTTGAGGAAGTGGGCAAGCAGTTCGACGTGACGCGCGAGCGGATCCGGCAGATAGAGGCCAAGGCGCTGCGTAAGCTGCGGCATCCCAGTCGGTCGGAGCAGTTGCGCAGCTTCCTCGATATCGATTGATCGAGGTCGCTGAGCCAAAAGAAAAAGCCCCGCCAAGCGGGGCTTTTTTTCTGCCTGGACTTTCCGATGTGGCGAAAGCGCCGTTCGCCAATGTGGTGCTTGGCGCCGGACGTGGATGCCCTGCGGTGCGAATGTCCTCCGGCACCGATAAGGCCGGTGCCTCCCCCTTTATTTCGCACCGCAGGGCATCCACGCCCGGCTCTCCGACATCGCGGCGGCTTGAGAGAACATCAGACAGGCGCTCCTCTTCAGCGCGCCACTTAAATGCTGCCCCTTCGGCCATCCAACTTGGTACGATCTTGCCCACGGGCCTATAGCTCAATGGTTAGAGCAGAGGACTCATCGAAAGGTGACCCCGGCATCGAAAGGGCCGGTGGAAAAACGGGATGAATTCAGGGGAACCGCAGCGGCTCGGCCGGCGGCAACCGTGAGCCAAGCCGGCGGTACACCGCCGGAAGGTGCAGAGACTACCTGGGGACTACAGGGTCCTTGATAACAGGCTAGAGCGTCCCGCACCCCACCAGCGCAAGCTGCGGGTGATGAGATAGTCCGCGCCGGGGGAAACTCCGGGTTAAGCGAATCCTTTGGTTCCAGGTTCGAGTCCTGGTGGGCCCACCAATTGACCTCCCCTTTGCGCTACACACTTCTCGCCTCCGTCCCTGGCAACACACAAAAAAGCACTGATCTAGTGAGAAGAAACATACACAGCATCCGGTTGCGCGCGCGGTAGCGCGAAGCTCTCTCGCATACGCTGCGCTTCCCTCGCCGGCGTTAGCCCGAAGAGACGCTTGAATTCTCGATTGAACTGGGAAGTGCTTTCGACTCCCACTGCATGGCAGGCCGCCGCCGCGGTGATCCCCTCGCGCACCATGAGCAGGCGTGCCTGATGCAGGCGTGTTGACTTGAGATACTGCATCGGCGAAGTACAGGTCACAGCCTTGAAGTGGCTATGGAACGTGGGCGGACTCATGCCCGCCGCTTCCGCCAGCTGCGCCACATCCAGCGCGTGGGCGTACGACGAGTGGATGAGCCGCAGCGCCTTGCTGATACTTCCGAACCGGCCCTGCATCGTCAGGGCGGCACGCAGGGTCGCACCCTGCGGGCCTGTCAGGATGCGGTAGTACAGTTCGCGCAAAAGCTGCGGGCCGAGAATCGCGGCCTCCACTGGATCCGCAAGTCCTTGCAGCAGGCGCTGCACGGACAAGTGCATAGCAGCGTCCATCGGGCTCGACATCATGCTCTGCGGCTGAGCGTCGGTTGTCGCCCTCCCATACCGGTCGATTTCCAGCATCAGCTCGGCGGCCAGCGGGAATTCAAGGTGCAGATACAGCGCCAGGAGCGGTGCGTCCGCCGAGGCGTCCGTTTCCATGGTGAACGGCACGGGTACCGAGACTGCCAGGTACTGATCCGCGTCATAAACATAGGTGCGCTGGCCGAAGTAGCCACGTTTGCACCCCTGGCAGACGATCACGATGCCGGGGTCGTAGAGAACCGGGGTTCGGGCCAACGGGCGGTTCGATCTCAGCAACCGGACGCTGGGGAGGGCGGTCAGGTTATAGCCTTCGTCCGGCGCCAGCTGAAGGACCAGCGGCGCCAGCGGCGCAAGGCCAGCGGTCTGCGATTGGCGGGGGGCGATGGGAGGTGGCATAGGAATAGGCAACTTTGTGAGGTGTTCGCGCCTTGGGGGGCTCGGCTTGCCTGCGTATTGTGCACTTCATTCAAATCGCCTGGAGCGCGCAATGCAGCATTCGAAACTTATCCTCATCACCGGCGTCAGCAGCGGCTTCGGCCGGGCGCTGGCGCGCGAGGCGTTGGCGGCAGGGCATCGGGTGGTCGGCACGCTGCGCAACGCCGACGCCGCGCAAGCCTTCCAGGAGCTGGCCCCGCTGCGGGCACATGCGCGCCTGCTCGATGTCACCGACTTCGAGGCGATCGACGCGGTGGTTGCCGAGATCGAGGCCACGCTCGGTCCGATCGACGTCCTGGTGAACAACGCCGGGTATGGCCACGAGGGCGTTCTGGAGGAGTCACCCCTGGCGGAGATGCGCCGGCAATTCGATGTCAACGTGTTCGGCGCGGTGGCGATGATGAAGGCGGTCCTTCCCGGCATGCGCGCGCGCCGCGCCGGCAACATCCTCAACATCACTTCGATGGGGGGATTTATCACGATGCCGGGCATCGCCTGCTACTGCGGTAGCAAGTTCGCGCTGGAGGGCATTAGTGAAGTGGTGGGCAAGGAAGTGCGTGGACTGGGCATCCACGTGACTGCCGTGGCACCGGGTTCTTTCCGCACCGATTGGGCCGGCCGCTCCATGGTGCGCACACCGCGGTCCATCAGCGATTACGACATGTTGTTCGACCCCATTCGTGAGCGTCGGCAAGAAATCAGCGGAAAGCAGCTGGGCGATCCAGACAAGGCGGCGCGCGCCATGCTCGAGGTCATCGAAAGTGCCGCGCCGCCGACGCATCTGCTGCTCGGCAGCGATGCATTGACCTTGGTTCGCGAGAAGGTCGCCAGCCTCTTGGAGGAAGTAGGCCGGTGGGAGCACCTGACCCGAGCGACCGATGGCTAAGCAGGGCAGAAGTACCGATCGCCGGAGGATGCTGCTCCTCGCCGCACCTCTTGTGCCCCGCAACATGATTTTTCGTGCACCGCGTCTTGCAAAAATTCTCCGCACTCCCTTATGGTGCAATCGATTGCATTGCGGCGAATCCTCATAGTTTCATCCCGGTTGGGAGGCCGGGGGAGGGATGGCTATCCATTCGATCGGACCGGCGCCGGCCCCCACGTTCACCAGACGAGACGCCCTGCGCGCCGCAATCGCCGGCGGCGTTGGCCTCGCCCTGGGCACTACCTCCGCAACAGCGGCGTCGGCCACGGCCCCCGCGTCGCAACTCAAAGGCAACCTAAAACACTCGGTCGCCCGCTGGACCTTCCCCCAGCTCTCCGTCGCCCAGCTTTGCCAGACAGTAAAAAGCATCGGCTTCTCAGCCATCGACCTCGTCGGCCCTTCCGACTGGCCAACCCTAAAGTCCCACGGTGTCTACAGCTCAATGTGCAACGGCGCCGAGCTGGGCCTGACCAAAGGCTTCGCCGGCCGCGAATTCCACGATGAGCTCGTCGATCGCTACATCCGCCACATCGACCTGGTCGCCGATGCCGGCTACCGCAACCTCATCTGCTTTTCCGGCAATCGCAATGGCATGGACCCGCAGGTCGGCATGGCCAACGCCGAGGCAGGAATCAAGCGCATCCTCGGCCACGCCGAGAAGCGCGGTGTGCTGCTGGTGATGGAGCTGCTGAACTCGAAGGTCGATCACCCCGACTATCTGTGCGACCACTCGGCCTGGGGCGTAGAGCTGTGCCAGCGCATCGGCTCGGAGAACTTCGGCCTGCTGTACGACATCTATCACATGCAGATCATGGAGGGCGACATCATCGCCACCATCGGCAAGCATCACGCGTTCTTCAAGCATTACCACACGGCCGGGGTGCCCGGCCGGCATGAGATCGGGGACGATCAGGAGCTTCACTATCCCGCCATCTGTCGCGCGATCCGCGACACCGGTTTCGATGGTTATCTGGCGCAGGAGTTCATGCCTGCGGCGCCGGATCCCGTCGGTTCGCTGCGCGAGGCGATCCGCCTCTGCGATGTCTGAAACGATATCCACCTAGGTGAAGTAGAACCCATGGCAGACAATCACTACGACGCCATCGTCGTTGGCTCGGGAATCAGTGGCGGCTGGGCGGCGAAGGAGCTGACCGAGAAGGGCCTGAAGGTCTTGATGCTGGAGCGCGGTCGCAACATCGAGCACGTCAAGGATTACGTCAACGCCATGAAGGAGGCCTGGGACTTCCCGCACCACAACCAGCCCACCCAGGCGATGAAGGCGGCGTATCCGGTGCTGATGCGCGATTACGGCCTGGTCGAGAATCTGCAAGGGATGTGGGCGAACGAAGAGGAATCGCCTTACGTCGAGACCAAGCGCTTCGATTGGTTCCGCGGCTACCACGTCGGTGGTCGCTCGCTGCTGTGGGGCCGGCAGAGCTATCGCTGGTCGGACCTGGATTTCGAGGCCAATCTCAAGGACGGCATCGCTATCGATTGGCCGATCCGCTACGCCGATATCGCGCCCTGGTATGACTACGTGGAGAAGTTCGCCGGCATCGCCGGCACGCGCGAGGGGTTGGACGTGTTGCCGGATGGCGAGTTCCTGCCGCCGATTCCGTTGAACATCGTCGAGAAGGATGTGGCTGCGCGGATCAAGCAGGCCTTTGGCGGTACTCGCCACCTGATTCACTCGCGCACCGCCAACATCACCAAGCCCATGCCGGAGCAGGGGCGGGTCAACTGCCAGTACCGCAACAAGTGCATCTTGGGTTGTCCGTTTGGCGCGTACTTCTCCACCCAGGCCGCGACGCTGCCGGCAGCGATGAAGACCGGCAACCTGACGTTGCGGCCGTTCTCGATCGTCAAGGAAGTGCTCTACGACAAGGACCGCAAGCGCGCACGCGGCGTGGAGATCATCGACGCCGAGAACGGGCAGACGTATGAGTACACGGCCAACGTCATCTTCCTCAATGCGTCGTCCTTCAACTCGACCTGGCTGTTGATGAACTCGGCCACCGATGTGTGGGAAGGCGGGCTGGGCTCTTCGTCCGGCGAACTCGGGCACAACGTAATGGACCATCACTTCGGCGCGGGTGCTTCCGGCCGGGTCGAGGGCTACGACGACAAGTACTACTTCGGCCGTCGCCCGTGTGGTTTCTACATTCCCCGCTTCCGCAACGTCGCCGCGGACAAGCGCAAGTATCTGCGCGGGTTCGGCTACCAGGGCGGCGCCAGTCGTTCGGGTTGGTCGCGCGAGGTCGCCGAGCTCAACATCGGTGCCGAGCTGAAGGACGCGCTGACAGTGCCGGGCGATTGGGGTATTGGCATGACCGGTTTCGGCGAGATGCTGCCTGACCATCGCAACACGATCAGCCTGGACCCGAGCCGCAAGGACAAGTGGGGCTTGCCGGTGTTGGCGATGGACGTGGCACTGCGCGCTAACGAGAAAGCGATGCGCAAGGACATGGCCGCCGATGCCGCCGAGATGCTGGAGGCCGCCGGCGTCAAGGAGGTCGAGATGCATGACCACGACTACGCGCCGGGCAAGGGCATCCATGAGATGGGCACGGCGCGCATGGGCCGTGACCGCAAGAATTCGGTACTCAACCAGCACAACCAGGTCTGGGACGCACCCAACGTCTACGTCACCGACGGCGCCTGCATGACCTCCAGCGCCTGCGTGAATCCATCGCTGACCTACATGGCACTGACGGCACGGGCCGCCGACCACGCGGTACGCGAACTCAAGGCGGGGAACCTGTGATGGAACGTCGCGAACTCTTGAAGATGATTGCCGCAGCCACCGGCGCGGCCATGGTCGGCCTACCCGCTCTGGTGTACGGACAGGCGCCGGCCGTAGGCGCCACCAACGCCCTCTCGGCAGCCGATGTTGCCAAGCTGGACGAGATCGCCGAGACGATCCTGCCGCGCACCCGCACGCCGGGTGCGAAGGACGCAGGAGCAGGCGCGTTCATGGCGCAATTCGTCAGCGACTGCTACACCGCCAAAGAGCAGACGACGTTCCGCGCCGGCCTGGCGGACCTCGACAAACGCGCTGGCGGGCAATTCGTGGCGCTGACGCCGCAGGCGCGCACCGAGCTGCTGCGCAAGGTAGATGCGGAAGCCAGGAAGCACGCGGCCACGCACGGAGGGAATGGCGTCACCGATACCGGCGCGGCCGAAGTGCCGAACGTAATGCCGCACTACTTCACGATGATCAAGCAATTGACCCTCTTCAGCTTCTTCTCCTCGAAGGTCGGCGCGACCGAAGTACTGCGCTACGTCGCGGTGCCGGGTCGCTACGACGGCGACGTGGCCTATACGCCGGGAACGCCCGCATGGGCGACCGGCTGATGGATCGCGACGATTCGCCTACGCAACACTGCCCTGGGAACCCCATGACGAAATCGACATTGATGGCGGCCTGCTTGCTGGCCATGTCCCCCGCGTTCGCGCAGACCAGCGGCGATGCATCGCGCGATCCGGCGAAGACAGAGGTATGGAAGCCGGTGCCCGCAACCGTAGCCACGCCGACCGGTAAGGCGCCGTCCGACGCCATCGCGCTGTTCGATGGCAAGGATCTCTCGGCGTGGGAGTCGGAGCAGGGTGGGCCGGTGCCGTGGCTTGTCGCCAACGGTGCGGTCACGGTGGTGCCGGGGAGCAAGGGCATCCGCACCAAGCAGAAATTCTGCGATATGCAGTTGCATGTGGAGTGGCGTACGCCGACCGAGACCAAGGGTTTCGAGGGCCAGCAACGTGGCAACAGCGGCATCTTCCTGCAGGAGCTCTACGAGCTGCAGGTGCTCGACAGCTACAACAACCCGACCTATTCCAATGGCCAGGCGGCGTCGATCTACAAGCAGGCCATTCCGCTGGTGAACGCCTCGCGCGCGCCGGGCGAGTGGCAGGCCTACGACATCATCTGGAAGGCGCCACGCTTTTCGCCAGGCGGCGGGCTCAAGTCACCAGCGCGCATTACCGTCCTGCATAACGGGGTGTTGGTGCAGAACGACACGGTGATATCGGGCAAGACCGAGTACATCGGCGCGCCTTCCTACGCGCCGCACGAGTGCGCACCGATCTACCTGCAGGAACACGATTCGAAAGTGAGCTACCGCAACATCTGGGTGCGCGAGCTGTAGCGCGCGCACCGGCGCCTCATTGCGCCAGGAACGCGGCGAGGTCGTTGACCTCTTGCTCGGTCAGCTGTGAAAACGGTGGCATCAAGCCGCCGCCCTGCTTGATCTTGTCCTTGATCTGCGGCGGCTGCAGCCGCTTGCCGACATCGGTGAGCGCCGGGAACGTACCGGGGACGCCGGCACGGTCGGCGCCGTGGCAGGCCACGCAATGGGTGGCGTACAGCGTGGCGCCGGCCGCAGCGTCATCCTTGGCCGACGCTGTCGTTGCAACGGTCGCTCCCAAGGGAAGCAACGCCGCTAGAAGGATCGCTTTCAAGACGTGGACTCCTTCGCTTGCTAGCGATGTGCGCTGGCGGGCAGGTGTTGACGCAGGTAGTTCGCGCCGGTCCGGATGGCCAGCGCGGGATCACGCGGCTGGTCGTGTTCGATGATGTACCACTGCACCCCGGCAGCTGCGGCTGCGGGCAGGATCACGTTCCAGTTCAGCACGCCCTGGCCCACTGCCGCGAAGCCCCCCTCGTCCTTGGCCTCGCCCTTCGGCGCGTTGTCCTTGGCGTGCACCGCGAAGACGCGGCCCTGGAATTTGCCAAGCATCGTCGCCGGGTCGTAGCCGGCACGGGCCACCCAGGCCAGGTCGAGCTCGGTCTCCAGATCCGGGCCGGCGGCGGCGAACAACAGTTCGAGGCCGGTCTTGCCATTGAAGTCGACCAGTTCAAAGTCGTGGTTGTGGTAGGCCAGGTGCATGCCCTGGGCCCGCACTCGCTTTGATATCTCGCCCAACTCATGGCCCAGTGCGGTCCAGCCTGCGGCGTCGGTCGGGCGTTCCTTTTCTGCAAGGTACGGCACCACCAGGATGGTGTTGCCGATGGCCCGATTGAAGGCGATCACGCCGTCCAGGTCATTGCGCAAATCGGCCAGCTGCACGTGAGAGGAGATGGCCTTGATCGAATACTTGTCCAGTAGTTGCTTGAGTTCCGCGGCGGTTACCTTCTGCGTGCCGACGGTTTCCACCGCGCTTACGCCAGCGTCATGGACGATCTTCAACTGGTTGTCGAGCGTGCCGGCGTTGCGCAGCGTGTACATCTGCACCGCGATCGGCTTGTCCGCGCCGCCGGTGTCGCGGGCGAAGGCGGGCAGGGTGGCGAACAACAGCAGCGCGGTGGCCGCGATCTTGCGTGTGGATGTGCACATCAAGGTGTTCTCCCGGTTCAAGCGATGGGGGTCCAGGCGCGGGACCTGGCCGAGGTGATGACGCGATCGACGATCAGCGCCGAGCGCAAGCCATCGTCGAAGGTGGGCAGGCCTTCCGGCCGTTCGCCGGCGATGGCGCGATAGGTGTCGGCGACGAACGCCTCGAAGCAGTTGCCGTAGCCCTGCGCGTGCCCGGCCGGGAAGATCGCGAGCCGCCGTTGTTCGGCACTGCCGGCGCCGGGCCCGCGCACGAAGACTTCCTCGCGTTGGTCGGGGCGGCCAATCCACAGGCGTTCGCTGTCTTCCTGGTCGAACGCCACGCTGGCGTGGGCGCCGTCGATCTCGAACCAGAGGCGATTGCGGCGCCCGGCCGAGACCTGGCTGACTGTCAACGAAGCCAGGGTGCCGACGCCGGTCTTGAACATCGCCGCGGCGACGTCCTCGCTCGATACCGGCTGCATGGCGCCGCCGGCTGCCGGTGTGGTGAAGCTCTTCCCGGTGACGGCGCCGCGCTCGGCGATCACCGTCGCGAAGGCGGCGCTGACTTCGACAAAGCGCTCGCCGCCGACCCACTCCACCAGATCGCACCAGTGCGAGCCGATGTCGGCAAATACGCGCGAGGCGCCGCCGAGTGCGGGATCCACGCGCCAGTTGTTGCTGGCCGGATCCAGTAGCCAGTCCTGCAGGTAGCTGCCGTGGATCAGGCGCAGCGGGCCCAGTTCGCCCTGGGCGATGCGTGCGCGCGCCTCGCGTACCACCGGGTGATAGCGGTAGACGAACGGCACCGTGGCGACCAGCCCGGTAGAGGCAGCCAGGGTCGCCAATGCCTGCGCGTCTTCCAATGTCGTCGCCAGTGGCTTCTCGCAGATCACGTGCTTGCCGGCTTCGAGCGCGGCTTGCGCCATGGCCCGGTGCAGATGGTTGGGCGTGCATACGTGCACGACCTGCACCTGCGGATCGGCGACGACTTCTTCTATGTCGCGATAGGCGCGTGGCAGGTCCCAGGACTGGGCTACTTCGCGCCCGCGTTGCGGTGAAGAGGCGACGACGCCACGCACCACGGCACCGGCCAGCAGCGCCGCGCGCCGGTGGACCGCGCCGATCATGCCGGTGCCGACGATGGCGATTCCAAGCTTGCTCATCGGACGTTTCTCAGGGCGTGGAAGGAACGGCCGCAACCGCCGGCCGGTCGCGGAACAGCAACAGGAAGGCGATCAGCACAACCAGCGCCACGCCCGCCGGGAACAGCCAGATCTGCTGCCAGTCGCGGCCTGCCGCAGTGGTGTAGTGCTCGACCACCGCGCCGGACAGGAAGGTGCCGATCAACATGCCCACGCCGTAGGTGGCCAGAGTGATGAAGCCCTGCGCGCTGCTGCGCGCGTCTGGGCCGGCGTGGGCGTCGGTGTAGATCTGGCCGGTGACGAAGAAGAAGTCGTAGCAGATGCCGTGCAGCACGATGCCGATCACCAGCAACGCGAAGCCGCCACCGGCGTCGCCGAAGGCGAACATGGCGTAACGCACCACCCAGGCCGCCATGCCGACCGCCAGCATCGTCTTCACGCCAAGGCGCACGAACAGGAACGGCATCGCCAGCATCAGCAGCACTTCGGACACTTGGCCGAGCGACTGCAGGCCGGCCGCGCCGCGCACGCCGAGGTCGTTGAGATAGGGGTTGGTGAAGTTGTAGTAGAACGCCAGCGGGATGCAGATGGCGATGGAGGCGAGGAAGAACACCAGATAGGAGCGCGACTTCAGTAGCCGCAGCGAGTCCAGCCCGAGGAGCTGCCCGAGCCTGGCATTGCGCTGTTGCGCCAACGGCGGGGTGTGCGGAAGGGTGAAGGCATACAGGCCCAGGGCCAGTGAAGCCATCGCCGCCATCCGGAAGGTCAGTTCGAGCCGATGTGCCTGCTCCCAGCCCAGCCAGCCAATCAGCACGCCCGCCACGATCCAGCCAATGCTGCCGGCGACCCGCACCGGCGGAAATTGTTTCTCGGGCGATTGCATGTGCCGCATCGCCACGCTGTTGGCCAAGGCCAGGGTCGGCATGAACAGCAGCATGTAGGCCATGACGTAGCCGAAAAAGCCGCCGAAACTCGTGGCCGTGGACGCAAGCCACATCAGCACCGCGCCGCCCAGGTGAAGCACCCCGAGGATGCGTTGCGCGGCGAAGTAGCGGTCGGCGATCAGGCCGACCAGGAACGGGGCGAGGATCGCGCCGATCGACTGGCTCAGGAAAGCCGTGGCGACCTGGCTGGCACTGGCCTGCAACGGGCCCTGCACCAGGTAGGTGCCGAGGGTGACGAACCACGCCCCCCAGATGAAGAACTGCAGGAACATCATCGCGCTCAGGCGCGACATGGTGTGCTTCATGGCTTCCCCTCCCAGGGCGGCATGGATTCAAATCCCGAGCATGTGGCGCAGTGATTCCGGGTCGGTGCCGCTGCCGGCAAAGTCGTCGAAGGCGCGTTCGGTCACGCGGATGATGTGATCGCGAATGAAGGCCGCGCCCTCGCGCGCGCCGTCTTCCGGATGCTTGAGGCAGCACTCCCATTCCAGCACCGCCCAGCCCGGGAAGTCGTATTGGGCGAACTTGGAGAAGATCGCCTTGAAGTCGATCTGGCCATCGCCCGGCGAACGGAAGCGGCCGGGACGATCGATCCAGTCCTGGTAACCGCCATAGACGCCGCTGCGCGCACTGGCGCGGTACTCGGCGTCCTTTACATGGAAGATGCCGATGCGTTCGTGATACCGGTCGATGAAGCCGAGGTAGTCCATCTGCTGCAACAGCAGATGGCTGGGGTCGTACAGGATCTTGGCGCGCGGGTGGTGGTCGACCACGTCGAGGAAACGCTCGAAGGTCGCGCCATCGTGCAGATCTTCGCCTGGGTGGATCTCGTAGCAAAGGTCCACGCCGCAGTCGTCGAAGGCATCGAGGATCGGCCGCCAGCGATGGCCGAGTTCGGCAAAGGCGGCGTCGACGAGCCCGGGCGGACGTTGCGGCCACGGATAGAAGTAGGGCCAGGCCAGCGCACCGGAGAACGTCGCGTGCGCCTTGAGGCCCAGGCGTTGGCTGGCCTTGGCGGCGAACTTCAGCTGCTCGACGGCCCAGGCTTGGCGGGCGGCGGGATTGCCGCGCTTGTCCGTCGGCGCGAAGCCGTCGAACAGGTCGTCATAGGCGGGGTGGACCGCGACCAGCTGCCCTTGCAGGTGCGTGGACAGTTCGGTGATCTGGATGCCGTGCTTGGCGAGCATCGCAGCGACGTCGTCGCAGTACGCCTGGCTCTGCGCGGCTTTTGCGAGATCGAACAGGTGCGGCGCGCTGGTGGGTACTTGTACGCCAGAATAGCCGAGGCTCGCAGCCCATTCGGCCAGCGTGTCCAACCGATCGAATGGAGGCTTGTCGCCGATGAATTGCGCCAGGAACAGCGCTGGACCCTTGAGCGTCTTCAACGTGATTCGCCCCGATGCAATCGATTGCATTATCCTAGCATGGGCCTCCCGCAAGACCTGTTGTGCACCGCACCGCGGCCAGAAGAACTGAACCATGGCAACGATTTACGACATCGCCAAGCACGTCGGCGTCTCCGCGGGCACGGTCTCGCGGGCGTTGTCGCGGCCGGAAAAAGTGCAGCCGGCCACGCGCACCCGCATCGAGCAGGCGGCCGCCGCGCTGGGCTATGTCCCCAACACTGTCGCGCGGACCCTCAAGACCCAGCGCAGCAGCAAGATCCTGGTGACCGTGCCGGATATCGCCAATCCTTTTTTCGCGCAGATCCTGCAGGGCGCCGAAGAGGCGGCGCAGGCCGTCGGCTACGCCGTGCTGCTGGGCGACACCCAGCACCAGCCGGATCGCGAGGAGCGCTATGCGCAGATGCTTCGACGGAATGAAGCGGACGGCCTGATCGTGCTCGGGCACCGCCTGCCGCCGACGGCGCGCGAGATCGTCAAGCAACTCGGTGCCGCCGCGCCGGTCGTCAACGGCTGCGAGTTCGATCCGGCCCTCGGCATCCCCAGCGTCCACATCGACAACGCCGCCGCTGCGCGCGCGGTGATGGAGCATTTGTACGGCCTCGGCCACGAGCGCATCGCCGTGGTCGGCGGCCCGCCCGACAATCCCCTGCATCAGCAGCGCCTGGAAGGGGCCAGGGCGGCCGGCAAGGCACGCGGCCGCCTGCGCCAGCTGAGCCTCGCACCGGGCGATTTCTCGGTTGAATCAGGCTATGAAGCGGCGAAGGCGCTATTGACCCAGTCAACCCCACCGACCGCGGCCTTCTGCTTCAGCGACCAGATGGCGCTGGGCGTACTTGCGGCCTGCCGCGACTTGGGCATACGCGTGCCGGAAGACCTGTCCGTGGTCGGCTTCGACGATTTGTCGTCGTCGAGCTACCTCACCCCACCGTTGACGACCATCCGCCAGCCCATGCGCGAGATCGGTGTTCGCGCCGTCAACCTGTTGCTTGCCATCATCGAGAGCGTGGACGTGCCGCTTCAGCAGACACTGGATTTCAGCTTGATGGTGCGGGGGTCTACGGCTGCGCCGAAGCCGTAGCGGTAGGCCAGGTGCTACACCGGCTAAGTGCCGGCAATGACCTCATCCTCATACGCTGCGAATCGCTCCAGCTCAAACGAGTCGAGCCGAAGCCCTTGCGCAGCAGTCGAGAACGCCAGCGTGGCCAACACTCTTTCCGGATGCCGCGCCCAAGGCGGCACATAGTGTGGGGCGGCGACGAGCCCCGACGCCCGATAAGCCGCCAACGTGATCAAATCTCCCAACGTCACTCGTCCACAGAACAGCAGCCGCAAAGTATCCCCGCGGTTCTCGTGCAGCGCCCGTTTCACGAACGCAGTCACCAGCAGCAATCCTTCCAGGTAGGCGCCATCCTTGGTAAAGCAGACCCGTCCGCGCACATCCCCGCCGCGAAAGATCCGCGCGGCGCTTCGATAGCTGTCCACCTCGGACTGTCCAGCATCGAGGAACGCGCGAAATACCTCGATAAAATCCGCCCCCGACAATCCCTCCTGCAAGCGCAGCACACGAAGCGCAAGCCGCCGCAGCCGATTGATATCCATGGCCCCGGTGATGATCTCGGAAAATGTCGCCAGCCCTTCCTGCGTCCGCGTAGTGCGCGGCGCGCCCACGCCAAGGCAACGCAGCCAGGGCTGCCGTTTCCCATTCAATAGCGTGGCCGAGTGGATAAACGCCTCGTGTTCGACCAACTGATCGAGATCCAGCGCCGAGAACATCGCATCGGCCCTGATGCGGATTACCTTGCTTCCCGCCGCCGCCTTCGACGCCAGCTGCGTGTCCAGCACCACCTGCACGGGATCATCGGTGAAGAACGGATCTATTCGCTCGCGCAACTGCACGGCGAAGTCGGCGGCATGGATGTCGTACGGCACCTGCGGCACATACCGCGAATCGATAAGTTGGTCGGTGATGGCCAGCATGCGCTCGGCCGACTGCAGCGTGGTGACGTCCTGCGACCGATACTTCGTCGAAGGGTGCCCATAGAGCAGCATCGAGCACTCCGTGAAACGTGGCGTGCCGATGCTTGAGAGCATCTCGGCCGCGATGCGGTAGCTCCACGCGGTCTTGTACAGCCAGTCGCCAACAGGGTGGCCGCGGTCGAGCTGGCGCAGGATGTCGTCAAGCGCCGCCAACGTCGCCGCATGCTCCACCGGCTGTGTGGGAGGCGCAGGCATTTCCGGCTTGCCGGCACGCCAGCTGTCGAGAAAGCGCGCCTCCATCTCCACGGGCCAGGCCAACGCCCCGAGCACGCGGATCCTCCTGCCGAGCTTGGCTATCCTGGCGTCGAGTTCGAATAGCGGCGCAAGGGCGGGGTCCGCAATCGCGGGACTCCTGGAGGATGAATCGACAACTTGCATGGGATGGCCCTCCCGCGAGTCCTCGGCAGGTCCAGCCTCGCACGGCCGCTCTCGTGGTTCAATTGACCGTTGGCCCTACCCGGCATGCCCGATCGCAGAAAGCAGATCCACCTGCCGCTCGCTCAATAGCGGCGCGATCCGCCCGGAGACCAAGGCCCGATAGTGCGCGGACTCGCGATGGGCCTGGATAGCCTGCTCATCGCGATAGCGCTCGATAAGCACCAGGGTGTTCGGCGTTTTCGTACTCCGCAGGATCTCGTAACCCAGGCACCCCGGCTCCTGCAGCGATTCTCGCTGCAGCTCCGGCAACAGCGCGAGTACCTCGGCGAGCGATGCCTCCGCGATCGTCCAGCGGGCGATCACGACGATGGGGGCGGGCGAAGGGCTCATGCCACCTTCTCCAGTGCTTCCACCAGCGCCTGCGCCAATGGGCCGGCCGAGGCAGGGTTCTGGCCGGTGATCAGGCGGCCATCGACCACTACGTGCGGTTGCCAGTCCGGACCCGATGTATAGAGCGCGCCTTCGCCGCGCAGCGCGGTTTCAAGGTCGAACGGTACGTCGGCGCGGGCGTAGCCGTCTTCTTCGGCAGTCGAGAACGAGGTCAGCTTGCGGCCACTAACCAACGGCGTTCCGTCATCCAGCTGGACGCCAAGCAACGCAGAAGGGCCGTGGCACACCGCCGCCACGATCATGCCGGCGTTCCAGGCACGCTTGAGCAACGTCTGGACTTCGGCGTTGCCAGTGATGTCCACCATCGGGCCAAGCCCACCGGGGACGAACACCGCGTCGTAGTCGAGTACGTCGACTTCGGACAATTTCCGGCTGCGGCCCATCCGGCGGATCGCCTTGCTCTGGCGAAAGGACAGCTGCGCGGCATCGGAGGCGTCGTAGCCATCCTCCGGCGTGGTGCCGCCCGCCGGTGAGGCGTATTCGATGGCAATTCCCGCCTGGTCGAGCACCTCGAAAGGGTGGGCAACTTCGGGAAAGAAGTACCCGGTGGCACGGTGCTGGGGGCCGATCTCACCGGCGTTTGTCAGAACAAACAAGACATGCTTGACGCTCATGATGCTCTCCTTGGGATTGTCCTTGGCCCGTTGCGGGCTGGTGGAGAGACGATAAAGCGGCATGGGGGACCCTGGTAGACGCCGGGGCCCTGACAGATTGTAAAATACAGACATACAAATCGCAGGAGCGACGCGTGGCCCTGCTCGACGAACTACGTGCCATGGCGATCTTCGCCACGGTGGTGCGCTGTGGCAGCTTCGCCGCGGCCGCGCGCGAGCTTGCGCTGACCCGCGCGGTGGTCAGTCATCACGTCGGCGCGCTGGAATCCCGGCTTGGCGTGCCCCTGGCCCACCGCAGCACGCGCAGTTTCAGCCTCACGCCAGCGGGCGAAGCCTTCCGCGTGCATTGCGAGCGCCTGCTGGATGAAGCGTCCGACGGACTTCGCGGCATGGAGTTGCTGCGTGCCGAGCCGCAGGGCGAGGTGCGGCTGACCTGCTCGCATCACTTCGGCAACAAGCGCATCCTGCCCGCGTTGCTGGCATTTCGCCGGCGCTATCCGTCCATTCGCCTGCACATCGCGATGGGCGATGCGAATGTGGATCTGGTCCAGCAGGGCGTCGATCTTGCAGTGCGCGCCGGGCCTCTGCCCGACTCCAATCTGTTCGCGCGCCCGCTGGTGCACGAAGCAACTCTGCTGTGCGCCTCACCGGCGTATCTGAAGCGCCACGGCGTGCCGGCCACCGCCGACGAGCTCAAGCAGCATCGCTGGGTGGTCTATCCCCCGAGCCAGCGGCACACGCAGATCCAGATCGGCGGCGAGCGTATCGACATTCCGGTGCAGGGCGACATCGTGACCGACAGTGCCGTATCGCGCCTGGCGTTCGTGCTGGCCGGCGAGGGAATCGCGCGCCTGCCGGCGTATGACGCCACCGCGCCGCTGGCGTCGGGCGAGCTGGTCCGGGTGTTGCCACAGGCCGAGACCGCGCCGCTGGACATCTATCTGGTGCATTCGAGAAAGATCGGGCCGAGTGCGAAGCTGCTGCGGGATTTCCTGGTGGAGACTGCGCGGGAGAATGGTTGGTAGTGTTTGCAGCGAAATGAGGTCGTTATCTCCAGATTCACGGCCATGCGATCAGAAAGTCATACGACCAACCGCTACAACTCCTTCTCGATCCCACGACCACCGGGCCTATGAATCCAGAAAGCAAAGTCAGAGACAGGTGCCCAGGTCGAAAGCCGGGGGCGCGCCGGGAGGTGTGACGAAATGACGTATTTGCCGAATACGCATACTGAAATTGCAGTCGGCGGTATTGAAGGTTGTGCGCGAACTCCCGATTCTTCTACTGGGGTGCCTCGAAGTCTTTGGGACGCATGCAGGGTGCTTCATGTCGCAAGGGAATGCCTCGCTCAGCGTCTTGAGCGGGAACGGGGAAGAAGTCAGCGTATCTGTGGATTGGGGCCTTCGTGGACTAGTCCTGATCGCGCAGTACCACGGTGTCGCAGCCGATGCTGCGCAACTTGCGCACGAACTCGGCTCCAATGGGGAGGCGTTCGACGAGACCACGCTGCTACTCGCGGCCCGCAAGCTGGGCCTGGAAGCCGAGGTATCAGTACTGCCCGCTTCGCGCTTGCCGATGGCGAATTCGCCGGCGCTAGGTTGGGATCGCGAAGGCCGGGCCTTTATGATCGCGCGCATCCAAGGCGAGCAAGCGCTCATCCATGACCTGGCCGAACGTCGCCCGCGGCAGCTGAGCTTGGCCGAATTGGAGCAGCGGTATGGCGGCCGGCTGATGCAGGCGGCCTCGCGCGCCTCGGTGATGGCAGCAGCCTGGATATCGATGGCTTGGTGGTGAGTATGAGTGCGGGCACGACGCTGAGCGGGGAGATCAGGATGGGCAAGTGGCGGGTGATCGACTACTTGCTGAGTCCGCTCCAGGCGCACGTAAACCAAGGCTTTAGAGAGAGATGAACATGAAATCGAGGTTGACGGGATTTCGATGTACGCTGCCCAACTGCCGCAGTCTTCAGCTGCTGCTTTTTGGACTAATTAGCGCCCAGCTTCTCACTTCTTGCCACCAAAGCGATTCGGAGCCCGGATCGAAGTTTCTCTGCTTAAGCGACAGTAACGCAGTGCCATACGCCCCGGGCTTGAAAGAGAGAGTCACATACGACGAGAGCTTGGGCTGCAAAGGAGTCCGGTTCAAGGTACCCGACGGTGCGTTGAGTGTGGGTGGTGGCCGGCAGACCCTATTTGTGCAAATGCCCGTGCCTGAGCAGCTCGGCGGCATTCCAGGAGCGCAGCTGGAGATATCAGGGCGCGTTCGTGAGCCACTCGAAATTAGATTGCGAGCACTAAGGGCGATGATCGCGGGGCCCGAAACCATGGATATTCAGCGGGGCAGGGTCCATGTATACGGGTACTCCAAAAAAAGTGAAATGGCGTACCACTTCTTCTACCAAGTTGAACACAGCGACTACGTTGTGTTCTGCGCGATACCCAGCGAACTGGCCGCAAGTAAGCCGGGCGCGGTTTGCGAAATGAGGAACTGGAGGCTCGGTGGAATCACCGTGAAGAGCCCTTTGCAGCTCTCCAAGATTGATGAAGTAGGAACCCAGATCGATTTTGTGAACAAAAGCGTTCTACAGATGATCTCAACCAACTAGAAGGAGTTAGTGGATGAATCCCCCGACCGTTGTCCCGACGGCCCTCCTACATCACGGCAGACCAGCACGCGGTGCTTGGGGCATATATTGCCAATAATGACCCGGTAGGATTCTACGGAGAGTTGGCCACCATGACTGGCGGTGGTGCAGCGCTGGACATCGCTTAGGTTTCCTCCTCGTCGAGGATACGCGGCGGCGCGGCATGGGCGGTCAATGGCTACTATGCTTTCGCCGAACGCCGGTAATCGCCGCGGCTTGGTAAGCAACTCAATGCGGGTCCTTGCGACCCCGAACTTCCGGAAGACAGTATATGTAGCCGCGTTAGCTCCGTTTAGCGCGGCTTCTTCTCTCTTTCAAGTTGCCACCGAGGTGTTTCTGCTCGTCCCCTCAACCAAGGAAGACCCATGACCGACCCGTACAACTCCTCGTCAGTTCGCCCGACGACCGCCGCGCTCACCGACGCCATGGTCACCACCGCCCTGGAACTCCCCGGCTACCGCATCACCCGAAACATCGGCCTGGTGCGTGGCATTACCGTGCGCTCTCGCTCCATCATCGGCAACTTCTTCGGCGGCCTGCAGACAATCTTTGGCGGCAACATCACGATCTATACGGAGCTGTGCGAGCAGGCGCGTCAGGAGACCTATCGCGACATGGTGCAGCACGCGCGGCTGCTGGGTGCCAACGCGATTGTCGCCGTGCGTTATGACGCCACCGAGTTGATGGCGGGGCTGACCGAGGTGCTGTGCTACGGCACGGCGGTGGTGGCGGAGCCACACAACATCTGAAGGTCACTGGGGAAGCAGATGCGCCGGGAGGGCCGTCCCGGCGTCAATGCTCTTCAGGATCAAACCAGAACGGAATCAAATACTCCCGCTCCCGCATCGGCCCTTCGTCTCCGCCGCCCACATTCCAGCGCAGGCGCAGATCGTGCCGGCCCGGCGACTTGTCCCGCAGGTTGATGTAGCCGGTGAGACCGCGCATCCCAAGGTCGCGTCGCTCCGTCGGCACGAAGCCGTCCAGCGGCAACGGCACGCCATCCAGCGTCGCTTCCCACATCGAAGCCACGCAATCGGTAGCGCTGCGCGCAGCAACGGCACCCTTCGCGAGATTCCGGCCTTCGTCCAGGCCTGTGCATCGCTTGAGGGCGAGCTCATTGTCGCGCTGCACGCGATGCGGGATGAACAATCGCAACTGCCGCGCTTCAATCCGGTCCGACGGGATCATCGGATATCGAAGCAACACATCATCCGGTCCACGCATGGCCTCGTAGTGCGCGCTCAGCATGCCGTGCTCGACCGCTTCGGTGCTGATCACCGGATAGCGGTTGAGCAACGAAAACTTGAGCGAGCCGGCAATATGGACCACGCCGATCAGCAGCGCGAACATCGGCACCAGGTAATAAACTGCACCGAATCCTCGGGTGCCGAGGTTGCTCTGCAGCGTCAACTGCACGGGTGCGATCAGCCGTTGCGGCACCATCGTGCCGAGCATGTGCAGCAGGCGCTGCACGAAGCGCTGCAGCCGTTCCACTGGTTGCCCCGCCGCCTCGCGGTTGGCCACGATTTTGTCGAGCACCGGTATGGCCGTGGCGATGATCACGATGGGCAGGTTCAGAACGCAGAATGCAATCACCGTGGCGCGCATGTTGTGCTCGAACAATGAGCCAATCAGCGCCGACGGGATTGCCAGCAACAAGCCCAGTGTGCCGGTCCAGACCAACGACAGGGCGATCAGTATGGTCATCGCGAACAGCACCGATGCGGTGCGGTCGACGCGGTCGATCACCTCGCCCAGGTCGCCGATCATGGTGCGATGGAAGGCGCGCGAAGCCGGGCCCATCAATGGAATCCGGTCCCAATGGATGCCGCCGGGGAAGCTGGCCTTCAGCCCGACCAATCCCACCCAGTAGCCGCGGATGGCCAGGTGGATCACGAAGGCGATGCCGAGCGAATAGCACAGACCTACGCCAACGGTGAAGGCAAACAGCAGGGCGTAGAAGATGGCGCCGTCGAGGTGCACTTCATTGCCGGACCAGAACTCGAACAGCCGCGAAGGAATGGTCAGCAACGCAAAGGCGAACACACCGGAGATCAATAGCTCCAGCTCGTCGCTGCGCTCGCGCAGGCGTTCGAAGGCGATGCGGCGGCCAGGTGTCGGCGCGCTGGTCGTGACGCCGGCATCGCCGGCGTTGTCGCTCTGATTCATCCTGAGATCCCCATCCAGTTGGCTGAGTCTAGCCTGTTTGGTTGGGGTTACCGATGGGGTGTCACCGTACGCGGAGTCTCGCCTCCCAGGAGGACTTCGAGACGTGTGCACAGTAGTCCCAGGCCTGCGTTCTCCACCACACCCGCCACGTACCCATCCGGCCGTACCAACACCCACTCACCGCGCGCCAATCCATAAGCCGCAACGAAAGAATCTGCGTCATCGCGCAACTCACCCGTCCCACCCACGATGTGCACATGCACACCGGCCCGCGTCGGCGCATCCATGCGCTCGGTCTGGTACCCAATCAACATCCAATGCGTACCTTTGAGCAGATCGAATAGCCGCCTTGGCTGCCCACCGGCACCGCGAAGCAGTGCATCGGGCGCTCGATCACCCGGCTGCAGCCGGCCCTCACCCAATGCCGAAGTCAGGCACAAGGAACCATCGCGATAACCCAAATCCAATTGCTGCACTTCGCGACCGCGTCGGTTATCCCCGCGCTGGGCGTTGTCGAGCAACTTCGTGGACAGGCCAAGCATTGCTTGCGCGATCGGCCGACGTTCTTCCTCATAGCTGTCCAGCAATGAATTATCCGCACCGCGCAACACCACCGCCAACTTCCAGCCCAGGTTATAGGCGTCCTGCGCACTGGTATTGAGCCCTTGGCCACCGGTAGGCGGGTGGGTGTGCGCGGCATCGCCGACCAGCAGGACGCGGCCGTCGCGGTAGCGGTCGGCCAGACGAGCGTTCATCTGGTAGGCCGAGGCCCAGTAGACATCGTGGATGGCGAGGTCGTCACGGCCGGTGCGTTCGTGCAGCATTGCGTCGAGCGCGGGGGCGGATAGGTCGACCTCGCCCTCCAACGGCACCGGTGCCTGTAGTTGGAACAGTGCGGTCCCGCGCAGCGGGCACAGCGAGATGCGGCGGCGCATATCGGTTTCGTTGAACTGGTGCCAGGCGCCGGGGTCGAGGCCGGTCAACACCACATCCGCGACCACGGCGCGCACGCCTAGCGTTTTTCCAGGAAAACCAATTCCCAGCGTTTGTCGAACGCGGCTGCGCCCGCCATCGGCGCCGACCAGGAATCGCGCCCGCACGTTCTGCTCGCCATCCGGCGTAGCGATGCGCACATCCACGCCCTCGGCATCCTGCGCAAAGCCCAGCACTTCATGGCCGAAGGCCGGCTGCCCACCGAGTTCGGCCAGGCGGTCGCGCATGACTGTTTCGGTCAGGAATTGCGGCACCATCAACGGCTGCCGATAGGGTTCGGACGGCGTGGCTTCACCCCCTTCGCCGAGCGCGCTGTCGGTATGACTGCCGTCTTCGCTGTAGCTGCGCGAGGGTGGGTAGACGCCACCGGTGGCGAATAGCCGATCGATGATACCCATGTCCTCGAAAATCTCCTGGCTGCGCGGCTGGATACCTTTACCGCGCGAGCCGCGGAACGGCTGGTCGAGCTTTTCCAACAGCACGAAGTCCACGCCACGGCGGGCCAGTTCGATGGCCAGGGTCAGGCCGGCCGCGCCGGCGCCGCAGATCAATACTTCGGTAGTTGCCCGCATCCCTGTTCTCCAATCATGTGTAATATGCACCTAATTGGAGGGAGGCTATGCCATCGAGAAATAATGTGCAAGATACACATATATCCGACCAGCTGAAGGCCCTGCATGGGGCGATGATCAGCATCGCCGGGGTGATGAACCGTCCGCGCAACGATGAGCGGCTGATCGAGGCGGCCGGCATTCGGCTCGACCAGGCGTTGTTCCGACTCTTGGTGGTGATCGAGCGGCGCGGGCCTATCGGGGTGGTGGAACTGGCCGATGGCCTGGGCCGCGACTACACCACCATCAGCCGCCAGGTCGCCAAGTTGGAGGCGATGGCGCTGGTGACCCGGCGCGGCAACGCCGAGGACCGTCGCATTCGCGAAGCGCTGATTGCGCCGAAAGGCAAAGCGATGACCGACAAGCTCGACGCGGCGCGCGAACGCATGGGCCGGGAGATCTTCGAATCGTGGTCGGCCCAGGACGTGGACGACCTAGTGCGGCTGATGGGCAGGTTTGCCGAGGCGTTGGAGCAGCGGGAAGCGGACGCAGGATGAGCTTTTTCGTCCGAGGTCGAGCACATCTCAATGCACGCGCGCGGCCAGCCGGGCGAATGCCCACTTCAGGTAGGCGGTACTGATGCGCCTGGCGGCGACGAAGCCGATCACCAGGGCCGGCAGGCAGGTCAGCCAGGGCAGGCCGATGAAATCACCGGTGAGATGGCTGGGCCCGAACATCACCACGTAGAACACGGCCGCCGCCAGGCTGAGGCTGATGACGATATTGCTCAGGGCCAGTGCGGATGCGGCGAACCAGCCGAGCACCAGGCGGGCGTGATACGCGCGCTTGCGAAGCGCCGACGTCTCGAACGGCCAAAGCAGCAGGGTAATGCCCGCGGCGAAGACGATCAGTGCGGACCACGGTGATGATGCATCCATGCAGAAACCACCTTTGCTCAGGCGTAACCGGCCCCCGACAATCAGATCCGCGTAGTAGCCAGGAAGCGTTCGCGATCTTCCTCGGTGCGCCGCCGGATCTCTTCCAGCGCCGCGGTTTCCGTCGCCGCCAACATTGATTCGAACAAGCGCTGGAAATGGCCGCGCATCGCCGCGCGGGCGCCGGCCGGGTCGCGCGCGCGCAAGGCATGCACGATCGCGGCGTGCTCGTCGGTGCGCGAGTCGCCATCGTTGTGGCACACCCGCGCATAAGCTTGCTTTACCCGCGGCAGTTCGTTGCGCATGCGCCAGATCTGCTGGATGCAGTACTCCACCACCGGGTTGCCGCAGATGCGGGCGATGGCCAGGTGGAAGCGGCGGTCAAATTCGTTGGCTTCGTCGTCGCTGGCGTCGGGCGCGGACATGGCCGCCAGCAGGTTTTCCATCTCGACCACTTCGTCGTCGGTGATCCGGCTGGCGGCCAGCGCGGCCGCTTCGGCTTCGATCAGGATGCGTGCGGCGGTCAGGTCGAACGCGGTGACGTCGGGCAGGGCGCCGAGGGCGGGCGCGGGCCGTGCCCGCACGTAGACGCCGGAACCAGTCTTGATCGAGATCCAGCCCTGCGCCTCCAACGCAATCTCGGCCTCGCGCACGGTGACGCGGCTGACGCCGAAGCGCTCGGCCAGGTCGCGTTCGCCCGGCAGCCGCGAGCCCGGCGGAAACTCGCCGGCTTCGATCAGCTTGAGGATTTCGCTGGCGATGGATTGGTAGAGGCGGTTATCCGACATGCGGGTTGGCTTGGTGGGCAGGCGATCACGGGTGCCCCGGCGGGGCGGCGGCTCAGATGAGCCGGCCGGCCGGCCGGTCCGGGCCACTGGCTTCAGAAGCGGTATCGTACACCGAGATAGGCGCGCCTCCCGTAGCTGACGTACTCGCGGAAATTGCCGTAGATCGGCTGGTAGGCCACCCGGCCTTCGTTGGTGAGGTTGGTGACTTCCAGCGACATCGAGAACTGCGGGGTGAAGCGGTAGGTGGCGCGGAAGTCCACGCTGGTGTTGTCGCCGTAGTAGCGGTTCTGCTGCGCCACGTTGCCGGTGAAGTCCTGGTAGTAGTGCGAGCGGTACTTGGCGATCGCCTGCATGTCGAACCGGCCCAGGTCCCAATAGATGGAGCCGGAAAGCACGTTGCGCGAGAAGCCGCTCAGGCCGGCGGGCGCGACGATGGCCGGGGTGACCACGCCAGTCTGCGCGTTGACCTGTTCGCCCAGGCGCGGGTCCTGGGTTTCGTAGTCGGCATCGGCGTAGTTGTAGCTGAGCTTGAAGCCCAGGCCGTCGAACGGATGCGGCAAGTACGAGAGGCGGTGCGAGGCGGTGAGTTCGAAACCGGTCAGCGTGCTCTTCTGGTCCGTGGTCACCTGCTGGCGCACCGGCACGACCACGTCCTGACCGCCGAAGTTGTAGGTCTCGTTGACCAGCGCGGTCTCGGTGCCGCCGTTGAACTGCTTCCAGTACAGGGCGCCGGCCAGCAGGGTATCGGGGTTGGCATACCACTCCAGCGAGACATCGGCGTTCCAGGACATCAGCGGCTCGGCGGCGGGGTTGCCGCTGGCGCTGATGTTGGTCAGGGCCGAAGCCAGGTCGCTGTAATCCACGCCGCTGTCGATCTGGATGGTGCGACCGGCGCCGAGTGCGGCGATATCCGGGCGCGACATCGCGCGGTAGCCGGCCACGCGCAGCAGCAGGTCATCGCGCAGCTCGAAGCTGGCGTTGGCGCTGGGCAGCAGCTTGTCGTTGCCGGCCTTGAACACTTCGGTGCTGTAGTCGCCGGTCGGCTGCAGGCGGATGCTGCCGTCGCCGTTATCGATCACGTCCAGGCCGGTGCGCACGCCCAGCGAGCGCACGTCGGTCTTGATCCAGCGCAGGCCGGCGTTGCCGCTGTAGGGGATGCCGAACATTTCGCTGCGGAACTCGGCCATCAGGTACAGGGCGCGGGTCTTCTCGGTGACATCGACGTTGCCCGGGTCCTGGAAGTTCGGGTCAATGCCGGTGGCCTGGCTGCCGCGGAAGGATTCATACAGGCAACCCGGGTCGAAGTAGGCCCATTGCGAAATGGTATTGCCGCTGCCGCCGTCTTCGAGGAAGTCGTCCTGCGGGAACGGGGTGCGGCAGGATTGGTTGGCGGCGATGATCTTCGCCTTGTCCGCGGCCACGCGCTGGTCGTAGTCGGTGATGTTGGTGGCGTCGAAGTAGGTGTAGTCGGCTTGGCTGGCGCGCAGGCCGGCCTTTATCCGGGTAAAGAAGCCGTCTTCGGGCATGAAGCTGACATCGAAGCGGCCGGCGCGGATGCGGTGCTCGTTGGCTTCTTCTTCGGAACTCACGCGGGCAGCGCCGGAATAGGCGTCCCAGTTGTTGACGTCGAAGGCCGGGTCGAGGGTGATGCCGGGGATGTCGCCGTCCTTTGCCCAGGCATAGTCGACATAGCCGGTGGTGCCGGTGCTGATGCCGGCCACGCGCTTGCCGTTGATGTCGGTGGCATTGGCACGCAGGCGGGTGACGCGCTGGGTGTCCTGGCGCAGGGTGTGCGAGTAGGACAGGTCGGTGGAGATTTCCCAGGCCGCGGAGGGCCGGAGGATCAGGTTGAGGCCGCCGCCGGTGTACTCCTCGTTGCGGTCGTACAAGGTGGAGGAGGAATCGATCGAGGTTTCGCCGGTGAAGCTGCTGAGCACGCCGTGGTCGTCGACGACGCGGTCGTTGATCGAGCGGCGCGCAGCCGACAGGCTCAGGTCCGAGCGTTTCTCGTGCCAGTTGCGGTCGGTGTGCTGGTAGTCGAGGTTGAGCTCGACCACCTCGTTGGGCTGCCACTGGATGGCGGCAAACTCCGACTGCCGGTCGTTGCGTTCCTGCTTGAAGCGGTAGATGCGGCTGCTCGGTACCAGGTAGAACGGATTGCCCGCGGCCACCTGGTTGCCGTTGACCTCGGCGCAATTGCCACTGTAGTTCACCTGGTTGCCGTCGCAGGCGTACCAGGTCGAGCCGCTGGTCATGCTTTCCTCGGGGTCGGTGCCGTCGAGCTTCTGCACGCCGAGGGAAATGCCGAGCTTGCCGCCGTTCTCGAATTCGAACTGATCGATATAGCTACCCGTGCCGCGCCAGCCAATGCCGGCCTTGTCGCGGTACTTGTCGTCGTACTCGGCCCAGGAGCCCTTGGCTTCCAACTGCACCGCGCGCTTGCCGTAGGCCAGCGGCTTGAGCGTTTCCAGGCCAATGGTGCCGGCCACGCCGCCCTCGATCAGGTCGGCGCGCTGGGTCTTGTAGATGGCGACCGTATTGATCAGCTCGCCGGGGAACATGTTGAAGTTCACCGAGCGGTCGCCGCTGCCGTTGGTGATCTCGCGGCCGTTGAAGTTGGTGCTGCTGAGGAACGCGCCAAGGCCGCGGATCGAAATCTCCGAAGCGCCGGTCTTGTCGCGGGTAGAGGCGGCGCCGGTCAGGGTTTCGATGGCGTCGGCCACCGAGGCGGCCGGCAGGTCGCCGATGTCCTTGGACGAGAGCACGTCGGAAATCACCGTGTCGTCGCGCTTCTTGTCGATGGAGGACTGGATCGAGGCACGGATGCCGGTGACCTGGATCTGGTCGAGCGTATTGACGTCGCCGCCGGTGGTGGCCGGTTGGGGTGCGGGCGCAGGTGCGTCTGCGGCCGGCGGGCTGGTCTGGGCCAGTGCCGGACCAGCGGCGCCGGCAAACATCGCCACCAAGAGCGCGTTCCGCAGCGCGGTGGGGCGGACATGCCCGCGGGTGGGGACCTGAAGATGACGACGCATGCTGCTTCTCCCGAATGTTGTCCGGTCTAGGCCGGGCCGGTGGGCAGGTTTCATGCGTAAGTTCGCCGTGTCAACCAATTGGTCCGAAACATCGCTAAATCGGATTGGTATGGCCAGAAATTGAACAAACCATGTTGCAGGTGCAGCACGAAAATGCGCCAAAGACGCAAACCACATACGCGCGTATTGGACTAAGGAAGTGGTTGACGGGTCACTTGCCTCTGCTACCATCCTGCCGCTGGCCGCCTCGGGAGGGGTAGTCGTAATGAGGTCTCTCATGCGTTTGCGGGCCATTCTTCTGATCGCGGGTTTTTCCTGGCTGACCGCTGCCAACGCCGAAGCCGCCGGCCGGACCGTGCTGGTGCGCGACATCGCGCAATTCGAGCAGGCCACTGAGACCCTGCAACCGGGCGACACCGTGGTGCTCGCCAACGGCACCTGGCGCGATGCGCGGCTGCTGCTCAAGGGCAAGGGCAAAAGCGGCCGGCCCATCCGCCTGACCGCGCAGACGCCCGGCCAGGTGGTGCTGAGCGGGCAGTCGGACCTGCGACTTGCGGGCGAATACCTCGAAGTCTCGCAACTGGTGTTCCGCGATGGCTGGGCACCGGGCGGCGAGGTCGTCTCGTTTCGCGCTTCACGTAGCGAGCGCGCCAACCATAGCCGCGTCACCGGCGTGGTCATCGATCACTACAACAAGCCCGACCGCGACGAGGCCGACCATTGGGTGGCGTTGTATGGCCACGACAACCGCTTCGACCACGGCCAATTGCTCGGCAAGCGCAACCGCGGCACGACGCTGGTGGTCATTCGCGATGCCGAGCAGGGCCTGGACAACCGCCACCTCATCGACCACAACTGGTTCGGCCCACGGCCCAGCCTGGGCGCCAACGGTGGCGAGACCATCCGCGTGGGCACCAGCCACGACTCGCTGAGCGATTCGCACACGCGGGTGGAGAACAACTGGTTCGAAGGCTGCGACGGCGAGGTCGAGATCGTCTCCAACAAGTCCGGCGGCAATATCTATCGCGGCAACGTCTTCTTTCATTCGCGCGGGTCGATGGTGCTGCGCCATGGCAGCGGTAACCTGGTCGAGCGCAACGTTTTCCTTGGCGGGGGCAAGCCGCATAGCGGCGGTGTGCGCGTCATCAACGGCCACCAGACCATTCGCGACAATTATTTCGAAGACCTGGCCGGCGAGAATTTCGCCGCTGCGCTGAGCGTGATGTACGGCGCTGCCAATGCGCCGAAGAACCGCTATTCCCCGGTCGAACACGCGTTGATCGAACGCAACACCTGGGTCGCCCCGAAGCAGCTGCTGCTGGGCGCGGGTAAGGATGAAGAGCGCAACGCAGCGCCGAGCAACAGCCGCTTCGCTTCGAACCTCATCATCAACGGCACCGAAGACCCGCTGCTGGTCCAAGGCGATATTTCCGGGATTGCGTTCACTGACAATGTGCAGAGCCCGGCGCGCTCGCCCGCCTTTGCGCAGGGCGTGACGGCGCGCGAGGTGCCGATGCACCGCGCCGGTACTGGCCTATTAGTGCCTGCGGCGCCGCTGCAAGGCGTGGGCGCGCCGATCGACCTGCAGCCGATCGCACGCCAGGAAGTGGGCGTGGACTGGTATCCGAAGGTCTCGGCGGAAACGCCAACGCCGGCCGCGATGGTGCAGGAGGTCGCACCGGGTGAAGACACCTTGACCCGTGCCGTGCACGCCGCTGCCGCCGCCACGCGGCTGCGCCTGCGCGCCGGCCGCTATACGGTCAACGAAGTGCTGCCAGTGACGCAACCGCTCAACATCGAAGGGCCCACCGCCGGCGTTGCACTCGTACAGTCCACGCGCCCGGTCCTGTTCGACCTGCGCGCCGGTGGCTCGCTGCACCTGTCGCACTTGACCCTGGACGGCAGCCGCGCGCCCGACGAAGTCGGCAACGCCCTGATCCGCGTCACGCCCGGTGGCGCCGCGGTCAACTATTCGATCGTCTTCGAAGACAGCAAAGTGCAGCACCTGGATGGCAACCGCCGCTTCGATGTCATCAGCACCGGCAAGGGCACGCTGGCCGATCTGATCACACTGCAACGGGTGCAGGCGAGCGATGTCAGCGGCCACGTCGTGGCCGCGGCCGCCGAGACCGACGATGGTGGCACCTACAACGCCGAGCAGGTGCAGATCGTGGATTCGCGCTTCGCGCGGGTCGGCGGCGCGGTGGTCGACCTGTACCGCGGCGGTAGTGACGAAAGCACGTTCGGCCCGGCGATCGAGGTCAGCGGCTCGCAGTTCGAGCAGGTCGGGCGCGACGGCGATGCCGCGCTGCGCCTGCACGGCGTGCAGTACGCAAAACTGGCGAACAACCAGTTTTGCGACAGCGCGCCGGTGCGCTTCACCCATTCGGTAGGGACGCCGGTCTTGTTGAGCGCGGGCAACCAGTCCGACCGCTCGGCGTTCCTAGTCTCCGATATCACGGCTGAGGCCATTCCATGATTCGATCCGTTGTCCTGTCCGGTGCGCTGTTCGGCGGCACCCTGTGCTTCGCCGGTCCTGCGGTGATCGCTTGCGCCCACGCCGCGTCGCAGGCGCCGACGCGCGACGCCGCGCCGGTCCTGGTGACGGCGCAGGAGTGGCAGACGCTGGCAGCGCGCGGCAAGTCGGCGCCGGCCTTCGCCAAGGAGCAGGCCGACACCACGCGCATGCTGGAGGCGATGATCAAGCGTGGCATCGACGTGCCGGTGCCGAAAGATCCGGGCGGCGGCTACACCCACGAGCAGCACAAGCGCAATTACCAGGCCATCGAAGCGGCCGGCATCCTCTACCGGCTGACCGGCGAGCAGCGCTACGCCGACTATGCGCGCGAACTGCTGCTGCGCTATGCCGGCCTGTATCCGAAGCTTGGCCCGCACCCGGCTGGACGCGGCGAGGTGCCGGGGCGGCTGTTCTGGCAGACCTTGAACGATTCGGTCTGGGTGGTGCATGCGGTGGCCGGTTATGACGCCATCCGCGACACGCTCACCCCGGCCGACCGCCAGCGCATCGACGACAACGTGTTCCGCGCGATGGCGCGTTTCATGTCCGACCAGTCGCCGGACAATTTCAACAAGATCCACAACCATGCCACCTGGGCGGTGGCTGCGGTCGGCATGACCGGCTACGTGCTGCGCGACCCGGCGCTGGTGGAAAAGGCCCTGAAGGGCACGCGCCTGGATGGCAGCGCCGGCTTCCTCAAGCAGATCGACCAGCTGTTCTCGCCCGATGGCTATTACGAGGAGGGTCCGTACTACCAGCGCTATGCACTGGCGCCCTTCATCCTGTTCGCCGATGCGATCGAGCGTAACGAGCCGCAGCGCCACATCTTCCAATACCGCGACGGCGTATTGCTGAAAGCGGTCGATGCGCTGGTGCAGAGCAGCTACGGCGGCTATTTCTTCCCGATCAACGACGCCATCCTGGACAAGGGACTGGATACCGAAGAACTGGTAGCCGGTATCGACATCGTCTATGCGCAGACCGCCGATCCGCACCTGCTCTCGATCGCGCGCGAACAAAAGCGCGTAATGCTGGGTCCGGAAGGCTTCGCGGTCGCGCAGGCGCTGGCGGCGGGCAAGGCCAAGCCGTTCGCGTTCAAGCCGACGCTGCTGCGCGATGGCGCCGACGGCAAGCAGGGCGCACTGGCGATCCTGCGCATGAACGGCGCCGACGGCCAGGCCCTGGTGATGAAGAATACCCAGCAGGGCATGGGCCACGGCCACTTCGACAAGCTCGGCTGGGTCTTCTACGACAACGGCCAGCGGGTAGTCACCGACTACGGCGCGGCACGCTTCCTCAATGTCGAAGCCAAGCGCGGCGGTACCTACCTGCCGGAAAACAACAGCTGGGCCAAGCAGACCATCGCCCACAACACGCTGGTGGTGAACGAGGCCAGCCACTTCGGTGGTGACTGGAAACTGGGTGAAGAACGCGCGCCGACGCCGCTGCTGTTCGCGGTCGGCGATGACACCCAGATTGCTTCGGCGCGCATGCACGGCGCCTACGAAGGCACCGACTTCGATCGCACACTGGCGCTGCTCTCGCACCCCGACCTGGCCTACCCGGTGGTGATCGACTTGCTGCGCGCGCGCAGCGCCAAGCCCGCGCGCTTCGACCTGCCGCTGCATTTCGGCGGCCACATCATGCAGGTGGGCTTCGACACCGAGCATTCGGTAGCCGAGCGAGCGGTGTTGGGCAAGGCCAACGGCTACCAGCACCTGTGGGTGGATGCGCAATCCAAACCCGCAGCCGACCAGCGCACGCTGGAATGGTTGCAGGACGGCCGCTTCTACACCTACCGCTTCGCCGCCAGCGCGCCGACCCGCGCGATCCTCGCCGAAAGCGGGGCCAACGACCCGGAGTTCAACCTGCGCCGTGAGCCCATGCTGTTGCAGCGCATGGACGGGCAGCGCAGCGCAACTTTCTTCGGCGTGCTGGAGCCGCACGGCGAATACAACGGCACCGCCGAGTACGTGCGTGGTGCCAACAGCCACATCGACAAGATCGAACACCTGCAGGGCGAGGGCGCCGACGTGGTGGTGCTGACCCTGGCCGGCGGCAAGACCCTGGCGCTGGCCGTGGCTGCGGACCCATCGCAGGCCGACGTCGAGCATCACGTCGAGGGCAATGGCTACGACTATCGCTGGCGGGGGGGCTGGGCGCGCTTCGATGCCAGGTCCGGCACTGCGGCGACCGCCGCGAAAACCGGGAAACAGCCATGAGCCGGGCACGCTCGGCGGTGCGCTGGCTGATCGTGGCGATGATCGCCGTGGCCACGGTGATCAACTACATCGACCGCAATGCACTGGCGGTGATGTGGCCGGAGATCGCGGCCGATGTCGGCGCCACCAAGCAGGACTACGCGCTGCTGGTGACGGTGTTCATGGTGTTCTACGCGCTCGGCCAGTTCGTGTTCGGACGCCTGTTCGATCGCATCGGCACGCGGCTGGGTTTTGCGCTGTCGATCGGCGTGTGGTCGATCTCGATCGCACTGCATTCGATCACCCACTCGATGTTGTCCTTCAGCCTGGTGCGCGCGCTGCTTGGCGTCAGCGAGGCTGGCGCCTGGCCGGGTGCGGTGAAGGCCAATGCCGAGTGGTTTCCGGCGCATGAGCGCGCGCTGGCGCAGGGGATCTTCAATGCCGGCGCCTCGGTCGGGGCGATCGTTTCGGCGCCGTTGATCGCGGTGCTTTACCTGTGGCTGGGCTGGCGCGGCACCTTCGTGCTGATCGGTGGCTTCGGCTTCGTCTGGCTGTTGCCGTGGCTGGTGATCTACCGCGCCGGCCCGGACAAGCACCCGTGGGTGAGCGAGGCCGAGCGCCTGTTGATCCAGGACCGCGCCGGCCAGGCCGCGAACGCGTCGCTGCCGGAATACCTGCCCACGGTGCGCCAGCTGATGTCGCATCGGCAGAGCTGGGGCATCGTGATCGTGCGCTTCCTGCTCGACCCGATCTGGTGGCTGTTCGTGTCGTGGCTGCCGATCTACCTGGCCGAGACCTTCCACTTCGACATCAAGCAGATCGGCATCTTCGCCTGGGTGCCCTACGTGGGCGCGGCGCTCGGCAGCCTGCTCGGCGGCTGGTTGTCCGGGCGCCTGATCGCGCATGGCTGGAGCGTGGACCGCGCACGCAAAGGCGCGATCACCCTGGGTTGCGTGGTGATGGCGCCGGCGCTGCTGGGCGCGGTGCTGGCCACCGACCCGCTGTGGGCAGTGCTGACGATCGCCGCGGTGCTGTTTGGCTTCCAGGTCGCCATCGGCAACATCCAGACCCTGCCGGGCGACCTCTTCAGCGGCAAGTCGGTGGGGTCGATGGCCGGCATCGGCGGCATGGCCGCGGTCGCCGGCACCCTGATTACCACCTGGCTGGTGCCGGTGATGACGACCCGTTCCTACGCGCCGGTGTTCGTGCTGGTGGCCGCATTGGTGCCGCTGTCGCTGGCCGCGCTGTGGTGGATCACCGGGCCCATCCACAAGCTCGAAGCGCATGACCCGCGCGATTGATTGATCGTCTCCCTTCTTCTTTCCCCCTCTGCAAGGAATACACATGCAATTCAACGACAAGATCGCGATCGTGACCGGCGGTGGCCGTGATATCGGCCGCGAGATCTCGCTCAAGCTCGCCGCCGCCGGCGCCAAGGTGTGCATCAACTACGCCAACGACGAGGCCAGCGCCCGGGACACCCTGGCGCAGATCACCGCGGCCGGCGGTACCGCGATCGTGCATCGCGCCGACGTCACCGATGCGGCGGCTGTTGCCGGCCTGGTGGCCGCGACCCAGGCCGCGTTCGGCGAGCGCATCGATGTGCTGGTGAATGTCGCTGGCGGCATGGTCGAACGCCGGCCGCTGGCCGATATCGACGAGGCCTTCTTCCACAAGGTGATCGATCTCAACCTGACCTCGACCTACCTGGTCACGCGCGCGGTGGTACCGCACATGCCGGTGGGCGCGGCGATCGTCAACTTTGCTTCGCAGGCCGGGCGCGATGGCGGCGGCCCGGGTGCGGCGATCTACGCGACCGCCAAGGCCGGCGTGATGACCTTCACCCGGGCGATGGCCAAGGAGCTCGGCCCGCGCGGCATCCGCGTCAATGCCCTGTGTTGCGGCATGATCGCCACCCGCTTCCATGACGAGTTCACCAAGCCGGAAGTGCGCACGGCGGTGGCCGGCGCCACCCCGCTGCGGCGCCAGGGCGATGCTTCCGAGGCTGCCGAGGCGGCGTTGTTCCTGGCTTCGGACGCGGCTTCGTTCGTGACCGGTGCCAACGTCGACGTCAACGGCGGCACCTACTTTTCCTGATAGCGCGCGGAGGCGGTCATGCAGCGTTGGATCCTTGCTCTTGCACTCATCGTCGGCAGTGCGGCCGCGCCGCTGCACGCGCAGGTCTGGGTTCCGGCCTGGACCGCCTCGCCGGCGCCCGACCGCAAGGACGGCACGCCCGAGGCGCCGGTGCAGTTCGTCGACCAGACCGTGCGCCAGGACATGCGCCTGGGCACCTCGGCCGACGCACTGCGCTTCCGCCTCAGCAATGAACTGGGGACCACGCCGCTGAAACTGGTGTTGGTGTCGGCGCAGGTGCTCGGGCAGGGCAAGGCGGTACCGGTGACGGTGGACGGGCGCAGCGAGATCATCGTGCCGACCGGCGCGGCGCTACTCAGCGACCCGGTGCCGTTGAAGGCCGCCGCGATGAGCGAAGTGAGCCTGACCGTGTACTACCCCGAGCCGGCCCAGCCGGCCGTGCGCCGCACCCCGGTGCGCATCGCCGCAGGGCGCGTGGCGGCGGTGGACGACGCGGTGAAGGGCAGCTATCGCCAGAACGTCATCTCGGCGGTGCTGGCGCAGCGCCAACGCAAGCCGACGGTCGTTGTCGCCTTGGGCGATTCCATCACCGAGGGCGCGACCGCGACCCAGGGTAGCCACAACCAGTGGCCCGAACGGCTGGGCGCGCGCCTGGAGCAGGCCTGCCCGGGCCAGTTCGTGGTCCTCAACCAGGGCATCAGCGGCAACAAGGTGATGGATCCGGGCCGCAGCCACAGCGCGTTGTCGCGGCTGGATCGCGACGTCATCGCAGTGGGTCGCGCCGACCAGGTGATCCTGTTCGAAGGCATCAACGATATCCGCCACAACGGCGCGCCGGCCTTTACCCCGGGCCGCAACGCGGCGGACATGATGCTGGCCTATCGGCAGATCGCGCAGCGCCTGCACGACCAGGGCATCAAGGCGATCGCGGCGACGGTGACGCCGTTCGGCGGCTCGGAGCGCTACGAGCCGGTATCGGCGGCAACGCGCAATACGATCAACGCGTGGATGCGTGGCGGCGACAGTGGCTTCGATGCGTTACTCGACTTCGACCGTATCCTGCGCGATCCGGCCAAGCCCGAAGCGCTGCCCGACCCGATTACCCGCGACCACCTGCATCCCAACGACGAAGGCTATAAGCGGCTGGCCGAAGGCATCGATCTGGCGACGTTCGGCTGCAAGGGCAAGTAAGCGTCCCACCTTCACGCCTTCCGCCAGCCCCGGGCGCATGATGAGCCGAGCACGGCCTCCGGCCGTCCAGGTGATCATCCATGCCTCTCTACTGGAGAGCGATTCGTTCCAGTGTCAGGCTGCGGGTACAACGATGGCGTTTACGGCGAAGGCGGGGAACCGATAAGGCCACTCTGCCCGCCGATCGGGAACCCTTGCGAGCCGCGCTGTTCAGCGCCGAGCAGATGGCGTTGCACGGGCGGGCGTTGGCCAGCGCGCACCGCATCAGCGCCGGGCCTTCGAACGCGCGCCTGCTGCAACAGCTGAAGAAGAACGAGACGGTACTCGATGCCGCCGCGGTGACGCTGGCGCGCATGGCCCAGGACGAAGTACGGATCAACCCGGCCGGCGAGTGGTTGCTGGACAACTACTACCTGGTCGAAGAACAGATGCGGATGGCGCGCCGGCATCTGCCGGTTGGCTACAGCCGGGAATTGCCGAACCTGGAGCGTGGGCCGTCGGCAGGGCTGCCCCGGGTCTACGACCTGGCCAGCGAGGCGATCGCCCATAGCGATGGCCGCATCGACGCGGCGGTGCTGAGCCGCTTCGTGGCCGCCTACCAGACGATCACCCCGCTCACGCTCGGCGAGCTGTGGGCGATCCCGATCATGTTGCGCCTGGCGCTGATCGACAACCTGCGGCGCATGGCGGCGCAGGTCATTCGCGAAGTCGAACATCACCGCCGTGCCGGCGCCTGGGTGCGGCGGCTGAAGCACACCGCCGAAGCCAGCCCCAAGGACGTGGTGCTGGTGGTGGCCGACATGGCGCGCTCGGACCCGCCGCTGTCCGGCGCCTTCGTGGCCGAACTCACCCGTGGCCTGCAAGGGCGCGGTGCGGTGCTGGCGATGCCGGCGGCGTGGATCGAGCAATGGGTGGCCGAGGCCGGCGAAAGCGTGGAGGGTTTGGTCCACGCCGAAAGCCAGCGCCAGGCGGCGACCCAGGTATCGATCAGCAATAGCATCGGTAGCCTGCGCTTCCTCGATCACATGGATTGGCGCGAGTTCGTCGAGACCATGAGCGTGGTCGAGCGGACGCTGCGGCAGGATCCGGCCGGCGTTTACGCGCGCATGGACTTCGGCACCCGCGACCACTACCGCCACGTAATCGAACGGCTGGCACGGCGTGGCGGCGTGGGCGAGGTGCGGGTAGCGGCGCTAGTGCTGGGGCTGGCGCAGGAGGCTTCGGCACCAGAGGCTGCCACCCACGTGGGCTATTACCTGGTGGACGACGGCCGCGCGCAAGCGCAGGCCAAGGTGGACGCGGAGGTGCCGGTCACGCGCCGGCGCCGCATTCGCTTTACGCCGCTGCGCACCTCGCTATGGCGTTACCTGCTGCCGGCGGCCCTGGTGGCGATGGCTTTCAGTTTCGCGCTGTTGTGGCCGTTGTATCGCGCCGGCCAGCCCGGCGTGCTGCTGTGGCCGCTGGTCGCGCTGGCGTTGCTGGCCTTCAGCGAACTCGGGGTGGCCCTGGTCAATTGGGTGGTGACCGCACAGGTGCCGCCGCGAGCCCTGCCGCGGATGGATCTTTCCCGTGGCATCCCGGCGGACTGCCGCACCCTGGTCGTCATTCCCAGTCTGCTTGGCCGCCCCGCCGATGCCGACACGTTGGCCGAGGCCCTGGAAGTGCGCTTCCTGGCCAATCGCGACGAGCATCTGCATTTTGCCTTGCTCACCGACTTCCTCGATGCGCCACAACAGGAAATGCCGGGCGACGCCGCCATCGTGGCGCAGGCAGTGCGGCAGATAGAACTATTGAACCTGCGCTACGCACCCGAGCACGGCGATCGCTTCTTCCTGTTGCACCGTCCACGCACCTGGAACGAAGGCGAACGCTGCTGGATGGGCGCCGAGCGCAAGCGCGGCAAGCTGGCGGCGCTGAACCGGCTGCTGCGCAGCGAACATCCGGGCGAGCCTTCGGGCACCGACTTCGCGCGGATCAGCGGCATGACCGCGGTCCTGGCCAACGTGCGCTATGTAATCACCCTGGACAGCGACACCCAGTTGCCGCGCGATGCGGCGCGCAAGTGCGTGGCGGCGATGGCGCATCCGCTGAACCAGCCGCGCATGGACCCGCAAAAGCGCCGGGTTGAACGCGGCTACGGCATTCTCCAGCCCGGCATGGGCAGCAGCATGAGCGGCGGTGCCGAGTCGCGCTACGCGCGGATGTTCGGCAGCGAGCCGGGCATCGATCCTTACAACGGCACGGTGTCGGACGTGTACCAGGACCTGTTTGCCGAGGGCTCGTTCATCGGCAAGGGCATCTACGAGGTCGACGCGTTCGAGGCGGTGCTGGCCGAGCGCTTTCCCAGCAACCGCATCCTCAGCCACGACTTGCTGGAAGGGTGCTACGCGCGCGCCGGGTTGATCAGCGATGTGCAGCTGTTCGAGAACCACCCGGCGCGCTATCTCGGCGATGCCCGCCGGCGCTCGCGCTGGATCCGTGGCGACTGGCAGCTGTGGCCCTGGCTGCTGCCCTGGGTACCGTTGGCCGAGGGTGGCTATGAACGCAATCCGCTGTCGTGGCTGTCGCGCGGCAAGTTGCTCGACAACCTGCGCCGCAGCCTGGTGCCGCCGGCCATGGTCGTGCTGTTGGTGGCCGGCTGGTGCCTCTCCCCACAGCCGTTGGCCTGGACGCTATGGTTGCTGGTGTTGTGGCTCGGGCCGGTGTTGTTGCCGGCCCTGCACGCGGCGCTGCATCCGCCGGAAGATTCAACGCTTGCCCTGCACCTGCGCCAGGTCGCCGGCAGCACCGGGCGACAGTTGCAACGCGCGGCGGTCACGGTGGCCTGCCTGCCGTACGAAGCGGCGTTCAGTGTTTCGGCCATCGCCCGCACACTGTGGCGAACGCTGGTCAGCCGGCGCCACTTGTTGCAGTGGAATCCTTCCAGCGAAGTGGACCGCGCCTTGCGCGCTGGTCGCCATGCCGAGTGGCGGGCGATGGCGATCGCACCGCTGTTTGCGTTCGGCGTAGGGCTCGCCCTGCTGCGTGTGGCCCCTGCCGCCTTGTGGGCGGCGGCGCCGTTGCTGTTGGGCTGGGCGTTGTCGCCCTGGCTGATGGCCTGGCTGGGCCAGCCACCGCCACAACGTGGCGCCGAACTGGCGCCGACGCAGGTGGCCTTCCTCGGCCGGCTGGCGCGACGCACCTGGGATTTCTTCGCCACCCATTTCAGCGAAGACGATCATTGGCTGCCGCCGGACAACCTGCAGGAGTATCCCGCGGCGGTCCTGGCCCATCGCACTTCACCGACCAACATCGGCCTGGCGCTGCTGGCCAATCTGGCCGCCTACGATCTCGGTTATTTGCCGGCCGGCGAGGTGCTGGAGCGCTGCCGCAAGATCCTCGGCACGCTGGAATCGTTGCCGCGCCATCGCGGGCATTTCCTCAACTGGTACGACACCCAGACCCTGCAGCCGCTGCCGCCGCGCTACGTCTCCACCGTGGACAGCGGCAACCTCGCCGGGCACCTGCTGACGCTACGCCAGGGCTTGCTGGGGATGATCGATGCCCCGGTCGTGCCGCCACGCCTGTTCGAAGGCCTGGCCGATACGTTCGGCCTGGTGCAGGAAGCTGCCGCCGCGCAGCCCACGCTGGCGGGTCCCTGCGCGAGCTTCGGCGAACGGCTGGCCGCGCTGCAGCGACCGGAAAATCGCGGCCTGGCGGCTATCGATCAGGCGCTGTCCGGCCTTTGCGATAACGCCGAGGCGATTGTCGCGCTGGCCGTCGGCGGCGGCGAACCGCAGCGTTGCGCACTTGCGCTGTTGCACGACTGCATTGCCGCCCAGGCGGAACTGCAACGGTGGCTACCGGCGTCGGGCGTGCAAGCGGGCGAGGGCGGGTTGATCCCCACGCTGCGGCAACTGCGTCGCCAGGAGGCCGATGTCGCGCTGCAGGCCCGCGCCGGCGAACGCATCCTGCAGATGGAACGGCTGGCACACCTGGCTGGCCAGCTCGCGCAGATGGAATACGACTTCCTCTACGACCGCGCCCGCCATCTGCTGGCGATCGGCTACAACGTCGACGAACGGCGGCTGGACGCCAGCCAATACGACCTGCTCGCCTCCGAAGCGCGCCTGTGCAACTTCGTGGCGATTGCCCAGGGCCAGTTGCCGCAGGAAAGCTGGTTCGCCTTGGGGCGGATGATGACCGAAGTGGAGGGTGCCGCCGCGCTGCTGTCGTGGAGCGGCTCGATGTTCGAGTACCTGATGCCGCAGCTGGTAATGCCCAGCTATCCGGACACTTTGCTCGACCGCACCGCGCAGCAGGTCGTACGCGCGCAGATCGACTACGGCAGCCGCCGAGGCGTGCCTTGGGGCGTGTCCGAGTCCGGCTACAACGCGGTCGATGCGCGGCTCAACTACCAGTACCGCGCGTTCGGCGTGCCCGGGCTCGGCCTCAAGCGCGGCTTGGCCCAGGACCTGGTCATCGCCCCGTACGCGAGTGCGATGGCGTTGATGGTGGCGCCGGTGCCGGCGTGCGAGAACCTGCAGCGGCTTTCCGCCCAGGGATTCGGTGGCCGCTTCGGCCTGTACGAGGCGATCGACTACACCCCGGCGCGCGTGCCGCGCGGGCAATCGCATGTCTTGGTGCGCTCGTTCATGTCGCACCACCAGGGCATGGCGCTGTTGGCCATGGACTATCTGTTGTGCGGCCAGCCGATGCAGCAGCGCTTCGTTGCCGATGCACAAGTGCAGGCCACTTTGCTGCTGCTGCAGGAGCGGGTGCCGCGCACCGGGGTGTTCCATCCGCACCCGGTAGAGAGCGCGGGCAACCGCAATACGTCAGCCGATGCCGAGACCCCGCTGCGCGTCATCCGCGATCCCGACCGCAGCCGCCTGGGCGTGCAGCTGCTGTCCAACGGCCGCTACCACGGCATGCTCAGCAATGCCGGTGGCGGCTATAGCCGCCAACGCGAGATGGCAGTCACGCGCTGGCGCGAGGACAGCACGCGCGATCATTGGGGTACGTTCTGCTACCTGCGCGATGTCGGCAGCGGCGAGGTGTGGTCGGCGACGCACCAACCGACCTGCGTCGAGGTCGAGGGCTATGAGGCCATCTTCTCCGATGCCAAGGCCGAATTCCGCGGTCGCCACCAGGGCTATGACACCCACCTGGAGATCGCGATCTCGGCCGAGGACGACGTCGAACTGCGGCGCCTGCGCATCACCAACCGCTCGCGCCAGCGCCGCGTGATCGAGATCACCACCTACGCCGAGGTCGTGTTGGCCCCGGCGCTGGCCGATGAAATGCACCCGGCGTTCGGCAACCTGTTCGTGCAGAGCGAGATCCTGGCCGACAAGCAGGCCCTGCTGTGCACGCGGCGCGCGCGCTCGCACGAGGAGGTGGCGCCGTGGATGCTGCACCTGGTGGCGGTACACGACGCTGACATCAGCGCGATTTCCTATGAGACCGACCGGGCGCGCTTCCTCGGCCGTGGCCGCAGTGCGCGGCGGCCGCTGGCGCTGAGCGAAGGCGAAGCGTTGTCGGGCACGGCGGGGTCGGTGCTCGACCCGATCGTGGCGATCCGCTGCCGGATCGAACTGGCACCGGAGCAGCGCGCACAGATCGACATGGTCTACGGCGTCGGGCCGGAGCGCGAGGCCTGCGCCGCACTGGTGGACAAATACCGCGACCGGCGCTTGGCCGACCGCGTCTTCGACCTCGCCCTGACCCACAGCCAGGTGGTGCGGCGGCAGATCAACGCCTCGCAAGCCGATGCGCTGCTGTACGAACGCCTGGCCGGGTTGGTGCTGTATACCCACCCGCTGCTGCGCGCCGAACCGGAGTTGCTGGCGCGCAATCGCCGTGGCCAGCCGGGCTTGTGGGGCCACGCGATTTCAGGCGACCTGCCGATCGTGCTGCTGCGGGTTTCCGACAGCGACAACATCGAACTGGTGCGGCAGATGGTGCAGGCCCATGCCTATTGGCGCCTGAAGGGTCTGCGCGTGGACCTGGTGATCTGGAACGAGAGCCAGGCCGGATATCGGCAGCAGTTGCAGGACCAGATCGTGGGCATGGTGGCCTCGGACCCGGAGTCGAACGTGCTCGATCGCCCCGGCGGCATCTTCGTGCGCCCGGCCGAACACATGTCCGACGAGGACCGCGTGCTGCTGCAGTCGGTGGCGCGCGCGATCATCAGCGACCAGCACGGCAGCCTGGCGGCGCAGCTGGAGCGTTACCCGGCCCTGGAGCGGGCGTTGCCGCCGGCGCTGTCGACGACAGTGCCGGCGGAGCTGCCGCTACCGCAGCGGCAGCCGCCAACGATTACCGATAGCGAAGAGCCGGCTTGGGGCGCTGTCGATCCGGGTGTGCGGCTGTTCGACAACGGCATCGGCGCCTTTGCCGCGGACGGCCGCGAGTACGTCATCGAGCAGGAGCACGACCAGCGTACGCCGGCGCCGTGGTCGAACGTGATCGCCAATGCCCAGTTCGGCAGCGTGCTCAGCGAGAGTGCCTGTGGCTATACCTGGTTGGAGAACGCGCACGAGTTCCGGCTGACGCCCTGGCACAACGATCCGGTCACCGACAGTGCCGGCGAGGCGTTCTATCTGCGCGACGAGGACACCGGCGCGATATGGTCGCCGAGCGCGCTGCCTTGTCGCGGCACCGGCCTGTACCGCACGCGGCATGGTTTCGGCTATAGCGTGTACGAGCATGTCGAGGATGGCATCGCCAGCGAGCTTTGGGTCTTCGTCGACCTGGAGCAGGCGGTGAAGTACTCGCTGCTGCGCTTGCGCAATCTCTCCGGGCGTGCGCGCCGGCTTAGTGCGACGGGTTACGTGGAGTGGGTGTTGGGCGATATCCGCGCGCGTTCGCGTATGCACGTGGTCAGCGATGTCGATGTCGGCGGCGCAGTGATCGCGCGCAACCCGTACAACAGCGAGTTCGAGGGGCGCGTGGCGTTTTTCGATGTCGATGCGCCCACGCGTAGCCATACCGCCGACCGCAGCGAGTTCCTCGGCCGCAATGGTGACCCGGCGGCACCGGCGGCGCTGCGACGCGAACGCCTGTCCGGCCGTTGTGGCGCCGGCCTGGATCCCTGCGCCGCGCTGCAGGTGCCGATCGACCTGGCTGCCGGAGAAACCTTTGAAACCGTGTTCCGCCTCGGTGCCGCCCGTAGCGGCGAACAGGCTGAGCAACTGGCGGCCGCCACGCGTGGCAGCGAACACGCGCAGCACGCGCTGGCGGCAGTGCGTAGCCACTGGCAAGCGGCACTGGGTCATCTGCAGGTAGAAACGCCCGATCCCGCGGTAGACCTGCTCGCCAACGGCTGGCTGTTGTACCAGACCCTGGCCAGCCGTTATCTCGGCCGCAGCGGCTACTACCAATCCGGTGGCGCCTTCGGCTTTCGCGACCAGTTGCAGGACGCGATGGCCCTGGTGCACGCGCAACCAGCCCTGAGCCGCGCGCACCTGCTGCTGAGCGCCGCGCACCAGTTCGTGCAAGGCGACGTCCTGCATTGGTGGCATCCGCCGCAGGGACGCGGTGTGCGCACCCAGTGCTCGGACGACTACTTGTGGCTGCCGGTCGCGGTCTGCCGCTACGTCAGTTTCAGCGGCGACCACGGCGTACTCGACGAGTCGGTCGGGTACATCGAGGGCCGACCCCTGAATGGCGAGGAGGAGTCGTATTACGACCTCCCGCGCGATGCCGGGATTTCGGCCTCTTTGTATGATCACTGCGTCTTGGCGCTGCGCCGTGGGTGCGAACGGCTGGGCGAGCGTGGTTTGCCGTTGATCGGCAGCGGCGACTGGAACGACGGACTGAACCGGGTCGGCATCGGCGGTCGCGGCGAGAGCGTCTGGCTCGGTTTCTTCCTGTGCGACGCCTTGCGCCGGTTCGCGCCGCTGGCGTTGGCGCGCGGCGATGGCGATTTCGTCGGCTACTGCGCCGCCCAGGCGCAGCAGTTGCAGGACAACCTGCAGCGTTATGCCTGGGACGGGCAGTGGTATCGCCGGGCCTGGTTCGATGACGGCTCGCCGCTGGGCGCCAGCGACAATACCGAGTGCCGCATCGACTCGATCGCGCAGAGCTGGTCGGTCTTGTCGGGTGCCGGCGGAGAATTGCGCAGTCCCCAGGCGATGGACTCGCTCTACCAGCATCTGTTCAAGCCGGAGGCGGGCGTCGTGCAACTGCTCGACCCCCCGTTCGACCACACCCCGCGCGACCCCGGCTATATCCGCGGCTATGTGCCGGGTGTGCGCGAGAACGGTGGCCAATACACCCACGCCGCGGTATGGGCGGCGATGGCCTTCGCCGAGCTCGGCGACAGCCAACGGGCCTGGGCGCTGACCGATGTCATCAATCCGATCCATCACGCTCGCGATGGCGAGGCGGTCGAGCGCTACAAGGTGGAGCCCTACGTGCTGGCCGCTGACGTCTACGCGGTGGCGCCACATCAAGGGCGCGGCGGCTGGACCTGGTACACCGGTTCGGCCGGCTGGATGTACCGCCTGCTCACCGAGTCCTTGCTGGGGCTGCATCGCGAAGGTGAATGGCTCAGCCTGCGGCCATGCGTGCCGGCGGCCTGGGAGGGCTACCGGATGCGCTACCGGCATGGCCGCAGTACCTATGCGATCGAAGTGCTGCAACGCGATGACGGCCCGGCGCGGCTGCAGCTGGACGGCCGATGGCTGCCGGACCTGCGTTGCCAATTACACGATGACGACAGCGAACATGTTCTGGTACTGCATTGGCCGAGGGCATCGACATGACGACCCGCACCGAGCTGGACCGGGAACTGGACCACCTGGAATGCATGCTGCCGCCGTGGCTGGAGAAGCTGCACCACGGCAGCCAGCTATGGCCGCAGCTGGATGTACTGATCAAGGAGATCGTGCGCCACAGCGAACCGGCCGACCTGCCGCATGTGCGCTATCGCTTGGCGCGGATGATCCGGGCGAATCGGGACGTGCTGGAACGCTGGCATTAAGTCAGCTCTCGGCCCGGGCCTGCGGTGAATAGAGGGTCTAATAACCGCAGAAGATGCGGTCATTGTAAGTTGCGGGGATTCCGCCCATAACCTCCGCATGATGAGCGGCGAAAAGCGCTGCCTGTGGCAACGCAAGGACTGGCCGGAGCGACGGTACGACCTGTCCCGGCTGGCCGACAGCCTGGCCGCGCTCACCGAGGACGTGGTCAAGACCAGTGCCATCGAAGGCGACGATGCCGCTGGCCCGATGCAGGTTGTCTCCGGGCCGATCGGACGCCAGCGCGTGCACTACCAGGCGCCGCCCGCGAACCGGCTCGATGACGACATGGCCGATTTCCTGCACTGGCTCAACCATAGTCACGATGCCCCCGCCTTGTTGAAGGCCGGGCTTGGCCACCTGTGGTTCGTCACGCTGCATCCGTTTGATGACGGCAACGGACGCATCGCACGTGCTGTCGGTGATCTGCTGCTGGTGCGTGCCGATGGCAGCCCGCAGCGTTTCTACAGCCTGTCGGCGCAGATCCAACGCGAGCGCGATGCCTACTACGACGTGCTCGAACGGTTCCGGCCCTTCGCGGGCCGGAACCTTGGAGGCCTCTCTCAACGGACGAACGAGATCCGCTCCATCCGCGCATTCTTCGCCGCGGCCAGTACCTTTGCGGTCATCTGGTACTCCGACGCCGGGTCGGCACTGATGCGAAGTTCCGGCACCGTTCCCTGCGACAACCGCACCGCATCGGCCAGGCGTTCCTGTAGCTGGCTAACCTGTAGCGATTCGCCGTCCCAGCTCAATTGATTGCCGGCATCCACGCGCAGCAGGATCGGCTCCGGCGGCGGCAGCGGTTTGGCGAGCGGCGGCACACTTTGCGGCAGGCCAACCGTGATGGGGCGGGCGACCATGGGCGCGGTAACGATGAAGATGATCAACAGCACGAGCATCACGTCCACCAAGGGGGTGACATTGATGTCGGCCAACGGGGTGGAACGACCAGCGGCGGCAAAGGCCATGCGTCTGCTCCGTGACGGGGCGGCGTGCCCCGGCTTCGACGCTACGCCGGTCCGAACGAATGCGGGAGCGGTAAGGCGGCGGTACATTCAGTTCTGATTTGGCCGCCGGGTGGGGCGCCCAGCCTGTCGATGCGCTCACTCAACGCTGCACGATCCCATCCAGCGCCGGTTCGCGCTTGATCCGCGCCTGGCAGCTCATCCGGTAGGTGAAAACCGTGCCTTCCGCCGCGTTTGACCGCACCGACAACACGCCGCCGTGGGCCTTGGCAATTTCCGAGGCGATGTAGAGTCCCAGCCCCAGGCCCGGACGCGGCTCGTCGCCGATGGCACGGGTGAAGGGATTGAACAGTTTGTCCAGGCGATCGGCGGGGATCACCCCGCCATTGCGCACGACCAGTTCGAAGCTGTCTGCATCGCCACGCACGCTGAGCCGCACCGGCACCTGGCGGGTGCCGTGCTCGGCGGCATTGCCGAGCAGGTTGGCCAGCAGCTGCGCCATGCGCTTGCGGTCGCAGACAACCGCGGTTTCGATCGCCATGTCTACTTCGATATCGTTCCGGCCGCTGCTGGCGCGCACTTCGTGCACGACCTGCATGAGCTCTTCGGCCAGTGCTTCGTCGGCATGCAGCGCCACCGGAATGCCGCCGCCGAGGCGGCCACGCGCGAAATCCAGCACGTCGTGCACCAGGTTGTCGATGCGCGCCAGGCTCTTGCTCATGTGGCCAAGCAGGCGTCGGCCGCGCGCCGAGGTCACTTCCATGTCCAGCAGCTCGGTGCCCAGGCGGATCGCCTGCAGCGGGCTGCGGATGTCATGGCCGAGCACGGCGATGAACTGGTCGCGCAACTCGGCGGTGTCGTGGGCGTCGCTCAGATCCAGCGCGGACTGGTTGAGCCGTTCCTCGTTGGCCAGGTAGTTGCCGATCAACTCGGCGAACAGTTCCATGGTGCGCAGGATGTGGGTCTCGTCGAACTTGGCTGGCGCCGAGTCGATCGCGCACAAGGTGCCGAAGAAGCTGCCGTCGGGCCGGTAGATCGGCACCGAGACGTAGCTTTCCAGGCCGTAGATGCGGGGCGTGTGGTGGCGCGAGTACAGCGGGTGCTGGCTGGCGTGTCCGAAGATCACCGGCGTGCGCGATTGCCGGATGTCGTTGCAGATGGTCGATTCCAACGCCAGTTGCCCGCCCGCCGCCAGGCCGAAGCCGAGGTCGTCATAGGTCGCGCACGCGGTCCAGGTCGATTCGGTGACGCGCGCGACGGCGGTAAAGCGTAGCCCGGTGATGTGCGCCACGGTCTCCAGGATGCGTGGAACCGCAGCGATGCGGCCGATCGAGGCGATGTCCTCGAGAACGGCTTGGTCCAGAGACGCCTGCATCGTTTCGCTCATTGCGTTGGTTCGACCCTCCGCGGGCTGCTTCGACGCAGATCGCCGAGGGGGGCATCCTAGCACCCGCGGCGTACGTCGCCTCGTGGCCGGCTTGGCGGCTCGGGTGCTGAACCTGAAGCGGCAGGCTATCCGGCCCGATCGTCCGCGGTTTGGTCTAGGGCCTGGCGATGGCGCCCGGATCGATCCCGGCCAGCTTGGCCGCGTACAGCGCCGCGCCATAGTGCGGCTCGAAGCGCGGCGAGCGCAGTTCGAAGCGCGCGTGGAATGCCTCCAGCGCCTGGTGGAAGGGCGACAGCAGCCGTTCCCCGGCGGCGAAGGCGCCGCCCGAATAGGACAGGGGTACGATTTCCTCGGTGCCGAAGCCGAGATTGCGGCGGATGGCATCGGCAATTTCCGCCAGCGCTTGCCCGGCACGCACGAAGATGTCGCGCGCCGCCGGGTCACCGGCCTCAGCCGCGCGCGCAACGACGACCGACAACTGCGCCACTTCGCCGCGGCTGCGGGCCTGCTCGCCATAGATGCGTGCGCACACGTCCAGGTCCAGTTCGACCTCCAGCGCCTCGTTGATCAGCGCATGCAGCGGCCCCTTCGGCTGGCGCCCATCGCTCATGCGCGAATAGGCATTCAAGCCTTGCACCGCGATCCAGTACGCCGAGCCTTCGTCGGAAAACGTCTCGCCCCAGCCGCCGGCGCGGGCACCCCGGCCCTGGCGCTGGCCGTAGCCGATCGAACCGGTGCCGGCGACAATGTTGATGCCGTCGGCGCAACCCAGCGAGCCGGCCCAACCGCACACCATGTCGTTGTCGCAGGCGTAGCGGTCATGACCGAGGATCGCCGCCGGCATCGCTTCGATCAGCGGCGTCACCGCGCTGTCCTCGCCATGCGCGGGGATGCCGAAGAAGGCGAAGCCCAGCGCCGAAGCATCCGCGCCCACTTCGCCAAGCACCTGTGCCACGCCGCGCGCGAGCACTTCGCGCACGCCATCCAGTCCTACTTGCGGATGGTAAGTGGTGCCCAGTTGCGCCTGCGCACGCACGCGGCCTTCGCTGTCGATCAACGCAAAGCGCGTCTTGGTGCCGCCGCCATCCACGCCCAGGTAGTAGCGCGCGCTGCTCATGAGGCCAGGGTGTGGATGCGCACGCCCTGCACCACGCGATTCACGGTACCGGCCTTGTTCGGGTTGTCCGGGGTGATGGCGTGGGCGAGCGAGGCGTGGAAGGCGAAGATCTGCGCGATCGCGGCATAGGGAAACAGCAGGTCGACATCGGTGGCGTCGGTCATGCCCGGTACCGCCAGCACGTAAGCAGTGGCGGCGGCCTGTGGCTGCGCGGTGATCTCGACGATTCGCGCGGCCACGCCATCGCGGCGCAGTTCGTCGATCAGGTCGCGGTCGTACTGGCGGGTCAGCGGATCATTGGAGACAAATACCAGCACTGCGGTCTGTGGGGTGACGAAGGTCTTGGGGCCGTGTCGAAAACCCAGCGGGCTATCGAAGCAGGTCGCCACCGCGCCGTTGGTGAGCTCGCCAAGCTTGAGCGTGGCTTCGCGTGCCAGGCCCTGCAGCAGGCCGCTGCCGAGATAGACCACACGCTCGCAACCGCTCGCCGCCAGGGTCCGCAGCGCCGGCAGATGCTCGGCGATGACCGCTTCGGTGGCCGCAGCCAGCGGGCCGACCCGCGCATCCAGCGCGCCGGCCGGGCTCAAGGCCTGCAACGTAGCGAACAGCATGCAGGTGAAGCTCGAGGTCATGGCGAAACTCTCGTCATGCGTTTCTTCCGGCAACAGTACCGTCAGCGCGTGACGTGCGCCGGTGCGGTTGAGCGCGCCGGCGGCATTGCAGGTCACCACCAGGTGGCGCACATTGCGCACGAGCGCTTCGGCCAGTTCGACCGCGGCCAGGCTTTCCGGGCTGTTGCCCGAGCGGCCGAACGACACCAGCAGCAACGGCTGGTCCGCATCCAGATACAGCTGCGGGCTGCTGACCAGGTCGGTGGTGGCCACCGCATCCACGCGCGCGGCGAGTTGGCGATCCAGCAGCGGGGCCAGGCATTGGCCGATGTAGGCCGAGGTGCCGGCACCGGTCAGGATCACGCGGGCACGCGGATCGTGGATCAGTGGTGCCACGAACTCGGCGATCTGCGCATGCATCCCGGCCACCAGCGCGTGGGTGCGCTGGAGCATGCGCGGCTGCTGCGCGATCTCGCGCGCGGTGCACAGGGCGCCGGCGGCGACGAGGTCGGGTTCGGAAAGGCCGAGGTAGTTACTGCTGTTCATGGAGCTCGCTTGCGTGGGTCGCGTGGTGGTAGTCGTCGAGGACCGCATTGAGGTGGGCCATGGCCAGTGACGCCGGATCGGCGTCGCAGCGGCCATTGCGCAAGGCGTGCAATGCGTGGGGGAGATATTGGCCAACCAATGGCAGCGGCGGCGGATCGGTGCGCAGGTTGGCGAACAACTGTTCGCGTGCCTGCTCGATGGCCGGGTCGGGCCAGTAGTAGCGGATGCGGTCGCTGAGGCTGTACTGCAGGTCGGTATGCAAGCCGCGGGCGTCGCCGTGGTAGTACTTGCGCCAATGCTGTGGCTGCGCCTGCATGCGTTCGAGCACGACCTCGCGCAGGCGCGCGCGGCGTTCGGGCGCGATCCATTCGGCCTCGATCGCGTCCAGCGCCCACAGCGCTTCGCGCAAGGCGAAGGTCAGCCCAGGGCCGACCTTGAGGATGGCGAAGTGATCGCGCACCAGCGCGGCGAGGGCATCGCGAGTCTGGTAGTCGGTGGAGTGGGCTTCGAAGACCAGGCCGGGCACGGTGGTGATCGCCTGGCTCAACGCCTGGGCCTTGGCCGGGTCGTAGTCGATGACATCGTGGTGGTCGAACTCCACGCCCGGCTGTACCACCGAGGCGATCACCCGCTGCCACGCCGGGGCGAGGCCGGCGGCCTCGAAGGCAACGCGGTGGGCCTGGATGGTCGCAAGTGCGGCCTGCGGCGTGGTCACGGCCAGGCCTTCGATGGATTCGTGCGCGCCACCGGGCACCGGCACTTCGGTGCCGATCACATACACCGGGGCTTCGCCACCTGCCTTGGCCCAGGCGGCTTCGGCGGCGGCGCACAGGCGCACGGCACGGCGCACGATTTCCGCTTCCGGTAGCGGTTCGGGGTCGCCGGCGCAGGCCATCGAGCAGTCGAGGTGGATCTTGCGGAAGCCGGCAGCGACATAGGCGGCGACCATGACTTCGGCCTTGTCCATCGCTGCGTCGGCCGACAGCGCAGTCCAGGGGTTGGGACCAAGGTGGTCGCCACCCAGGGCGATCCGCGTCGGGTCGACACCGACGCGCTTGGCGATGCCGTGGACGAAGGCGACGAAGTCGACCGGCGTCATCCCGGTATAGCCGCCGTCCTGGTTGACCTGGTTGCAGGTGGCTTCGAACAGCACCGGCGCCACGTCGTGGGCCAGGGCGTGGCGCAGGCTGGCTTCGATCACCAGCGGATGCGCCGAGCAGATCGAGGTCACGCCCAGGGGCTGGCCCTGGCGGTGGCGTGCGACGAGATCCAGGAGTGCGTGCATGGAAATTCCGTCAAGCAGTGGGGGAGGTGACTGGCCGTTCCGGCTCCAGCACCAGCAGCAACGAAGCGACCAGCGCCAGCAGCAGGCCGACGATCTTCAGCGGTCCCGGCACCACGCCAGCGAACAGCAGCGACAGGGCTGCGGTGACCAGCGGCGCGCCGGCATTGGTGAGCGGGGCGACCACGATCGCCTTGCCATGGCGGAAGGCGTAGACCAGCGCGAGTGCGCCGATGGCATTGAGGATCTGGATCGCGGCGGTCATCCACGGCCCGTCCAGGCCGGTGTTGATCGGCTGCTGCCAGTCGGTCATCGACCAGGCCACCGGCACCAGCACCAGCGCGCCGACGGTCATGTAGAAGAAGATGCTGTCGGCGTTGACCGTGTTGTTGGCCAGCTTCATGAAATAGGCCTGCAGGCCCCAGGCCAGCATGATCAGCAGCGACAACGCGAACCAGCCCAGGCCCTGCGCGCCGCCCCCGAAGGACAGGTCCAGCAGCGGCAGCGACAGCAGCGCCAGGACAATCCCCAGTGCGCCGAGCTTGCCGGTGCGCTCGCGCAGCAGCAGGAACGACAGCACGATGGTGATCACCGGCGACAGCGAAATGATCGGGAAGATGAAATACGCCGGGCCCAGGGTGAGGGTGCGGAACAGCAACATCTGGCCACCGGCGCCGAGCAGGCCGATCAGCAAGCCGTAGAACATCGCGCGCGGCGTGCGGTCCAGTTGCCAGCCGCCGCGCCACAGCACGAACAGCGCCGGCGGAATCATGGTCAGCGCCCAGACGCAGTACACCAGCGTGTCCGGGAAGCCGTGTTCGGCCGACAGGCTCGACAGCGAGCCCCACACCCCCCAGAGCGCCACTACCGCCAGCGCGTAGAACAGCCACAAGCGGCGGCCGCCGTTGCCCTGGGCGGCACTCATGCCGGCACCGCCTGCAGCATCAGGAAGCGCTTGAACCGCGCCGGCAGGAGGTTGTTGCGCGCATCGACGTGACCCAGTTCGGTGTCGTTGAACAGATCGCGCACCACGTAGCGGCCGCTGCCGAGCCCGCGCAATTGCACCGGGCCATCCCAGTCGGCGGCATAGAAGGTGTAGTACATGGCGCGGTCCTTGGCGATGGCGTGGGCTTCGGGTTTGTCGAAGCCGATGTCGTAGAGCTCGCCGCGGTATTCGCCCTTGGGCAGCATGTGGGTCTTGTAGATCTCCAGCCAACGACCCCAGAGCTGTTCCTTCTCCGGGGTCAGCACGAAGCCGCCCGGCGGCAGCGGCTGGGTCGGGCGGTCGGTGTCGCGCGGCCAGGTGAACTTGGTCGAGATCACCGCGCCGATGCCGACGCTGGAAGCGAAATCGTCACCGCCATCGCTGAGTTCGACATGGTCGCCGGCATAGCTGCTGCTGTCGCCGAACAACGCCTTGACCGACTTGCCCTTGTGCCGCACCTGCCACGACGAGGTCGGATCGGAAGCAGGGTATTGGTCGGTGGCCGGAAGATTGTGGAAGGCGAACGCAGTGCCGCAGGGGCACAGTTCAACGACGGCCTGCGGGTTCTCCTCGCGCGCGGCGCGGTGGATGGCGGCCCAGAAATCGGCGAGCTTTTCGAACGAGTCGGTGGGGTGGGCGTGCTTGTGCGCCGGGTTGTAGCAGGGCGCCACCGCGTTGAGGTGCTGGCCGTCGAGCTTGAGGCCTTCGAAGCCCCAGTCGCCGATGGCCTTGCGGGTCAGGGCGACATAGAAGTCGATGGTGGGCTGGTAGGCCGGGCACTGGGTAAAGGCGTTCCACCAGCTCACCTTCTGTACCGACCCCTCCTTGTCCAGCAGCAGCATGTCCGGGTGGTCGTGCAGCACGTCGCTGCCCGGGTCGCACGCCAGCGGTGCCAGCCACAGGCGCGGGCGCAGGCCCTGCGCCTTCACCGCCTGGACGAAGGCGCGCATGTCGTCATCGCCGCGCGGGAATTTGCGCGGGTCCAGCTTCCAGTCGCCTTCGTTGGTCTGCCAGCCGTCGTCGAGCACGGCCCATTCGAAGCCCATCTCGCGCACCTTGGGCAGGGTGGCGATGATCTGCTCGGTAGTGAAGTCGCGGTCGTAGCCCCAGGCGCACCAGATCGGCGCGAACGCCGATTCCGGCGGCTGCGGCCCGGTGATGCCCTGGTCGCGCATGAAGCGCTGGTACTGGGTGAGGGCGGGATAGAAATCGCCGCGATGCACGCACAGGAAGGTGCGGTCGGTCACCAGGGTGGCGCCGGGTGCCAGGGTCAGCGGCTGCTGCGATTCGATCGCGATGACCGCGCCGTCTTCGCTGGCGTGGACCGGCAGGTCGAGCAGGCGCGGTACGGTTTCGACATGGCCCACGGCCAGTCCAACGTCGCGCCGCCACACATTCGCCACCGGGGTGCCGCCGCCGTAATCGGAGGCGTCCATCGCCAGGGTATTGCGCTGGTCGAAGTCCTTGCCGAGCGGCTGGACCCAGTCGCGGCGGTCTTCGTGGGTGGCACCGGAGAAGGTCCAGAAGCCGCCTTCGCGGGCGGCGAGGGTGTGGGCGGCGTTGCGCCAGCCGGTCACCGCCAGCGGCGCGTTGCCACTGTTGCGGTAAGCCACCTGCAACAGGACCAGTCCCGGATAACGCTCGAACACAGTGGCGCTGACCTGCTTTTCCAGGCCATTGGCAGCCACGCCCGCAACCACGGTGCGCTTGCCGGCGCCTTGCTTGCCGCCGCGCACGCGCTCGCTGCGCTGGTCGCGATAGGTAAAGGACTCCACCGCGCCGTCGGCCAGCAATAGCGCCTCGCTGGCGTCGAAGCCAGTGATGGGCTGGCCAAAAGCGCTGACCTGGGTCCGAAGCGCCGAGTCGAAGGTCAGCGCCACGGTCTGGTCGCCGGCCTGGGCGGCGTGGGCCTGGCCCGCCATCGCGCCGGGGCTGGCCAAGGCCGGCCAGGGCAGGCTGGCACCGGCCACGGCGCCGCTGACGAGCTTGAGGACGGAACGGCGTCCGATCGGTGGCATATAACCTTTCCCGCTACAAGGTAGTCCGATTCTGGTGCAACGACAGCACTGGATGCAACACTTTTGTTGCGATATGTTGTATCTAAGTTTCGTTACATTACCGAGGCACAGGAAGATGACGATGCGCGTGAACCCCGATCCCCGTCCCGCCGCGCTCGCGGCCGGCCTTTGTGCGGCCCTGGCGTGCAGTGCGCTGGCGGCGGCGCCACCCGCCGGCAAGACGGCCGACCCCAAGGCTGAAACCGCCACCTACGGGATGGCCGACTTCACCCGGGTCCGCAAGTACGACGCGCACGTGCACTACAACGTGGCCGATCCGGCGTTCCTGGAGATCGCGCGCGAGGACGGCTTCGAGTTGATGACCATCAACGTCGACTATCCGGACTTCCCGGCGCTGGACACGCAGCGCGAGGTGGCGCTCGCGGAGCACCGCGCCGATCCCGCCCGCATCCATTGGGCGGCAACCTTCTCTATGCACGGCTTCACCCAGCCAGGCTGGGCGGCAAAGGCCGAAGCCAGCCTGCGCGAGGACGTCGGCCGCGGCGCTACCGCGGTGAAGATCTGGAAGAACGTGGGCATGGTGGAGAAGGACGCGCAAGGCAACCTCATCATGCTCGACGACCCCGCGCTGGCGCCGGTCGCCGAGTACGTGCGCGAGCTGGACGTGGCGCTGATCGGCCACCAGGGCGAGCCGCACAATTGCTGGCTGCCGCTTTCGCAGATGACCACCGAGAACGACCGCGAGTATTTCGGCAATCACCCGCAGTACCACATGTACCTGCACCCGGATCAGCCCAGCTACGACGCACAAATGGCCGCCCGCGACCGCTTCGTCGCCGCGCATCCAAAGCTGCGTTTCGTCGGCGCGCACATGGCCAGCCTGGAATACGACGTCGACCGCCTGGCCGCGTTCCTGGACCGTTTCCCCAATGCCTCGGTGGACCTGGCCGCGCGCATGGGCCAGGTGCAATACCAGTCGTTGCGCGACTACAAGAAGGTGCGCGAGTTCTTCATCCGGTACCAGGACCGGCTGATGTACGGCACCGACCTGACCTACGAACCGGGCGGCGATCCGGCTGAATTCAAGCGCAGTGCCGACACGGTGTGGCGTTCGGACTGGCAATACCTGGCCACCGGCGAGACCCAGCGCGTGGATACGGTGAAGGCCGATGTGCCTGGACTGGCGCTGCCGCGCGCGGTCATCGACAAGATCTACTACAACAACGCGGTGCGCGAGTTTCGCGCGCGCAAGCGCTGAGTGTGCCGGCACGGCGCGGCCGATGCCGCGCCAAAACCGCCTCAGGCCAGCCGCAGTTCGAAGCCGAGCTGCTCGCTGGCCTGGCGGATCTCGGCCGGGGCGTCGCGGTCGGTGATGAGCATGTCCAGCTCGCCCAGCGCGATGATCCGGTGCAGGCAGATCTTGCCGAACTTGGAGCTGTCGGTGATCGCCACCACCTGGCGCGCGGCCTCGACCATCTTGCGGTTGAGCATGGCTTCCGGCTCGTAGTGCGTGGTGATGCCGCGCTCCAGGTCGAAGCCGTCCACGCCCAGGAACAGCCGGTCCACGTGCAGGGCATCGAGTGCCTCTACCGTGAGGCCGCCATAGAAGGCCATGTTCTTGCGCCGCAGTTCGCCGCCCAGCATCACCAGCCGGATGTTGCTCTTGGGGCTGAGCACGCTGAGTACGCCGAAATCGTTGGTGACCACGGTGACTTCGACATTGGCCAGGGCTTCGGCCAACTGCATCGCGGTGGTGCCGGAGTCGATGGCGATGGTGTCGCCGGGCTTGACCAGGGTGGCGGCGAGCTGGCCGATGCGGCGCTTTTCGTCCAGGTGGACGGTGCGCTTGGCCTCATAGGGCGGCTCGGCCGCGGTGCCGCCGACGGCGAGGCTGTCGATCGCGCCGCCATAGGCGCGCGCCATCACGCCGCGCTCGGACAGGTAACGAAGGTCCTTGCGCACCGTTTGCATGCTGACGCCGAAACGGCTGGCCAGCGCGGCGACCTGCACGCTGCCGTGCTGGCGGACCAATTCGCTGATCTGCAGACGTCGTTGGCTGGTGTCGCGGGTTACGGACATGGGGTCCCTCCTTGTCGGGCGCGAGTATGAGTCATTTCGTTAAATTTCGCTATTGCTACAAAACGAAACATCCGATACGCTCGGTTTCGTTGTCTTAGCTAGCAAGTTATCACCGTCTTGGGAGGAGAGACCCGTGGAGACTGCACCGCTACACCGCACGATGCTTTGTCGAGGCATCACCCTGGCCCTGCTGATGCCTTTTGGCGCCCTCGCGCAGACCGCCCCGGGTTCGGCGCCCGCCGATCCCGCCCCCGCCACCGATGCGACCACGCTGGATGCGGTCACCGTCACCGGCGTACGCGCCAGCCTGGCGCGTTCGGTCGAACTCAAGCGCAGCGCCTCGACCGTGCAGGACTCGATCACCGCGTTGGAGCTGGGCAAGTTCCCGGACGACAACGTCGCCGATTCGCTCAGCCACATCACCGGCGTGGCGATCAGCCGCACCGCCGGCGGCGAGGGCCAGTCGGTCAGCGTCCGCGGCCTCGGCCCCGAATACACGCTTACTACTTTCAACGGTCGCATCCTGGCGACGGATGGGCCCGGCCGCGACTTCGCCTTCGACGTGCTGCCGGCCGATGTGATCAGCGGCGCCGACGTCATCAAAGGTGCCGAGGCCGGGCTGACCGAAGGCGCCATCGGCGGCCTGGTCAACCTGCGCTCGGCCAGTCCGTTCGACGACAAGGGCCAGCACGCGGTCCTGCGCGTGGAAGGCGATCGCAACACCATGTCCGACCTCAACGGCACCAAGTACTCGGGCGTCTACAGCAACACCTTCGCCGACGACACGGTCGGCATCCTGCTCGGCGCGGTCTATGCCGACCGTACCGACCGCACCGACGTGGCCGGCAACGACGGCGGCTGGACCCGCAACCCGGATCCGAGCGACCCGAGCTGGGGCGGCAACGCCTGGGGCGGCAACATCGACCTCAACGACAACGGCGAACTTGATCCCGACGAATACGGCCTGATCGCCCCCGGCCAGTTCCGGGTTGGTTCGATCATGGAAGACAAGAAGCGTCGTGCCTACACCGGCAAGTTCGAATGGCGACCCAGCGACAGCTTTCGCCTGACCATCGACGGCCTCAAGACCAAGCTGGATTCGCCGCAGGTCAGCTACCAGCAGTCCTACTACCCGCTGTTCTCGCCCGGCCGCTGGTCGAACATCCAGGTGAACAACGGCATCGTCACCAGCTTCGACATGACCAACCCGGACCCGGAGATGCGGCTTAATCCGGAGCTGCTCAACCAGACCACCTACCGCGTGGTCGACACCGACCTGTACGGCGCCAACGCGCGCTGGCAGGTAAGCGACGACTTCGCCATCACCGGCGACTTCTACCGTTCGACCTCGCAGCGTACTTCCGGCGGCCTGGATACCTACGTCGTGCTGCGCATGAACCAGCCCAACAGCGCGCATATTTCGCTCAGCGGCCAGGCCGTGCCGAACGTCGGCATCAATTTCGACGATGGCCGCGAGTGGATCCAGGGGCTGGAGAACGGCGACTTCAACGAGAGCGATTTCGACACCCACTACTTCGGCTTGTCCGGTGACAACATCCAGGACGAGATCAACGGCGGTACGTTGAGCGGCGACTTGTTCCTGGGCAAGTGGAACGTGGATCACGTCAAGTTCGGCGTCAGCCTGACCGACCGCCGCAAGACCCGCGACCTGGTCAACAATGCCTTCAACGGCGGCGAGAACTACTACTCCAACGACAACAAGATCAACGTTGCCGACCTCGACGGGGACATCATCGACCAGACGCTGTCGCCGCCGAATTTCATGAGTGGCGTCAGCTCGAGCTTCCCGCGCAACTTCCTCGGCTTCGACGTCCCCAGCTACATCCGTGCGCTGCAGGCCTACGACGGCCAGCCGAGCCCGGACGGTGGCGTCTACGACTACGCCAACGCCGCGCCGGAATGGAACCCGCTGGAAAGCTACCGCGTGCGCGAGAAGACCACCGCGGTGTTCTTGCAGGCGGACATGTCCGGCGAGCATTGGGATGGCAACTTCGGCATCCGCTTCGGCACCACCAAGACCCGGTCCCAGGCGTGGGATGCCAAGATCGAGAGCATCACCGAACTGGGCGCGTTCAACTACAGCGTGCAGTACGGCGAGCCGACCCCGATCCTGCAGGACGCCAGCTACAGCTTCTACCTGCCTTCGGCCAACTTCACCTGGCACTTCACCGACGAGCTGCAGCTGCGCGTCGGCGCGGCCAAGACCATGGCAAGGCCGTCGGTGGAACAACTGGCGCCGACCAACACCACCGCCAGCGTGGCCTGGGGCGAGTTCACCCAGATCTACGGCGGCAACACCGACCTGAAGCCTTACTCGGCCAAACAGGGTGACCTGTCGCTGGAATGGTACTTCTCCGATAAGTCGATCTTCAACCTGGCCACTTTCTACAAGCGCATCGACAACCAGATCACCACCAGCTGGGAGCCGCAACAGGATATCGGCGTGCCGGGCTACCTGTTCAACGTCATGCGTCCGATCAACGGCGACTACGCCAAGGTGCACGGTATCGAGGCCGGCGCGCAGCACTTCTGGGACAACGGCTTCGGCGTGCGTGGGCAGTACACCCGCAACTGGTCCAAGAGCTTCGTCGATGGCGAAGAGCGCCCGCTGGAGGGCATCGCGCCGTCGGTCTATTCGCTGGGCGTAATGTACGAGAAGGGCGCCTGGTCGATCGGCGCGCAGGCCGACCATACCGACGGCTTCGTCACTGCCACCAACGTGCTGGGCCAGGGCTACAACGAGCAGGCCGATGCCATCACCTGGGTGACCGCGCATGTCTCCTACACAGTCAACGACCATTTCAGCGTGACCCTGGAAGGCGACAACCTGCTCGACGACGAACAGACCTACAGCATCAACGGCAACCCGTTGCTGTCGCAGGGCTACTACCGCTACGGCCGTTCCTTCAAGTTGAGCCTGGCCCTGAAGTTCTGAGTTCGGCTCCAGGCCTGGCCCGCACGGGCCAGTGCCCGACGCCGCCGCGACCCTCCCAGGCGCGGCGGCGTTTTTTTTTCCCCGTCCTTCACCCGCGCTCCATCCCTGCGTTACATCCCGGTCGCCAAGCTGTGGCCTCCACACCCAGGGACCACCGACATGATCATCCGTCTCGCCAGCAGCGGCGCCCTGCTTGCACTGGCCATCGCCACTGCCCACGCCCAGACCGCCGCGCCCGCACGCGCTCCCGACCCTGCACCGCGACCGGCTAGCGCCGCGACCACCGCACCTGCCGCCGCGCTCAGCCAGTCGCAGGCGCTTGGCGTGCTCAGCGCGATCAACCAGTCCGAGATCGCCGCCGGGCAGCTGGCGGAGAAGAAGGTCGCCAGCGGCCCGGTCCACGACTACGCCGAGCGCATGGTCAAGGAACACTCGGACAATGATCGCAAGGCCCAGGCCTGGTCGCCCGACCGCAATGCACCGGCGGCCAAGGCGCAGACCGCCAAGGGCAAGCAGGAATTGGCCAAGCTGAGCGGGTTGGAAGACGACGCCTTCCGCAATGCCTACGTCAAGGCCATGGTGAAGGACCACACCGAAGCGCTGGACGCCCTGGACAAGAAGCTGATCCCGGCGGCGAAGGATGCAGCGGTGCGCGCGTTCCTGCAGGAAACCCGTACCCACGTGGCCGCGCATCTGGCGGCGGCCAAGCAGCTACAGGCCGACGATGGCGCGCCGGTGCCGCACAAGGACGGCCCAACCGGAACGCATTGAGATCAGCGTGCCACCGGCGTTGCGCAACGAACGCCGGTGGCGCGATCAGTCAGGGGACAGTCGCCGCGCGACCGCTCTCAAATCTCCCAGGAGAAGCGCGCGAGTGGCGCTGCGTTCGGGTTCGCGCATACGCAGTACCGCCGACGGATGCCAACTGGCCATCGCATCGGTGCGCGTGTCCAGCGGACGCCATTGGCCGCGCTCGGCGGTCAGACGAAAATTGTTGCCGAACACGGTCTGTGCGGCCATCGCGCCGAGCGCCAGGACGATGTTGGGGCGAATGCGCAGCAGTTCGGCCGCCAACCAGGGCCGGCACGCCGCTTGCTCGGCCGCGTTCGCGCGCTGGTGCAAGCGCCGCTTGCCGCGCTGGAGGAACTTGAAATGCTTGACGGTGTTGGTCAGGTAGGCGGCTGCGGGATCCAATCCCGCCTCGGCCATCAACGTGCGCAGCAAGGTGCCGGCGGGCCCGACGAACGGCTTTCCGGCCAGGTCCTCCTGATCGCCGGGTTGCTCGCCGACGATCACCAGCTTCGCCCGTGCCGGCCCGGCGCCGAACACCGTCTGGGTGGCCGGCCGCCACAGGTCGCAGCGCCGGCAATCGCGCGCCTGCAAACGCAGCGCGCTCAAGCTGCCCGTGGGAACGTCGGTGACGGGCTTGGCCAGCGGGGGCGGGAGGGTCGGGCGCGGCATGCGGGGTGGCGTGGCGAGCGAAGCGCCAGCCTAGTTTCATCGTCGCCACGGCTGCGTGAGGCTAGCCGCCAATGAATTCGAAGCGCGCTTGCCGTTTGCCATCGACATCGATTTCCTCGACGAACATGGCCAGCGGCCGGACCCACAGCCCGCCTTCGCCATACAGCGCGCGATAGACCACCATCGGCGCCAGCGTCTCGCTGCTGCGCGCCACCCCGGTCACCTCATACAGGCCGCCCTTGAAATGGCGATAGCGGCCTGCGGGCAAGGCGGGCAAGGCGGGGAGTTCGGCCATGGAGCACCTTCGGCAGGGGAACGGCCGGTCATCATAGGGCAGGGGCCCGCGGTCGTTGAGGCGGCTGGTCCCGGTTACCCGCCAGGTTGTGTATCGGCGCAGTGGCCGCGTTCGCCAACACCGAAGCCAGGCCCTTCTCGCGCGAGGCCGTTCGCCGGTAGGTCTCGCTGGTACCGACGATCTCGCCGTTGCGGGCTACCAGGTTGAACATCGGCTCGCCATTGAGCGCGTTCTTGCGGACGATGCCGTCGCCGCGCCTGGCAACGCCGCGCACCGCCTCGATGCCTTTGAGCGCACTTGCGACCGTCGTATAGCGCTCGCCGACCAGGATCGTACGGTGGTTGGCGGCGCACAGAACGAAATGGAACTGGCTGCCCGAGCGCGTGAGCTTGAAGTAGGGCTTCATCCCTCACCTTCTCTTCCTGAGTATGGGAGCCCTATGGTCGCGACCAAATCTGCGCTGGACTATTCGATCCTTCGTAGTCGAGCGCGGGTGAACTCGCAGCGCCGACGCTGACGGGACGCGCGCATTGACGATGGCGCGCCCGGGGCGCCAGCATGCGGCTTCCAGACCCCGGTTCACTCCCCATGCTGCAGTGCATTCCCTATAACGGCCCCGACGCTTCGCCCCTTTGGTTTGTCGACCTGTGCCAACCGACCGACGCCGACCTGGCCGAGGCCACTCGCCGCCTGGGCTTCGCCATTCCTGATCGCGCCGGCATCGGCGAGATCGAGTTCAGCAGCCGCATCCGCTACGAGGGCGAGGCGCTGGTGCTGAACCTGCCGCGCTTCCAGTACGAGCAAGCGCATGTGGTAGCCCCGCTGGGGTTCGTGGTCGCGCCGCATGCGCTGGTGGTCCAGCGCGAATATCCGGTCGAAGCGCTGGAAAGCCTGCACGCCGAGCTCGCCACTCAGCCGGCGGGCGGCTCGGCCGATTTGTTCCTGCGCATCGTCGAGCGCATCGTCGATCGCCTGGCGGACCTGCTCGAATCCCTCGAGACGACGATGAGCGACGCCTCGCGCGACGCCTTCAACCGCGGCAAGGGTCGTCGCGCCACCCGCCAGCTCGAGCGCATGCTGTATGACGTCGGCCAGATGGGGCGTCGTATCGGCGCCTTGCACAACACGCTGCACGGCTTGCTGCGAATGGTCACCTTCCTGGACGAGGCCACGCCGGCGGCATTCTCCGCCGACGACCTGCGCAAGCGCATCAAGCTCATCCACAAGGACCTGACTTCGTTGAGCGAGTTCGAGCAGCAACTGGGCGACCGCATCGAATTCCTGCTCGACAGCGTGCTCGGCCTGATCAACATGGACCAGAACGAAGTCATGAAGGTCATGGCGATTGCTTCGGTGGTCGGCATTCCGCCCACCGTGCTGGTAGGCGTCTGGGGAATGAATTTCGCGTCCATGCCGGAGCTGCATCTGCACCACGGCTATGCAATCGCGCTAGGTGCTATCGCGTTGAGCATCGTCGTGCCGTTGGTATGGTTCCGGCGCCGCGGTTGGTTGTAGCGCCACACAGTTGTGATCGCTTGCGTGTAATGACATCCCACGCGCTACTGGCTTGCAACAGTTCGCAAAGCCAATGCGCGTGAGAAGTTTCTACTATCTGCGTAGGAGCTCCAGAGTCTCGATCCAGATTTTCGTTCGAGAACAGCGATACCTGCGACGCGTCCAATAGTTCGCGTTCGATGACCCGAGTTGAATGTGCACCCACGCGACGGGCATGCCGCCACGCCGTGAGTCACATTTTTTGCAAAGGGAATCATCGCGATGAATCGCATATACAGAATCGTATGGAACGCCACGATCAGCCGCTGGGTCGTGACCTCTGAATTAGCCACGGGGCGAAAGAAGAAGGCGAGTGCCGGCGAGCGCACCCCCGCTGGCGCATCCATGATGTTCGCCGCAACGTTGTTGGTGGCGGGTGGCGCGCTGGTGCCACAGCCTGCCGAGGCTTTCTTCAAGATTCCGATCAAGTGCAACCTGAGGCCTGGTTCCTGCGCAAAGCCCGCGCCCAAGCCGGCGCCCAAGCCCGCGCCCAAGCCCGCACCTGCGCCCGCTCCCAAGCCGGTGCTGGACGCGAATGCCAAGATGACACTGAAGTACTTCCGCGCGAACTCCACTGCACCGGACGCCAAGGCCCAGGGCGGCGACTCGGTCTCCATCGGGCCGAGCAGCGCCTCGACGGGGTACGCGGCGATCGCCGCCGGCTTGAATGCAAAAGCAAGCCACGCGAGCAGCATTGCGCTGGGCGCCAACAGTGCAACGGATAGAAACAAGTCCGTGGCCGTGGGCAGCGAAGGCTTGCTTCGCCAGATCACCTATGTCGCCCAGGGCACCCAGGACACCGACGCAGTCAACGTTTCGCAGCTGAAGGGCGTGGCCGGCGCACTCGGGGGCGGTGCCTCGATTGATGGCAATGGCAATGTCGTCAAGCCGTCCTACCAGGTGGGCGGGAAGACCTACAACAACGTCGGCGACGCGCTGGCCGCGGTGGGCCCTGGGGTGGATGACCCGCTCAACGTCAAGTATGACGATGCCAGCAAGACCAAGATCACCTTCAAGGGCCAAGGTGGCACCACGCTGGCCAACGTGAAGGGCGGCGTCGACGATCTGGACGCCGTCAACGTGCAACAGCTCAAGAGCGCCGGCATCATCGGCAACGACGGTAAGGTCGGGCGCGCGGTCATGTTCAATGGCCCGAACGGTGAGGTCAACGCCAATGGCCAGCGCATCATCAACGTCGGCACAGCGGTCGAGGAAACCGATGCTGTGAGCCTGGCGCAGTTGAAGAGTTCTGGTCTCCAGTTCTCCCGCGACGGCCGCTCGTTGAATCGCAGCGTCACCTATATGCCGGAAGGCGAGGAAGTCGGCCAGCCGCGCGTGCGGTTAGCGGCCAACACGCTGCTCAGCAATGTCGCCGAGGGTGTTGCCGACACGGATGCGACGAATCTGGGCCAGGTCAAGGAGTTGGTCAGCACGGCGACGAAGCAGCCCGATGTGGCACCCGCTCCCACGCCGGCCGACCAAGCCAGATTCGGCACGCAAGGTCTTGCCGAGCAACGTGCCGGCGTCGCGAACATCACGGCCAACGCCGGATCTGGTATCGACGCGGAGGGGCAGCGGTCTTCCTACGATGCAATGAACTACTACAGCAAGGCCACGGGCCGTGCTGATCATGCCGGCGATCTCCCGCCGACCGATGTCGCGCTTGCCTCAGGGCTGGGTGCTGGTGCCTTCGGCGCAGATGCACGCGCGATGGCGAATTCCAGCCTTGCCATGGGCCAGCAGTCCTACGTGATTAGCGACGCGACCGATTCCGTTGCATTGGGATCCGGTTCGGTGGCAAAGGAAGCCAACGTCGTGTCCGTAGGTAGCGACGGTACCCAGTCGTTCCAGACCAATGACAAGAATCGAAATCCGATCACGGTAACGCCGCAGGCCAATACGCGGCGTATCGTCAACATGGCTGCGGGTAAGGATGACAACGACGCGGTCAACCTCAAGCAGCTGAAGGACGCGGGTATTGCCGTCGATGGCGGCGGCAAGGTGACCAATGCCTTCGTGACCTACGACGGCGCCGACAAGGCGAAGATCAGCCTGGGCGGTACCGGTGGGACCACGCTGACCAACGTCAAGGCCGGCCAGGCCGACCTGGACGCGGTCAACGTCAAGCAGCTGAAGGACAGCGGCATTGTCGACGACAAGGGCAACGCGCAGAAGGCGGTGTTGTTCAACGGCCCGGCGGGCGAGGCCAACGTGGCCGGCCAGCGCATCGTCAACGTAGCCAAGGGCACTGCCGGCACCGACGGCGTCAACGTCGACCAGCTGAGCGGTGTGACCAAGGCCATGG
>Ga0160435_1000074_pt1 | contig 61416 bp, 53 predicted proteins | sample HID1973K_E0MG_FD_108213 | JGI IMG/M metagenome (GOLD analysis project Ga0160435, IMG submission 108213) | Enriched mosquito-associated microbial communities from UW Madison campus, WI, USA - HID1973K_E0 MG | ecosystem: Host-associated > Arthropoda: Insects > Digestive system > Unclassified ...
CCAAGGAGTAGTCGCGTCCGCCACAAGATCGGCATAGCCGAGTGGGAACATCGCACAAGCTGGCATGGTTGCCGGGCGACGAACGGGGCTGCGGGAGCCCGCCAGGTCCGACAGGCCAGCATATGGCGCCGGCGGCAGGCCTCGAACCCGAGCCGAAGAGCTGCTTGCAGAGTCGTTCGTCTGGGCCAAGATCTCGCTATCGGATGCGATTTGACACTTTCGCCACCGACTATCTGGTGAGATTGCGGGATATAGAGGTGAGTGTTCCGACGCTGCAGGAGTGGGCCCCGGCCGTCGCGATCGCTCAAGCTCACTAACTCGCACGCATTGTCTCTCAAGAGACGCACGAATCGCTAGATTGCGGTTCGGCCCTCAAACGCCCTCAAGCAACTCCCTGAAGAGCTTCATCGGAGTGCGGTCGAGGACAAACGCATCTGACACGGCGACGTGCGTCAGGCCGCGGCCGCGGGCCTCGGTTACAGCACGCCGAACCGCGGGATTCCAGTGCGCTTCGTCATGCCGCCAGAGCGGATGACCGATGATGACAGCTGCGCCGCGGCCTTCCGGAGACACGAGCGCTGGCAATCCGTTCACGGTGTCCTGTTCGATCCGAAGGTGAGGACCGTAACCATCGGCAAAGCTCTTCATCAGAGCGTCGGTACGCGTAGCCCAGTGCGACAGATCAAGGCTCCGTCCGAGCACGAGGTCCACGACGTCCAGCCCGAGTCTCCAGTCGAGCGCCCAATGGTTGAATCGGTTCTCATAATTGCGGAGGCATCCCGGGCATGAAGACGTGCAGGCTGCGCCGTGCGGGTTTTCGCGCAATCTCCCACCCGTCGTTTCCCGGATTGACCTCAAGAGCGTCTCAAGCGTCGAACTGTTGCCGAGTTCGAGCGCATACCCCGCTCCATTGTCGAGAGCGTCGGCAAGGAATACCCTCGCCGACACAGTGGTGCCGCTGCGTATCGGTTGGAGCCCGACCTCCAGCTCGGACTGTTCGATGTCCAGATAGTCCTTGGCAGCGTTGCGCAGCAGCTCGGCGAAGGAAAGCAGCGCTCCCTTGCCCGCGGGGCACGCCCACGGCAGGGTCGCGACCGCACCGTCAGGCAGCGCCAGCCCATCAAGGCCGAGCAGCAGCACGTCGGTGCGGCGGACTTCACCGATCGCCGCCGGCTCGAGGGCTTGTCCGCCGGTGCGCATGAAGTCGGGCAGCGGGCGCCGGTAGAGTTCCCGATTTTGCGCGATCACCGTTCCGTCCGGCAGCCGGCTCAAATCGAAAAGCTTACGGTTATTGTCGTTCACTGCGACGACTTCGGCCTGCTCGAGGAGTCGGACCGCGACCCCGTGAAGCCTGACCTCTTGCCCAAGCTCTGTGTTCGTCGAAAGCTCGGAATAGCCCGCATACATCGGCGTAATGTGCGAGTCGTCGTAGTCCGGCTGACTGTAGATCGTCCGGTAGCCCTCGGGCTGGTGAAGCGAGAAGGCTCTCATCTCCTCACCGCAGACGGTGCACTTGAGCGACGCGTCCGTCGGGCGGGTGTCGAGGCTGCCGCACTGGACGCAGCGATGGACCGGCAGCGCTATGCCAAGCGGATCCTTCGCACGCGCGCTCGTCCCGACGAAGTTGTATGCAGCGAAGCCCACTGCGAGGTGCTCCGCCCCGTCCTTAACGACAACTGCCCCCGGGGCGAATGCCGTGATAGACATCCGAAGGTCGCGATCGGCGACGAGGTGCTTTTCGGCATCAGCCTTAACGCGAAGCTGCTTCGAGTAGAGCGGCCGCACCCGGGTCGGGAATCCGAACATTGGAAGCACGCCAGCGTTCGCGAGCAACTCGCTGAGTTCATCGTGCTGAAAGTAGGGGTTACCGACGGCTTCGTCGACGTCCCTGACCAGACCGTTTCGCGCCCAAATCTTGAGATCAGCAACATCGAGCGCCGTGTACGCGCTGAACCGTTCGCAGACTATCGGAACGTCATCCGATACTTGGAGCCATGCCCCGACATCCGCGCGTCGCTGCGCCCACTCATTCGTCAGGCCGAACGTCCCGTGGATGCTGTCACCGGTTCGTCGCGGCGGATTCCCCCCAGCGAGGAAAGCCCGCCTGAGGAGTTCTGCAGCGATCACCCGGCGGACAATCCGAGGCCGTGAAAGGTCGATGAACGGTGGCGGCGGATCGGCCGCAGTCATTTTCTCCGGCGCCTGGAAATAGTAGTCGTCGTGCGCTCGATCCCGCGACACAGTTACAGCGAACGAGAACGGCTGCCCCGAACGTCCAGCCCGGCCAACTCGTTGCTGATAATTGAATCGCTGCGGCGGCATATTGGCCATCGCGACAGCGCGAAGCGAGCCGATATCGACACCAACCTCCATCGTGGTGGTCACTGAAAGCAGGTCAAGAGGATCAGCGAGCGCACTCTCGGCGGGCGCCGGTAGTACCGCCCCTTTGAACAATCGCTGTCGAGTCCTCTGTTCGGCCAACCGCGTCTGACCGGTGAGTTCAGCAATTCTCATACGCCTAAGCGGCTGTGAGGCAAGCCACCCGTAGTAGTCGAGTTCCTCAGACCACGCCTCCTCATGGAGGACACCGTTTGGGCACTCCTCATTGGTGCAGACACCAGCCGACGGATGCAGATGCGTCGTCCCGCAATTGTCGCAAACCCAGACGCTCTCGCCTGGCGTCCTCAGCTCGAGAGCGTCCTGCCCTGTCTGGGTCCTGAGCGCCCAAGTCTCATCGACGACGCCACTGTCCCGGAGGAATTCTCCGAGGTTCGATGCCAGCGCCGCCCAGTCAGCTTGATGCTTCGCGGCCACTCGTTTCAAGTAAGCCCCTACGACCTTCGGCGCCGAAATCGATCGGGCCGCGTACCCGCCCTCGAACCGCTTCGCGATTCCCAACAGACGAATGACACTCGCGACAACGTCCCCCGCCATCTCTTCCGGGAAGCCCCACGTGTCAGGCGCAAGCTGGCGCGCGCGGACGAACCCAAGCCGGGTCGACTCCAGGTCACGCGAGGCCCGGTCAAAGACGGCCTCCGCGACGGCGGTCGCCGTAAGCCGGTAACGGTCCTGTCGGATCGGCCGGCCCATTGTGTCGGCCAAAGGCTCCCAGGCCCCACGGACGGGCGGCTCGTACGCGCGATACCAAGGCGCATCGCCTTCGCTTGCCGCAACCGAAGGACCTGGCCCGGCCGGATTCACGCCTGCCTCCAGCAGCGCCCGCTCGGCGTCGTGAATCAGTGTCGCCCAAGGAAGGGATTCAGTTTCGCGTTCCGCCGCGGCAATCATCGCAAGATCCGCGGAGTCGGCGGCTCCAAGGCTCTCCAATCGAAGCTTGTCGAACAACTCGCGACGGCTCGCGCGCAACCGCTCTGCGTGCTCAAGATCGTCGCCGCCGAGTCCGCCACGCAGGAGTGCGCGCAGAGTCGGCACGGGGTTCTCCCGCCCGTGAAGCAATTGCCGGACGACCTGTCTGATCTGGTCGCGGAAGTTGTTGAGTGCAATCCCGGCGGCGATGCGCGCAGAATCGTCCCGGCTGTCGGTGAAGACAATCGTTCTCGACTCCGCTGCCTCGGTCCCGAGGCTACGAAACAGCTGGGACACAGCCATTTGGTTGAGTTGCGCTCGACCCGAAGTATGTGCGCGGATCGGCGAGCGAACATTGCCGGCGAAGTACACCGCCGCATCGCGGTTATCTTGACTCCCGCCGCAGCGTGGGCAAGCTTCCGGCAGCGCGGGCAGCGCCCATTCACCATCAATGCCCGCAGCGTTGTGGCTGAGAACGACTGCTGGGATACCTTCGGACGAGTTCCCGAGAACGAGCAAGCCGAGCTTGGGATCCCACGTCGCGGCCCCGAAGTTGGTCTCGATAGTCGCCTGATTCTCATCCATGTCGGCGGGAAGCTTATGCCGGGTCGGCGCGTCAGGAACCGGCGAGCCAAGCCAGAGCCATCGATACTCGTCATCATTCCTTCGATACACGAAGTCGCCAGAGTTCTCACCAGGGGTGACAGGCGTGGTCGACAGCACGACTGCGGTGCGATCAGGTCGATCAACAACGTAGCCACCGAGGCTGACGTCACCGCACTCGAAGCAATAGAGGAGTTCGAGCACGCGCGCACCACAGTCAGCGCATGTGGACCGCGGAGTGTCGTACATCCGGCCAACTCGTCGCGGCTCTGAATCGATTCCGCCAGCGCACGCGGGGTCGGAGCAGGCCCACAGCCCGCGCATCCCGCGCATCATCACGTGACCGCGGAACTGGATTGCGGGCTTCGTCGCGGCAGCAAGACCGGTAAGCATCGCCGAGAGCGCCGGCATCGCCGACGGATCGTCCCCGAAAAGGCGGGTCGCGATCGTGTCGATTCGCGTCGCCTTCGGTCGTCCTTCTCCGGTGCCGATGCACGCAGTGGCGATTGTCTCTGCCCATCGACCCCGTGCCGCGACTTCCGCGATGTCATCGGGGGCAACACTCAACACGTCGACCGCCGTCGGGCTCGTGCCGGACACCAGCGCTCTCGGCTGCCCTGGCTCAATCAGAAATGAAGTCCGGTCGACCCCAAAGAAGCGCTCTAGATACTCCAGGCTCGAGTCGTCACCGGGGAGCGAAGCGCTCGTCGCGATGATCCTGAACTGGTCGGACGAAGGTTCGATTCCGAGCCGCGATGCCAGGTTCCGAACGACCATACCCACTTCGGCCCCGGTGCTACCGCGATACAGATGCAGTTCATCGACGATGAGGGTGAAAATGTGGTCGGGCGATCGCTGGAGCCAGGACCGAGTGGATTCGAAGATCGGCTCCTCGACGTCGCGCATCAGCATGACGTTGAGCATCGAGTAGTTTGTGACCAGTATGTCGGGCGGCGTGGCGATCATGTCCCAGCGAGTGATGAGTTCGCCTGCGTAGGGGTCCTGGAACTGCGCCATCAGGTCAGGATCGTCGAGTTCGGCAAGTCGTGCATTCAGACGCGCGAGCTCACGCATATCCCGGGCCGCCCCGGCCGTGGCCGGAGCGGAGATGCGTCCGGTCGGCACTCCGCCCGAGCCGGGTGTCGCTCCGGTGTAGCGGCCGAACCAGATATCGATCGGTGACTCTTGACGCCGCAGTCCGCGTACAGCTCGCCGCAGCCGCGCAACCTGGTCCTCGACCAACGCATTCGTCGGGTAAAGAACTACCGATCGGACTGCCGCCAGGTTTGTCCCCACTGTCCGCGACGGCCGCCAGCTGTCGGTCTGCCGCTTCAGATCCCACCACTCGTGAATCGGCGCCAGAGCACTCGATGACCTCTTCTCGGCCGCGATCCGTGTCAGGAGCGGGATAAGGAAGGACTCTGTCTTTCCCGAGCCGGTGCCCGAGGTGACAACTGGGTTGTGCCTGATGTCCGATGCAAAGTGCGCTGCGATCGCAGCCGCTTGGTGCTTGCGCAGCTTGACATCGCCGAGCGCATCCGGCTTTACGCCGAAGACTGCTCTGATGACGTCGCCGAGATCGCGGTCTTCTACGCCCGCTTGGCGCGCCGCCTCGACCACCGAAGCAACCCCGTCGTAGGGCAAGACGGGCTCGAGCAGAAGCGGTGCGAATAGGTTCCCCTGGCCTTCAAGCAGCAAGCGTCGCCGCTCGTCGGCGAGTGCCCGATCCCGCAGTGCATACGCGGTGTCGATGTAACGCAAGAACGCACTGCGGAGATCTCCAGAGATGCTGACCGGGGTCGGGAATGACATGATGCTCACCGACTCACTCGGTCATAGATGACATCCGCGACTGATCGCGGCACCGAGGAATACTGCAGCATCCGATGACTGTCGATCTCGCGGGGCGCTCGACCGGAGCAAAGCGCGAGCGCACGCCCGTACAACGCCGGCAAGTCCGCGCCGAGCGGCGTGACCACCGAGCCACTGAGGGAGTGATATCCGATCAAGGGGTCGCCAGCCCACATGTTCGCGATGTGCTTCACGATCTGCGCGTTGCCCAATCCGATTGTCCCGCTATCGATGTCATCGCCTGTGCGGATGGCGTAGATCGAGCCAAAGTCTTTGAGACGGTAGGCGCCGACGCTGACAAGAGACGCGGTCGGATGCCACGACGCTGAGGCTGTATCCCAAAACTCCGATGATCTATATGACGGCACGATGACGCGCTTGAGCGACCTCCCCACCTCACTAAGCGGAGGGAGTGCCTCGGCGATGGCTCTCGCTGGAGATTTCTCGAGCACTGTAACCCCGGCCTCGGTTAGTGTCGCGATCGGTAATTCGCCAAGAACCTCGACGCGGGCGAGTTCGGCGTCGACGCTCGAGCTCACGACGGCGTCCCTGCCGACTAGCTCCGTGAGGTGGTTTAGAAACTCGCTTGAGCGCGACCCAATGAGCACATACCTGCCGGCGCCGGTCGGAACGAGCGTCGACGTGTTCACCGCCCATTCGGTCACCTGGAAATGGCAGTCCCTCGCCACGTCCACGTGGCCGGTGACCTCGAGGCGTCGGAGAAAGGAGTCGGCAATCAAGCCCGAGCCTTCGACCTGTGCAGCGATTCGTTCGAACACCCCGAAAGACCCCGTTCCGACGTGATTGAGCGCATCGAATGCCACCTCGAAATCAGGCTCGTCTGATTCGATCACCGGCGGAATCTCCGGGACAGGGATCGTCCTGGCACCGCGATCCTTCTTCTTGGCAGCCCAGGGCGTGCCCGCGAAACGACGTACAAGACCGCAAGTCGTGCACTCGCCGTCGACACTCCGTGTGGGCGCTTGGCCCGGTAGGACCGGGGGCAGCAGGAATCGATGCATTCCCGTTATGAGACAGGAGTCACTCCCCATCGGGATGCCCACGCGAGTCTTGATTGGGGCTGCCTTCGAGGCGCCTCGCACCCGCGGAACGAACTCCCGTATGGGCGTTGCACCTCCTTCGCGACCTGACTCGAGACCAACGATCCTCGGGCCGTTCACGTGACTCGGCCACTCGGGAGGGCCGGCAGTAAGTGGCCACAGCGGCGAATCGTCAGGCGAGTAAACCAGGCGAATGTCGACGTCCTCGACCCTGAACTGTGGTGTGCGCGCCGATCGCAGACGGAGCAACGCCGTCGACGACGGCTTGTCCGCGCCGTCGACGAACATCGCGACGACATACTCGCCATCGGATAGGCCACGGTCTCGCAGCGGGAGAACAGCAAGTTCGCCGAGCTGATCACATTCGACGATGACCTCGGCGGGGTCGATTCGTGTGCCGCGGTATACGCGGAGACCGACTGAGGACGCTCCAGCGGCGAGAGCGACGACCTCGGGGGGCTCCATCACCGACCACTTGCGAAGCAGACCAGGTAGTACGAAACCCCCTCGGAGCGTCAGACTCGTGCGTGCTCGCGGAGCAAGGGGGAACAGATCGAAATGCACCGGGCCGGTGGGCGCGGAGACGATCTGGACATGTTGGTACACCAGCCACCCTTCCGGTGTTCCTGGCAGGTCGGCGAGGTCCTGCCATCCGGGCCGAGCGTGCGCCGCGAGGTGGGCCTCTACCCGCTGGCGCGCATCCGACCTCGCGAGGACGATGCTGTCCTCTCCGAGCGAGATGCGCTCGATTTCGACGAACGCACCCTGGAGGTCATCCCATCGGAGAGCCGCGACTCGCGTCGGTCGGCGACCAAAGGGACGGCGGTCATCATCCCCGAACCTTCCCGCCAATTGCTCTGCTACGAGCGATGTCGCACTTACCCCCTCAACGCCAGAGAGCCGCGTTGAGCCACCTGGCCCGGCGACGGTCGGAACGATCGACTCGCCGTCAGCAAGGAGGAATCGGGCGATACTTGGCCCTTCCGAGCGGTACGGAAGCATCAGGTTGAACTCGATCGACTTACGCGGGAAGGTCCGGAGGAAGCCTAGAAGGCGTGTAGTGGCGACGGGCCGCATCGAAGCGATGCGTTCGATCCCGGAGCCATCCCATGCCTCGAGTTCGAGACAAGCAGCCTCGACGATCCGCTCCCTGGCGGTCGGAACGCGCCAGAGGCGGGCAAGGTGAGAACTGATGGGAAGGCTCGGCATGGCCGTTGCATATGGATCCATCGCCCTGCTCATGTCTTCCGGAGAGATACGCAGACCCGGCGTCATGCCCTCCATCGCAAAGAACTCGTGGAGGCCGTCACGATCATGTTGTCGCACAACCGCCTGCGACATTGGCAGCCCGATGAAGGCGTGGCCTCCGACCGCATAGGCGGTCGGGATTCCACGCTCACCCTCCCAGGCCTCGAGCCAAGAGTTCAGCGATCCCCATAAGAGTTCAGCGGTACGACGGTAATCTCTTTGGAATCGTTGCGACTGGGTCGCCGGGATGCCCAACATTGCGTGCAGCCGCGAGTAGTAGTTGTGGGCGGCAAGGTTTCCGTCGGCATGCATCTGCTCGGCCGCGATCGAAAGCACGACCAGCAGCGGGAGGGCCGGTGGGGTTTCGAGCGGCTGACGTTGATGGCGTCGTGCAGCCTCCGCCTGCCAGTGGAACGTGGAGACGCCCGCGTTGTCCAGTTGCAGAGTCGATCTCACCAGCCTTGAAAGGCCATCGCGCGTCGAATCTTCGACTCCAGCAGCGTCCAGCACCTGGCGTATCGTCTCGGAATCGGCCAGCGTGTAGACAGGGCGCCCAGCCTGGACCGAGTCGAACATGACGTCAGCGATCGCTTCGGTCACGCGGTCGTGCATGGTAATCACGTTCGCGGGTCCCCCTCCCACTCGATCAGGTCCAAACTATCGATCAACTCCGACATCGCGCGTTTCCCTGGGCGGTTTTCGTGTCGCGTCGAGAAGAGCCGACTCGTACCGGCACACAAACTCTTCGAATCCCGGCTCCGTTCAACGCTCCGCTAACGCCTCAGGGCTTCATAGCAACGCCCGCCTGGCCACCCGACGATCTCGCGCCGTTCACGGAGCACGGCGCGAGAGGGAGGACCGGGAATGGGAAGATGCGATGCACGCAGGCACCAAGGGTGACGGACACCCTTTAGAAGCACTCCCCTACACATACCGGCATGCCCGAAAAATCCCTGGATAACAGGCAAAATGCCGCCTATCCTGGCGCCATGCGAGGAGGCCTCGAGCGATGGAAGCGAGGCATCGAATCCCGAGGAGTTCGACAGGCAATCGGCTACGCGCTCGAGGGCGCCTGCGATGCTCACCTGCAGCACTCCCCCGGCGTTGACGCGCTCGAAGCGTACGGTGCCGCATCCGTCTCGACCGTCTCACGATTCGTCGTGGCGAACGGCGTCATCACCACCGACGAGCTCACCGCTGGCGGCCTTCGTGTCTGGCTCACCGGACACGACCCGGTCACCGGAGAAGAGCGCGGCCATCAGCGGCTCAGCCCTGACGCCGACCTGCTGCTCGACGGGACGCTCAACCACCCAAAGTCGTACAGCATCGCCGCGCTACTGCATCCCGAACTCGCCACCGAATTTGAAGCGTTGCAGGACCGGCTGCGTGACCGCATCCTGCTCACATGGCAGACGGAGCTCAACGCCCGACGCGGGCACGGAGGGCTCATCCGCGAGGAGATAACTCGCATCGAGGTCGTCGAGCTGCAGCATCGACGCTCGCGCGCGCTCGACCCGCACATCCACCGTCATCTCTGGCTCAACATCAAGGTGCTCGGCGCGGACGGCAAGTGGTCGAACCTCGACTCGCGCGTCGCGATGAAACTGCACACGGTCGTCAACGCCGAGGGCGAGCTCGCCGCGCGCACCGAACCCGCTTGGATCGCCGCGCTCGCGCGGCACGGCTACACGCTTGACGACACCGGCGAGATTGCCGAACTCGCCAGCGCCGTCCGACCCGTCTCGCGTCGCTCGGCGCAGATCGAAGGCAACCGCACTCACCTGATCGCGGAGTGGTCAGCGGCGCACGGAGGATCCGCGCCGAGCATGGAGGTCCTGCAGCAGATCGATCGGCGCGCATGGGCGGCGTCGCGTCCGAACAAGCCGACCGATTTCGACGAGGCGTCTTGGGAGACGCACGTCCGCAATGAGATCGCTGCGATCGATCCGAGTCTGATCACCCGGCGCGCACCCATTCCAGTCACCGCAACAGACCTGGATGCCGTCGACCTGGATCTGCTCGCCGCACGGGCGGTCGTCGACGCGGACGAACGGTCCACTTCATGCGGAGGAAGGTTCAGCATCTTCGACATCCGCGCCGGCGCGATACGCGCACTCTCGCGCACGGGCGTCGTTGCGGAGCGCAACCGGCTCGATGGCGCGATTGCCGAGATCACAGAGCGCGCGACGGCTTCCGTCTACTGGCTGGTTGAGGATGATCCGCCGGCGCACGTGAAGGCGTTCATGGCGACGGAGACCGTGCGCGCCAAGGTGCGTCTCGCAGGTCGCCTGGACGTGCTCGCCCGACCCGGCCGCTCACTGCTGTCGAGCGAGTTGCATCGGTCCGCACCACACGAGGATCTCTTGGCATTGGATACGTCGCAAGGCGTTGCAGCGTGCGCCATCGCCGGCAAGGACGGGCTCGTCACGGTGACCGGCCCCGCCGGCGCGGGCAAGACGACGATGCTGCGCGCTGCGTTCGCGGCGCTCACGTCGCAACGGCGACGGATGCTCGTTGTTGCACCCACGCGGAAGGCGGCATCGGTAGCGTCTCGCGAGGTCGGGGCCGCAGCATCCAGCATTCATGCCCTCCTTTCGGACCACGGCTACCGATGGGGCACCGACGAGGCCGGCGCGAAGGTGTGGACCAGGCTTCGGGCGGGAGAAGTCGATCCCAGCACCGACGCCGTATACGGCGGACCGGCCCAGTACGTGCTGCGTTCTCGCGATCGGATCGTCGTCGACGAAGCCGGCATGGTCGACCTGCAGACGGCGAACGTTCTTTTCGAGATCGCGATCGAGCAGGGTGTCGGCTTGGCGTTCGTGGGTGACACGCATCAGGCGTTGCCGGTCGGGCATGCGGGTGCGATGGGTTCTGCGATCCGGCACGCGAACGCTGCGGTCGAGCTTGACACGGTGCACCGGTTCCGCGATCCCGAGTACGCGGCGCTCACACTGCGGCTTCGGGATGCGGGTGATCGCGAGCGTGCGCTGGCGGTTGCTGGTGAGCTTATCGAACGCGGTCACGTCGACCGGGTCGACCATCACGACGCGGCGCGTGAGCGGATGATCGACGCGTACTTCGACTGGCACGCGCGCGACAAGCGAGCGACGCTGGTATCTGGCACGAACGCTGAGGCGAACGCGATCGACGACGGCATCCAGCAGCGGCGAGTCGACCAGCGCGAACTCGACGTCCGCGTCGCCGCTTGGGGAATCGGGCAGCAGCGAATCCTCGTCGGCGACACCGTCCAGACCCGTCGCAACGACCGGCTCACGGGAGTCGAGAATCGCGCGCAGTGGATCGTGGGTGGCATAAGCGACGAGTACCTTTCTCTTGTCTCCGTGAGCGACAGCGGCGAGATGGCGCGGGTGTCCACCGATTACGCGCGCGAGCACCTGCAGCTCGCCTACGCGTCCACCGTGCATGGCGTGCAGGGCGACACCGCCGATGCGTCGGTGGTCGGGCCGGATGTGGATGCCGCGGGGCTCTACGTCGGCCTCACGCGCGGGCGGTTGCACAACGTCGCGATCGTCGTGGCCAAGACGGATGACGCGGCCCGCGAGTGCCTGGCCGAGTCGATGCAGCGCGGCACTCCGGAGTTGACGATGCAGGATGCTGTGCGGGCGGCCCAGGCGGAGGTTCGGCGTGCGGCGAGGAACCGGGAGATGGCGATGGCCACGGGGCCGGTGGTCGGGGCGCCGAGTGCGGGGGACGGGATCCCGTTGGGCGTCTGATCCGCCGCGCTCTGCAGACAGCTTGGCGGGCCGGCGACTCGAGCGTGGTCGATTCCTGCATCAGGCCCACTCGCGCGGACGTCGCTCTAGATGCGAACCGAGCCGGCCGGAGTCCTCGGGACGCGACGCGATCTAGCGGTCGATACCCACTACAACTGCTCGGACGGAAACTCCGAGTGGCTCGGTCGCGCTAACGAAGTCATCGGTGCGGGATCGAGCACCGAGTGGCGCATCGAATCGCTCTCGTGCAGAAGGCGGCGCGATGGTCCACATGGTCACCGACACAGAAATCACCGCTTCGAGCACCCGGGAGTGTAATCTCATCTCTGGGTTCCGGTCGCGGCTGATTATGGGGTGAGTAGTTGAGGCAGGACGTGCTCACTTTCTCTGTCGGACAGCTCGTTCGGATGATTGATGATGGCGTAATCGGCCTTCCGAACTTTCAAAGAGACTTTGTTTGGCCACCTGCTCAAATTGCCGCGTTGCTTGACAGCGTTGCGCGCGACTGGCCGATCGGAACTCTCCTCCTGGTACCCCCGGTTCCAGAGTTGTCCATGCGACCGATCGCTGGCGCGCCCACGTTGCGCCGCGACCGTGTTCGTTACTTGGTGCTGGACGGGCAGCAGCGCCTGACTGCGCTATACCAAGCAATCTCCGGCGTGGGCGAGTACGGCTTTTCGCTCAATCGAGCTCGCGGCACCGAGAAGGACCAGCTCTTTGAGTGGGCGTCAACGATGCCAACCGACCGAGTGAATGCACAAGATCAGTTGACCCGACTAGTTCACTACACTCTCCCGTGCGTTGTGCTCGGTCCTGATGTAGAGGTTTACGAGCTCGCGCAGATATTCGAAGCGATTAATACGCCGGGAGTACCGATCGACGTCTTTGACCTCGCCAACGCCCGCGCGGGTGCGGTCGGAGTGGATCTGCGCAAGAGCTGGGATGAGCTGAGAGAATCTCTTCCGATCTTGACCGATTTTCGCGTGACGGAGCTCGAAGTTCTCCGCCTCGTAGCGCTCAACGCAGTCAGCCAGGAGAATGCCGCCGTGCGAGGTTTGCGTGCCAGTTACCTCCTCGATATCCCACCGGAATACGTTGCGGCCGTCTGGCCACGCGCGATCGAGGACTACGCCAACGCTCTGACGGTTCTGGTCGAGCATGCGGGGGTGGTCGAGCCCGCCGACCTGCCGTCGAGTCGAGCCGCTCTCCTTGCCGCTACGACCCTTCCTCGCGGCGGGATCGCCGCCGCTCTGGACACCTACTGGAATGCCGTCCTGAGGCCGGACGACCTCTTGGATTCCGACGTCCTAAATGTAGTTCGGCACGGTGACACGATAAGAACCCGAGAAACAGCGCGATTCGCGAACGCGCCGCTAGACCGTCTGACTCGCGGCGGAAGTCGCACCCTGACGCGAGCAGTTCGCGGGCTTGCACGCATCAATGGGGTCCGAGATCCGTTCGACTACGGCGAACTCGCCCGACGCGAGTTGCGGGAGTTTGAGTACCACCCTGGCTACGGCATTGTCGGTCCGGCGACTGCAAGAACTGAGCTCGGGAACGTCATCTATCTGAGCGGCTCAAGCGCTACGTCCGTCAGGGCTCGCTTGCGTGGGGCGGCAGCTATCCCTGAGTATGCGCTTGATCCGGCCGCGCTAGCCTCGCAGGGCTTTGAACTCGGCTCACGGGACGCAGCCGCGCGCCACGACACACTTTTGGGATGGGTGCGAGGTGCCGTCAGTGAAATCATCTAGGGGCGAATGGCGGCCACGTCGCCCGATGCGTCCGTGGCTGTGGTTCTGCTCGTTTCTTGTTGCCGTGATCGTGGCACTGGCAGCAATGGTTGGAGCGGTTCTGGTCCTCCATAGGTGGCTCATCGACTCGGGCCAGCCTGTGGAGGAGCTCGGCGTCGTAGGCGACATGTTCGGAGCTGCTACAGCACTCTTCTCTGGTTTGGCCTTTGCGGGTCTTATCATCGTTCTGGTCTGGGACATGCGCGAACGGGAGCGCGATCTGGCGGATCGGATGGAGTCACGTCGGCCGGTGCTGACTGTCCGGTTCGGCGACGGTGAAAGCGATGGGGATGTAGCGCAAGCTACCGTTTCGCGTGCAGTCCACGAGTCCGGCCGCGGAGTCGACCTTCGGCTCGAAATCGCGATTCCGCTCCAGTCGCTGGCGGATGTGGCGCTTTCGCCCGCTTTCAAACTCGAGATCGTGAGCAGCGGTTCGACCGTCTGGGCAGAGTCGCGGGAGATAGGTCTGCCGATCAACTCGGGCGACAGTCATGTCTCGCAATTCGTTGCACAGTTCTCCGGAACGGCTGGCCGTTCACTCCTTACCAACTTGGTCGCGGCCGCCGGTGCTCGATTGAGGGCAACCGTCAACTACGACTCCGTGTCCGGAGCGCGATGGCACACGATCGTAGAAGCCGAGCTTCGGATCGCAACGGACGACGAAGCGTTTGCCCGTCAGGTCCTCTCAGAGACAGGCGTTGTTGACAAACACGCGCCTGGACGAGTTGCCACGTCATTGAAGACGGACTTGAGCGTTGACGCTTCCGCCTGGAAGCACGGCAGGGTGGGTGCCGCCGCCTCCTGAACAGCCCCGCTAAGCCTGCGCTCGGACGAAGCCTGAAGGAACCCGGGCACCCAATTCGACGACCATTCCGATTGCGGCGAGAGCCCGAGCCACATCCAGTTGCCTCTCGCGGGCCGTCGCTCTTCCGCCAAAGCGTGATCGTCCGTCAGGCGTTGATCGCCGATAGACGTAGCAGCGGGACGCGGGGAGCATGACCCGCTTTCCCGGACACCAACCTTTTGTCGTAGCTTTCGCCGACGCTGGCCACCGATGGTGTCGCGCCGAGTTGGGAGGTTGGTCGGTGAAGACCAGTGAGACGTAGTTTTGGCCGAGGTTGGAGTGGTGGATCGGCCCGGCCACGTCTCCGCTGGCCCAGGCGGCCATCTCCAGCGCGAGCAGCGGGCGCTTCCAGGACGCGTCAACCGCATGATCCGGCCGGTGTGTTCGCAGCTGGTCGCCCACCCCTGCCGCATTGGCGCGTGCATCCTCCGACCCCTTAGAGCTGTAGTTCTTCACGTGCAGCCGGGCATCTCGTCGCCCCGCAGCGGGTCGGACAGCTGCGCGCCGACGGCCGCTGGGTCTTCGCGGCCCGGCAGCCGCGGGCGGTGACAGGTATGTGCGTCGCCGCCCAGCGCGCTGGTACGTGTGCTGGAACTCCGACTTGACTGCGGCCGGGCTCTCATATGAAACGCGATGCGAACGCGTCCGCTGTTTCGGCGGCCGGTCAGACGTCAAATTAGCGGTGATGTTCATGGGCCATGCAACGCAACCCGGACATGTGGCTATATATTGCAGTCTAAGTCAATTAGCTAGGCCGCACACACGCGGAGCGTGGCTCCGGGCGAGACGAGAACGTATTGACGCCTTTAGCGCGAAGCAGCGGTAAGCCCCTCCATGGCCGGTCCGACGATCTGGACACGCTCATCAGCGTAGCCGGTCGGGAGGATGGTCGGCCTGCCGCGATCGTCGTCGTCGCCCCCTCTGGGGTGGGCAAGTCTGATCTCCTACGACACGTCGCCGCCCCTGAGGGGGCAACGATTCGATACGAAGTCCGAGCGTCGACTGCTTCGGCCAGCAACGTCGTAAACGAGTTCGCGAGTCAGTTGATGGCTGCAATTGCCCATTCGGGCTTGGATGCCGAAAGTGTCGGCACCTCGCTCGCCCAAGCTCTCCGGGGAAACTGGAGAAAGGTCGCCACTGCCGCGGTAGTCGATGGTCTTCGGGTCGCCGCACCACAACTGTCAGACACTATCGGGGCTGTCGTGGGAGCGCTTGAAAACGCTGACGGGGAGTCAGACGTCGCAACGCGGGCCAGCGCGCTCTACGGCGCATCGGATGCCGATTCCGTAAGCGCGCTCCTCGACCTGCTACATGCTGTGAATGATGCAGGGCTCCGCGGCACCATCGTCGTCGACCAAATCGAACGGGCCTCGGACACTGTCACGGCAACAGTTCTCGCTGTCGCGCGCGACTTGCCGACCGGATGGAGTCTCATCGTCGCGGCGAACGATGAGACTCCCGCCGGAGTGCAATGGCTCAAAGATCATTGGCCCGACTTTGCATACGCGAATGCCGAGCGGCTTGAACTTCAGGCGCTCGAGCGCCCCGCTGTCGAGGAGTGGTACTTGCACGAGCACGGCGAGCTTCCTGACAACGATGAGCTTTCAAGAGTCATGATCGGGACTCAGGGACGCCCACTCGTTCTCGAGGAGTGGATAACAGGCAAGTCATCCGTCAACGAACTGCCTGGGGTTTGGAGCCGACTTGGACCCTACTACGCTGCTCGAATAGGCGCGCTCCCCCCTCCCGTGCGTTCACTGCTGCGAAAGCTGGCGATGTTTCCCGAAGGAAGCGCGCTCGACTTCTCGTTCATTCATGCGATCTCCGGGAATTCGAGCACGCAGGAGACGCTCGACACGGTGACTCAGCTTGTCGACGGCCTCTTTCTTGAACCCGTGCACAACCCCCTCAGCGACGACACACGTTATGCATTTCGCCACACCATCATTCAACTCCATGCGCTTCACGGTCTTCCGCCCGCGGTTCGCCAGGAGCTTGCCATTTCGGTACTCAGCCGACTTCAACAGTCGCCGCAAATGGAGGAAGGTCTTCGCTCGTGGTCGCTCGGACGTCTGGCGATTGCGGCTGCCGACGACGATTCTGGTCCGGAGACTGCACTCCGCGCCGGCAGAACCCTCCTTTCGCGCGGACTATTCATCGACGCGAGCGAGCTGCTGAGAGAAGCAGCCGATACATTCCAGGGCTCGGGGTCGGCATCTCGCATGACTGTCGCCTACGCCGAAGCTCTCATCGGGCTGGGTCGCTACGAAGCTGCGCTCGAGGTCCTCGACGGCCTCGAGGAGCGCTCTGCTGAACACCTGCTCGCCACCGGGCGGGCCCTTTTGCGCCTCAACCGCTATGACGGGGCCATCGAAGCACTTACTAGCGCAAAGAATGGATTCTTGGAGGATGCGGATACTGAGGGCGCATGTTCTGCCGAGCGTGATCTGATCACCATCGAGCGCGACCTTGGCCACTACGACCTCGCGGTCAGCCGCAGTCTCGATCTGCTGAGCCAAGTAACCGATCAGACACCAGATCATGTCACCGCGGCTATCCAGCGGACGCTCGCGCGATCGTTCGCACTCTCCGGTGACACAGACAAAGCGGTGCGAGCGGCGGAGATCGCGCTTCAACTCGCAGAACCAGTCGGGCCCTCCGCAACTGCAACCGCAACTCTGGCCCTGGGCGAAGCTCATCGACATGCCAGGAGAATCGACGACGCTTTGGTCGCCTACACCGAGTCCGCGCGAGTGGCGCGGCTAACTGGCAACCGGGACTGCTACCTGTGGGCCGTCCTAGGAGCAGGCGACAGCCTACGGATCGCCGGACGTCAAATGGACGCTCGTTCTCAGATTGATGAGGCGCTGAGCTGGGTTCAGACTGCTACTGACTCGCATCCACTCGAAGCACTCCATTTTGGTCTGCTCGCCGCACTGCTGGAATCTGACCAAACTCCGATCGGGGAGCCGCCAGGGGTAGTCGACCTTGTACTCGGGTACGAAGCGTTGGGCATCGACTGGCCATCGCGCTGGCTGTCCGAGGCCGCCCGTCTCGGATACGATCAGCCTTTGCCGTTCTAAGGAGTCGACGTGCCGATATTGGTCAGAAGCGAGCCGATTTCCCTCCTTACCCCTCACGGTTACATCGCTGCGACCCTCGTGGTCGGTGACGAACGCATGTGCGTCGTGGTTGAGGAACCCACCGACTCCGAGGATGTCCTTGTCAGGGTCCAGAGCTCTTGCATGTTCAGCGAAAGTCTCGGCGCGATCGATTGTGATTGTAATAGTCAGCTCAAGGAGAGTATCCGTCGGGTGAAGGAGCAGGGCGGTTTCGTGGTCTACCTTTTCGAGGAGGGACGGGGGATCGGTCTCCAGGCGAAGTTCGAAGCGGTCCGTCTCCAACAAGAGCATGGTCTAAATACGGCAGACGCTTTCGAACAAATCGGTCTGGCGAGCGATCCGCGCGACTACGGTTTCGCCACCCAAGTTCTGACTCAGCTCCTAGGTCCGAAGCGCGGCGTTGTCCTCATGACGAACAATCCCACCAGAACGGCGGCGCTGGTCGCACAAGGGATCAGGGTCACTCGTACCGAACCGCTGATCATACGCACTCCAACCACCGAGGGATACCTGGCAGGCAAGGCCGAGGCGCTCGGTCACGAGGTCTGACGTGGCGACGGCCATGTGGCATAGCGATCCGATCCAGTCGTATCTTCACGGGGTCGAGATCGCGGGTCTTGCTTCTGAGCTCAGAAGTGATCTGACGTTGCTCCGACCGTGGGGCAGCGCTGAATTGTGGGCAGAGACCGTTTTCGTCTCGATCTGCCATTCCACAAACTGGGACAAGCTTCACGCAGCCATAGAAGCCGCGCGCGCAACGCGGCCTCAACTACTCGAACCGACACACCTTTCCATCCTCAGCGAATCTGACTTTCAGTACCTCACCGGCCTCCCAAGCCCGGAGATCAGCGCCGACTCTCAGCGGCGCCAGGCGATGCTCAGGCAGCTCGGCAGGGAAGCGGTCGAGACGCAGTTCATCAAGTTCCTTGAGGCAATGGAGCCGAGTGGCGCGGCGCTGGCCGGCGACGGGGGCGCGTACGCGGCCTTGACGAAACTCTCTGCATTCTCCATGGACCCCCTGCAGAAGAAGTCGCGAGTTCTTGTTCATCAGTGGATCACGGCCGGTGCCCTCAAGATTCCGGACGCCGAGAACGTGGCGCCGGCGATCGACTACCACCTGATCCGCCTCTATTTGAGGTCGAACAGGATCCATCCGCGCTCGAGTCGAACTCTGAATCGATTCCGTGAAGGGAGGCCCGTGAGCGACAGGGAGCTGCACGGGATTCGGAAGGCTGTCGAAGACGCGATGCTTTACACCGCGGCTGGTGCACACTTGTCCATAGCTGAGCTAAACCACCACGAATGGCAGGTCGCCCGATCCTTCTGTGTGCGCAGCGGCGCCCGGTGCGATGGACCACAATTGCCGGAGAAGCCCGTAGATCAACCACTCGCGGTGCTCGCAACCATCAAGGGCGGTTGCCCTTTGAGGAACGTGTGCAGGGGCGCCTCTGAGTTGAGGTTTCGCGAACTCGTAGAGCCGAAGTCGGGATCCGACTTCTACTGAGTGACTGGTCGGATCCACCGCCCAAACCAATACCGCTCTGAGGCGCGCTATGGGACCCATTCACGGGCCGGCTCTCTCAGGTCAAACGTCGACGCCGAAGGCACGCAGCAGCGGCACGCGAGGGATCATCCGGCGCGGACCGAGCTGGACCGTGGGGATGGTCCCGCTCTCGATCCCGAGCTTGATCGTGCGGTAGTCGACGCCGACGAGCTTCGCGGCATCCTTCATCGTCAGGGCAAGCGAATACGGCGATGAGTTCATGACCTTCTCCTTCACTGGATGGTAGATGTCATCACTTGCTCACGCACTGTACACCCGTGAGGGTCCGATGTCATCACTTGCTCGCACCTCCTGAAACTGCGAAACTCGCAACATGCCTGAACTCTCGATCGAATTGATCGACGATGAGATCCTGGACGCCGGCGACGGCATCCACATCCCCCGCTCCTGGGTCGCCGTCGTGACTGGCGTTCCCGACATTCCGGGCACGGTCCGCGCGTACCTCGTGTACGACCCGACCCTGCAACGGGCAGCGGCTGAGTCGATTCGAGTGGATCGGAGAGGCCAGGGCGATGAGGTGACCACCACCCTGCTGCGCGATCTCCGAGTGCAAGCCATCGTCAGATGGGCCGCGGCCAGCGTTGTCCGCATCGACGGGGATCTCTCCGAGCCTGAGGCCTACGGACAGTACCTGTCACGACTGCGGGCTGACGAGTCGCGCTCCGAGGAACAGAACTTGCGCGAGGCAGTCAGGCTGTACCGGCTCGCCTCGGTCATCAACGACGGTCCACTCAAGCTCGTGTCGGAACAGCTCGGCGTCAGCGTGAGCACCGCGACGCGCATGATGAATCGGGCGCGTATCGCCGGTCTCGTCGACGAGGCCACCGGACGCGAGGTGCTTCGCCAGACTCGCGAGCAGCAGCTCCGCGAGCAATTCACCGGGCCCGTGGTCGGACCAGGTTCGTCGGGCCCTTCGATCGGACGATGAGCGACCCGCCGTGATGCCGCCCGACGGTCACCGAGGGCGACGGGGATTCGGCGACTTGCGGACCGCGTAGGGCTCCACGACGTGCGGAAACTTGCCCACATTTTGCCCACACTTGATGTGATTTCATGTGTTTTCGGGCGAAGTCAAACGCACCTCGTAACCCAGAAAACCCGCGGAATTCCGCGGATTTTGCGGGTACGTGCAGCCTTAGGAAATTCCTCCCCGACATTTCCGGTACCAAAGGTCGCATGCGAACCCGGTCGGGCCACCTCCAGTCCTGAACCTGGACCCAGTCACCCCCGCCCGCTATCGTTCGATGAGAGCGTTCTCATCTTCTAGGAGACCCGTGGCTCGAACGATCCGCGTCGCTGGCGTGCCCGGCGACTTCCGCGTGCCCCGTGGCTGGCCCGTGCCGACCGACCGGTGGATACGCACGAACGCGTTCTGGGTGCCGCCCGAGGGGTGGACTCCGACGCCGGGTCTCCGCCCCGCTCCGAAGGGGTGGGGCTTCTGGCGCGTCAACTCGCTCTGGCTGAAGACCAGCGGCCACCTGTACAAGCGAGCGCGCGCCTGGTCCTCCTGCTCCTTCGCGGCCGTCGTGATCGCCCTGGCTGCCCGCGTCGTCAGTTCCCTGGCCGACCTCGAAGTCCTCGCCATCGTCGCGATCGCGGCCTTACTCGTCGCCCTGGCCCTCCAGGTCACCTATCTCATCTCCTACATCCGCATCACCCGACGCGCGTTGCGCGACTGCGCCGAGATGGCCGAGGAGAGCCGGCACCGACGCCTGACCCGTGAGTATCAGCGCTACCTCCTGGACACGGCGTGACTCTCGACGAAGCCCGGACGTGCCTGGGCCTCGGCCGTGACGCGAGCGCCGCCGACATCCACCGGGCATTCCGAGCGCGGGCACGTCAGGTTCATCCGGATCTCCATCCCGAGGCGCCTGAGGTCGACAGGGCCCGCCTCTCAAGCGACTTCGATCGTGCGCGTGCCGCTCGCGACGCGCTGCTCTCCTGGTCCACCCTCCGTGAGCATCCGCGAGAAGCGACGCCGCAGGCTCGCACGACGCCGACGCCCGCGACGCCCGCAGCCCCCACACCCGAGGCCCCTCCCCGACCTCGAGCGCGACCGCGGACGAGCGAGACGCGACGGGAGGCAGCGGCACCGCGCGTGACCATGCGCTTCGAGGAGTTCGTGGCATTCACGGACGCGGCGGGATTCGGGATCGGCCAGCGCACCCGACGGATGACCGACTGGACGCGCATCATCGTCTGGTCGACGCTCGGCGTGATGATCGCCGCGGTCGTTGGCGCGTGCGTCTACCTCGCCCTCACCTAGGCGTGGACGCCCGATGACCACTGACATCCGTTTCCTTGACGCCGCTCCCGCCGCTCCCCTAGCGTGAGGCTCACGCTCAACGGTCGCCTCGCGATCGATCATGGGGATGGGCACGGGATGCCGAGCAGCGTCGCGCGTTCGACGGTGTCGGTACGACACTGGGGGAACACATGCGACGAGTTCGCCGCACGCTGATTGCGCCGCGCCTGGGGATGCCGGAACGCCCCCATTCCGCAGCCGCGACAACAGCCAACCGCCTCCCCCTCGCGGTGTTGATCACCACCGCCCTCCTGCTGCTCGCACTCCTCCTGGGTGCCGCCCCCGCCGACGCCGCGTCGTCGTTCAAGAAGGCGCCGACGCCGACGATCTCGGGCACGACGACCGTGGGCCAGACCCTCACCGCCGTCCCCGGCACCTGGTCCCCGACCCCCACGACCCTCAGCTACCGGTGGTACCGCAGCGGATCCGCCATCAGCGGGGCCACCTCGAAGACCTACAAGCTCACCACCGCGGATGCCGGCAAGAAGGTCACCGTCAAGGTGACCGCGAGGCGCAGCGGCTACACGACCACGAGCAGGACGAGCTCCGCCAAGACGATCAGCGCCATCTTCAAGACCGCGCCCACCCCGAAGATCTCAGGCACCACGACCGTCGGCCAGACGCTCACCGCCGTCCCGGGCACGTGGTCGCCGACGCCCACGAAGCTGAGCTACCGCTGGTACCGCAGCGGATCCGCCATCAGCGGCGCGACGGCGAAGACCTACAAGCTAACGACATCCGACACGGGCAAGAAGATCACGGTCGCGGTGACGGCGACCCGCACCGGCTATGCCACCACGCGGAAGACGAGCGCCGCAAAGACGATCACGGGCGTCTTCACCACGACGCCGACGCCGACGGTCTCGGGAACGCTTACCGTCGGTCAGTCACTCACCGCCGTTCCTGGCACCTGGTCGCCGACTCCGACGACGCTCGGCTACCGGTGGTACCGCAACAACGCCGCCCTCGCGGGCGCCACCGCCAAGACGTACACATTGACGGATGCCGACGCCGGCCAGGAGATCAGGGTCAAGGTCACCGCGAGTCGCAGCGGCTACACGACCGCCAGCAAGACCAGCGTGGCGAAGACCGTCGAGTCCCTCTCCGACGTCATCGACGTGACCGGGCCGATCACCGACGCGCAGACGTGGGGCGCCACCGCAGGAAGCGTCTACGTCGTGCGCGAGATGGTGGACATCTCCGACACCGGCTCGCTCACCATCGCAGCGGGGACGATCGTGAAGTTCGCGGTCGGTGCCGGTCTCAGCGGCGAGGGCTCACTCACCGTCGCCGGCACCACCTCGGCTCCCGTCGTGCTCACCGCACTGAACGATGAATCGGTGCGCGGCGACATCGCGGACGACGATTACCCGTGGCCCGTCGCCGCCGAATGGTGGAGCGGCATCGAGGTGGGCACGGCCGACATCCGCTACGCCAGTGTGCGCTACGGGAATGTCGCGGTGACGCGCGGCGGCACGGGCGCCCGTGTGACGGACTCCCGCTTCATCGAGGCGGCAATGACCCTGCAGGGCGGATCGGGCAACGTGGTGGCGGAGCGCAACACGCTGACCGACAGCCCCGGCGCCGGCATCACCGTATGGGGTGCACCCGGCACCATCGTCGTTCGCGGCAACACCGTGACCCGCAGTGGCGCAGTCGGCATCGAGGTGGCGGACGGCACGCGCTGGAACGTCGAGGGTGCGACGTCGGTCACGGTCGAGAACAACGCGGTCACCGGCTCGGACGAGGAAGCCATCGTCCTCACCTCGAACCGCCTCGTCGGCGCGCAGCTGACCGGCAACACGGGCTCGGGAAACAAGGGCAACTGGCTCACGGTCGCCGGGAAGCTATCGGCGAACTGGACCTGGGCGCCCGCGCCGAACGGCCTCGCACTCGCGATCAAGAGCGTGAGCGGCGACTTCGGCGGGCTCGCCGTCCCCGAGGGCACCACGCTCACCCTCGGCGCCGGCACGGTGCTGAAGGTGAAGAACGGCTCGTGGTGCCAGGGCTGCAGCGATGCGAACAACGTCATCTTCACCGTCGACGGCGCCCTCGTCACTCAGGGCACCGCGGCGCAGCCGGTGGTCCTCACCACGGCCCCCGACGACACCCGCGGAGGCGACTCGAACGGCGACGGCTCCGCGACGGAGCCGACGCCCGGCGCGTGGCGCTACGGCGTGACGGTCGCGACCGCCGACATCCGCCACACGATCTTCCGCTACGGCAGCCTTGGGGCGTACTCGAACGGGGCGGGTGCCCGTGTCACGGACTCCCGCTTCGAGTACGCGGGCCTCGCCGTCCACGGCGGGTCGGGGAACGTGCTGGTGGAGCGCAACACGGTGCTCGACAGCCCCGACGCCGGCATCACCGTCGCGGGCGCCTCCGGCACCATCGCGGTGCGCGGCAACACTGCCACGCGCAGCGACGGCGTGGGGATTGACGTGACCGACGGACGAGGGTGGAACTTCGACGGTGCGACGTCGGTCACCGTCGAGGGCAACACCGCGACCGACTCCGGCGGCGAAGCCGTGGTCGTGACCACCGATCGGCTCATCGGTGCTCAGCTGACGGGCAACACCGGCACGGGGAACAAGGGCAACTGGCTGACGGTCGCCGGTCGAGTATCAGCCGACTGGGACTGGACGCCGTCGACCGCGAGCGGCGCACTGGGCCTCACGATCAAGAACGTCAGCGAGAACTACCGCGGACTCACCGTCGCCGAGGGCAGCACGTTGACCCTCCGAGCCGGCACCGTCTTGAAGCTTGCGAACGGCACCTGGTGCCGAAGCTGCTCCGACGCCAACAACGTCGAGTTCACCGTCGAGGGCGGCCTCGTCACGCGCGGGACGACCAGCAAGCCCGTCGTCCTCACGACCGCGACCGACGACGCCCACGGCGGCGACTCCAACGGCGACGGCACCGCGACGACGGGCGCCGACAGCGGGTGGCGCTACGGCCTGAGCGCCGTCACCGCCGACCTGCACCACACGCTGATCCGCTTCGGGAGCCTGACGATCGTCAGCGACGGCAGCCTGGCATCCGACGACCTCACACTCGACAACACGCAGGAGGTCTGCCTGTCGGTGGGAGACCACGTCACCGGCTCCTTCCGCGGGAAGGTCGTCGGGTGCGACGTCGGCGTCCGGGCCGTGGACGGGTTCGACGCGAGGCACACCGACTGGGGAGCGGAGAGTGCGCCAGGGATCGACGGCAACCCGATCGTCGAGGGCCCCGTGGATGTCTTCCCGTGGGTCGGCGCCCCCACCCCCACCCCGATCACGACCCCGGTCACGCCCCAGCCGGTTCTCATCGACGACGAGTGCAAGGACTACCTGCTGCTCGGCCTGCGCGGTTCAGGGCAGTCGTCATCCGATCTGCTCGGACCAGAGGTGCGCGCGATGTGGTCGAAGCTCCGCACCGGAAGCGTCAGCGACGAGTTGCCCGAAGACGCGACGTTCGGCGCGATCGGCGTCGCTTACGAGGCGAACCCCGTGCCCATCTTCGGCACGAGCGGGCGCAACGTCTGGCAGCACCTGAACGACGTGGCGCAGTACACACCCGGCGCGTGGGACGGCGCGGTGAAGCTCATCGTGCAGATCCAGGAGGCTGTCGACGAGTGCGGCGAGTCCGGCCAGACCCTCGTCATCGCGGGGTACTCACAGGGCGCCTGGGCAGCGCACGCCGCGCTCGCGTACCTGGGGGCGATCGACTCGCCGCTGCTCGACCACATCGGCGCGGTCGGACTCATCGCCGACCCGCTGCGATCGAAGATCTTCGCCTTCCCGAACGCCGCGATCGCCGAACCTGGTGACGGTGTCGCCCACACCTGGGTCGGCGCCGCAGGGCTCGAGTGGATGGACTGGATCCGTGCGTCGGCGGCGGCGCTGAACGACTTCCCGACCGTGCCCCAAGTCCAGATGAACGACTTCAGCTACCCATCCGGGCTCGTCTCGGACACGCGGGAACTGTGCGGACAGGGCGACGCAGTGTGCGACACGAGTTGGATCCTCACCTTCCCTCGCTCGCTCGACGCGGCCGGCTACTTCCAGGACGGGATGGGCATCCACACGTCCTACACGGACGACGATGGCGCGGTCTACTCGCCCGCGGAGAGCCTGGGGTTCGACGTCCGGGAGGCGCTCTGGCCGTGAGCGCCGGTGGATCACGCCACCCTGACTAGCATGCGAGTATGACGCAGCCGTCGCCGTCGGCGCCCGGGAGGCCCCCGCTGTCCGCCATGGAGTCGCAGCGCGCGGTCCACACCGGTCTCGTGACGGCGCTGATCAGCGTCAGCGGCGCGGTCACCCTCCCGGCGACGCTGATCCTCCTCTTGGCCATCCACAGCGCCGCGAGCAACGCCCCTCACGGCTACGGCATCATCTTCGGCACCGTCCTCGGCCTCCCGCTCGCGGCTGTGGCGGTGGTGCTATCCATCGTCGGCCTGGTGATCATGGCGGCGGAACGGAACAGCGTCGCACCCCGGTCGCGGATGGTGCTGCAGGCCGCGGGCTTCACCGTCATCGGCGTCAACGTGATCCTCGTCGCGGTCGACCTGTACATGTTCTTCACCAAATGACCCGACCAGCCTGCCTGTCACTGCCGTGACCGTGATCCTCGTCGAGGGCGACAGCGACGCCGCCACGCTCGAGGTCATCGCGCGGCGCCTCGGCATCCCGGTTCCGCACATCCTCGCGGTCGGCGGGTCGAAGGGGGCGCGACGCGCGGTCGCGTCACTGCCCGGCGAGCGCGTGCTCGGCCTCGTCGACGCGCAGGAGCGCGACGACTTCGCGCGAGTCATCGACGAGGTCTTCGTGTGTGACCCGGACCTCGAGGCGGAACTCGTCCGTGCGCTCGGGACGGATGCCGTGGAAGCCGTCATCGCGGAGCAGGGCGAGCTCGAATCGTTCCGTCGCCTTCAGCGGCAGCCGGCGCAGCGCCTCCGCTCGACCGAGGCGCAGCTCGCGCGCTTCTTCGGCGGCCGCAGCGGCAACAAGGCCCGCTACGCGCGACTGCTCGCCGAAGCGCTGCCGCTCGACGGCATCCCCGCTCCCCTGGCCGGCATCCTCGCGGCCGTCTGACCGGGTCGCCGGGTCACGAGCCCTAGGAGGGCACGGCCGGCGCGGTCGGCGAGACAGCCCGCGACCGCGGCGACGGGCGCCCCACCCACGCGGCGCCGAGGATCAGCCCCACCAGCGCCGCCAGGCTCACGAGGAAGAGCGGAGCCGCCCACGGCGAGTAGTCGGCGCCGCTGATGCCGAAGGTGTCGGCGAGATTCATCCCGGGCGAGAAGCTCGCCAGGAAGTACGCGGGCGCGCCGAGGAGAAGGATCAGCAGGTGCCCGCCGGCGACGAGCCACCACCGGCGTCGGAGTGCGATCGTTCCGCCGATCAGGAGCGCCGCGGCGAGAATCGGGCCGATCGCGAGGAAGATCAGCGTGCCCCGGATGTCGAAGAGGCCCTGGCTCTGGCCGACGGCCAGCCAGATGTCGGGCAGCGACATCTCCGGCATCGCGGCGCGCGGGTTCAGCACCCAGATCTGGAGGTACGCCCAGGCGGCGTAGGCGATGACGAGCGCCGTGCCGACGAGGGAGATCACCGTCACGAGGAGCCACCGGTCCGGCTGCGGGGCGACGGTCTGCGGCATCGGGTGCGGCTGCATCTGGTGCGGCGTCGGCGGCGTCTGGTGCGGCGGCATCGGCGGCGAGGAGGTCATCGCTGGAGCATAACCGCGCGACCTGGAGCGGGACCCTGTGGTTCGGTCGGACGCGCCCCGCTCGCGCGAGCTGGGTGCGGGAACGGGGGCCGGTGAGGGCCGGTCCCCGTTCCCGAGCTGCCCGGGGGAGACAGCTCAGCTCGCCCGGCGTAAGGGGCACGCCCGGGTCGAGCATCCGGGGGGAGCTCTGGGGGATGGTCGATTGCCTCTGCAATTGTGGGATCGTTCGTCCTCGAACGAATGAGCCGAGTGTACGCCGCTGTCAGGACGCTCGCAAGATGTTCGTTCGCGGACGTATGGTTATCCCAGACTCAACGAGAGGAACGGCATGCCGACCAAACGTGGTGGCCGGGGGTTCGTGCCCCAGGCCGAGTCCGAGCAAGCGCTGCAGGATCTCATGGCGCGTCACGGGGACAGCGTCGATCAGGACTCGTTCCAGGCCGTCTGGCTGCTGCATCAGGCCGCGGATGCCGCCCGCGCCTTCCAGACGGCGGAGATTCTCGATACGTATCGCCTCACGTGGGCGCAGTTCGAGGTCGTGTGGAACCTCTGGCTGTTCGGGGAGCGGGATGCCGGCTGGGTGGCGGGCGCCGCCATGGTCTCGAAGTCAGGACTGACGACGATCCTGTCCCAGCTGTCGGCACGCGGCCTCGTCTCGCGCCGACCGGATCCGGATGACGCGCGCCGAAGCCTCGTCCAGTTGAGCGACGAGGGCACCGAGACGATGCTCCGCCTGTTCCGGGAGATGAACACGGCAGAAGCCCGGTTCGCGGCGCCCCTGTCGTCCGGCGAGAAGCAGGAACTCGCCCGGCTGCTGAACGCCATGCTGGCCGGGTGGGACGAGACCCTGCGTCCGTAGCCGCGGTCGCACCACTCCCCCTCTCCCGACGGCGATCGCGAATCACCGCGACCCGACGTCATGCGGAGCCCTCGCGCGCGTCTCTCAAGAGACGGGAGGCGAGACCGTGGACCCATCAGCACCTCACGCGTCGACCCCCGCGGCGGGAACCCAGCTGGCCCGCTCGCTGCGGCTCGGCGACGTCATCCGGGTGTCCGTGTCGTCGGTGACCCCGGCGTCATCGGTCGTGGTGATCCTCCCCGCCGTCCTGTTCTCGCTGCACTGGGGTGCACCGGTCGCGCTCCTCCTGGCTGGGCTCCTGTGCGTGCCGATCGCCGCCTGCTACTCGTCGCTCGGGCGGCGGTCCCCGAGCGCCGGGGGCGAATGGGCCTTCGCCCGCCGCGTCCTCGGCTCCGGTGTGGCCAGGGCCACCTTCGCGACCACGCTCGTCGGCGCGGTCCTCGCCATCGCCGCGATGCTCCAGGGAGCCGCGCAGCTCGTCGCCGGCATCCTGGGAACGGGCGGCGAGATGTGGACCGTGGTCGCCTTCGCCGCGGTCGTGGCCGTCATCGCGCCCCAGCGGGTGCTCCACAGCGCGCGGATCACCTCGGTGCTGCTCTCCATCGAGATCGCCGCGGTACTGGGGATCGCCGTGATCGGGATCGTCGGGTTCGTGGAGTCCGGAATCTCGCTCGAGGCCTGTGCGGGCGTCGCGTGGGCTTCGCTCGCGAGCCTGGACGGCGTTCAGCTTCTCGCGTCGATCGCGGTGACCTACTTCGCGCTGGCTGGGTTCGGATCCGCGGTGATGCTGGGTGAGGAGGACCTGGCATCCGGACGTCTCGCGGCGCGCGCCGTCGGATGGACGCTGGCGCTGACCTTCGCCCTCGAGTTCGTCGCCCTCGGGGGCCTGCTCGTCGGCGGCTGGTGCGGGCCGGTCCTCCCGGACGAGGCGGGCGGCCTCCTCACGGCAGTGTCGGCGCTGGAGTCGTCGCCGCCCCTGCAGGTCGCCGTCCTCGCCAGCGCCGCGATCGCGTGCCTGAACGCCGCGATCGTCATCGCGATGCAGGGCGCGCGCGTCGTGTTCGCCGCGGCACGCGACGGCCTGCTGCCCGCGCGGCCCTCCCGGAGCCTCCGCCGGCTCCGGGTGGCTTCGCGCGCGCCACTCGCTGCGACGATCGTCGTGGTGTCTGCCGCGGGACTCACCGCTGCGCTGCTGCCTGCCGACCGCGTCATCGCCTTCGCGAGTGCGGCACTCCTCGTCCCGCCGGCCGTCGTCGCTGCCAGCCGCCTGGGTTGGAAGACCGGCCCGTCGCGCGTGATCGGTCGCTGGATCGCGCCGTGCAGCGCCCTGCTCGGCCTGGCGCTCGTCGCCGCATTCGGCATCCACGCGGACCCGTGGGCGTTCGCGATCCCGGCCGTCACCTGGCTCGTGGGACTCGGCTACGACCGCATCACGCGCCCCGGGACTCGCGACAATGAGGTGTGATGCGGGCGGTCGGTCTGCGCCGAGAAGAGCCCCGCGGCACACGCGAAGATCGCCCCGGAGCCGAAGCTCCGGGGCGATCATCAATGCGTTCTCGGTTCCTGTGTCGGTTCCTCTTTCGAGGTTCTTTCGTTTCCGTTTTCCTTCGCGAGACCAAAGATACTCAGCCCGCAAACGGCGTCAATACTTCGCCCGAAAGTCACCTCTCGTTCACCTTGAAGGTGAGACTGCCCCCGGGCGTCGAGCCGCAGGATCATCCTTCAGACGGATGCCGATGAGACCACCGGCCGACGCGGCATCCGCCCCTCGATTCGTACCGTCGAATCATGGCCACCGCGACCCTCACGCTCCCCCGTCTCACCGTGCACACGCCGCGGAGCGCGGTCGGGCGGGTCAGCTCGACGACGGGTGCCGCGGTGCTGTCGATCCTGGGGTCGATGGTCGCCTTCGGGATCGCCGCGGTCGGCCTGCTCGTGGTGCCGGTGGCCGCCGCCATCGTGTTCGGGCCGGCGCTGCTCGACGCGTTGCTGTGACGCGGGCGGGGGCGACGACGTCTCGACACGCTCGACGACCGGGGTGCGGCGACGGGCGGGGGCGACGTCTCGACGAGCTCGACCACCGGGGGGCGGGGGCCAAGCTCGGCGAGCTTGCCGACAAGCTCGGCGCGGAACCGGCAAGCTCGGCGGCGAGGCGGCAAGCTCGACGACGCGGGGGCGGGGTGGGGGTCAGTGGTCGCCGCCGACGAGCTTCAGGCCGACGATGCAGCCCACGAGACCGAGGATGAGGAGCATCTTCACGATCGAGAAGTTCTCGTCGCCGCTGATCATCGCCCACGCGACGGTGAGCGACGCCCCGATGCCGACCCAGACCGCGTAGGCGGTTCCGGTCGAGATCTCGCGCATCGCCCAGGCGAGACCGCCCATGCTGGCGACGAGCGTGACGCCGAAGACGACGGTCGGCCAGAGCTTCGTGAAGCCCTCCGACTTTCCGAGGGCGGTCGCCCACACGGCCTCGAGCACACCGGACAGGATGAGGATGACCCACGACATCGCTGACTCCTTGGCCAGTCTTGTCGCTCACCGGGTACTGATCCGTCGTCCGGGGATCCTGTCGGGGATCCGTGATCGAGGTTAGCGGAGGGGCCTGATCAGTGGCTGTGCGGGGCTGCGTTTCGTCTCGCTGCGCTCGCTCAACGACCGGGGGGATGAACACTCACGGCGCGATGAAGAAGATCGCGTCGAGCAGGCCCGGGTTGTGGGCGTGCACGAGGACGGCGAAGACGACCGCGTCGAAGAGCAGGTGCACCGTCACGACGTAGCCGAGCGACTTCGTGCGCAGGAAGATGATCGCCTGCAGGAGCGCGAACGGGATCGTGAGCACCGGACCCCAGGCGCGGTAACCGAGCTCCCACAGGAACGACACGAAGACGATCGCCTGCAGGACGTTCGCCGTGGCATCCGCGACGTGTCGGCGGAGAAGCACGAAGCACGTGCAGATGAAGAAGAGCTCGTCCCAGATGCCGACCGCACCGACGCCGACGAACAGGCGCGCGATGAGGTCGGGGGTGTCGACGACGGGCCAGTTGAGGTAGACGCCCGAGGTGATGAAGTAGAACGGCAGGATCAGCCAGCCGAGCACGAGCACGGCGCCGAGCCACGCCCACTGCCAGGCGCGCCAGCGTCCGCCGCCGCGCCACGGGAACCGGATCGCGTGGTCGCGGTACACCCAGCGCGAGAGGACGTACGGCACGACGACCGCACCGCCGAGGGCGAGGGTGAAGCGGAGCATCGCGAGGTTGTCGAGCTCGGCCTTGAGCGGCACCGAGCTGACGATCAGGAGCCCGACCGCGATGAGCGACAAGTCGCGCGTGAGCGAGGGCCCGGATGCCGTGACCCTCCCCCGCTCGAGGGCCAGCGCGACGCCGAGGCCGGCGGCGAGGAGCAGCCACCCGAGCCACGGGAGGAGGAGCACGAAGAACGCGGGCGCCGCGAGGCAGACGAGGAGCGCGGGCACGGCCTCGACCGACACGAGGGGCCGGGCGGCATCCCGGAGAGGAGGATCGGCGGCGGGCGGGGTCACGGTCTCGGCCGGCGGCGGTATGCGAGGTCGCGGATCTCGCGCCCCTTCGCGAGGCCCTTGCGCTCGAATGCGGTCATGACACGCCCGTCGAAACGTGGCGCCCACTCCCCGTCGAACGCGGGGGTGAAGTCCGCGGCATCCGCGAGGACGTCGCGCATCTGCAGCGCGTAGTCCTCCCAGTCGGTGGCGAGACGCAGCGTCCCGCCGTCGCGAAGGGCGCGCGCCGCGATGGGAACGAAAGCGGGCGCGATGAGGCGGCGCTTGTTGTGCTTCGCCTTGTGCCACGGGTCGGGGAAGAAGACCCACAGCTCATCGACCGAGGCCTCGGGCAGCAGGTGCTCGAGCACCTCGGGAGCGTTCGCCTCGACGAGGCGGAGGTTGTCGGCGGCGGCGCGGTCGGCGTCGAGCATCGTGCGGGCGAGGCCGGCGCGGAAGACTTCGACGGCGACGAAGTCCGTGCCGGGGGTGGTCGAGGCCGCGTGGACGATCGCGTGCCCCTGGCCCGATCCGATCTCGACGACGAGCGGAGCCGAGCGCCCGAACACCGTTGCGGGGTCGATGGCCGAACCCGGCAGGACGCTGGTGGATGCCGCGTCGCGCGCGACCGGCAGCAGGTACCGGGGCGACAGCTCCTCCCACGCGCGATCCTGCGCCTCGCTCATCCGGCCGCTGCGGCGGACGAACGAGACGGGCTTGTCGCGGTACCGCGGGACGGATGCGGTCGATTCGGGCTCGGACACCCATCCAGGCTACCGACCGCCCGCGACGCCGCCGTGCCTGCAAGGAGCATCAGCCGGACCCGATCGGATATCCGCAGAACATCGGTACCTCTGCCCGGAGGGATCCGAGGCGCGGTCGATCTCCGAAGATGCGCCAGGGGCCGAGCGCCACGGCCTCCGACCGCCTCAGTCGACGGTGACGAAGTCGATGAGCTCCTCGACGCGTCCGAGAAGTGCGGGGTCGAGGTCGCGGTAGCTGTGGACCCTGCCGAGGATCCGCTGCCAGTTGCGTGCGAGGTCGACGGGCGTCTCGGCGGGCCAGCCGAGTGCGCGGCTGACGCCGACCTTCCACTCGATGCCGCGGGGGACGTCCGGCCACCCGGCGATGCCGAGGGCCCGCGGGGTCACGCACTGCCAGACGTCGACGTGCGGATGCCCGACGATCCGGACGAACCGGCCGTGCGGGCCGCGCGCGACCGCTTCGGCGATGCGCGTCTCTTTCGATCCGGGCACGAGGTGGTCGACGAGCACGCCGTAGCGGCGGTCGGCGGACGGCGGGTCGTCGCGGAGAACCGCGTCGAGCAGGTCCACACCCTGCAGGAACTCGACGACGACACCCTCGGCGCGCAGGTCGTCGCCCCACACCTTCTCGACGAGTTCGGCATCGTGCTTGCCCTCGACGAGGATCCGCGAGGCGCGAGCGACGCGGGCGCGCGAGGTGGGTGCGGCAAAGGATCCGGATGCCGTCCGTGCCGGCGCCGACGGGCCGGCGCGCGGGGGCGCCACGAGCTCGACCGGATCGCCGTCGACGAGGAACCCGCCGCCGAGCGGGAAGAGCCGCCGGCGTCCGTGTCGGTCTTCGAGCACGACGTGGCCGGCTTCGAAGCCGACGACGGCGCCGCAGTAGCCGTCGGCGGCGATCTCGACCACGAGGTCGCGCTCGGCAGGCACCTTCGGGATCACTCGGCGGCCGACGTCGCGCCAGCCCGCAGCCAGCACATCGCTGCCGTATCGGTCGTCCATCGGGGCCTCCCGCACCTCTCGCTCCGAGTGCGTGAGCCTAGCCCGGCAGGCGGCCGAGACCGGTGAGCGACGCGCATCGCGGGCATCCGGAAGGTCTAAGGAGATCCACAGGCGGGCACCGGCGGATCGCCTATCGCCGCATACGTCGCGGGGCATAGACTCGCACCGGGGCGGGGCACAGGTCCCCGGAACGAGGAGGCTCGGCCGATGCGATCGCGTGGGATGTTGGCGCTCGCAGCCGCCGTCGCGATCGTGCTGGGCGCGGCCCTCCCGGCCGCCGCGACCGATCCGCTCCCCCTCGGAGCGACCCGCGTCCTCGACGAGGCCGGCGTCCTCTCGTCGTCCGAGGAGCAGGCCGTGCAGGCGCGCTCGGAAGCCCTCTCCGCCTCGTCGGGACTCGACCTCTGGGTCGTCTACGTCGACCAGTTCACGAACCCGTCCGACGCCTCGGACTGGGGCAACACGACGGCCGACCTCAACAATCTGGGGCCGAACCAGTACCTGCTCGCGATCGCCACCGAGGGCCGCGCGTTCTTCCTCTCCGGTCACCCCGACAGCCCCGTCTCCGACGATCAGCTGGCCGAAATCGAGCAGGAGCGGATCGGTCCGGCACTGCAGGGCGGCGACTGGGTCGCGGGTGCGACCGCGGCGGCCGACGGCCTCGCCGACGCACGCGGCGGCAGCGGTGCGGGCACGGGCGGCGGATTCGGCGGCATCCTCTTCGTCCTGCTGCTCGTCGTCGTGGTGGGTGCGCTGATCTTCTTCGTGATCCGCGCCCGGCGGAAGGCGCGCCAACCCTCGGTCGCCGGCGGCGGACCTGCCGCGATCCCGGCGGAGCCGCTCGAGGAGCTCGCGCAGCGCGCCTCGTCAGCGCTCGTGCAGACCGACGACGCCCTGAAGACGAGCGAGCAGGAACTCGGCTTCGCGCGGGCGCAGTTCGGCGATGCGGCGGCGGCCGAGTTCGAGACGGTGCTGGCTCAGGCCAAGGCCGACCTCGACGCCGCCTTCGCGCTCAAGCAGCAGCTCGACGACGCGACCCCCGACACCGAGCAGGACGCCCGGGCCTGGAACACGCAGATCCTCGAGCTCTGCGAGCGCGCCAACGCCGCCCTCGACGCGAAGGCCGCGGCGTTCGACGAGCTGCGCAAGCTCGAGCAGAACGCCCCCGAAGCCCTCGCCCGCGTGCAGGAGCAGCGTGCGTCGCTCGCCTCGACGACGGATGCCGCGGCCACCCGCCTGGCGACGCTGCAGACGACCTACGCACCCGACGCCCTCGCGCCGATCGCCGACAACCCCGAGCAGGCCCGCCAGCGGCTCGCGTTCGCCGACGAGCAGCTCGGCGCCGCGCAGGCTGCGATCGGTGCGGGTGACGGCGGCGAAGCGGCCGTCAGCATCCGCGCCGCTGAGGAGGCCGTCGGCCAGGCCAAGCTCCTGCAGGATGCCGTCGGCAAACTCGGCGACGACCTCGTCGCCGCGGAGCGAGAGGCAGCCGCCCTCATCGCCGAGCTCGAGAAGGACGTCGCGACGGCGGAAGCCCTGCCGGGCGGCGACGGCCGCGTCGCGGGCGTCGTCGCCGGCACCCGGCAGCAGCTCGAGACCGCGCGCCCGCTCCTGTCGGGCTCCGCGAAGAACCCCCTCCTCGCCCTCGACGGTCTCGAGAAGGCGAACGCCGAGATCGACGCGGTGCTCGCCGGCATCCGCGACGCGCAGGAGCAGCAGCGCCGCGCCGCGCAGCAGCTCGATCAACTGATGGTCCACGCGCAGGCGCAGGTGTCGGCCGCCGAGGACTACATCACGTCGCGCCGCGGCGCCGTCGGGGCGACCGCCCGCACGCGCCTCGCCGAGGCCGGCGCGTCGCTCGTGCAGGCGCGGCAGCTCGCGACCACCGACCCGGCGCAGGCCGTCGCGGCCGCGCAGCGCGCCAACGACCTCGCCGCGCAGGCGATGCAGCACGCGCAGAACGACGTCGGCGGCTTCGGGAGCGGCGGCTTCGGCGGCGGCTTCGGAAACCAGGGCGGAGGCGGCGGCGACATGATGGGCGCCGTGCTCGGCGGCATCCTGATCAACTCCCTCCTCGGAGGCGGCGGCAACCGCGGCGGAGGCGGCCTGCCCTCGCTCGGCGGCGGCCGTCGCGGCGGAGGCGGCGGCTTCAGCTCCGGCAGCTTCGGCGGCGGCGGCACCCGGTCGCGCCGCGGCGGAGGACGCTTCTGAACGCCGCGACCGTTCGACCGGCCCGCGCCGGCATCCCTCACTCGACCACCCAAACCTCCCGCTAGGAAAGGAAAACCGATGGCAAAGCAGTCCATCTTCGGCCGCATCTCGACCCTCGTGAAGGCGAACATCAACGCCCTGATCGATCAGGCCGAAGACCCCGAGAAGATGCTCGACCAGCTGGTCCGCGACTTCACCAACAACATCGCCGACGCCGAGTCGGCGATCGCCGAGACGATCGGCAACCTGCGCCTCCTCGAGCGCGACCACGCCGAGGACGTCAAGGCGGCCACCGAGTGGGGCAACAAGGCCCTCGCCGCCAGCCGCAAGGCCGACGAGCTGCGGACGGCCGGCAACACGACCGACGCCGACAAGTTCGACAACCTCGCCAAGATCGCGCTCCAGCGTCAGATCAGCGAGGAGAACGAGGCGGCCGCGATCGCGCCGTCGATCTCGGCGCAGACCGAGGTCGTCGACAAGCTCAAGGACGGCCTCAACGGCATGAAGCAGAAGCTGGAGCAGCTGAAGTCGAAGCGCTCCGAGCTCCTCGCCCGCGCCAAGACCGCCGAGGCGCAGAACAAGGTGCACGACGCGGTCAAGTCGATCGATGTCATGGACCCGACGAGCGACCTCGGCCGCTTCGAGGACAAGGTCCGTCGCCAGGAGGCCCTCGCCGCCGGCAAGGCGGAGATCGCCGCGTCGTCGCTGGACGCCCAGTTCAACGAGCTCGAGGACGTGGGCGAGCTCACCGAGGTCGAGGCGCGCCTGGCTGCGCTGAAGACCGGCGGCTCGGCCGCTCCCGCGATCGAGCAGTAAGCAGCACCACTGTCAGCGCCGGGTGTCGTCCGCGATGCCCGGCGCTGATGCGTTCCGTCGCGGCGCCTCGGCGCGCGACGGAGGAAGATGGGTTCATGACGCGTTTCCTCGTGGTGCCCCAGTGGCAGGGCTCCCCCGCCGCCCGGGCCATGCTCCTCGTCGATGGCGCCGAGGCCATCGCCGGCGACCTCCCCCGGAGCGCGTGCACGCGGGTGGAGGTCCCCGTCGAGGCGGGCGAGTCGCTCGACACCGGCATCCGTCGCTTCAGCGCCCTCCGGCGCGTGCGCGAGAGCCTCACCGAGGCGCTCGGGGTGTCCGACGAGACGCCGCTCGTCGTCGGCGGCGACTGCGGCATCGCGGTGCCCGCGATCGCCCACGCCGCTGCGCAGCACCCCCGGCTCGCCGTCGTCTGGTTCGACGCGCACGCCGACCTCCACACGCCCGAGACCTCGCCGTCGGGCGCGTTCGCCGGCATGGCGCTGCGGGCCGTCATCACCCCCGGACCGCTGAGCGACGCCCCCGTCGCCGCCGAGCGGGTGGTGCTCGCCGGCTCCCGGGAGTTCGACGACGCCGAACAGGATGCCGTGGCCGCCACCGGCATCCGGCATCTTCCGGTCGGCGACCTCGCCGACCCGAGCGCGCTCGCGGATGCCGTCGCGGACGCCGACGCCGTGTACATCCACGTGGACCTCGACGTGCTCGACCCGGCGGTGCTCGCGGGAGTCGCCCTCCCCGTCCCCTTCGGACTTCAGCTGGACGAGCTGACCGCCGCGATCCGCGCGATCCGCTCCCGGGTCCCGCTCGCCGGGGCCTCGATCGCCGGATTCGCGCCCGCGACGCCGCACGCCGCGGTCGACGACCTCGGCACGATCCTGCGGGTCGTCGGGGCGCTCGCGTGATCGCCCGCCCTCCCGCCGGCTGGCGCGCCCGCGCCGACCGCGCCGTCGCCCGCGGCGAGCGCATCGACCGGTTCGTGCCGGCGCTCCTCCTCGACTCGCCGCTGAGCTTCGTCGGCTTCCTCTGGGGCACGACGGTCGGCTGGGTGTGGGGGACGCTCTGGTCGACCGGCCGCGTCGAGCGTCGCGAAGGGCTGTGGGTCTTCACCGGCATGCCGAACTGGACCTTCGGGCGCGGCGGCGTCTGCGTCGGCGGATGCTTCCTCACCGGCTCTGCGCCCGTCACCGACGCGCTGCTGCGGCACGAGGCCGTCCACGCTCGGCAGTGGCGGCGGTACGGCTTCCTGATGCCGCTCCTGTATCTGGCGGCGGGCCGCGATCCGCTGACGAACCGCTTCGAGATCCTCGCGGGGCTCGAGGACGGCAACTACGTGCCGCGCGGCATCCGCTGACCGCTCCCCGCAGATTCAGCGCGCCGGGCTCAGCTCGCGGGCGTCAGTGCGCGGGTGTGAGGCCGAACCGCTCGGGGGTGTGGATGCCGTCGGCGGCGAGGCCCAGCGACCCGGTGAGGTGGTCGAGGATGTCGGCCGTGCCGAGGAAGCCGCCGAGCAGGTGCACGCGCGTGCCGTTGTCGTGATCGCAGAGCATCTCATCGGCCCATGCGGTCACGGCGCGTACGAGCGCAGCGCCCGGCGCGCAGGCGCGGCCGGTGCCGGGGGCACCGCTGCGCCGCGAGCGGTCGAGCCAGGTCACGATCATGCGGGCCGGCACCGCGATGTCGGTGATCCACGTGGCGTCTGGAACCTCGATGAAGACCCGGCCCGTCGAGCAGATCGGCAGCGTCGCCAGGAGCAGCTCGAGCTCGGCGAGCGACTGCTCGTCGGCCGTGATCAGCTGCTGCACACGGGCGTGCTTGGCCGCGCGGCAGGCGCTGGCGCTGTGATCTGCGGACATCGTGGACATGATGCCTCCACTATACCGCGGGTAAGGCATGCCTCACCTCAGTCGGCGACGAGCACCCGTCGCAGCTCGCGCAGCTCGTCGTCCGCGAGGCCGTGGGCGCGCAGGAACTCCACGGGCGCCCCGAACCGCGCGCGCAGATCGTCGAGGAGCGCGCGCATGACCGGCGCCGGCGAGCGCGTCGCGAGGTCGGCGAGGTTCCGTGCCTCGGGGTGGAGGCGCTCCAGGTACGCCAGCACCCGGGCGTTGCGGGCGGCGGGGAGGAGCGTCTCGGTGCGCGCGTAGTCGGCGACGATGGCCTCCTCGTCGACGCCGACCGCGGCCAGGGTGAGGGCGACGGTCACGCCGGTGCGGTCCTTGCCGACGGTGCAGTGGACGAGCACGGGCGGGTCGTCGATGACGCTCCGCACGACCTCGACGATGGCCTCGGCGGATTCGTCGACGAGCGTCCGGTAGAGCGCGTCGAGCGTGACGTCCTCCTCGAAGAAGGATGCCGCGGAGCCCGCGAACAGCGGCACGCGCCGCGTCGTCACGGGAAGGTCGCCCAGCTCGGTCGGCTCGAACGCGATCTCGCCGTCCTCGCGAAGGTCGACGATGCGGCGGAGTCCGAGGTCGCGGAGCACATCACGGCCGGTCGCGTCCACGCGCGCGAGGTTGCCCGACCGGAAGAGCACGCCGTGACGCGTGACGCCCGATCCGGCCGGCAGTCCCCCGACGTCGCGGAAGTTGAGGGCTCCGGGGACGTCACTCATGCGGATGGGACGCCGCCGCGGCGGCCGATGCATCCGGCGCCGCGGCGCGACGCGGCGGCACGGGGTACTTGCCCGCGATCGTGATGCGGTTGAAGGCGTTGATCGACACGAGGAGCCAGCTGAGCGCGACGTACTCCGCCTCGGTGAGGATGCCGCCGACGTGGTCGTAGACGTCGTCGGGGACGCCCTCCTCGTGGATGTAGACGTACCGCTCCGCGAGTTCGAACGCCGCGCGCTCGCGCGCCGTGAACACCCCCGAGTCGCGCCAGGCGGCCAGCTGGGCGATCTCATCGGCGGTGATCCCCGCCGCCACAGCGCGGTCGACGTGGATCCGCACGCAGTACGCGCAGCCGTTCAGCTGCGAGCTGTGGATGAGGGTGAGCTCCTTCAGCCGGGCATCGATCCCCGCCTCGGCGGCGATCTTGCCGACCGTCTGCGAGAACGCCTCGAGCGCGTCGTACGCCGGCCGGGCCGAGCGGGAGAGGTGCACGCGACGTTCCTGGGTCATGCGCCCAGCCTACGACCCGGCACCCGGCCACCTCTGTGCCGCTCGGGTTTCGGACCGTTGCGCGTGCAGCGTGCGGGTCGGCGGCGTCCGGCATGATGTCGGGATGACCGACGAGTTCCAGTTCCTCCCGGCGCAGGCCGCCGACCTCGGCGTCGCCGCTCCCCCGGTGCGCCGGCTGACCCACGACCTGCCGGACGGCCGGGCGGTCAGCGCCCTCGCCTACGGCGACGCACCGCCCGTCGTCACCTTCCTGCACGGCGCCGGACTCAACGCTCACACGTGGGACACGACGATCCTCGCGCTCGGTCTGCCCGCCCTCGCCCTCGACCTGCCGGGGCACGGCGACTCCTCGTGGCGGCCGGACGCCGCGTACACCGGGCCGGTGCTCGCCGAGGACATCTCCTCCGCCGTGAGTGCCTGGACAGCCGGTCCGCAGGTGCTGGTCGGGCAGTCGCTCGGCGGTCTCACCGCAGCGGCGCTGGCCGCACGGCATCCGGAGCTCGTCCGCGAACTGGTCGTCGTCGACATCACCCCGGGCATCGACCCCGCCGGCGACGCCTCGCAGATCCGCGCGTTCTTCGCCGGGCCGACGGACTGGGCCTCGCGGGACGAGCTCGTCGAGCGCGCCCTGTCGTTCGGACTCGGCGGCACCCCAGAGGCGGCGGCCCGCGGGGTCTTCCTCAACTCGCGTGTGCGCGAGGACGGCCGCGTGGAGTGGAAGCACCACTTCGCCCACCTCGCCAACGCCGCCGCGGGCGACCCCGCCCTCGCCGCCGCCGCGAGCGCGCAGCAGGACGCCGTCCGGGACGTGCTGTCCGCATCCGGCTGGGACGACCTCGCCGCCGTGACGGCGCCGATCACCCTCATCCGCGGCGACCGGGGCTTCGTCAACCCCGCGGATGCCGAGGAGTTCGCGCGGCGGCTCCCCGCCGCATCCGTCATCGACGTCGCCTCGGGTCACAACGTCCAGGAGGAGCAGCCGGTCGAACTCGCGCGGCTCGTCGCCGATCTCGCGGGATGACGATTATCGAACGTTCGTGACGCCCGGTGACCGGAGCACCCTCGGCGGACTCTAGGCTGTTACCCGCACCAGAGTCGGCAGGCCGCGGCGCACCGGCCGGCGACCCCGTGCCGGAGAAGGACACCGAGAAGCCCGGTGGACAGCGACGCCGCGTCACCTGCCCTTGCGAAAGGACCTCCACCCACATGTTCCGTCGTACGACCGTCGCCGCCGCCGTGCTGGCCGCGGGCGCCCTGCTCCTCTCCGGCTGCGCCGGCAACCCCGAGCCCGAGCCCACGGCGACCGCGATCACGCCCGACCCCGACGCGTCGGTCAACATCCGCATGGTCCTCGAGCCCGGCAACCTCGACATCCGCGAAACCGCGGGCGCGGCGCTCGACCAGATCCTGATCGACAACATCTACCAGGGGCTCGTGGCGCGCACGCCCGAGCAGGAGATCGTGCCGGCGCTCGCGAGCGACTACGAGGTCTCGCCGGACGGCTTCACGTACACCTTCACGCTCCGCGAGGGTGTCCTCTTCCACGACGGCGAGGAGCTGACGCCCGAGGACGTCGTGTGGTCGCTCGAGCAGGTCAAGGAGAACGCGGCCTACCGTGACTCCGCCCGCCTGGCGAAGGTCGACACCATCGCGGCCGACGGCCAGACGATCACCCTGACCCTCAGCGAGCCCGACTCGACCCTGCTGTGGAACCTGACCGGACGCGCCGGCCTCGTCCTCGAGGAGGGCGACAAGACCGACCGCAAGACGGCCGCCAACGGCACCGGACCGTTCACCCTCGAGAGCTGGAAGCAGGGCGACAGCATCACGTTCGCCCGCAATGACCAGTACTGGGGCGACAAGGCACAGGTCGCCGAGGTCGTCTTCAGCTATGTGCGCGACCCGCAGGCTGCTCTCACGGGCGCACTGGCCGGCGAGTTCGACGCCCTCACCGGCTTCGATGCGACACTTACGGAGCAGATCGAGGCCAACGGCGACTTCTCCGTGGTCGTTGGTCCGTCGACGGACAAGGGAACGCTCGCTTTCAATTCGACCAAGGCTCCCCTCAACGACGTTCGGGTGCGCCAGGCGATCCGTCAAGCCATCGATAAGGAATCGATTGTCGCGGCTCTCGGTGCGGGCTCGACCGAGTACGGCCCGATCCCCGAGCTCGATCCAGGCTACGAGGACCTGTCGGCTACCGCCCCATTCGACCCGGAGGCCGCGAGAGCGCTGCTGGCGGATGCCGGGGCGGAGGGTACGACTCTGGAGCTGACTCTCGCCGCCGACTACGGAACAACTGTCTCGCAGATTTTGGTCTCCAACTTGAACGACGTCGGCATCACCCTCAAGGTGAACCAGGTCGAGTTCGCGACGTGGATCAACGACGTATACGTCAACAGGGACTACGACCTGAGCTTCGTGCTCCACACCGAGGCGCGCGACTTCGAGAACTGGGCGAACCCGGACTACTACTTCACGTACGACAACCCCGAAGTGCAGCGCCTCTACACCGAGTCGCTGGCGGCAACAGATGAGGCGGAATCCGCCGACCTGCTGAAGCAGGCGGCGCGCATCGTCGCCGAGGACCACGCGGCCGACTGGCTGTACAACGGCGCATCGGTCGTCGCGGTCAGCACCGGCATCGCGGGGCTCCCGTCGATCAACGTCAACGAACGCCTCAACGTCGCCGAAGTGGTCAAGAGCGCGGAGTGATCCGCTACGCGCTGACGCGACTGGCCCTGCTGCTGCTCGGCCTGTTCGTCGCCAGTGCGCTCATCTTCCTCACCCTCCGCGTCCTCCCCGGCGATGTGGCGCAGCTCATCGCCGGGGTGAACGCGACCCCCGAGCAGATCGCCGCCATCCGGGAGAGTCTCGGCCTGAACGAACCGCTGCTGTCGCAGTACGGGGCGTGGCTCGGCGGCATCCTGACCGGGAATCTGGGCAGCTCGCAGCTCACGGGCACACCTGTCATCGACGAGCTCCTGCAGAAGGCCGAGGTGACGATCCCGCTGGGGCTGCTCGCGCTCACGATCGCCCTGCTGGTCGCCCTGCCGTTCGGGGTGCTGTCGGCACTGCGTCGCGGGCGCCCCGACGGCACGGCGCTGAGCGTCGGCGCGCAGGCCGTGGCCGCGGTGCCCGTCGTCTGGGCGGGGATGATGCTCGTCATCGTCTTCGCGGTCTGGCTCGGCTGGCTGCCCGCGCAGGGATTCCCGCGGGCCGGCTGGGACGAGCCGGGTCTCGCCCTGCGCTCGCTCCTCCTCCCGGCGATCACGATCGGCGTCATCGAGGGCGCGATGCTCATGCGCTTCGTGCGGTCTGCCACGTTGCAGGCCGTCGGACAGGACTACGTGCGGACGGCCGCCGCCAAGGGGCTCACCCGCACGCAGGCGCTCCTGCGTCACGGCCTCCCGAACGTGGGGCTGTCTATCATCACCGTGCTCGGCCTCCAGGTCGCGGGCATCATCGTCGGCGCCGTCGTCATCGAGCAGCTCTTCGGGCTGCCGGGGATCGGCCGGATGCTCGTCGCCGACGTCGGCAACCGTGACCTGCCGAAGGTGCAGGGCGAGCTCCTCGTCCTCACCGGCTTCGTGCTGCTCGTCGGCTTCGTCGTCGACCTCGCGCACCGTCTCATCGACCCTCGGCAGCGGGAGGCGGAATGACGACCCTTCGACGAGCTCAGGGACCGGAGGACGACCCTTCGACAAGCTCAGGGACCGAGACAAGCTCAGGGACCGAGACAAGCTCAGGGACCGAGACAAGCTCAGGGACCGAGACGAGCTCAGGGACCGGGACGAGCTCAGGGACCGGGACGAGCTCAGGGAACGGGACGACGCGGCTCGCCTGGCTGTCGCGCCTGTGGGCTCTGTCGACGGGCCGCTTCGGCATCCTCGTCGTCGCCGTCATCGGCCTCGTCGCCCTGGTCGCCCTCCTCTGGCTGCCGTTCGATCCGCAGCGGGTCGACATCGGAGCGCGCTGGGCGCCGCCCGGCTGGCCGCATGTGCTCGGCACCGACAATTCGGGCCGCGACATCCTGAGCCTCCTCATGGCCGGCGCCCGCACGACCGTGTGGGTGGCGCTCGGCGCCGGCCTCGTCGCAACGCTCATCGGCATCCTGCTCGCCGCGCTCGGCGCCCTCACCGCGCGCTGGGTGCGCGAGTCGGTGGCGGTGGCCGTCGACATCCTCATCGCCTTCCCTGTGCTCCTCATCGCGATGATGATCTCGGCCGTCTGGGGCGGCTCGCTCTGGGTCGTGATCCTCTCGGTCGGCATCGGCTTCGGCGTGAACATCGCGCGGGTGACGCGTCCCGAGCTCCGCCGCGTGCTGCACAGCGACTTCGTCCTGGCAGGCCGGGCGAGCGGACTGACCCCCGTCCAGAACCTCTGGCGCCACCTCCTCCCCAACGTCGCGCCGGTGTTCATCGTCCAGCTCTCGTGGGGCATGGCGGTCGCCGTCCTCGCCGAGGCGGGACTCAGCTACCTCGGCTTCGGCGCTCCCTCCACCGAGCCCTCGTGGGGCCTGCTTCTCAAAGAGCTGCAGGCCTACATCACCGTCTACCCTCTGAGCGTCGTCTGGCCGGGCCTCGCGATCACCCTCACGGTGCTCGGCCTGAACCTCCTCGGCGACGCGCTCCGCGAAGCGACCGATCCGACGCTCACGCGCCGTGCGAGCGCCGCGCAGACCCATCAGCCGGCGGTGATCGCATGAGCCTCCAGGTGCAGGACCTCGTCGTGGAGATCGGCGGTCGCCGCGTGGTCGACGGCATCTCCTTCGACGTCCCCGACGGCGCCCGCGTCGGTCTCATCGGCGAGTCGGGTTCGGGCAAGTCGCTGACGGCCCTCGCGCTCCTCGGCCTCCTCCCCGACGGCGCGACCGCGTCGGGGAGCATCCGCTGGAACGGCCGGGAGCTGATCGGGCTCGCCGACCGGGAGCTCGCGCAGCTCCGCGGCGACGAGATCGGCATCGTGTTCCAGGAGCCCCGCACGGCGCTGAATCCGATCCGCACGGTGGGTCGGCAGATCGCCGAGTCGATCCGCATCCACGAGGGACTCGGTCGTCGCGCCGCGCTCGAGCGGGCTGTCGCCGAGGCCGAGCGCGTGCGCCTGCCGGAGCCCGCGCAGATCGTCCGCCGCTACCCGCATCAGCTCTCCGGCGGCCAGCGGCAGCGCGTCGCCATCGCGATGGCCCTCGCGTGCCGCCCGCGTCTCCTCATCGCCGACGAGCCGACGACCGCGCTCGACGTCACCATCCAGGCCGAGATCCTCGATCTGCTCGGCTCGCTCGTGACCGGCGACGGCATGTCGCTCGTCTTCATCACGCACGACCTCGCGGTGCTGTCGCAGGTCGCGACGGATGCCGTCGTCCTCGAGGACGGCAGGATCGTCGAGCAGGGGCCGCTGTCGCGCCTGCTCACCGCGCCGGAGTCGCCCGTCACGCAGGGGCTCCTGCGTGACGCCACCGCCACGCTGTGGCGACCGGGAGGGGCCGCATGACCGCACTGCTCAGCGGCCGCGGGCTGACGCGCCGCTTTCCCGCCCCCGCCGCACGGCCCTTCGGCCCGAAGCGCTGGACGACCGCCCTCGACGACGTCGATGTGGACGTCCGCATCGGCAGCGCCCTCGGCATCATCGGCGAATCCGGGTCGGGGAAATCGACCCTCATCCGCCTGCTGCTGGGGCTCGACACCGCCACCGCCGGCACCGTCAGCTTCGACGGCGCGCTCGTCGACGGGGCCGCTCCCGCCCGATCGCTCCACTGGCTGCGACGTCAGACCGGCATCGTCTTCCAGGACCCCTACGCCTCGCTCGACCCGCGGATGAGCGTCGGACGCATCATCGCGGAGCCGCTGTGGGCGCTCGGGATCGAGGGCGACCGCCGCGCCCGGGTGCGCGAGGTGCTCGTCGACGTGGGACTGGAGCCCGAGATGGCCTCGCGGTTCCCGCACGAGTTCTCCGGCGGGCAGCGGCAACGGATCGCGCTCGCCCGCGCGATCGCGCACCGGCCGCGACTGCTCGTCGGCGACGAACCGCTGTCCGCCCTCGACGTCACCGTGCGGGCGCAGATCCTGGAGCTCCTCCGCGAGCTCCGCACGACGCAGCAGCTGACGCTCGTCCTGGTCTCGCACGACATCGGCGTCGTGCAGAACCTCTGCGACGACGTCGTCGTGATGAAGGACGGCCGCATCGTCGAAGAGGGCCCCACAGAGAAGGTGCTGCTCGAGCCGCAGGTCGCCTACACGCGTCGCCTGCTGGCATCCATCCCCACTCTGTCGCCCTGACGCGGCGGCGTCCGCGTCGGAGGCAGCGGCTAGCCTGACGGACATGGACGCCGAGACGAGACCCCGCGATCACGCACCGCACACCGCTCACGCGATCATCCCGGCCTACCTGCTGGCGCGGCTCGCCGCCTCGGCGCACCCGGGCTTCGCGGTCGCCTCCGAGGCTGCGCGCGCGACGCTCGCGGCTCCGCGCGCATACCGGCCGGTGAGAGCGAGTCTCGACCTCTCGGTGGACGGCGGAGCGCTCGTCGTCGAGGCCACGCCCACCCCCGACCGCGTGGTGTCCGACGCGAAGAACACCGAGACGCTGCCGGGCACGCGGGTGCGCGGCGAGGACGACCCGGCCACCGGCGACGCCGCCGCCGACGAGGCCTTCGACGGGCTCGGCGAGACGTTCGCCTTCCTCTGGGACGCGTTCGAACGGGTGTCGCTCGACGGCGCGGGCGGCGCGCTCCTGGCCACCGTGCACTACGGCGAGCGCTACGATAACGCGTTCTGGAACGGCGAGCGCATGGTGTTCGGCGACGGTGACGGCGAGGTCTTCACGGGCTTCACCGGTTCACTCACCGTCATCGCGCACGAGCTCGGCCACGGCGTGATCGAGAGCGCCGGCGGGCTCGTCTACGCCGGCCAGTCCGGTGCACTCAACGAGTCGATCGCCGACGTGTTCGGGGTGCTCACCGAGCAGCACGCGCGCGGACAGCGCGCCGACGACGCCACCTGGCTCATCGGCGAGGGGATCTTCACGGATGCCGTGCAGGGCACCGCGCTCCGCTCGATGATCGCCCCCGGCACGGCCTACGACGACGACGTGCTCGGGCAGGACCCGCAGCCGGCGCACATGCGCGACTTCGTCGACACGACCTCCGACAACGGCGGCGTCCACATCAACTCCGGCATCCCCAACAAGGCGTTCCACCTGCTCGCCACCGCGCTCGGCGGGTTCGCCTGGGAGCGCGCCGGCCGCATCTGGTACCTGGCGCTCACGGGCGGCGCCCTGACGCCGACCGCCGACTTCGCCGCGTTCGCGCAGGTGACGCTCGACACGGCCGCGCGCGAGTACGGTGAGGACTCGGAGGAGCACACCGCCGTCCGCGCCGCCTGGACGGGCGTCGGTGTCATCGACGATGCCGCATCCCGCTGACGATCCCACGAACGACGACGACCCGACGACGGCCGCCGCCGACCTGTCGGTGTCGGTGGAGCGCTCGGGCGGCTTCGCGGGCCTCGTCCGCCGCTGGGTCGTGACCGTGGCTCCCCCCGACGCCGACCGCTGGTACGCGCTCATCGACGCGTGTCCCTGGCCGCAGGCCGCCTCCCCGGAGTCGCCACCGACGATACAGCCGCCCGGCGCCGACCGATTCTGCTGGACCGTGAGCGCGACCGCCGCCCGCGAGCGCCGCGAGGCGTCACTGTCCGAGCAGGAGCTCGACGGACCGTGGCGGGCGCTCGTCGACGCCGTCCGCGACGCGGGAGCGAGCGGCGCGGGGTCCGCGCCGCCGCCGCTCTCACCGTCCGAACAGTGAGCGCTTCTTCTTCTTCGAGGTCAGGTGCTTCTGCAGGTAGATCGTGCCGAGCCACCGCCCGAACTTGAAGCCGACGCGGCCCATCCTCCCCACCTCGACGAATCCGAGCTTCTTGTGGAGGGCGACCGACGCCTCGGCGCCCTTGTCGCTGATGACGGCGACCATCTCGCGGATGCCGAGGTCCTCGCACGCCGCGATGAGCGCTTCGAGCAGCGCCCGGCCGAGACCTTTCCCGGTGGCGGCCTGCCCCAGGTAGATCGAGTTCTCGACCGTGTAGCGGTAGCCCGACCCGCCCGTCCACGGTGAGACGAGCCCGTAGCCGAGGATCTGACCCGACGGCGAGACGGCGACGAGGAACGGGAGGCCGAGCCTGTGGAGGTGGTCGAACTTCTCCGTCCACTTCGCGTGCGACCACTTCTTCTCGTCGAGGGTCACGACGGAGTTCGTCACGTAGTAGTTGTAGATCTCCCGCACATCGGCGATGTCGGTGCGGACGGCCGGACGGATCTCGTACGCGAAGGGACGCTCGGGCTCGGGCGTGCGACGCAGGTGCCGCGGCAGCACACGCCGCGACTTGTCGTACTCCTCCTCCAGCATGCGCTCAGCCTAGGGGCGGAATCCGCCAATCGACCGGGTCGGCACCGAGATCGGCGAGGAGCGCGTTGGCGCGCGAAAACGGGCGCGACCCGAAGAACCCGCGACTCGCCGACAGCGGCGACGGATGGGCGGAGGTGATGACCGGCGTGTCGCCGAGCAGCGGCTGCAGGTTCGCGGCATCCCTCCCCCAGAGGATCGCGACGAGCGGACGCTGCCGCGCGACGAGGGTGCGGATGGCGTGCTCGGTCACCTTCTCCCACCCCCAGCCGCGGTGCGACGCGGGGGTCCCAGGCGCCACGGTGAGCACGCGGTTGAGGAGCATCACCCCCTGGTCGCTCCAGGCGGAGAGGTCGCCGTGGGACGCCCGGGGGATGCCGAGGTCGGCCTCGAGCTCCTGGTAGATGTTCGAGAGGCTGCGGGGGAGCGGACGCACGTGCCCGTCGACGGCGAACGACAGCCCGATGGGGTGCCCCGGCGTCGGGTACGGGTCCTGACCGACGATCAGCACCCGGACGTCGTCCAGCGGCCGCGCGAACGCGCGAAGCACGCGGTCGCCTGCGGGCAGATACCCGCGACCGGATGCCGTCTCGGTGCGCAGCCGCTCGCCGACGGCGGCGATGTCGCCCGCGACGGGCGCGAGGGCATCCGCCCAGGACGGATCGATGAGCCCCGCCTCGGCGAGCTGCGGCAGCGCCAGGGCCATCAGGCGCTCGCCCGGGATCCGCCGTCCTCCTCGACGACGGTGCCCTTCGCCGACCACGGGAAGTCGATCCACAGCGCCGTCTCGCGCCACGCGTAGTCCGGAAGGGCCACCGATCCGGGCTTCGTGTAGATGCACACCGAGCGGACGTCGGCGCCGGCGTCGCGCAGCAGCTGAACGGCGAGCGCGAGCGTGCGACCGCTGTCGGCGACGTCGTCGACGAGCAGCACGCGCTTGCCCGGAAGGTAGCCGAGGTCGAGATCGGGTGGCAGCAGCTCGGGTGCGTCGAGGACCGTGCCGATGCCCGTGTAGAACTCGACGTTCAGTGCGCCGCAGCTCTTGACCCCCAGCCCGTAGGCGATGGCGCCGGCGGGCAGGAGTCCCCCGCGGGCGATCGCCACGACGACATCGGGAGTGAACCCGTCGTCCACGATCCTGCGGGACAGGTCCCGCGTGGCCTCACCGAAACCGTCCCAGGTCAGCTTCTCGCGCTCCTGCGTCACCCGCTCCTCCTTCGTCGGATCCAGCCTAGGACGCGCGTCGCGCGCCGAAGACCGCGTCGCGCCGGAGCTCAGACCTAGACTGACGCCGTGGCATCCCGAACCGCATCTTCCGCGCCCTCCTCGGCGCTCCGTTCATCGGCGCTGGGCATCACCGCCGGCCTCATCGGCTGGTTCATCCTGGTCGAGATCGTGAGCGGCATCCTGCAGGGGTACTACGTCCCCCTCTTCAGCGACATCGTCGTCGCCCTCGACATCCACGACGCCGACGTCAACTGGTTCGAGGCCGCGCAGCTGCTGCTGTCGGCGCTCGTCGTGCCGGTGCTGGCGAAGCTCGGGGACATGTACGGCCACAAGCGGATCCTGCTCATCGCGGCGATCCTCACCGCCGGCGCGACGTGGTGGCTCGCCTTCGCCGGGTCGTTCTGGACCTTCCTCATCGCGTGGGCGCTGCAGGGCTTCTACGTCGTGTGGCTGCCGCTCGAGATCGCGCTGATCTTCGAGCGCGGGCGCGCGCAGAACCGGGGCGTCTCGCTGACGCGGCGCGCTGCGGGTCTTCTCGTCGTCGGGCTCCAGGCGGGCGCCATCATCGGCGCCCTCGCCGCGGGCCGCATCTTCGCCGCGACCGGCGGCGACCTGACGCTCACCCTCATCGTCCCCGCCGTCGCCGTGACCCTCGTCGCGATCGTCATCTGGCTGTGGGTGCCCGAGTCGACGCCGCAGCCCGGTCGCTCCCTCGACACCTGGGGCTTCGTCATCCTCGCCTGGGGGCTCCTGCTCGTCACGAGCGCGCTCGCCTGGATGCGCCTCATCGGAGAGCTCGACCTCGGCACGGGAGCGTGGATGGGCGTCGGCGCCCTCCTCGTCGTCGGCATCGGCGTGCTCGTGGGCTTCGTGCTCTTCGAGCTCCGCCAGAAGGACCCGGCGATCGACGTCCGCGTGCTCGCCCGGCCGGACATGTGGCCCGTCCAAGTGACGGCGTTTCTCATCGGGATCAGCCTGCTCGGCGCGCAGGGCCCGCTCTCGACCTACGCGGGTACGGATCCGTCGCTCGGGTACGGCCTGGGGCTGGATGCCACCGAGCGCTCCAACGTCATCGGCGTGTACCTCGTCTCGCTCATCGTCGGCGCGGTGCTGTTCGCCGTGACCTCCCGCCGGGCGAGCCCGCGCATCGTGCTGATCGGGGCGGCGCTCCTCGTCGGCGTCGGGTACACCCTCTTCCTGCCGTTCCATCTCGAGCTCTGGCAGGTGCTGCTGAACCTCTCGATCGCGGGACTCGGCTGCGGCGCCCTCGTGGGCGCGATGCCGGCGGCGGCGGCAGCTGCGGCGCCGCTGGGGCAGACGGGCGCGGCATCCGCGCTGACGAACACGACGAAGACGATCGGCGGCACCTTCTCGTCGGCGGTGTTCGGTGTCGTCCTCGCGGGGGGCGCCGGCGTCGCTGCGAGCCAGACGGCGGCCTCGCTCGGCGGCTACTTGACCGTGTGGGCGATCTGCGCGGGCGGCGGCTTCCTCGCGGCGGCGCTCCTGCTCTTCGTTCCGAAGGTCGCGTTCTCGGACACCGCCGAGGCGACCGCCGCCGTCTGAACGGTCCCCCGTCTGAGCGGCGCGTCAGAGGCGTGGGCGGAGCGGACCGCGCGAGAGCAGGTGCTGCGCGGACTGCGCGACCGGGCGCATCGTCACGAGGTCGAGGTTCACGTGACCGGGCGCGTTGAGCGCATAGGTGATGACGTCCGCGACGTCGCCGGCCGTCAGCGGCTCGGCGACACCCTCGTAGACCTTCTCGGCGGCGGCTTGATCACCGCCCAGGCGGTTGAGCGTGAACTCCTCGGTGAAGACCATCCCCGGTGCGACCTCCGTCACCCGGATCGGCTCGCCGTTCAGCTCGAGACGGAGGGCGCGCGCGAGCATGGACTCCCCCGCCTTCGCGGCGTTGTAGCCCGAGCCGCCGGGATAGGCGGTCTGCGCGGCCGTCGAGGTGACGTAGAGGGTGTCGGCATGGCCGCCGCCCGCGATCGCGTCACGCAGGAGCGGGAGGAGCGCGGCGGTGATCCGCTGGGCGGAGAGGACGTTGACCTCGAACATCCAGCGCCAGTCGGCGGGATCGCCGTCCTCGACCCGGTCGGTGCCGCGGGCGCCGCCCGCGACGTGGACGAGCGCGTGGACGTCACCGGTTGCCGACAGGTGCTCGGCGAGGGCCGAGACATCGGCCGCCGAAGTGAGGTCGGCGGCGAACGAGACCGACCCGATCTCGGCGTCGAGCGCGGCGAGCCGGTCGGCGCGGCGGGCGACGCCCACGACGTTCCACCCGCTCGCGCGCAGGGCCCTCGCGGCCGCTTCGCCGATCCCCGAACTCGCTCCCGTCACCACTGCACGTCGCGTCGTCATGCCGTCCACGCTACGACAGATCGCCCTTGCGGCACGTCGGCGCCCCGGAATCGCGCGGGAGCCGCAGGTTACGTCACATTTCCCGCGCATTGCCCGCCCGGATGCCGCGAACGTACTGTCGAGCCACGGCATCCCCGCCGAACAGACCACGCGACCCGAACCGCAGGAGCACATCATGTCCGCAGCTGAGAACTGGCGCTTCGAGACCAAGCAGATCCACACCGGAGCTGCTCCCGACCCCGTCACCAAGGCGCGCGCGACGCCGATCTACCAGACGACGTCGTACGTCTTCGACAACGCCGACCACGCGGCGAACCTGTTCGCCCTCGCCGAGTTCGGGAACATCTACACCCGCATCCAGAACCCGACGCAGGATGTCGTCGAGCAGCGCGTCGCGGCGCTCGAGGGCGGCACCGGGGCTCTGCTGGTCGCCTCCGGCCAGGCGGCCGAGACCTTCGCGGTGCTCAACATCGCGCAGGCCGGCGACCACATCGTCTCGTCGAGCTCGATCTACGGCGGCACCTACAACCTCTTCAAGTACACGCTCGCCAAGCTCGGCATCGAGGTCACCTTCGTCGAGAACCAGGACGACGCCGAGGAGTGGCGCCGCGCGGTCCGCCCGAACACGAAGCTCTTCTTCGCCGAGACGATCGGCAACCCGAAGATCAACATCCTCGACATCCGCACGGTCGCCGACGTCGCGCACGAGGCGGGCGTGCCGCTCATCGTCGACAACACGATCGCGACCCCGTACCTCATCCGTCCGTTCGAGCACGGCGCCGACATCGTCGTCCACTCCGCGACGAAGTTCCTCGGAGGGCACGGCACCGTCATCGGCGGCGTCATCGTCGACGGCGGCTCGTTCGAGTGGTCGAAGAACGTCGAGAAGTTCCCCGGTCTCACCGAGCCCGATCCGTCCTACCACGGCGCCTCGTACACGACCGCGGTCGGCGACGGCCTCGCCTACATCATCAAGGCGCGCGTGCAGCTGCTCCGCGACCTCGGTGCGGCCATCTCGCCCCAGAGCGCGTGGCTGCTCATCCAGGGCATCGAGACCCTGTCGCTGCGGATCGAGCGTCACGTGCAGAACGCCCAGGAGATCGCGGAGTGGCTCGAGAACCACGACGACATCGCCTCTGTGAACTACTCCGGCCTGCCCACCTCGCCCTGGTACGCCGCAGCCAACAGGTACGCACCCAAGGGCGTCGGCGCCGTCCTTTCGTTCGAGCTCAAGGGCGGGGTCCAGGCCGGCCGCGAGTTCGTCAACGCGCTGACGCTGTTCAGCCACCTCGCCAACATCGGCGACGTGCGCTCGCTCGTCATCCACCCCGCCTCGACCACGCACTCGCAGCTGACGCCCGAGCAGCAGCTCACGACCGGTGTGACGCCGGGCCTCGTGCGCCTCTCGCTCGGACTCGAGAACATCGACGACCTCAAGGCCGACCTCGAGCAGGCGCTGGCCGCCGCGCGTCGCGTGTCGGAGGCCGCGCGCGCCTGAGCGTTCCTCCTCAGAACGACACGGATGCCTCGCCCTTCGGGGCGGGGCATCCGTCGTTCGTCAGGCCCGGTCCCACCAGCGGAGCACCCGGAGCGCCCGCAGCGTCACCCACCGGCTGGGATCGCCCTCGCTCTCCCCTTCCATCTCGAACAGAACCGGCCCCTCGTGCCGGTTCTCGTAGGGGAAGCGCCCGTCGGGCAGCTGCTTGGCCCGCAGGAGCTCGACGGCATCGGCGAGTCGCTCGTCGCGGATGTCGGCGCGGCGGAAGTACTCGAGCGCGCGCAGGGAGTCGTAGAACCACCTCACCGGGTACGACGCCATGCCGAACCGGGGATCGATGACCGCGCCGTCGGACTTGCGGAACAGGAGCCGGCGCTCCAGCAGCACTTGTTCGCCGCGCTGCAGCGCCTCGGCCAGGCGGGGATCGCCGGCGCCCGCGCGCTCCGCGTCGCGGAGTCCCTCGAGCGCACAGATCGTGGAATGGAGCGAGGCGACGCGCGCTCCGTACTCGGCCCAGCAGTTCCAGCCGCCGTCGGCGAGCTGCCCCGCCAGGAGCGTGTCGACGATCGGCGCCCCGCCGCGGCCGAAGTACGCGGCGACCGTGAGAGCGACGCCGTTGATGCACGGCTCGGTCTCGCCGTCGAAGTAGGGCTCGTCGTCGTGCTCCCAGCGCACGTGCGCCTCGACCCGGTCGATGGCGGCGATGACACGGGGATCGGCGGGATCGACGCCGTAATCGACGAGCTGCTGCAGCGAGAAGTGCGTCGCCGACCACGCGTCGAACATCGGACGCTCCTCGTCGACCCACCCCGGGCGGTACACCCCGCCGTCCCAGCGTCCGTCCTCGCTCTGCTCGGACAGCAGTCGCGCACCCCAGCCCTCGGTCACCACCCGAGCGCGCTCGGCAGCGACGACGTCGGCCGCCGCATCGGTCAGATCCCGCAGGGTCTGCCAGCGGATCGCGGGATCGCCGGCCAGCAGGTACTCGACAGCCTCGTCCATGCCGCGAGCGTACGCCCGGCCCCCGACACGCACACCAGCGCCGGTCGCGGCATCCGTCGCGTAACACGGGACGCCCGGCGGGCGATGACCGGGAGAATGGATGCCATGGACTGGCAGACCTCCGAAGACACGGTGCCGAGCGCACCGATCACGGAGGCCGACGCGCGTCTGCTGCGCGCCCGTCCCCCGGCCACCGGCGCCTGGCGCGACGGAGACGCCGCCGGCGACCGGCGCTTCGCCGCGCTCGGCGCCTTCCGCACCGAGGCCGGGCGGGAGCTTCCCGCCATCCGCCTCGCCTACGAGACGTGGGGCGAGCTCTCCCCCGCGGCCGACAACGCCGTGCTGATCCTGCATGCCCTGACCGGCGACAGCCACGTGCGCGGCGCGGCGGGCCCGGGACACGCGACCGCCGGCTGGTGGGACGACATCGTCGGCCCCGGCGCCGCGATCGACACCGACCGCTGGTTCGTCGTCGCGGCGAACATGCTGGGCGGATGCCAGGGGTCCACGGGCCCCTCGAGCATCGCCCCCGATGGCTACGAGTGGGCCGCGCGCTTCCCGGCACTCACGATCCGCGATCAGGTCGAGGCGCAGGCGCGACTGGCCGACGCGCTCGGCATCGATGTCTGGGCGGCCGTCGTCGGCGGCTCGATGGGCGGCATGCACGCGCTCGAATGGGCGGTCGGGTCGCCCGACCGCGTCGCGCGCCTGGCGGTGCTGTGCTCGCCCCCGACGACGACCGCCGATCAGGTGGCCCTCAACTCGGTGCAGCTCGAGGCCATCCGCATGGACCCGCGCTTCGCAGGCGGCGAGTACTACGACGCAGCCGACGGCGAGGGGCCCCACCGGGGTCTGGCGCTCGCCCGCCGCATGGCGCTGCTGAACTACCGGAGCCCGACCGAGCTCAACCAGCGGTTCGGACGCAGCTGGCAGTCCGACAAGAGCCCGCTCACCGGCGGCGGACGCTACGCCGTCGAGAGCTACCTCGACTTCCACGGCAACAAGTTCACGCGCCGCTTCGACGCCAATGCGTACCTGACCCTCGTCGAGGCGATGAACTCTCACGACGTCGGCCGCGATCGCGGCGGCGTCGAGGACGCCCTCGCCCGCGTCACCGCCCGCACGCTCGTGCTCGGCATCGACAGCGACCGGCTCTTCCCCGTGGACGGCCAGCGCCGGATCGCGCGCGGCATCCGGTCGACGATCGACGACGACGTCGTGGTGCTCTCGAGCGATTTCGGCCACGACGGGTTCCTCATCGAGAGCGAAGCCGTCGGCGCGCACCTGCGGCGGCTGCTCGCCTCCTGACCCGGACGACCCGGGGCTATCGGGCGAGGGCGGGACGCCGCTCGACCCGCAGGCTCACGACCGCGAGCGCGAGACCCAGCGTGGCGAGCACGACGCCGACCCAGACCGGCGCGACGAATCCGAAGCCGGCGGCGATGACGAGTCCGCCGAGGAAGGCGCCGCTCGCGTTGCCGATGTTCAGCGCGGAGTGATTGAGCGCGGCGGCGATCGACTGGTTGTCGCCGGCGACGTCCATGAGCCGCGTCTGGATGGTCGGACCCAGCACGGACGAGGTGAACCCGATCGCGAACACGAAGAGTCCGAGCGTCACGATCCATCCGGCCGTGAGGGCGAGCGCCACCTGCACGACGACGAGGCCCGCGAGCCCGCCGAGGAGCGTCCGCCGGAGGTCCTGGTCGGCCAGGCGTCCGCCCACGAGGTTCCCCGCGGTCATGCCGAGCCCCATGACGACGAGCACGATCGGCACGGCCCACGCCGGCGAGCCCGCGACGTCGGTCACGATCGGCGCGACGTAGCTGTAGGCGGCGAAGAACCCGCCGAAGCCGATCGCGCCGATGCCGAGAGCGAACCACACCTGGCCGACGCGGAAGACGCCGAGCTCGGCGCGCAGCGTCCGCGAGGCATCGCCGGCGTGCGCGGGGACGAAGAATGCGATCATGACCGCCGCCGCGGCGAAGATCACCGCGACGATGAGGAACGCGACGCGCCAGCCGAGCTGCTGGCCGAGGAAGGTCCCCAGCGGCACGCCCACGACGTTGGCGAGCGTGAGACCCGTCAGCACGAAGGCGACCCCCTGGGCGCGCTTGCCCGGACCGAGGACGTCGGATGCCACGAGAGCCCCGATGCCGAAGTACGCGCCGTGCGGCAGGCCCGCCAGCAGCCGCGACAGCGCGACCGTCTCGAACGTCGGCGCGAGGAAGGTGAGCGCGGTGAAGACCGTCAGCGCCGCCGCGAGCCCCAGCATCACGCGGTGCCGCGGGTACTTCGCGACCACCGCGGCGATCGTCGGCGCACCGATCACCACGCCCAGGGCGTAGAGGGTGATGAGCCAGCCGGACTGGGCGATCGCGGCGTCGGAGTCGGCGGCCCAGAGCGAGGGCAGCAGGTCGCGAGCGATGTCGGGCAGCAGGCCCATGACGACGAACTCGGTCATGCCGATGCCGAAGCTGCCGATGGCGAGAGAGAGGAGCGTCCCCGTCGCCGCGCCCCTCGAGCGAGTCGAGGAGGTCACCGCATCATGCTACCGGCCGGCAGGGTCGCCCGGCTCACGCGGACGCGTCGGCGGCGTCTTCGAGCGCGCGCTCCAGCCGCTCGATCTTGCCGGTGATCTCGCCCGTGTAGCCGGGGCGGATGTCCGCCTTCAGCACGAGCGAGACCCGCGATCCGAAGGGCAGGACGGCGTCGGTCGCGGCCTTCACGACAGCCATGACCTCGTCCCAGTCCCCCTCGATCTCGGTGAACATCGAGCTCGTGCGGTGCGGAAGGCCCGACGCGCGGACGACGGCGACAGCCGCGGCGACCGCGTCGTGGACCGAGCCGTCGGCGCGGCCGGTGCCGCTGGGTGCGACGGAGAAGGCGATGAGCATGGGGACCTCCAGGCGGTCGGGCGTGTCAGGACGAGCGGATGCCGAGGCGCGCCCCGACGACGGTATGGCGTGGCGGGCGCACCCGTGCGAGGCGTCCGACCATCCATGCGAACAGGGCGATCAGGACGAGGTTCCGCACCGTGAGCAGGCTCACCGCGAGCGGCTCGGGTGCGAGGATCCCCATGTACAGCACGGGGTAGACGAGCTGGGTGAGAAGTGCCGCCGCGAGGGCCAGGGTCGCAGGGCCCGTCCAGGACGCCCGGTCGATGACGAGACCCAGGACGAGCGACGGGATGAGCCAGCAGAGGTACTGCGGCGAGCCGACCTTGTTGAAGACGATGAACCCCGTGACGAGCGCCAGCGACAGGGCGGGGAACAGTGCATAAAAGGTGGCGCCCCGCCACGCCTTCGCACCGCCGAGAACCGCGACCGCACCCATCGCCAGCACGAGGAGCGGCGTCATCGCGGCGATGACGGGGTCGATCTGCGTGCCCGTGACCTGGAAGGTCAGCAGGTCGAACGAGTAGTAGACCGAGAACCCGTCGAGCCCCAGCAGCGCACCCCAGAGGTAGGGCGCCGCGACCGGGGCCTCCACCTGGAGTCCGCGCGTGGCCTGATCGCCGATGAACCCGAACGCGTGCGCGGCACCGCCGGCGGCCCAGACCGCGGCCAGAGTCAGCGCCGATACGACGACCGCTCCCCCGACGACGGCGCCCCGGCGCCGCACGGCGATCAGGGCGGCGGCGAGGAGAGCAGCCGGCCACACCTTCACCCACGTGACGAAAGCGAGGAGGATCGACGCCAGCCAGGGGCGGCCCACGAGCCACAGGCAGGCGGCGATCGCGACCGGCACCGTGAACCCGTCGAGCCGGTAGAGGCCGACGGGACCGAGCGCGGCGATGTACGCGAGCCAGTACCAGGCCGCGATCGTGCGCCCGGCGGAGTGCGCGCGGCCGAGGAGCAGGGCGAAGGCGGCCGCGTCGACCAGCGTCACCAGCGCGACCCACGCCACCGTGTACGAGCCGAACACCGGCACGAAGGCGTGAGCGAGCACCATCGGGATGAGCGCAAGCTGCGGGTACACCCACGTCTCGTCGATCCCGACGATGCCGCCGCCGTTCAGCGCCTGCAGCGACCAGGGCTCGTACACGCGGTAGACGTCGCCCATGGGCTCGTTGGGCATGAGGAAGCCCAGCCAGGCGACGCCGAGGTGGACGGCGGCGAACACGATCCACAGCACCGTCCGTCTCGACACGCTCCTCATCCTACGGAGGAGGCGGCCGCGATCCCCTGCGCGCTCAGCCTCGGCCGAGGACGTCTCCGACGACCGCGGGAAGGTGCGCGGTCACGTCGAGAGCCGTGATCGGCCCGTCGCCCCCTGCCCGACTCGCCCGCGCGGCGGCCTGCGCGTGCAGCCACGATCCGGTCGCCGCGAGCGGGCCGAGGTCCTCGGCATCCACATCGGCCGTCGCGGCCCGGCCCGCGACCACCGCGCCGACAATGCCGGCGAGCACGTCGCCGGTCCCTGCCGTCGCGAGCCATGGCGATGCCACCGGCAGCGTCGTCGTCCACCCCGACGGCGTCGCGACGACCGTCTGCGAGCCTTTGACGAGCACGCACGCGCCGAGCGCCGCTGCCGTCTCGCGCGCGGCATCCGTGCGGTCCGTCCGCAACGCGAGCCCCAGCAGCTCCCGCAGCCGCGCGTGCTCGCGCGCGTGCGGCGTCACGATCATGGGAGCGCTCGCTCCAGGCGCGAGGTCCAGTGCGCCGGCATCGACCACGACCGGGACGTCGCCGGCGAGCAACTCCCGGAGCGCGGCGGTCTCGTCGGCCGAGCGCGCCGCGGCATCCGTTCCCGAGCCGATGACCCACGCCTGCACGCGCCCCGGCGCGGTGACGGTCTCGGGTCGGCGGGCGAGGACGAGATCGGCGGCGCGGCGCGGGCCGAGGTAGCGGACCATCCCGAGACCGGTCCGCCACGCGGCCTCCACGCCGAGCACCGCGGCTCCGGGGTAGTCGGTCGACCCGGTGCGCAGGCCCGCGACGCCGCGGGAATACTTGTCATCGGATGCCGTTGGCTTTCGCAGGACGCGCGCCGCATCGGCTGCCGTCCATCCTCCGTCCATGGCGTCACCCTACCGGCGCGAACCCTCAGGAGCACCACCGCATGAGCTTGCTGTTCACCCCGATCGACCTGCACGGCATCACCGTCCGCAACCGCCTCTGGGTGGCTCCGATGTGCCAGTACTCCGCGGTCGACGGGATGCCGAACACCTGGCACCTCGTGCACCTGGCGCAGTTCGCCTCGGGAGGGGCGGGCATGGTCATCGCCGAGGCGACCGCGGTCACTCCCGAGGGTCGCATCTCACCCGAGGACGTCGGCATCTGGAACGACGCGCAGCGGGACGCCTGGCGTCCCATCGCCGAGGCCATCCGCGCGCGCGGCGCCGTCCCCGGCATCCAGCTCGCCCACGCCGGACGCAAGGCGTCGACGTGGTCGCCCTTCACGGGCGCCCGGGGCACCGTGCCCGCGTCCGAGGGCGGGTGGCAGACCGTCGCTCCGTCCGCCGTTGCGTACGAGGGCTTCACCGCTCCCGCGGCCCTGTCGCTCGCGGAGATCGACGCGCTCGTCGAGGCGTTCGCGGCGGGAGCCGTGCGCGCGGTCGACGCCGGCTTCGAAGCCCTCGAGGTGCACGCCGCCCACGGATATCTCCTGCACCAGTTCCTCTCGCCGCTGTCGAACCAGCGCGACGACGAGTACGGCGGCTCGCTCGAGAACCGCGCACGTCTTCTCCTCCGCATCGTCGAGGCGGTGCGGGCTGCGGCACCCGACGCCGCGCTCCTCGTCCGGTTCTCGGCCACCGACGCCGCCGAGGAGGGCTGGGACGTCGCGCAGACCTCGACCGTCGCCGGCTGGGCGGCTGAGCGCGGCGCCGATTTCTTCGACATCTCCAGTGGCGGTCTGGTCGCACACCAGCAGATCGTCACCGGGCCCGGCTATCAGGTGCCCTTCGCGGCCGAGATCCGCGCCGCGGGCGTCGGTCTCGTCGGCGCCGTCGGAGAGATCACGAGTGGCGCACAGGCGGAGGAGATCCTCGCCGCCGGGGACGCCGACGTGGTGCTCGCCGGCCGCGAGTGGCTGCGCGACCCGCACTTCGGCCTGCGCGCCCTCCGCGAGCTCGGCGAGAGCGACCGGACCCTCGAGCGCCCGCTCTGGCCCGTGCAGTACGCCCGCGCCGCGCGCTGACCCCGGGGCTCAACCGAGAAGCCGCCGCCGAAGTCGTCGAGCCAAGGCGATCCGTCCAGGGAAGGCGGACGCGGCCGACATCGCCCTTCGCCCGGCGAATCGCCTTCGCCGGGCGACGGCGGCTCGAGCTGGCGAGTCAACCTCTGGCGGTCGGCAGCGCGCGACGAGAAGAGCGTTGGCTGATGACAGCCGCGACGAGGGCGGCGATCGCCAGGGCGACGGAGGTGACCCAGATCGCCAGGGCAGCCACGATCACCACGCCGCCGACGAGGCTGCACGCGGCGAAGGCGATCCTCACGCCTGGATTCTCCCGCTCTGCCCGCACGCTGATCCGGACGACCGAGAGAATCGACAGTGCGGCGGCGATCACGCCCGCCGCCATCACGAACCACCAGCCCGCACTCGGAGCGGGTTCTTCCGAGATCATCGCGGCGTCCCCGGCCGACTGCGCCGCAGTGTTGAAAGCCACGGCCGCAAGAGAGCAAGGTCGGCGGAGCGACCTCGACCGCACCCCTGCCGAGAACCACGGCGATCGCGGCTGCCGTCAAGACGGCGAAGGCCGGCGCGAGCCCGAACAGGACGACGCGGATGACAGGCGCGGTAGCGGTGTCGATGCCGCTGATAGCGGCGATAGCGACGGCCACGATGACCGAGAGCCCGGCGGCGGCCGAGAAGAGCATCGGCGACCGACCCGCCACGGTCCCGCCAGTAAGACTCTGCACCGCGTCTCCCTTCCGTTCGTGGAGCGCTTTTATGCTATCTCTTCCTCGCCTGTTTCATACAGGCGGCGAGCGCGAGAACGGGGCGGGTGTGCAGGAACCCGCCCCGTCTCACGCGACCGTGCGCGCTCGCGTCAGCGGTGCCGGCGGCGCGTCGCGTCGTCGACCTCGCCCACCAGCTCCTCGATGATGTCCTCCAGGAAGAGCACCGCCGTCGTCTCGCCGCTCGCGTCGCGCACCTGAGCCAGGTGGCGGCTCGAGCGTCGCATGAGCGCGAGCGCGTCCTCGAGATCCGTCGTCTCCGACACGGGCACCATGTGGTGGATCCGCTTCGCGGGGATCGGGGTATCGGCGAGGACATCGGCATCCGGGCCTTCCGCCTCGCGCAGCACATCCTTCAGGTGCACATAGCCGACCGGGAGCCCTTCGGCGTCCACGATCACGTAGCGCGAGAAGCCGTGCTTGGCGACGGCCCGCTCGATCTCGTCGGGCGTCGTCGTGTCGGGCAGGGTGACGAGGGCCGACAGCGGCACCGCGGCATCCTTCGCCTTCTTCTCCGTGAACTCGACGGCAGCGGTGACCGCACCCGACGCGTCGTCGAGCACCCCCTCGATGCGCGACTGGTTGACGATGGTCGCC
>Ga0160435_1000076_pt1 | contig 60641 bp, 62 predicted proteins | sample HID1973K_E0MG_FD_108213 | JGI IMG/M metagenome (GOLD analysis project Ga0160435, IMG submission 108213) | Enriched mosquito-associated microbial communities from UW Madison campus, WI, USA - HID1973K_E0 MG | ecosystem: Host-associated > Arthropoda: Insects > Digestive system > Unclassified ...
CAGCCCGACGACGTTCCTCTTCCCCGTGATGATCGCGGGACTCGCGACCATCGCCGGCCTCGCCTCCCGGCGCTCCCTCGCGCAGCGGCTGCTCCTCGACAAGCAGTCGCAGTACCTCCAGCGGTCGGTCGAGCGGGCTCGGAGCCAGGAGGATCTCGTCACCGAGGTGCTGCAGGCCGTGGACTTCGGGGTCATCCGGCTCACGACGGACGGGTCGCTCGTGGTGACCAACGAGGCGCACGGCCGCCTGCAACGCGCCCGGGCGGACGCATCCCGGGCGTACGCGGCCGACGGGATCACTCCGATCTTCGACGACGCACTGCCGCTGGCCCGCGCGCGCCGGGGCGAGGAGTTCGAGAATGCGCTCGTCTGGCACGGCGATCCGGGGGAGGAGCAGCGTCGCGCCCTGAAGTCGACAGCGCGGCGACTCTTCGACAAGGACATGTCGGATGCCGGGATGATCATCGTCACCCTCGACGTCACCGCCGAGGAGCTGGCGCTGCGCGCGAGAGAGGACCTCGTGGCATCCGTCTCGCACGAGCTGCGGACGCCGCTCACCTCGATCATGGGATACGTCGAGCTGGCCCTCGACGACCCGAGCCTCTCTCCGGTCAGCCGACGGAGCCTCGAGGTCGTCGAGAGGAACTCCAGCCGGCTGCTCGATCTGGTGGCGGACCTCTTGACCGCGTCGGCGGCATCGCATCGCGGAGTCGAGCTGACGCTGCACCCCGAGCTGACGGACCTCTCCGCCATCGTCGAAGCCGCCGTCGAGTCGGCGATGCCGCGTGCCGCGGAGCGCCGGATCACGATCGAGACGCGCGCGGTCGAGCGGATCCAGGCCCTCGCCGACCCGCTGCGCATGCGCCAGGTGCTCGACAACCTGCTGTCGAACGCCATCAAGTACAACCATCCCGGCGGTACGGTCGACGTCGGGCTCACAAGCGACGATGCGCATGTCTGGCTGGCGGTGACCGACAACGGCCCCGGGATCCCGGAGAGCGAGCTGCCGCGACTGTTCGAACGCTTCTTCCGCTCCGGCCTCGTGCGCAACTCCACCACCCACGGCAGCGGTCTGGGTCTCGCGATCAGCCGGGAGATCGTTCGCGCCCACGGCGGCGAGATCACTGTGCGCACGGCGCTCGACGACGGCGCGACCTTCATCGTGCGGCTCCCCGCCGCCACGACCAGAGAGGATGCCAGGTCGTGATCGATCTGTTCACCGTCAACCTCATCGTGGCGATCGTCACGATCACCGCGGGCGTGATGTACCTCGTCGAGACGCTCCTGCGCCGGGAGGTCGGCCCCGGCCGCGTGTGGGCGCTCGCGTTCCTGAGCGGCATGCTCACGGTGACCGCGTACCTCGTCTGGCAGGCGGTCGACGACGCCTGGATCGCGATCGCCATCGGCAACGCGGCCCTCGTCGCCACCGGGGGCTTCTTCTGGCTCGGCGGACGCAGCTTCAACGGCCGTCGCATCCGCACGCAGGGTGCGATCGTCGCGGCCGCCGTCGTGGTGCAGCTTCTCGCGACGCTCCTGCCGGGTCCCGATGGCGGCGACTGGGCGGGTTCGGTCCCGATGTTCATCGGCATCGCGACGTTCTCGCTCCTGGGCTCGATCGAGTCCCGCCGCGGCGCCATGGGGGCGGTGCTCAGCTCCCTCGGCTTCACGATCGTGCTCGCGCTGGTCGCGCTCTACTACTACGGACGCGCAGTCGTGCTCTTCACCCAAGGCCCCGAGAGCGAGATCTTCGTCACCTTCTTCTCATCGAGCATCACCGGTCTCGTGTCGATCGTCCTCACGATCGTCGCTCTCACCACGGCGACCATGCTCCGCAGCGGACGCGTGACCGTGCGCCAGGACGCGGGGCACGCGACGCTGCAGGTGTCGCCCGACGGCATCCTGAGCGCCGCGTCGTACCAGGCGGCGCTGCCGAGCGTGCTCGCGCGCGCAGAGGCCGCGGACGAGCTGTTCGGAGTCGTGGCGCTGCGGATCGACGACCTGTCGCAGATCGGCGTGGCCTTCGGCACCGGCGAGCAGGAGGCGATCGCCGAGATGTGGCGCTCGGGGACGCGGCGGTACGCGCCGACCTTCTCGCTCGTCGGGGAGGCCGCCGATGACGCGATGCTCATCTCGTTCGAGCCGGCGTCCGTCGCCGACGCCCGCCGGATCGCCAGCCGCGTGCAGCGGCGCCTGCTCGACGACTTCGCGGCGCGCGGCAGCGCCGTCATCCCGGTCGTGGGGATCGGTGTCGCGCTCAGCGACGAGCTCGGCTACGACCCGGCCACGCTCGTCGCCGCCGCACAGAGCGCGGCGCGGCGCTCGTCGACGAGCCCGGACGCCTCGGTGATCCTCGCCGCAGCGGAGGAGGGGACCGGCCGCGTCAGAGCGTGAGGCGGTAGCCGATGCCCCGGATCGTCTCGATCCACCGGGGCTGTGCCGCTGATTCGCCGAGCTTGCGCCGCAGGTTCGCGACGTGCACCTCGATCGCCCGGGTGTCGTGCTCGCTGACGAAGCCGATGCCGAGATGGCTCTCGCCGCGCAGCATGAGCGCGAGCTCGTTCTTGCCGACCACACGGCGACCGGCGCTCAGCAGATCGTGCAGGATGTCGAACTCGCTGCGCGTGAGGTCGAGGGTCTCGTCGAGGGCGACCGCCACCCGCATGTCGGGGTGCACGCGCAGCCCCTTGTGCTCGAGCCAGCCGGCCTCGTCGGGAGCGGGCGCGGGCATGCTCGGCACGGTGGCCTCGACGCCGGCGGGGAGGTCGGGCAGTCCGAAGGTGCGCGGACGACGCAGCATCGCCTCGATGCGCGCGCGCAGCTCGCGGGGGCGGAACGGCTTCGTGACGTAGTCGTCGGCGCCCGCCTGGAGGCCCTGCAGGGTGTCGATCTCGTCGGCGCGAGCCGTCAGCATGACGATGTAGGTGCCGCTGACGGAGCGGATGCGTCGCGCGGTCTCGAAACCGTCCATGCCGGGAAGGCTGACGTCGAGGGTCGTGACGATCGGCTGGTGGGTCGCGATCAGGGCGAGGCCTTCGACACCGCTGCCTGCGGAGTAGACGCGGAATCCCGCCTGGTCGAGCACATCGGTGACCAATGCGCGGATATCCGGATCGTCTTCGATGACAACGGCGACCTGTGAGTCCGGCAACGGGAATCCTTCCGACTGCCGGTCAGGCTGCAGACTCGTGTGACCGGCATCCGTGATGATATCCCAGAAGACGTGACGGAACGGGACGGCGGCGGGCTGTGTCGGTGCGCTCATGAGCACGCGACGCCCGCGGAGGCGCGGTTCTCGGCGACCTGGAAGTAGATCTGGCTCGCGCTGCCCCAGCCCCAGTTGGTAGGTGTCTTCCCGGTCAGGGTCGGCAGCTGCGCGCAGGTCCAGCCGTTGTTCGTGATGACCTGTCCGCCGCCGGAGACACCCGCCGTGCTCCAGGTGAAGTTCGAAGCGACACCCGACACGTTCAGGTTGATCGTGAACTGGACGTAGCCGTTGCCCGCGTTGGTGTCGAAGGTGACCGTGTAGCCGCGTGTGCGCGAGGGGGCGGTGCCCCACTCGTTGGCGGTCACCGCGGTGACGGCGCATCTGCCGCCGTTCTTCACCGAGCCGTCGGCGTTCATCGCGGTGCAGCCGTACGAGACGGGCGCCGCCCAGGTTCCCCCGGTCGCGACGGCGGACGCGTACGTCTTGTCGGTCCAGGCCGCCTGCGTCGGCTGCACCGCGCCGGCCGCGGCCGCGACGCCGACGATGAGCAGGAGCGCGGCGACGACGCCGACGAGGCGTGTCCGAACGCGCGAGCGGGTCACGCGGAGACCTCGCCCCGCCGGACGCGTCGACGTCCGGCGAGGACCACCAGCAGGGTGCCACCGGCCGCGAGCGCCGCCCCCACGGCCATGCTCGCGACCGGCAGGTTCCCCCCGGTGGAGGGGAGGGTCTCGGACCCCGCCACGCCGGCGTCCACGAGGGTCAGCGATCCCCACGCTGAGGTCTCGAGGACGGCGACGCCATCGGCGGGCATCGTGAGGGTGACCACCAGTCGGTAGTCACCGGCATCGAGGATCGAGCCCGCGAGGGCGTCGACCGCGATGCAGTCTTCGGCGCAGAGCTGGATGTTCCAGCCCGCGTGCGCGGCGGCCGAGTCGAATCCGGCGGATGCCACGGCGGCATCCCGGGGGATCTCGATCGGACGCTCCATCGTTCGCGTCTCTCCGGGGAGCACGACTCCGAGGTCGTACGTGATGGGCAGCGTCTGCGCCGTGGCGGCGGGAGCGCTGAACCCGAGCGCCGCAGCGGCTCCGAGGATGCCGGCGAGCACGACGACCCGCGCCGGCAGGCCCCTCACGGGAGCACCGGCTGCGCGGTGGCGGCAGCGGGACGGCGCCGTGCGGGCGCAGGAAGGAGAAGGGTGATGCCGAGCAGCGCGACGAGTCCGATCACGAGCGGCAGAGCGACCGCGGGCGTCGTCAGGCGCTGCACCGTGGTGCCCCAGCCGCTCAGCTGGAGGGCGGGCTGCCAGACCTGCTCGCCGACGAAGTAGTCCAATGCGTCGGACGCCTCGTTGTTGTCGCCCTTCATCGAGATCTGGAACCGCCCGTCGCCGAGGGCGACGAAGGTCTCGATCCGGTGGGTGACGAGGTTGTGGGTGACGTCGGACGGAAGGCTGACGACGTCTCCCACCTCGAGGTCGGCGGTCTTCACGGGCACGTCGACGATGAGGTCGCCGGTCATGATCCCGGGTTCCATCGATCCGGAGATGACGATCAGCGGCTTGATGAAGCCGAGAGCGGTCGCCCCCCAGATGAGGCCGCAGACGAGACCCACCGCAGCGAGCACCCAGAGGGTGGTGTCGGCGAGGCGGCGCAGAAGCTGCATCGTCGTTCCTCCTTCTCGTGCGTCGGCTGCGGTGGGTCTGCGGTGGTGGTGTTGCTTACGGGGCGACGGCGGTGCCGGCGACCGTGACGACGATCGTCCCGGACTTGCCCTGGTTGCTCGAGGCCCAGGCGCTGTCGGTGGTGACCTTCAGCTGGAACTGGTCCGTCTCGGTGGCGCCACCGGCGGGCGTCAGCGTGGTGACGAGGCCCTCGACGGCGGTGCCGGGGTTGGTCGTGAACGTCGAGGCCGGGCTGGTGGCCCACGCGACCGACGAGGTCAGCGACGCGGCGGCGGTGCCGAGGTTCTTGACGTAGAGGTTGATGGTGCGGGTCTCACCGGGCAGCAGGTTGGCGAGGCTGGAGGCGGGGACGACCAGCTGGATCGAGCCGCTGTTGTCCGACTCCTGCCAGGTGGTGCCGTTGAGCGAGCCCTGGAGGTTGAAGGTGGCGGCCTCGGCCTTGGCCGAGAAGAAGACGTTGTCGGTCCAGGCGGCGCTCGTGGCCGCGGCACCGATGCCGCCGACCGCGAGGGCGGCCAGGGTGAAGGCGAGGATCGCGCGGCGCTTGCTCTTGCGCTCTGCGGGCTGGGCGGGGGTGATGTCGTGCGAGGTCATGGGAGGCCCTTCAGGCTGTCACGCCGGACTCCGCGCACGCCGACCAGCCCTCCCTCCCCACGGATTCGGGTTCCGTGGGGCGGGGGGGACAGGTCGGTCTGTTCGGCAGACCGGACTGTTCGGGTAGACGAGTCGGTTTCGGGTCCGGCTCGGTGGGTGTCGATTTCGGGTTCGGCGCCCGCATCACTGACGTTAGGGGGCCATCCTCAGGTTTGGCTCAAGACGGCCTCAGTCGTCCCTTCGCCTTGTCAGAGCACATCGTCAGCGAAAGGTCATGGCATCCTCGTAGCCATGCCCCTCATCGCACTGACCGGCGGGATCGCGTCGGGAAAGTCGACCATCGCAGCCCGTCTGGCGGCGCGTGGCGCCGTCGTCGTCGACGCGGATGCGATCGTCCGCGAAGTGCAGCGGGCGGGCTCGCCCGTGCTCGCCGCGATCGCCGAGGCGTTCGGCCCGGACGTCGTGCGCGCGGACGGCGAGCTCGACAGGGCGGCCCTCGGCGCGAAGGTGTTCGGGGATCCCACGGCGCTGGCGCGGCTGAACGGGATCGTCCATCCCGCCGTGCGCGCCGAGTCGGCGCGTCGCTTCCAGGAGGCGCTTGCCGCAGATGCCGACGCGGTGGTGGTCTACGACGTGCCCCTGCTCGTGGAGGCGCGCGTGGACGACCCGTGGGACCTGATCGTGGTGGCGCACGCCCCTGCGGACGTGCGCGCTCGCCGATTGGTGGAGCTTCGCGGGATGAGCGAGGCGGAGGCGGCGTCGCGCATCGCCGCGCAGGTGCCGGACGAGCGCCGCCTCGAGATCGCCGACATCGTCATCGACACTGCGGGCTCGCGAGGCGAGACCCTGGCGCAGGCGGATCGGCTCTGGGACCGGCTCACCGCATCGTCGGGTGGCGACTCTCAGCCCGGCGTCGGCTGAGCGGCGCTGCGCTCCGCGCGCGCGTGTCGCCGCCGGCGCAGCGCGAGGATCGCGACGACGACGAGGGCGATCAGCAGGAGCCCCGCGAGCACCGGCACGAAGATGGCGGCCACGACGAGCGCGAAGGCCGAGACATCCTCGACGGTCGACACGATCGGGGCGGCGATGCCCGCCGTCGCGAGATTCGCCACCGGCCGCACCGAGGCCTTCACCGCGTGGACGGCCAGCGCGATGAGGATGCCGGCCACGATCGGGATCCAGGCGTTGTCGACGAACAAGGTGGCGGGATCGTCCACCCGCACGGTCTCGCTGGTCGCACCGGCGCCGAAGACGACGCCGCCCGACGCCGGACGGACGACCGTCTGGATGACGTCGTTGATCGAGTCGACGGCGGGTACCTTGTCGGCGATGATCTCGACGACGAGCAGGATGCCGGTCAGCCACAGGGCGAGGTCACTGGACAGCCACGCCCACGCCGTCGGCAGCTCCACGGCCGGAACGAACCGATCGGCGAGACCGAGCAGGAACAGGGGCATCCACGCGTTCAGCCCCGCGGCTGCCGCGAGACCCGATCCGACGAGGAACTCGACCACGATCCCAGCGTACGCGGAGGCGGCGGGGCCGAGCGGCCGATACGACGGCGATACGGGGGAGCAATCCGCCGTTCATCTGCTTCCCCTACCGTGGCCGCATCGGCAGAGCGGAGGAGCGGACCATGGGAGCACGTGACGAGCGCCGGCGCAGGTCCGATCCGGACGTCGACTGGGACGACTTCGCGACGGGCGATTTCGAGTCCGGTGAGGACGAGGACGTCTGAGGCGCGTCGCCGTGGGCGAACACCGGCCGCGGTGTCGGAGGCCCGGCATACGCTGGAGGGATGCAGCCCACGAGATCCGTCCGACCGTTCGAGGTCGTGAGCGAGTACATGCCCAGCGGCGATCAGCCGCAGGCCATCGCCGATCTCGCCGCGCGCATCAACGCGGGTGAGACAGATGTGGTGCTCCTGGGAGCCACGGGCACCGGCAAGTCGGCGACGACGGCCTGGCTGATCGAGCAGGTCCAGCGCCCGACTCTCGTCCTCGCGCACAACAAGACGCTCGCGGCGCAGCTGGCGAACGAGTTCCGCGACCTGATGCCGCACAACGCGGTGGAGTACTTCGTCAGCTACTACGACTACTACCAGCCCGAGGCGTACGTCCCGCAGACCGACACCTTCATCGAGAAGGACTCGTCGATCAACGCCGAGGTCGAGCGGCTGCGGCACTCGACGACGAACTCCCTGCTGAGCCGGCGCGACGTCGTCGTCGTCTCGACGGTGTCGTGCATCTACGGCCTGGGCGCGCCCGAGGAGTACATGCGCGCCATGGTGGCGCTGCAGGTGGGGGAGCGCTACGACCGCGACGCCCTCATCCGCAAGTTCATCGCGATGCAGTACAACCGCAACGACGTCGACTTCTCCCGCGGCAACTTCCGGGTGCGAGGCGACACGATCGAGATCATCCCCGTGTACGAGGAGTACGCGGTGCGCATCGAGCTGTTCGGCGATGAGATCGAGGCGCTGTACATGCTGCACCCGCTGACGGGCGAGGTCGTCCAGAAGCTCGACAGCGTGCCGATCTTCCCGGCCTCCCACTACGTCGCGGGAACCGACACGGTGCAGCGCGCGATCGGCACGATCGAGACGGAGCTCGAGGCTCGCCTGAAGGAGCTCGAAGGGCAGGGCAAGCTCCTCGAAGCGCAGCGGCTGCGGATGCGGACGACGTTCGACCTCGAGATGCTGCAGCAGCTCGGCTTCTGCTCGGGTATCGAGAACTACTCGCGTCACCTCGACGGGCGCAGTGCGGGGGAGCCTCCCCACACGCTGCTCGACTTCTTCCCCGACGACTTCCTCATGGTCATCGACGAGTCGCACGTCACGGTGCCGCAGATCGGCGCGATGTACGAAGGGGACGCGTCCCGCAAGCGGACGCTCGTCGACCACGGGTTCCGGTTGCCGAGCGCGCTCGACAACCGGCCCCTGCGCTTCGACGAGTTCAAGCAGAGGATCGGCCAGACCGTCTACCTCTCGGCGACGCCGGGGCGCTACGAGATGGGCATCGCGGACGGGGTGGTGGAGCAGATCATCCGCCCGACGGGTCTCGTCGATCCCCACATCGTCCTGAAGCCGTCGAAGGGGCAGATCGACGATCTGCTCGAGGAGATCCGCGTCCGCGTCGAGCGCGACGAGCGGGTGCTCGTGACCACCCTCACGAAGAAGATGGCGGAGGAGCTCACCGACTTCCTGGGAGAGCACGGCGTGCGCGTGCGCTACCTGCACTCCGACGTCGACACGCTGCGACGCGTGGAGCTCCTCACCGAACTGCGCTCGGGCGTCTACGACGTCCTCGTCGGCATCAACCTCCTGCGCGAGGGCCTCGACCTGCCGGAGGTGTCGCTCGTGGCGATCCTCGACGCCGACAAGGAGGGCTTCCTCCGCTCGGGCACCTCGCTCATCCAGACCATCGGCCGCGCCGCGCGCAACGTGTCGGGCGAGGTCCACATGTACGCCGACAACATGACCGACTCCATGCGAGCGGCGATCGACGAGACGGATCGCCGCCGCGAGAAGCAGATCGCGTACAACACGGAGAACGGCATCGATCCGCAGCCGCTGCGGAAGAAGATCGCCGACATCACCGACGTCCTGGCGAGGGAGGCCTCCGACACGCAGGAGCTGCTCTCCAAGAAGAACAAGTCCGGGAAGGGCAAGAGCCCCACGCCGCGCCTGCGCCGCGAGGGCATCGCCGCCGAGGGCGCCAATCAGCTCGAGGCGACGATCGAGGACCTCTCCAACCAGATGCTCGCGGCGGCGGGCGAGCTGAAGTTCGAGTTGGCGGCGCGACTGCGCGACGAAGTGCAGGACCTCAAGAAGGAGCTGCGCGCCATGGAGCGCGCGGGTCACGCGTGACCATCCCCACCGACCGGAAGGCCCGCACATGGACCAGCGCGTCAGTCTGATCACCCTCGGCGTCTCCGACCTCGACCGCTCGATCGCGTTCTATCGCGGTGTCGGCTGGGAGCCGCATCCCGCGTCGGTGGCCGGAGAGGTGGCGTTCTACCAGGCGGGAGGGATGGTGTTCGCGCTGTGGTCGCGGTCGTCCCTCGCAGCCGACTCCGGTGTCGTCGATGGCGGGGGATGGGGCGGGGTCACGCTCGCGCACAACCTGACCACTCCCGATGAGGTGGATGCCGTCCTCGCGGCGGCCGAGGCCGCGGGCGCCCGCATTCCGCGTGCGGGGGCGCCGACGGAGTGGGGAGGCTACTCCGGTGTGTTCGTCGACCCCGACGGTCATCCGTGGGAGGTCGCGGTGAATCCCTCGTGGCCGATCGCCGCCGACGGCGCGATCACGCTGGCGTCGTAGCTGCCGCGCGCCTCGCTCTCGCCCGCCGTTCAGGGGCAGTGCATGAGCGGCTTGGGGCCGGACCGGTCGAACGTGTGGCGGGACATCGCCGCGCCGCACAGCGGGCACGCGCGCTCGGAGCGCTCGGGCTCGGGGTCGGTGTCGTAGGGCCCTACCGATGCAGGCCCCGCGACCCGGATGAGACGACTGTTGAGGTAGGCATACCAGCCGCCCGCGTCGCGGACGCGTTCGCGCAAGCGCGGTCGTCCATCGCTTCGTGTCATGATGATTAGTGTACTAAGCAATTGCTACACTGCGAACATGGATGCGCGTGACGACCTGCTCCGGCTCGAGAACCAGCTCTGCTTCGCGGTCGTCACGGCCGCGCGGAACGTCGTCGCCCTGTACCGCCCCGTGCTGGAACCGCTGGGGCTCACCCACCCGCAGTATCTCGTCATGCTCGCGCTCTGGGAGGACGCGCCGCGTTCGCTCGCCGCCCTCGCCGACGAGCTGGCCATGGAGCCGGCGACCCTCTCGCCTCTTGTGAAGCGTCTCGAGGCGCAGGGTCGCGTCGCGCGGAGCCGCCGCGCCGCGGATGAGCGCGTGCTGGAGATCGGACTGACCGATGAGGGGCGGGAGCTGCGCGCGCGCGCCCTCGAAGTCCCCGAGCACATCATGGCCGCGACGGGCATGGACGCGGCCGAGATCTCGGCGCTGCGCGAGGCCCTCACGCGCTTCGCCGGGAGCCGGAGCGCGATACCCCGATGACGCCGACGGGCCGCCCGGAGCCGATGTCGTAGGTCCGACCTAGACTTGTCCGGTGCCCATCGTCCCCGTCGCCTCCCCGTCGAAACTCAGTGTCCGCGGTGCCCGCGTGCACAACCTCAAGAACGTCGACATCGACATCCCGCGGGATTCGCTGGTCGTCTTCACCGGCCTCTCCGGATCCGGGAAGTCGAGCCTGGCGTTCGACACGATCTTCGCCGAAGGGCAGCGCCGCTACGTCGAGTCGCTGAGCTCGTATGCACGTCAATTCCTCGGTCAGGTCGAGCGGCCCGATGTCGATTTCATCGAGGGTCTGAGCCCCGCCGTCTCGATCGATCAGAAGTCGACCAACCGCAACCCGCGCTCGACCGTGGGCACGATCACCGAGATCCACGACTACATGCGCCTGCTGTGGGCGCGCATCGGCGTGCCCCATTGTCCCGAATGCGGCGAGAAGATCCAGCGCCAGACCGTCCAGCAGATCGCCGACCAGCTCGCAGAGCTCCCCGAGCGCACGCGCTACCAGATCGTCGCGCCCGTCGTGTCGCAGAAGAAGGGCGAGTTCGTCGACCTCTTCAAAGAGCTCTCCGCCAAGGGGTACGCGCGTGCGGTCGTCGACGGCGATCTGGTGCAGCTGTCCGAGCCGCCGACGCTCAAGAAGAGCTACAAGCACGACATCGCCGTCGTCGTCGACCGGCTGGTGGCCGCGCCCGACCAGCTCGGGCGCATCACCGACTCCGTCGAGACCGCGCTCGGCCTCGCCGGTGGTGTCATGCAGGTGAACTTCGTCGACGAAGAGGGCGACGCCGCCTGGCAGAACTACTCCGAGAAGCTCGCCTGCCCGAACGGGCACGCGCTGCAGCTGACCGAGATCGAACCGCGGACGTTCTCCTTCAATGCACCGTTCGGCGCCTGCCCCGCCTGCTCCGGCCTCGGCACCCGCATGTCGGTGGACGTCGACCTCCTCCTCGGCGACGAGGAGCTATCGATCAACGAGGGCGCCATCCTGCCGTGGACGACGCAGGGCAAGGGCCTGTTCCAGTATTACGAGCGGCTGCTCGTCGGCCTCGCCGACGATCTCGACTTCTCGCTCGACACCCCGTGGCGCGACCTTCCCGACCGGGTTCAGGATGCCGTCCTCCGCGGCGAGAACTTCAAGGTGACCGTCCGGTGGAAGAACCGGTACGGGCGCGAGATGCGGTACACCTCGGGATTCGAGGGCGTGATCCCCTATATCGAGCGCCAGTACACGCAGGCCGAGTCCGACACGCAGCGCCAGCGCTGGTCCGAGTACCTGCGGGAGGTGCCGTGTCCCGTCTGCAACGGCGATCGCCTCAAGCCGGAGGTCCTGGCCGTCCTCGTGCACGGGCAGTCGATCGCCGACGCGTCGCGGATGAGCCTCGGCGAGGCGCAGTCGTACTTCGCCGATCTCGAGCTGACCGACCGCGAGGCGCACATCGCCGCCGCCGTGCTGCGTGAGATCCGCGCCCGCCTCGACTTCCTCATCCAGGTCGGCCTCAACTACCTGAGCCTCAGCCGCTCGGCCGGCTCCCTCTCGGGCGGTGAGGCGCAGCGCATCCGTCTTGCGACGCAGATCGGCTCGGGCCTGACCGGTGTGCTGTACGTCCTCGACGAGCCGTCCATCGGCCTTCACCAGCGTGACAACCGGCGCCTCATCGAGACGCTCGTGCGCCTGAAGGACCTGGGGAACACGCTGATCGTCGTCGAGCACGACGAAGAGACGATCGACGCGGCCGACTGGGTCGTCGACATCGGCCCGCGCGCAGGCGTCCACGGCGGCGAGGTCGTCCACTCCGGCCCGCTGTCGTCGATGCTCGAGGACGAGCGATCGATCACCGGGGCCTACTTGAGCGGCCGCCGCGCGATCGAGACGCCGCGTCGGCGACGCAAGATCGACAAGAAGCGTATGGTCACGGTGGTGGGCGCTCGCGAGAACAACCTGCGGAACGTGACCGTCGACTTCCCGCTGGGGGTGCTCACCGCCGTCACGGGCGTGAGCGGGTCCGGCAAGTCCACCCTTGTCAACGGCATCCTGTACGAGGTGCTCGCCACCCGCCTCAACGGCGCGCGCCGCGTCGCCGGCAAGCACACGCGCGTCACCGGACTCGACAACCTCGACAAGGTCGTGCACGTCGACCAGGCGCCGATCGGCCGGACGCCGCGGTCCAACCCTGCCACGTACACGGGCGTGTTCGACCGTGTGCGGACGCTCTTCAGCGAGACTCCGGAGGCGAAGGTCCGCGGCTACCAGCCCGGCCGCTTCAGCTTCAACGTGAAGGGCGGACGCTGCGAGGCGTGCTCGGGCGACGGCACCATCAAGATCGAGATGAACTTCCTCCCCGACGTGTACGTGGACTGCGAGGTCTGCCACGGCAAGCGGTACAACCGCGACACGCTCGCGGTGCACTACAAAGGCAAGAACATCGCCGAGGTGCTGGACATGCCGATCGCCGAGGCGGCGGAGTTCTTCGAGCCGATCCAGGCGATCCACCGCTACCTGAAGACGCTGGTCGACGTCGGTCTCGGATACGTCCGCCTCGGGCAGTCGGCCACCACGCTGTCGGGAGGCGAGGCGCAGCGCGTCAAGCTCGCGACCGAGCTGCAGCGACGCTCGAACGGACGCAGCATCTACGTCCTCGACGAGCCGACGACCGGTCTGCACTTCGAGGACGTCAGCCGGCTCCTGGAAGTGCTCGGCGGGCTCGTCGACAAGGGCAACACGGTCATCGTCATCGAGCACAACCTCGACGTGATCAAGTCCAGCGACTGGGTCATCGACCTCGGCCCCGAGGGCGGCGCCGGCGGCGGCCAGGTCGTGGCCACGGGCACGCCCGAGCAGGTGGCGGGCGTGGCGGAGAGCCACACCGGCCAGTTCCTGGCCGAGATCCTCCCGGCGAGCAGGACGGCGACCGCGCGCAAGGCGGGCTGAGGTGGCATCCGCTCTTCCCTACAAGCCGAAGCCGGGGGAGATCCCCACCGACCCCGGCGTCTACCGATTCCGAGACGCGGACGGCCGCGTCCTCTACGTCGGGAAGGCGAAGAACCTCCGCGCGCGCCTGTCGAACTACTTCGCGCCGTTGCGCACGCTCCACGAGCGCACGCGTCGGATGGTGACGACCGCCGCGTCGGTGGAGTGGACGGTCGTGGCGACCGACGTCGACTCGCTCCAGCTGGAGTACATGTGGATCCAGGAGTTCTCGCCGCCCTTCAACGTCCGGTACAAGGACGACAAGTCCTATCCCTACCTCGCGGTGACGCTGGCCGACGAGGCGCCGCGTGTGATCGTCACGCGCAACCGCAAGATCCCGGGTGCCAAGTACTTCGGCCCTTATCCGAAGATCTGGGCCGTCCACGACACGATCGACCTGATGATCAAGGTCTTCCCGATCCGCACGTGCAGCGACGCGTCCTACAAGAAGGCGATGGCGACCGGCAGGCCCTGTTTCCCCGGTCAGATCGGGCGATGCGGGGGACCCTGCTCGATGACCGTCTCCATCGAGGAGCACCGTGCGATCGTCGACGACTTCGTCGCCTTCATGTCGGGCGGCGATCAGCGCTTCACCCGTGAGCTGACGGCGCGGATGAAGGAATCCGCGGCCGCGATGGACTACGAGTCCGCGGCGATGTACCGCGACAAGCTCCAAGCGATCGACGCGGTCCTCGTCAGGAGTGCGCTCGTGCTGGCTCCCGACACGGATGCCGACCTGTTCGGCATCGCCGAGGACGAGCTGTCGGCGGCCGTGCAGCACTTCGTGATCCGCGGCGGACGGGTGCGCGGTGTGCGTGCGACGACCATCGACAAGGAGCTGGACATCTCCGGCGCCGAGCTCGTCGACCAGGTGCTGCAGCGCACGTACGGCGACGCCGCGCCGGCGGACATCCCGCGGCAGGTGCTCGTGCCCTCGCTCCCGGACGACGCGGCCGAGCTCGAGGCGTGGCTGCAGTCGAGGCGCGGGAAGCGCGTGACCGTCCAGGTCGCCCAGCGCGGCCGGAAGTCGGAGCTGATGAAGACGGCGAGCCTGAACGCGCGCCAGGCCCTTCTGCTCCACAAGACGCGCCGGACGAGCGACTACACGGCGCGCACCCGGGCGCTGACCGACCTGCAGGAGGCGCTCGGCATGAGCGAGGCGCCGCTGCGCATCGAGTGCTACGACGTCTCGCACCTCGGCGGCACCAACGTGGTCGCGTCGATGGTGGTCTTCGAGGACGGCCTCGCGCGCAAAGACCAGTACCGGTCCTTCGGCGTGCCCGAGACGACCGATGACACCGACTCGCTCTACCAGGTGCTGCGGCGTCGCCTTGCCCACGTGGATGCTGACGACGAGGTCGAGGCCGCCGTCGACCCGACCGCGGACGCGGGCGACGAGCCCGTCGTGACCACCCGCAAGCGCCCGCGGTTCGCGTACCGTCCGCAGCTGCTCGTCGTCGACGGCGGTCAGCCGCAGGTCGAGGCGGCGGCGCGAGCGCTGCGGGATTCCGGACACAGCGACATCGCGCTGTGCGGCATCGCCAAGCGGCTCGAGGAGGTGTGGCTGCCGGGGGAGGACTTCCCGGTGATCCTGCCCCGGACCTCCGAGGCCCTCTATCTTCTCCAGCGCCTTCGCGACGAGGCGCACCGTTTCGCGATCACCCATCAGCGCAAGCGCCGGCGCCGCGACATCACCTCCATCCTCAGCGAGATCCCCGGACTCGGAGACGCGCGGATCAAGGCGCTCCTCCGCCACTTCGGCTCCGTCGCGTCGCTGCGGAAGGCGACCCCGGCGGAGATCGCCGAACTCCCCGGGATCGGCCCCAAGCTGGCGGACACGATCCACCGCCATCTCGCGTCCGGCTGAGCCGTGCGCGGTGGCCGAGCCAGTCGATAGGCTGGAACGGAGGAAAGCGGGGGAGCACGTGGCGGACGCGGCAGGCGAGGTCCTGATCGTCACCGGTATGTCCGGAGCGGGCCGCACGACCGCCGCCAACGCGCTCGAGGACATCGGCTGGTACGTCGTCGACAACCTGCCGCCGCTCATGCTGAGACCGCTGCTGGAGATGTCCGAGGCGGCTGCCGGGGCACTGCCGAAGGTCGCCGCCGTCGTCGACGTCCGTGGCCGCGAGCTGTTCGGTGCGCTCCCCGCCGTCACCCAGGCGCTGCGCGGCGGTCGCTCGCTGCGCGTGCTCTTCCTGGATGCCTCCGACGATGTCCTCGTGCGTCGTTTCGAATCCGTCCGCCGCCCGCATCCGCTGCAGGCGGACGGGACGATCCTCGACGGCATCCGTCGGGAGAGGGAGCAGCTCGCGGCCATCCGCGAGGGCGCCGATCTCATCGTCGACACGAGCAACCTGAACATCCATCAGCTGGCCACGCGCATCCTCGACCTGTTCCGCGAGCAGGGGGAGGCGCGTCACACGGTGACCGTGATGAGCTTCGGGTTCAAGTACGGCCTCCCCACCGATGTGGATCTCGTGGCCGACATGCGGTTCCTGCCGAACCCGTTCTGGGTGCCCGAGCTGAAGTCCCGCACCGGCGAAGACGAGGCGGTCCGCCGCTACGTCCTGGAGCAGCAGGGAGCGGTCGAATTCATCGACGCCTACGCGACTGCGCTCCGGCCTGTGCTGGAGGGCTATCAGCGCGAGAACAAGCAGCATTCGGTCGTCGCCGTGGGGTGCACCGGCGGCAAGCACCGGTCCGTCGTGACGGTCATCGAGCTGGCCCGTCGACTGGCGGACGTCCCCGGGGTGGCGGTCCGGGTGAAACATCGGGACCTGGGCCGCGAGTAGGCTGGAACCTCGCCGCGGCTCGTTCCGCGCACCTTCCCCCACCCCTTGACCGAAGGACCGCCGTGCCGCTGACCGCTGACGTGAAGATCGAGTTGGCAGCGGTGCGCGACCCCCGGCCGACGGCCCGGATCGCCGAGCTCACGGCGATCCTGCGCTTCTCCGGCGGACTGCACTCCATCGCCGGCCGCGTGGCCGTCGAGGCCGAGCTCGAGACCGAGGCGCTGGCGCGACGCGTGGCGCGCGAGCTCATGGAGATCTACGGCGTCCGCCCCGAACTGGCGCACGTGCAGGCGTCGGGCGGTCGCGCCGGCGGACACTTCGCCGTCCGGGTGATCGACGGGGGCGAGACGCTCGCCCGGCAGACCGGGCTTCTCGACCAGCGCCGCCGTCCCGTCCGCGGGCTTCCCAACCGCCTCACGACGGGGTCGCGGGGCGACCTCGCCGCCATCTGGCGCGGCGCCTTCCTCGCCTCGGGCGCGCTGTCGGAGCCAGGACGCTCCGCCGCGCTCGAGATCGCCTGCCCGTCTCCGGAGGCGGCGATGGCGCTCGTCGGCGCCGCCCACCGCCTCGGGATCGCGGCGAAGGCCCGTGAGGTCCGTGGTGCTCCGCGCGTCGTCGTACGCGACGGCGAGGCCATCCGGGCCGCCCTGGCCGAGATGGGCGCCGCACGGACCGCCAGCGCGTGGGAGGAGCTCCGGCAGCGTCGCGAGGTCCGCGCGGGAGTCAATCGTCTGGTGAACTTCGACGATGCCAACCTCCGCCGCTCCGCGCAGGCCGCCGTCGCCGCGTGCGCCCGGGTGGAGCGCGCGCTCGAGATCCTCGGCGACGAGGTGCCCGACCACCTGCGCGAAGCGGGCGACCTGCGTCTCGCGCATCGCGACGCGAGCCTCGACGAGCTCGGGCATCACGCCGACCCGCCGCTGACGAAGGATGCCGTGGCCGGCCGCATCCGCCGCCTCCTCGCGATGGCCGACAAGAAGGCCGCCGCGGACGGCATCCCCGACACCGAGTCCGCCGTCCCGGCCGGACTCGAGGACTGAGGTCCGGCGGGCGACAAGAGGGTTAACACCGCCGTCATGTGGGAAGCAACCCCCTGCCGCCGGTGTTGAGGATCAATAGGATTGAGGAAAGCCTCGTCCCAGACGATGTCTCACGCCGCGCCTCGGCGCGGCACCGACAGGAAGAAGAGAACATGGCGATTTACACGCTTCCCGAGCTCCCGTACGACTACGCGGCGCTGGAGCCGAGCATCAGCGGCAAGATCATGGAGCTCCACCACTCCAAGCACCACCAGGCCTACGTAACCGGTGCGAACACGGCGCTCGAGCAGCTGGCCGAGGCCCGCGAGTCGGGAAACCTCGCCAATGTCAACAAGCTCGAGAAGGACCTCGCGTTCAACCTGGGCGGACACGTCAACCACTCGATCTTCTGGACCAACCTCGCTCCGGCCGGCAACGGCGGCGGAGGGCAGCCCGAGGGCGAGCTGAAGGCCGCCATCGACGAGTTCTTCGGCAGCTTCGAGAAGTTCCAGGCCCACTTCACGGCGGCGGCCACCGGCATCCAGGGTTCGGGCTGGGCCGTGCTCAGCTGGGACCCGATCGGCGCGCAGCTGATCATCCAGCAGCTCTTCGACCAGCAGTCCAACACGGCGCAGGGAACCATCCCCATCTTCCAGCTCGACATGTGGGAGCACGCGTTCTACCTGGACTACCTGAACGTCAAGGCCGACTACGTCAAGGCCGCGTGGAACATCGCCAACTGGGGCAACGTCCAGGCCCGCTTTGACACGGCTCGCGAGAAGACCTCGGGGCTGCTGGTACTGTCATGATCGTCCTGGTCGTCGCTTCTTAGACGACCGGGCAGGACGCCGTTGTCCACTGTTCGAAACCGCAACAACCGCGCATTCGCGCACGACACACTCAGGAGACATTCCGTGGCTGTCAAGATCGGAATCAACGGCTTCGGCCGCATCGGACGCAACTTCCTCCGCGCCGCGCTGGAGCAGGGCGCGGACCTCGACATCGTGGCGGTGAACGACCTCACCGACAACAAGACGCTCGCGCACCTCCTCAAGTACGACTCCGTCGGCGGTCGTCTCGACGCCGACGTGTCCTACGACGCGGACTCGATCACCGTCAACGGCAAGGCCATCAAGGTCTTCGAAGAGCGCGACCCGGCCAACCTGCCGTGGGGCGACCTCGGCGTCGACATCGTCATCGAGTCGACCGGCCGCTTCACCAAGGCGGTGGATGCCAAGAAGCACATCGCCGGCGGCGCGAAGAAGGTCATCATCTCGGCGCCGGGCACCGACGTCGACGGCACCTTCGTCATGGGCGTGAACGACGGTTCGTACGACTCCGAGACGATGCACGTCATCTCCAACGCGTCGTGCACCACCAACTGCCTCGCGCCGCTCGCCAAGGTCTTCAACGACAACTTCGGCATCGAGCGCGGCTTCATGATGACGGCGCACGCGTACACGGCCGACCAGAACCTTCAGGACGGTCCGCACAGCGACCTGCACCGCGCCCGCGCGGCGGCGATCAACATCGTCCCCGCCTCGACCGGTGCCGCCAAGGCCATCGGCCTGGTCCTGCCCGAGCTGAACGGCAAGCTGAGCGGCTCGTCGTACCGCGTTCCGGTCCCCACCGGCTCGATCGTCGACCTGACGATCGTCACGTCGACCGAGGGCCTGACCGCCGAGACGATCAACGCCGCCTACAAGAAGGCGGCCGAGGAAGGCGAGCTCGTCGGGTACCTGAAGTACAACGACGACGCGATCGTCTCGAGCGACATCCAGCTCGACCCGCACTCGTCGGTCTTCGACGCCGGGCTGACCAACGTCAGCGGCAACCTCGTCAAGGTGTCGTCCTGGTACGACAACGAGTGGGGCTACTCGAACCGCCTCGTCGACCTCACCGAGCTCGTCGCCGAAAAGCTCTGAGGTAGAGCCATGGCGCTGCGCACCCTCGATTCATTGGGTTCGCTGGCCGGAAAGCGCGTCATCGTCCGTGTTGACTTCAACGTCCCCCTGAAGGACGGCGTCATCACGGACGATGGGCGTGTCCGGGCGGCACTTCCGACCCTGAACCACCTGATCAATCAGGGGGCGCGCGTCATCGCCTGCTCCCACCTCGGACGCCCCGACGGTGCGCCCGACCCGAAGTACAGCCTCGAGCCGGTCGCCCAACGGCTCTCGGAGCTGCTCGGCAAGCCGGTCGCGTTCGCGCGCGACACGGTGGGTACGTCGGCGCAGGAGGCCGTCGCCGCGCTCGAGGACGGCGACATCGCCGTCATCGAGAACCTGCGCTTCAACGCGGGCGAGACGGCGAAGGACGACGCGGAGCGTCGCGCTTTCGCCGAGGAGCTCGCGGGGCTGGGTGACGCGCTCGTCTCGGACGGGTTCGGCGTCGTCCACCGCAAGCAGGCGTCGGTCTACGACCTCGCGGAGATCCTGCCCTCGGCGGCCGGATACCTCATCGAGAAGGAGGTCGACGTCCTCGACCGCCTCACCGAGAACCCGGAGCGCCCGTACGCGGTGGTCCTCGGTGGCTCGAAGGTCAGCGACAAGCTCGGCGTGATCGAGCACCTCCTGCCGCGCGCCGACAAGATCCTCGTGGGTGGCGGCATGCTGTTCACGTTCCTCGCGGCGCTCGGCCACAAGGTCGGGAAGAGCCTGCTCGAGGCCGACCAGATCGACACGGTCAAGGGCTACATCTCGACCGCGCAGGAGCGCGGCGTAGAACTGCTCCTGCCGGTCGATGCCGTCATGGCATCCGGGTTCTCGGCCGACGCCGAGCACGTCGTCGCGGCGGCGGACGCGCTCGAGGACACCGCGTTCGGTGCGGACGGCATGGGGCTCGACATCGGCCCGGCGACTGCCGAGCAGTTCGCCGAGGCGATCCGCGGCTCGAAGACGGTGTTCTGGAACGGGCCGATGGGCGTGTTCGAGATGCCGGCGTTCGCGGCGGGCACCAAGACCGTCGCGCAGGCGCTCACCGAGGTCGACGGTCTGTCGGTCGTCGGCGGCGGCGACTCGGCGGCGGCCGTGCGACAGCTCGGCTTCGCCGACGACGCCTTCGGCCACATCTCGACGGGCGGCGGCGCGAGCCTGGAGTTCCTCGAAGGCAAGAAGCTTCCCGGATTGGAGATCCTCGGATGGCAGTGACCAGAAAGCCCCTCATCGCCGGCAACTGGAAGATGAACCTCGACCACCTTCAGGCGGTCGCGTTCGTCCAGAAGCTGCACTGGACGCTGAAGGATGCGAAGCACGAGGACGACACAGTCGAGGTGGCGGTCTTCCCGCCGTTCACCGACATCCGCACCGTCCAGACGCTCCTCGACGCCGACAAGATCCCGTTCGCCCTGGGCGCGCAGGACGTGTCGACGCAGGATGCCGGTGCCTACACCGGCGAGGTGTCCGGCGCATTCCTCAAGAAGCTCGATGTGACCTACGCGATCATCGGTCACTCCGAACGCCGCGAGTACCACCACGAGAGCGACGAGATCGTGGCAGCGAAGGTCCAGGCGGCGCTCCGCCACGGGCTGGTCCCCGTCATCTGCGTCGGCGAGACGCTCGCGCAGCGCGAGGAGTCGGGGCCGACCGAGGTCTCGGTGGCACAGCTGCGGGCGGCCCTCGCGGGCGTTCCGTCCGACGCAGACATCGTGGTCGCCTACGAGCCTGTCTGGGCGATCGGCACGGGCCAGGTGGCCTCGCCCGAGCAGGCGCAGGAGGTCTGCGTGGCGCTTCGCGCCGTCGTGGCCGACGCGCTGGGCGCTGAGGCTGCCGAGCGCACCCGCGTGCTGTACGGCGGATCCGTGAAGTCGGGGAACATCGCGAGCTTCATGCGCGAGCCCGATGTCGACGGCGCCCTCGTCGGGGGAGCGAGCCTTCTCGCCGACGAGTTCGCCGCGATCATCCGCTTCCAGAAGCACGTCGGCGTCTGATCCTGCGACGCCGGTGACTTCCGGCTGGTGCGGCGCCGACTCGTGCCGCACCAGCCGGTATACTCGACCCTTGTGCGCCTCCCGTGGGCGCCGCGAAAGGCTTCTTCGACTGTGGACATCATCGCGCTCGTGCTGCAGGTGCTGCTGGGCATCACCAGCCTCCTGCTGACGCTCCTGATCCTTCTGCACAAGGGACGCGGCGGCGGCCTGTCCGACATGTTCGGGGGCGGCATGAGCTCGGCGCTCGGCTCGTCCGGCCTTGCGGAGCGCAACCTCAACAGGTTCACGATCGTGCTCGCGCTGATCTGGTTCGTCGCGATCGTCGCCCTCGGCCTCATCACGAAGTTCCAGGGCATCTGATGGCCACCGGAGGTAACGCCATCCGCGGCACCCGCGTCGGTGCCGGCCCGATGGGGGAGCAGGACCACGGCCACCACGCCGATCGTGTCGCCGTGTCGTACTGGGACGCCCTCGGCAACGAGACCGTGCGCTACTTCGCCGCCGGGATCGCCGAGGAGGAGATCCCCGAGGTCATCGACTCGCCGCACTCCGGTCTCCCGGCCGGACGAGACAAGGCGAACCCTCCGGCGGTCGCCAAGACCGAGCCCTACAAGACGCACCTCGCCTACGTGAAGGAGCGTCGCACCGAGGAAGAGGCGGAAGCCCTGCTCGGTGACGCGCTGCAGCAGCTGCGCGAGCGCCGCGGCCAGGACTGACGACGGCGCATCTCCCCGAGCGGCCGACGCGCATCGTCGTGTCCGGCACCCACGCGAGCGGCAAGAGCACGCTGATCAGCGACTTCCGCCTGGCTATGCCGGGCTACGCGCTGCAGCCGGACCCGTTCGACGATCTCGACGACGAGGTCGAGCCCGCGTCGCCATCGTCGTTCCTGGCGCAGTTCGCAGTGACCGTGCGGCGCACGCGCGAGGGGATGCCGGGGGCGGCCGTCATTGCCGAGCGCGGTCCGCTGGACTTCCTGGCCTATCTGCGGGCGCTCGACGTACTCGGCCGCTGGTCGCTCCCCGTCGAGACGGAGGAGAGTCTCCGGCGGTGGACGTCGCTCGCGATGCGCGACGTCGACCTTCTCGTCGTGCTGCCGTGTGACGGTCGCATCCGCGTCGCCGCAGAAGAGGACGAGGCGCTCCGGTGGGCGATGGACGAGCAGTTGCGCGAGTGCCTCGACGATCCAGAGCTCGTGGGAGATGTCGCAGACGTCCACGAGATCGCGGGTGACCGGTCGGCACGGCGGGATGCCCTCGTGAGGGCGGTCGAACTCAGAACTCGGGGTCGATGAGCTCCGGCGGCACCTGCTGGGCCGCCGCCTCGTCGACGAAGAGCACGGTGCGCTTCACGCCCTTGGCGCCCGCGGCCGGAACGCTGTCGTAGCTCGCGCCCGCGAGGGCCAGACCGAGGGCGGCCGCCTTGTCGACGCCCGAGAGCACCATCCACACGCACCGCGCGGAGTTGATGACCGGGCGCGTCAGCGTGATGCGCTCGGCGGGAGGCTTCGGAGAGTCGCGCACAGGGAGCACGGATCGGTCCGTGACCTGGATCTCGGCCCGGTCGGGGAAGAGCGACGCGATGTGACCGTCGGGACCGACGCCCAGGAAGCAGATGTAGAACGTCGGCCACGCCTGGCCGTCTGCGGCGAAACGGGCGAGCTCGTCGGCATACGCCGCAGCCGCGGCGTCGAGATCGAGTCCGTCCTCCGACGAGGCCATCGCGTGGATGTTCTCGGAGGGCACGTCGATGTGGTCGAGGAGCGCGGCGCGGGCTCCATGCTCGTTGCGCTCCTCGTCGTCGCGCGCGACGTAGCGCTCATCGCCCCACCAGAAGTGCACGCTCGACCAGTCGACCTCGGTGCGCCGGGGATCGGCGCCCGCAGCCCGCAGCACATCCGTTCCGATGTGGCCGCCGGTGAGGGCGATGTGGCTCGTCTTGCCGGCGGCGGAGCGCCGGATCAGGCGATCGAGGAATCGGCGGGCCACCGCGGTCGCGAGCGTCTCCGCATCCGCACTGATGACGACGCGCTTCTCCGTCGGGAAAACTGACATGCGACTCCTACGTCGTCCCCTCGGGCGAATCGGGCGGTCCGAGGAGCTCCCACCCTGCCGTGATCACTCGACCATACAGGAGGTCGGGATCGAGCCGGCGCAGCTCTTCGGCGAGGCATTCGCGCAGTGTGCGCCGGGGCAGGACGATGTCGTGCGAGGGCTGGCCGGGCTGGGTCAGGGTCGCATCGAGGTCGTTGCTGCGCTCGAGGACGATGTCACCGGACGCGCGCGTGAGACGCACCCGCTGGATGCCGTGCGGCCACTCCTCCGGGGGTGCGTACCGCCAGTCGACGGCCACATCGAGCTTCAACCGCAGCCAGGCGGCGAGGAGCCCCGTGGAGGGGGAGCTCCCGCTGCCGACCACCTCGACGGCGGTCACCGGCTCGTACGGCGGCTGGTCGAGGACGGCGGCGAGCTGCTCGCGCCAGTGCGTGAGCCGCGTCCACGCGAGGTCGGTGTCACCCGGCGCGTGATTGGGGCCGAGCTTGGACAGCCGGTCCTTGGCGTACGGCTTGGTCGCGGCATCCGTGATGCGACGCTGCGCCATCCGCCCGATGGGGGACGCCGCGGGCTCGGCGGGCGGGTTGTCCGGCCACCACGCCACGACGGGGGCGTCGGGCAGGAGGAGCCCCGTCACGAGGCTCTCGGAGTTGCTCGCGGCGTCGCCCGAGGCGCGCAGGACGACGACCTCGCTGGCACCGGCGTCGCCGCCGACGCGGATCTGGGCGTCGAGCTTCGATGAGCCGTCCGGCTGGGACATCAGGACGATCACCCGCATGGGGTGCTCACGCGACGCGTCGTTGGCGGCCTCGATGGCCTCCTCCTCGAGTCCGTGGCTCGTCACGATGACGAGCGTGAGGACGCGGCCGAGTGCGACGGCGCCGCCCTCCTCGCGCACGCTCACGAGCGAGCGGGCGATCTTCGACACGGTGGTGTCGGGCAGGTCGACGATCACGGGCGCCTCCAGACGCGGCCGTCACGGGCCAAGAGTTCATCGGCGGACGACGGGCCCCAGGAGCCGGGGGAGTACTGCTCCAGCGGCTCGTCCAGGCTCGCCCAGTACTGCTCGATCGGGTCGAGGATGCGCCAGGACAGCTCGACCTCCTCGTGGCGGGGGAAGAGCGGCGGGTCGCCGAGGAGCACGTCGAGGATCAGGCGTTCGTACGCCTCCGGGCTGGACTCGGTGAACGCGTGACCGTAGCCGAAGTCCATCGTGACGTCGCGCACCTCGGTGGCGGCTCCCGGGACCTTCGAGCCGAAGCGGATCGTGACGCCCTCGTCCGGCTGCACGCGGATCACGAGCGCGTTCTGGCCGAGCTCGGTGGTCTGGTTGCGGAGGAACAGGTGCTGCGGCGCCCGCTTGAAGACCACCGCGATCTCGGTGACGCGGCGTCCGAGGCGCTTTCCGGTGCGCAGGTAGAAGGGCACGCCGGCCCAGCGCCGGGTGGCGATCTCGAGCTTCACCGCGGCGTAGGTCTCGGTCGTGGACTTCGGGTCCATGCCGTCCTCGTCGAGGAAGCCGGTCACCTCCTCGCCGCCCTGCCAGCCGCCCGCGTACTGCCCGCGCGCCGTGGCGGTGGACAGGTCGGCGGGCACCGTCACCGCGGCGAGGACCTTCTCCTTCTCGGCGCGCAGATGCGTGGCGTCGAGGGAGATGGGCTCCTCCATCGCCGTCAGGGCGAGCAACTGCAGCAGGTGGTTCTGGATCACGTCGCGAGCGGCGCCGATGCCGTCGTAGTAGCCGGCGCGACCCCCCACGCCGATGTCCTCGGCCATGGTGATCTGGACGTGGTCGACGTAGTTGGCGTTCCAGATCGGCTCGTAGAGCTCGTTGGCAAAGCGCAGCGCCAGGATGTTCTGGACCGTCTCCTTGCCGAGATAGTGGTCGATCCGGAAGATCGAGTCTGCCGGGAAGGCCACCTCCAGTGCGGCGTTGAGCTCCCGCGCTGTCTGCAGGTCGCTGCCGAACGGCTTCTCGATCACGACGCGGCGCCAAGTGTCTTCGTCGTTGGCGTCGTCGACGAGCCCGGAGTCCTTCAGCTGCTTGGCGACGATCGGGAAGTCCCTCGGCGGGATGGAGAGGTAGAACGCGTGGTTGCCCATCGTCCCGCGTTCGGTGTCGAGGCGCTCGACCGTCTCGCGCAGCCGGCGGAACGCGTCGGCGTCGCCGAACTCGCCCGACACGAAGCGGATGCCCTGGAGCAGCTGCTTCCACGTCTCCTCACGGAACGGCGTGCGCGCGTGCTGACGGACGGCGTCGTAGACCACCTGCGCGAAGTCCTGGTCCTCCCAGTCGCGGCGCGCGAAGCCGACCAGCGCGAAACCGGGAGGCAGGAGCCCGCGGTTGGCGAGATCGTACACGGCGGGCATGAGCTTCTTGCGCGACAGGTCGCCCGTCACGCCGAAGATGACCAGCGCGCTCGGCCCCGCGATGCGGTTGAGGCGGCGGTCATCGGGGTCGCGCAGCGGGTTGTGTCCGCGCGAGATCTCGACAGTCATCGAATGGTGTGCTTCCTACTGGGCTGCTTCGAACAGCGAGAGGACCTCGACCTGAGGATCGGTCAGGGTCAGGGTGACGACGGGGCGTCCGTGCGCGGCGAGGACCTGCGCGTCGCCGGCGGCCTGCGCGCGGATCAGCTCGCCGAAGGTGAACGGACGCCCGGGGATCTCGAGGTCGACGTCCGCTGACTCCAGGATCTGGACGAAGACGCCCTCGGCCGGACCGCCCTTATGGAACTGGCCGGTGGAATGCAGGAAACGCGGACCCCATCCGAACGTGGTGGGCCGGCCGCTGTCGGCGGCCACCAGTTCGCGCAGGCCCGACAGCTGCGGCAGAGCGCCCCGGTCGACATAGGCCTGCAAGGCGACGTAGCCGCGCGGCGAGAGGCGGGCCCACAGGGCGTCGAAGACACCCGCGAGGGTGCCCGAGGCTGCCAGTGCGGGGTCGCTCACGCGCACCTCTACGCCGTCCTGCACGAAGGCGGGCGCACCGGCGTCGGGACGCGCGTCCAGGAGACCGCGCGTCGCCTCCTTAGCGGATTCGACGTCGGGCTGGTCGAACGGATTGATGCCGAGCAGCCGTCCGGCGATCGCGGTGGCGTACTCCCAGACGACGAACTGCGCTCCGAGCGACCCGCTGATGAGGATCTCGTCGGGGTTCTGCTCCAGGATGCGGAAGTGCTCGGCGTCGTCGACGATCCGCAGGATCTGCAGGTCGGCGGGGGTCTGCTCGACCTCCGGCGACACCGGGAGCAGCACGACGGGGAGGATGCCGGTGCCCTGCTTGCCGGTGGACTCGGCCACGAGCTGCTCGATCCAGTCGGGGAGGCCCACGATGTGGGTGCCGTCGGTCACGAGTCCCAGCTTGTCGCGGCGGTGGCCCTCGGCATCCGTCCCCGCGATCGCCGCGGCCAGGACGAGCGCCGGGTTGCGCGGGTCGTCGATCGCGACCTCGAGCAGGGTCGCCTCGGCTTCGTCGAGCAGCTCGGAGACGTCGACGCCGGCGAGACCGGCGGGCACGAGTCCGAACGCGGTCAGAGCGGAATACCGGCCGCCGACAGACGCGTCGGCGGTGAAGACGCGGTATCCGGCCTCACGGGCTGACGCCTCGAGAGGTGAACCCGGGTCCGTGACGACGACGATCCGCTCGGCCGGGTCGATGCCGAGGTCCCGCCAGGCCGCCTCGAACGCACGGCGAGCCGAATCGGTCTCGACGGTCGAGCCCGACTTCGACGCGACCACGAGGAGCGTCTCGGCCGGTCCGCCCGTCTCGGCGTCGCCGTCGATGGCCGCGAGGACCTGACCGGGCGACGTGGAGTCGAGGATGACGATGGGCGCACCGGAGGTCTGAGCGATCACCTCGGGAGCCAGCGAGGACCCGCCCATGCCGGCGAGGACCACACGGGTCACCCCGCGAGCGTGCAGGTCGTTCCGCAGCGCCTCGATCTCGGCGACGAGCGGGCGGGAGACCGACACGGCCTGAACCCAGCCGAGGCGGCGTGAGGCCTCGTCGGCCGCGGCCGGGCCCCAGAGGTCGGCATCGCCGGCGGTGATCCCGCTGGCCACGAGACTGTCGACGAGACCCGGCAGGGTCTGCTCGACGACCTGCTTGACGCGTCCGGAGACGTGGATCTCGAAGCTCAACGCGAGCCTTCCGGCGTGGCCGACAGAGCGGCGGTGACGGTGGCCTGGAGGTCGTGCCAGGAGACGATGAACTTCTCGACGCCCTCGTCCTCCAGCACCTGGGTCACGTCGGCGAAGTCGACGCCGACGGCCGCGAGCGAGTCGAACACCTCGTGCGCCGCCGCGTACGCGCCGGTGATGGTGTCGCCGGCGATGACGCCGTGATCGAACGTCGCCTCGAGGGTCTTCTCGGGCATCGTATTCACGGTGCCCGGGGCGACGAGCTCGGTGACGTAGAGGGTGTCGGGAAGCGCAGGGTCCTTGACGCCGGTCGACGCCCACAGCGGACGCTGCACGTTGGCGCCGGCGGCGACCAGGGCGGACGCGCGCTCGGCGGCGAACTCCTTCTCGAACAGCTCGTACGCGAGGCGCGCGTTCGCGACGCCCGCGAGGCTCTTCAGCGCGAGGGCGTCGTCGGTGCCGATCGCGACGAGGCGCTTGTCGACCTCGGTGTCCACGCGCGAGACGAAGAACGAGGCGACCGAGTGGATGCCGGAGAGGTCGATGCCGTCGGCACGCGCCTGCTCCAGCCCGCTCAGGTAGGCGTCGATGACCTCGGCGTAGCGCTCGAGCGAGAAGATCAGGGTGACGTTCACGGAGATCCCCGCGGCGATGACCTCGGTGATCGCGGGCAGCCCGGCCTTGGTCGCGGGGATCTTGATGAGCGCGTTCTCGCGGCCCACCGTCTCCCACAGCTTCTTGGCCTCGGCGACGGTCGCGGCGGTGTCGTGCGCGAGGTCGGGGGAGACCTCGATCGACACGCGCCCGTCGACGCCGCCGGTGGCGTCGTAGACGGGACGGAAGATGTCGGCCGCGTTCCGGACGTCGTCGGTGGTGAGCGCGAAGATCGCGGCATCCGCGTCGGCGCCCTGTGCGGCGAGCTCGTCAAGGGCCGACTGGTAGGAGTCGTCCTCCTTGTTGCCGATCGCCGCCTGGAAGATGGACGGATTCGTCGTGACGCCCGAGACGGTGCGCGACTCGATCAGCTCGGCGAGATTTCCTGACGTGATGCGCGAGCGCGAGAGATCGTCGAGCCAGATGCTGACGCCGGCATCGGACAGCTGCTGCGTGGGGGTGGTCATGCGTTCTCCTTGACAGTTGCGCGAGCCGCTTCGACGACCGCTTCGGCCGTGACGCCGAACTTCTCGAACAGGGTCTTGTAGTCGGCGGATGCGCCGAAGTGGTCGATTCCGACCGAGCGGCCGCGGTCGCCGACGATGCTCCGCCAGAGCGGGGTGGTCCCCGCCTCGACCGAGACACGGGCGGTGACGGCGGCCGGGAGGACCGACTCGCGGTACGCGGCATCCTGCTCGGCGAACCACTCGAGCGACGGCGCCGACACGACACGTGCGTGGATGCCCTCGCCGGCGAGGGTCTCGCGCGCCGCGACGGCCAGCTGCACCTCGGAGCCGGTGGCCACGAGGATGACGTCAGGCGTGCCGTTCTCGGCGTCGATCAGGACGTACGCGCCGCGCGCGACGCCGTCGACATCGGCGAACCCGTTCTCACCGCGCGGGAAGACCGGGATGTTCTGGCGCGTCAGGGCGATGCCGACCGGACCGTCCTGACGGCGGACGATCTCGAGCCACGCGGCGGACGTCTCGTTGGCGTCCGCCGGGCGGACCACGGTGAAGTTCGGGATGAGGCGCAGCGTCGCCAGCTGCTCGATCGGCTGGTGCGTCGGCCCGTCCTCGCCGAGGGCGACCGAGTCGTGCGTCCAGACGAAGATCGAGGGGATGTCCATCAGCGCGGCGAGGCGGACGGCCGGGCGCATGTAGTCGCTGAAGATCAGGAACGTGCCGCCGAACGGCCGCGTGGGGCCGTGGAGCGTGATGCCGTTGACGATGGCGCCCATCGCGTGCTCGCGGATGCCGAAGTGGAGGACGCGGCCGTAGGGGTCGCCCGACCACTCGTGCGTCGACCACTCCGCGGGGATGAAGCTGCGCGCGTCCTTGATGGTCGTGAGGTTGGACTCGGCGAGGTCGGCGGACCCGCCCCACAGCTCGGGGAGCTGGGCGGCGAGGGCATTGATGACCTGACCGGAGGCGGCGCGGGTGGAGACGTCCTTGCCGGGCTCGAAGGTCGGCGCCGTGAGGTCGGCGGGCAGCTCTCCGGCCTCCAGCCGGTCCAGCAGCGCCTTGCGCTCGGGGTTCGCCGCGGCCCAGGCGTCGAACGACTCCTGCCAGGCGGCGCGGGCGGTCGCAGCCCGGTCGGCGAGCCCGCGGGTGTGCGCGAGCACGTCGTCGGCGACGGCGAAAGTCTGCTCGGGGTCGAAACCGAGCACCTTCTTCGTCGCCGCGAGCTCGTCGGCGCCGAGGGCCGAGCCGTGGATCTTGCCGGTGTTCTGCTTGCCGGGCGACGGCCAGCCGATGATCGTCTTCAGGATGATGAGCGACGGCTTGTCCGTCTCGCCCTGTGCGGCTTGGACGGCGTCGAACAGGGCGGCGACGTCCTCGACGTACTCGCCGGTCTTCTTCCAGTCGACCGTCTGCACATGCCAGCCGTAGGCCTCGTAGCGCTTCTGCACGTCCTCGGTGAAGGCGACATTGGTGTCGTCCTCGATCGAGATCTGGTTGGAGTCGTAGATCGCGATGAGGTTGCCGAGCTGCTGATGTCCGGCGAGGGATCCGGCCTCGGCCGTCACGCCCTCCTGCAGGTCGCCGTCGCCGGCGATGACGTACACGAAGTGGTCGAACGGGCTCGTGCCGGCGGCCGCCTCGGGGTCGAACAGGCCCCGCTCGTAGCGCGCCGCGTAGGCGAAGCCGACCGCGGATGCCAGGCCCTGGCCGAGCGGCCCGGTCGTGATCTCCACGCCCTTGGTGTGTCCGTACTCGGGGTGGCCCGGGGTGAGCGAGCCCCACGTGCGCAGCGCCTTCAGGTCATCGAGCTCGAGACCGAAGCCGCCGAGATAGAGCTGGACGTACTGGGTGAGCGACGAGTGGCCGGCCGACAGGATGAAGCGGTCGCGTCCGAGCCAGTCGACGTCGGTCGGATCGTGGCGCAGCACGCGCTGGTAGAGGAGGTACGCCGCCGGCGCCAGGCTCATCGCCGTGCCGGGGTGGCCGTTGCCGACCTTCTCCACCGCATCCGCGGCCAGCACTCGAGCGGTGTCCACCGCGCGCCGATCGATCTCGTCCCACAGCAGCTCTGACACTCTTCGCCTTTCTTCGTGGCACGTGCGCGACCCATCGAGAGCCTCGAAAAGGGAAGGGGCGGCGTCGCGCGCGCAGGTGCTCTCAGCATATCGAAGCGGCATGCACCCGAGGCCATGTATCGCGTTCCGTGACGCCCGGAGGCGGTGAGCCCGATGCCCTAGACTGGGACCGACCGGATCAGACGGCGGGGGCGATGGACATCACGACGACGCGCGGGCGCACGGCGCAGGAGCGATCGTTCGGCCGCACCCTCCGTGCCTATGTCCAGCTGACGAAGCCCCGCGTTCTCGAGCTGCTGCTCGTCACGACCGTACCGGTCATGATCCTCGCGCAAGACGGTCTGCCGGACCTCTGGCTCGTCCTCGCGACCGTCGTGGGCGGGTCGCTGAGCGCCGGGTCGGCCGCCGCATTCAACATGTACCTCGACCGCGACATCGACGCGCACATGCAGCGCACCGAGAACCGGCCGCTCGTGACCGGCGAGGTGTCGCCGCGCGGGGCGCTCGTGTTCGCATGGGCGCTGGCCGTGGCATCCACCGGCTGGCTCCTCGCGACGACCAACGTGCTCGCCGCCGCGCTCAGCGTCTTCGCGATCTTCTTCTATGTCGTCATCTACACGATCGTGCTGAAGCGACGGACCGAGCAGAACATCGTCTGGGGCGGGATCGCCGGCTGCTTCCCGGTGCTGATCGGGTGGTCTGCGGTGACGGGATCTCTCACCTGGACGCCGTTCATCCTCTTCTTGCTGGTGTTCCTGTGGACGCCGCCGCACTACTGGCCGCTGTCGATGAAGTACAAGGGCGACTACGCCGACGTCGACGTGCCTATGCTCGGCGCGACCCGCGGCGGCTCGCAGGTCGGCCTGCAGGTGATCCTCTATGCCTGGGCCACCGTCGCCTCGTCGCTGCTGCTCATTCCGGTCGCGCCCATGGGGCTCGTCTACACCGTCTCGTCGCTCGTGTTCGGCGGGTGGTTCATCTACGAGTCGCACGTCTTGTACAACCGTGCCGTGCGCGGCGAGCAGGCCAAGCCGATGCGCGTCTTCCACGCCTCCATCACGTACCTGACGCTGCTCTTCGTCGCGATCGCGATCGATCCGCTTCTCCCGTTCTGACGCGCGGGCCCGCCCGCGGTGGCCCGGCGGCGGCCCAACGGAGGAGATCCGCACGTCTTCGGCGATCCGCACGTCTTCGGTCATCCGCCGCGCTTCGGAGGAATCCGACCCGAATCGTCCGAAGTGCCGCCGATCTCCGACCGAGCGCAGCGCGGGGGGCGGCGCATCCTCCTCCCCAACCGTGCCCTCTCGCGCGCGAGGCCGCAGATCGGCAGGCGGTCGGTCCGCGGCGGGCCGCGAAAGCCATGCTCGAGGGATGCCCCGTCCTTCCGCCGACTCGCTTCGCTCCGCGCTCTTGGAGGCGGTCGGGAGCCACGGCGGGGTGGCGCGTGCTTCTTCGCTCGTGCGTGCAGGTCACTCCCGTCACCACCTCGCGACGGCGATCCGGCTCGGGGATCTCACCCGTGTCCGACGTGACTGGGTCGCGCTTCCGGAGGCCGACAGCGAGCTGCTCGCGGCCGCGCGGAACGGGGTCGTGCTCTCGTGCATCACACAGGCGCGCCGCCTCGGGCTCTGGGTGCTCCGTGAGGATCGTCCCCACGTCGCCGCCGACCCGCACGCTGCTGCAGGCAAGCCGGCCCGCGCGACGGTTCATTGGGGTCAGCCGGTTCTGCCACGACATCCGGACGCGCTCACCGATCCTTTGGAAAACACTCTCGTGCTGGTGGCTCGATGTCAGCCGTTCGAGGTGGCGCTCGCGGTGTGGGAGTCGGCGATGAACGCGCGACTCATCGAGTACGAGGCGCTGGAGCGGCTCGAGCTGGGAGGCGCGGGCCGCCGCGTGCTCCGCGCGGCGATGCCGTACGCCGACTCAGGGCTCGAGACGCTGTTCCGCGAGAGGTTGCGGTGGTTGCGCCTCCCGATCCGGGCCCAGGTGTGGATCGCGGGTGCGCGGGTCGACCTGCTCATAGGCGAGCGACTCGTAGCGCAGATCGACGGGGGTCACCACGTGGGCCGCCAACGGGCCCGCGACGTCGCTCACGATGCGCAGCTGGCATCCATGGGCTACACCGTCCTCCGGTTCACGTACGAGCAGATCGTGCACGAGTGGCCGGCGGTCCAGGATGCCGTGCTCCGCGCGGTCGCCGGAGGGCGCCACCGCCGGTGAGCGCAGACGCACATGATCGGCGATCCGCGCAGTCTCGGTCTGCGAGTTCACGAAGAACCGAAGATGTGCGGATCACCGATCTGGGAGTGCTGCAGCGCCGAGGCTGTCAGCGGCCGGCGGGCGCGGGCTCGCGGGTGGCGTCGGCGTCCTCGTTGGGCTCGTAGCCGAGCTCGGGCTCATAGCCGTAGTCGTCGGTGGCCCGCGTGGTCGCCGTGGCGGCGGGGGCGTCCTCCGTCTCGTCGAAGGCCGGCGGCTCGACGACCTCGGACGGCGCGGCCGGGGCGAACGACCGCAGGGCGCCGACGGTCAGGGCGAGGGCGAGGCCGATCAGCCCCGCGCCGATCAGGATGGCGCCCAGCACCGCCCAGATCTGACCGACGTAGACGTCGTTGCTCGTCGCGGTGCCATCGGTGAGGCGGGCGTCCATGCCGCCGAGCCGGTCGAGCAGCAGGTACGCGCCGGCGGCGCTCGAAGCGAGGGACCCGACGATCAGCACCCAGAACGGGATGCTGCGGACCAGGCGGGGACGAGTGGACATTGATGCTCCTCGGGGATCGCGACCGTGCCCCGAGGTGTCGGGGACGGCGCCGCGGTGTGCGGCATCCGACACTGTGCGCGGTCGACCCGAGTGGCGTCGATGCGTCGCCTATGAAGCGGCTGTGCGCGGTGCCGAGAGGTTCAGCACGACCGCGGTCATCGCGCCCACGAGGCAGACGGCGAGCACCATGTGGATGTTGACGAGCACGATGGGGAGCCCGGTGCGCGCCTGCCAGAGGCCGACGGCGATCTGGACGAGCTCCACGAGGAGCAGGAGCCCGGTCCAGCGGGGGAGGGCGAGCGCCCGCGGCATCCGGAACGACAGAGCGACGATCGCGAGGGTGAGTGCCAGCGTCGCGTAGGCCGGCCAGCTGTGTACGTGCTGCCAGAACACCGGGTCGAGGCCGTTGCGTGCGGCCTGGTCGTCGCCCGCATGAGGGCCGGCGCCGGTGAGGAGGATGCCGACGACCACCGTGACCAGGACGGCCGCGCTCGTGAGGTGCACCAGGATCGCGTAGCCGCGGGGGACGAGGCGCGCCCGCGGTCCCGGCGCAGCGTGGACGCGGTGGACGTAGACGGCGGAGACGGCGACGAGCGCGGCGGAGATGAGGTAGTGGAGGCCGACGATGCTCGGGTGCAGGTGCATCCAGACGGTGATGCCGCCGATGACCGCCTGCAGGATGATCCCGAAGCCGACCGCCAGCGTGAGGCCCGTGAGGTCCGGGCGGCGGGGCCTCAGGCGCACCACGGAGAGGAACGCCAGCAGGGCGACGATGACGAGAACACCCGTGAGCGTGCGGTTGCCGAACTCGATCAGCCCGTGGATGCCGAGCTCGCGCGTCGGGACGAGCGAGTCGGCGGTGCAGTACGGCCAGGTCTCGCAGCCCATGCCCGATCCGGTGAGGCGGACGAGCCCGCCGGTCCCGACGATGAGGATGTTGCTCGCGAGCACGAGCCACGAGACGACGCGCGTTCCACGGCCGATCGAGCGGGGGAGACGGCCGAGGAAGCGCTGCCACAGGCCGGGCCTCTCGGTACGCGGCTCGTTCGCCAGATCGCTCATCGCACCCGACATGCGTGTCGCCTCCTGTGATAGGGCCCCGAAAGGGGGCGGGGCCACGCCGGACGCCGGGCGTTGCCTGTAGACTCGAGGGGTTGAGACAGTCGCGCAGCGCGCGTGCTGTCCCCCCAAGTCTAGGCGCGTCGTCAGCGCCGGTTCCGCCCGGTCCGCCCGGGTGGGACGACAACACGAACGGCCCTGAAAGCGGCATCCCCTCCTCGCCCACGACCCTCCACCGTGAGAAAGGCGAGGGGCAGGGGAATGTCGGGGCGGATGACACCGTTGCGGCCGAAGAGGAGGAAAACCATGTCGGATGTGCTGATCGACCGTCCGGAACTCGAGGGCCTCGGCGTCTACGAGTTCGGCTGGCACGACACGGATGCCGCGGGGGCGAGCGCCCGGCGCGGCCTCAGCGAGGCCGTCGTGCGCGATATCTCCGCCCTGAAGTCCGAGCCGGAGTGGATGCTGAAGACCCGGTTGAAGGGTCACCAGCTGTTCGGCCGCAAGCCGATGCCGACGTGGGGCGCCGACCTCTCCGACATCGACTTCGACAACATCAAGTACTTCGTGCGCTCGACGGAGAAGCAGGCGCAGTCCTGGGAGGACCTGCCCGACGACATCAAGAACACGTACGAGAAGCTCGGCATCCCCGAGGCCGAGCGTGCGCGCCTGGTCGCCGGCGTCGCGGCGCAGTACGAGTCCGAGGTCGTCTACCACCAGATCCAGCAGGAGCTCGAGGACCAGGGCGTCATCTTCATGGACACCGACACAGCCCTCAAGGAGCACCCCGAGTTCTTCGAGGAGTACTTCGGCAGCGTGATCCCCGCCGGCGACAACAAGTTCGCCGCGCTGAACACGGCCGTCTGGTCGGGCGGTTCCTTCGTCTACGTGCCGCCCGGCGTGCACGTCGAGATCCCCCTCCAGGCCTACTTCCGGATCAACACCGAGAACATGGGCCAGTTCGAGCGGACGCTCATCATCGCCGACGAGGGCTCCTACGTGCACTACATCGAGGGCTGCACGGCGCCGATCTACAAGAGCGACTCGCTCCACTCCGCCGTGGTCGAGATCATCGTGAAGAAGAACGCCCGCGTCCGCTACACGACGATCCAGAACTGGTCGAACAACGTCTACAACCTCGTCACCAAGCGTGCGGTCGCCCACGAGGGCGCCACGATGGAGTGGGTCGACGGCAACATCGGCTCCAAGGTGACGATGAAGTACCCGTCGATCTACCTCATGGGCGAGCACGCCAAGGGCGAGACGCTGTCCGTCGCCTTCGCCGGTCCCGGCCAGCACCAGGACGCCGGCGCGAAGATGATCCACATGGCGCCCTACACGCAGTCCTCGATCGTCTCGAAGTCGATCGCCCGGGGCGGCGGGCGCGCGGGCTACCGCGGCGAGGTGCGGGTGGATGCCAACGCGCACCACTCCGCCAACACCGTGCGCTGCGACGCCCTGCTGGTCGACAGCATCTCGCGCTCGGACACGTATCCCGCCATCGACATCCGGGTCGACGACGTCCAGCTCGGACACGAGGCCACCGTCTCCAAGGTCAGCGAGGAGCAGCTCTTCTACCTCATGAGCCGCGGTATGCCCGAGGACGAGGCGATGGCGATGATCGTGCGCGGCTTCATCGAGCCGATCGCCCGCGAACTGCCCATGGAGTACGCCCTCGAGCTGAACAAGCTCATCGAGATGGGCATGGAAGGATCCGTCGGCTGATGACGACAGCGACACCGGCCCCCACCGCGGCACCCGCGGTGCAGGGTCACATCGACCCTGCGGCGAAAGCGGCTGCGGCGAAGCTGACCGGAACCGGGTTCGTCCCGGTCCAGACCCGGTCCGAGCGGCCCACCTCGTTCTCGCCGTCCGACTTCGGCGCCCCCACCGGCCGCGAGGTCAACTGGAAGCACACGCCGATGGACCTGGTCCAGCCGCTGCTGCGCGACGAGGCCGGCCCGCACGGCGTGATCTCGGTCGAGGTCACGGCGCCCGACGAGGTCGTGCAGCTTCGCCTCGCGCCGGGGGAGGCCCCGCGCGGCGAGGTGTTCCGACCGGAGGACATCGCCAGCGCGATCGCGTGGACGCAGGAGGCCGAGGCCCCGCTCATCCGCATCCCGGCCGGCGTCGAGCTGACCGAGCCCGTCGTCGTCCGGCTGACCGGGACCGGCGGCCTCGCCCACGCGCACGTCGTGATCGAGGCGGAGGCCGGTGCTCGCGGCACGGTCGTGCTGCGCCACGAGGGCACCGCTCAGCAGGCGCAGAACGTCGAGATCATCGCGCGCGACGGCTCCGCCCTCACCGTGATCAGCGTCCAGCGCTGGGACGACGATGCGGTGCACCTGGCATCCCACCAGGCGCGGGTCGACCGCGACGCGACGCTCACGCACATGGTCGTGACCCTCGGCGGCCGCGTCGTGCGGGTGAACCCGTCCGTCGAGCTCGCCGGTGCCGGCGCCGACGGAAAGCTGTACGGCCTGTCCTTCGCCGACGCCGGCCAGCACTTCGAGAGCCAGGTCTACCTCCACCACAAGGGTGCCCACACGGTCGGAGACGTCCTGTACAAGGGCGCGCTCCAGGGCGCCGGGGCGCGGAGCGTCTGGATCGGCGACGTCCTCATCGGGCCGGATGCCGTCGGCACCGACTCCTACGAGGCCAACCGCAACCTCGTCCTCACCGATGGCGCGCGCGCCGACTCGATCCCGAACCTCGAGATCCAGACCGGCGACATCCAGGGTGCCGGGCACGCGAGCGCGACCGGCCGCTTCGACGACGAGCAGCTCTTCTACCTGCAGGCCCGCGGCATCGCCGAGGACGAGGCGCGCCGCCTCGTCGTTCTCGGCTTCCTCACGGAGATCGTGCAGAAGACCGGCATCCCCGCCCTCGAGGACGAGCTCATCGCCGCCATCGAGGCCGAGCTCGCCGAGGGAGCGCAGGCATGACCGCCCAGAAGGTGCTGAACCTCAGCGACCTCGAGCAGGACACCGCTGTGCGCGTGGAGGTCGACGGCGTCCCGATGGCCGTCGTGCTCGACGCCAACGGCGAGGTGCACGCCATCGGCGACACGTGCACGCACGGCGACATCTCGCTCTCCGACGGATTCGTCGAGGGTGACACGCTCGAGTGCTGGGCCCACGGCTCGGCCTTCTCGCTGCGCACCGGCCGCCCGCTGAACCTCCCGGCCTACGAGCCGGTGCCCGTCTACACCGTGACGATCGAGGGCGATGACATCCTCATCGACCCGTCCGTCACCAAAGAAGTGAACTGAAGAAGGAACTGACATGGCTGTTCTCGAGATCCGCGACCTCCACGTGACGGTCGAGACCGACGCCGGGACGACCCCGATCCTCAACGGCGTGACCCTCACGGTCCGCACGGGTGAGACCCACGCGATCATGGGCCCCAACGGCTCGGGCAAGTCGACGCTCGCCTACACGATCGCCGGTCACCCGAAGTACACCGTCACCTCGGGCTCGATCACGCTGGACGGCGAGGACGTCCTGGCGATGTCGGTCGACGAGCGGGCCCGCGCGGGTCTGTTCCTCGCGATGCAGTACCCGGTCGAGATCCCGGGTGTCACGGTCACCAACTTCCTGCGCACCGCCAAGACGGCGATCGACGGCGAGGCGCCGGCGATCCGCACCTGGACGAAGGACGTCAAGGGCGCGATGAAGAACCTGCGCATGGACCCGAAGTTCGCGCAGCGCAACGTCAACGAGGGGTTCTCGGGCGGCGAGAAGAAGCGCCACGAGATCCTCCAGCTGGAGCTTCTGCGTCCCGCGATCGCCGTGCTCGACGAGACCGACTCCGGCCTCGACGTCGATGCGCTGAAGATCGTGTCCGAGGGCGTCAACCGCGCCAAGGGCGAGACGAACCTCGGTGTGCTGCTGATCACGCACTACACCCGCATCCTCCGCTACATCACGCCCGACTTCGTGCACGTGATGGTGAAGGGGCGGATCGCCGAGGAGGGCGGCCCCGAGCTCGCCGAGCGTCTCGAGGACGAGGGGTACGACCGCTACCTCGACCCGGAGTCGGCCGAGCCGGCCGATGCCGTCGAGGCTTAGGATCGACGCATGACCGCGACGCTCAGCCCCGACAAGCACGACGAGGTCACCGAGGCGCTCAAGGACGTCATGGATCCCGAGCTCGGGATCAACGTCGTCGATCTGGGCCTCATCTACGACCTGAGCTGGGATGACGAGAACGACGCCCTCGTCATCCACATGACGCTGACCTCGGCCGGCTGCCCGCTGACGGACGTCCTCGAGGAGCAGACCGCTCAGGCTCTCGACAACGTGGTGGACCGGTTCCGCATCAACTGGGTGTGGATGCCGCCGTGGGGCCCGGAGCGCATCACCGACGACGGCCGCGACATGATGCGCGCGCTCGGCTTCGCCATCTGACGCACCGCCTCGAACGCCGCCATCCGACGCTGGCGCGCTGCGCTTCGGAGCGCCCGCGCTGAGGGCTCTTGACGCGGCCGGGCGCCGGGTGCATCATGCACACAGATACCCGAGCACGCTCACTGGGGAGCGCCCGCCACGGGCATCACTGGGGAGCTGGGTATGCGTACGCATGCGCGGGGGTCGGTCCTTCTCGTCCTGGTGACGGCCGCAGGGATGCTGTCGGCGTGTGCGCCGCCGGACGTCCCCGATGCCCCGAAGGGACCGGAGGCCACTCTCGCTGTCCAGGCGGGCTCGGCGACCGTGACGGCGACTCCGTCCGACGATGACGGCGACGACACCGAGGTGATCGAGATCACGCCCGACGAACAGATGCCGCGACCCCTTATGCCCGGAGACACCATCGTGACCGGCGGCGCGGATGCCATGGTCGACATCGCCTGGTCCGACGGCGCGCTCACGCGGCTCGGCCCGGGCACCACCTTCACCGTCGGCGATCCCGCCGGCATGCTGGGAGCGCGCGGGCGGCAGGACGGCGGCCTCACGTGGAATCGGGTGTCGCCGGCGGATGGGACGACCGCTTACGCGATCGACGTCGAGGAGACGGGGCGCACCCGCGACCGCGGCGAGCTCTTCGTCGTCGACTGTCGAGAGCAGCCCTGCCGGGTGCGCGCCAGCGGCGGTGCGGGAGGCGACGGCTCCCTCACGTCGGTGCGGCGGAACGCGGTCGAGACGGTCGTCGATTCGGCGCGGCTCGCGACCTGGACCGAGCTCGTGTCGGACGAGTGGGCCGAGCGCAGTGCCGCGCTCGATTCCGAGGCGGGTCTCACCCCCGTCGAGGACCTCTTCACGGACGCCGATCCGTCTCGCGGTGTGCTGGAGGGCGCCTTCGACGTCGTCCGCACCGGCGTCGAGGCGCAGTGCACCGGTCCCCTCTGCGCGGACCTGCACATCCTGCAGCCGGGCAAGGTGCGCGAGCTCACCTTCGTGTTCCACGTCGACTGCGCCGCGGCCGGCAGCTGCGAGGCGAGCGTCGACACCCAGACCATCAGCACGATGGACGGCAGCCTCCTCGACGCCACGACGGCCCTCGTCGCGGGTGCGGACCAGTACACGTGGGGCACCGACGACCGCCGGGCGCTCTGCATCTGGACGTATGCCGACGGCACGACGGAGGAGGTGGGCTCGGCGCTCAACACCGTGCGGTGGAGCGTCACACCGACCGCGGCGGAAGTGCGGGACGGGCGCTTCGTCGTCACCGAGCTGCGAGGCCGGACTCAGAGCGACTTCTCCATCCTCGAGCGATCGGGTGCCGCGTACCCCGGGTGCGAGCAGTTCGAGGCGGAGTGGTCCGGAGTCTCGGATCTGGTCCTGACGAAGAGGGGCGGATGATGAGCGGAATGCTGGGCGGGATGCTCGCCCTCCTCCTCGCGGTTTCGCCGGTGACGGCAGCCGCGGCGGCCGACGACGCGATCGAGAGCGGCGTCGCGATCTATGCCGTGTCGATCACCGACACCAGTGTCGGCCCGTCCGGGGAGGAGGTCGTCCGCACCGACGAGGGCGAGCTCCGACTGGCCTGCGTCGACGAGGACTGCCGGGTGGTGGGCGAGCCGGGGTTCGGGTTCCTCGGGCTGGTGCCCCTGGCATCCGGACGCGTCATCGCGGGCACGGCGTCGGCGGCCGCCGCGGGCGACCCCTGTGCGAACGGGCGCGGCAGCCGTGAGATCGCGGTGGAGGCGCGCATCGACGGCTTCACAGCGGAGCTCACGCAGGCGGCGGTCGAATGGACCGCATGCCCCGACGGCAGCGAAGGCTACGCGCACGCGCGGACCATCACCTGGACGGGAACGCCCGTGGCCGTCGATCCGTGCCTCTTCGACGCGGACGGGTGCACGCAGGCCTCTGCCGGAGCCTCGCTCCTGGCCAGCGGGGATCCCGCGGCCCCCAGCGTGCTCAGTGCTCTCGTGCCGCCGGCCGAGCTCGTGGTGACGGCGCAGCAGCTCGGCTGGGCGGCGCTCCTCACCGTCATTCTCGTCCTCCTGGTCGCGTTCCCGTCCGCCCTCCTCAACGGTGCGGTCGAGGCGGGCGCCGGCCGTCTCGAGGCGTGGCGCGCTCAGCGCCGCCGAGCCGCAGTGCACGACGGCGAGCCCGCGACGGATGCCACGGCATCCGCGACCTGGCGGACCTCGTGGTGGTGGGCGGCCACCGGCGTCCTCGCGGCCGCCGTCATCTCGGCCTTCGTCGATCCCGCCTTCGGCTTCACCGTGGGGTCGTTGCGGGTCGTGCTCTCGATCGCCGTGTCGTTCCTCGTGGACGTCGTCCTCGGCTGGCTGGTGGTCATCTGGATCATGTCGCGGGTCCAGCCGGGTGTCACCCACGCGTACTCCTTCAAGCCCCTCACCCTGCTCGTCGTCGTGGCGGCGGTCGTGTTCACCCGTCTCACGGGGTTCGAGCCCGGCATCGTGTTCGGTCTTGTCGCCGGCGTCGCCTTCGCGTCGCTCCCCGGCGCGGTGTCGAAGGCGCGCAGCACCCTCGTGAGCGTGGGCTACGCGTTCGGCCTGGCGCTGGTGGCCTGGGTCCTCTACGGCCTCGCCGCCCCCGCAATCGGAGACTCGTTCGGGGCGACCCTCGTGGGCGAGACGCTCGCCGGGATCACGGTGGGCGGCATGTCGGCGCTGCCGCTGGCGCTGCTGCCGGTGGGCGGGCTGCCCGGACGGTCGCTGTGGGAGTGGCGGCGGCCGGTCTGGGCGGGGTGCTACACCGTCGGTCTGCTGGCCTTCTTCATCGTGCTGATGCCGATGCCCTTCGCCTGGGCGGAGGTCGGCTGGGAGCTCTGGGCCTGGATCGGCATGTACACGGCCTACGCCGGGGTCGCGGTGATCGCGTGGCTCGTGCTCGTGCGCCCGTGGAAGAAGTCGCCGCGAGTCGTCGAGCCGGAGGAGGTGACCGTTCCCGCCGATAGGGTCGAGGGATGAGCTTCCCACCCCTCCGCACGACGCCTGTGGAAGCCGTGCCCCTGGAAGCCCTCCCGTTGAGTGCATTGCGTCAGCGGTCGAGCACCAAGTGGCGCTCGTACCCCGAGGACGTGATCCCGATGTTCGTGGCGGAGACGGACTTCGCCCTCGCCGAGCCGATCACCGCCGCCCTGCAGCGGGCGGTGGCTCTCGGCGACACCGGCTACACGCCGCCCGACCCCGGCATCCGCGCCGCCTTCGCGGCGTACGCGCACCGGCACTGGAACTGGACCGTCGACCCGGCGCGGGTGCGTTCCACCGGCGATGTGATGATGGGCGTCGTCGAGCTCCTGCGCGCGACGATCCAGCCCGGCGACCGCGTCGTCATCGCCCCGCCGGTGTACCCGCCGTTCTCGATGTGCATTCCCGAGTCCGGCGGAGTCGTCGAGGAGGTTCCGCTCAAAGAGGACGCCGACGGGTGGTCGCTCGACCTCGCGGGGATCGAGGCCGCCCTCGCGGACGGCGCCCGTGCGGTGCTGCTGTGCAACCCGCACAATCCGACCGGCACGGTGCACTCGCGGGATTCGCTGGCCGGCCTGGCGGAGATCGCCCGGACGCACGGCGCCGTGGTGATCAGCGATGAGATCCACGCACCCCTCGTCCACGACGGCCCGTTCACGCCGTTCCTGTCCGCCTCGGACGCCGCCGCGGAGGTCGGATACGCCGTCACGAGCGCCTCGAAGGCCTACAACCTCGCCGGACTCAAGTGCGCGCTCATGGTGACGGCGTCCGACCCCACGACCGCCGTCCTGCGGGGCCTCTGGCCCGAGGTCGAGTGGCGCACCGGTCTCTTCGGCGCCCTCGCCGGCGTCGCGGCCTTCGCGGAGGAGTCGGATGCCTGGCTCGCGAGCCTCAACGCGGCGCTCGATCGCAACCGCCGCCTGCTGGCCGATCTCCTCGCCGCGCACCTGCCGCTCGCCCGCTACCGCGTGCCCGCGGCCGGGTACCTCGCGTGGATCGACGTCTCGGCGTACGGATGGGGCGACGACCCGGCGCGGCGCATCCTGAAAGAGGCGAAGGTCGCCCTCCACCACGGACCGCTCTTCGGCGCGCAGGGGATCGGGCACGTCCGACTGAACTTCGGGTGCTCGCCCGAGGTCCTCCAGACGGCCGTCGCGCGCCTGGGCGCCCTCGCGGCATCCGCCTGAGCGATGGCTCCCGAGCACCACCCCGCGAACACGGCCGAGTGGATCTGGCATCCGCGCTACGTGTGGGTGACGGCCGGTGCCGTCGCCATGATCTTCCTCGCCGCCACGCAGGCTCTCGCGGTGACCACCGTGATGCCCGTGGTGAGCGCCGACCTCGACGGTGCGAGCCTCTACGCCGTCGCGTTCGCCGGCACCCTCGCGACGAGCGTCATCGGCATGGTCGCCGTCGGGGCGTGGTGCGATCGCACGGATCCGGTGCTCCCGCTCGCGAGCGCCGTGGCGCTCTTCGTCGCGGGGCTCGTGATCGCGGGCATCGCCACCGACATGGGATTCCTGGTCGTCGGCCGACTCGTGCAAGGGCTCGGCACGGGCGGTCAGACCGTAGCGCTGTACGTGGTGGTCGCTCGGGTATATCCCTCCCACCTCCACGGTCGCGTCTTCGCGGCCTTCTCCGCCGCGTGGGTCGTGCCGTCGATCGTCGGTCCGGTGATGGCGGGGGCCGTCGCCGAGTACCTGCACTGGCGATGGGTGTTCCTCGGCGTCGCGGTGCTCACCGCCGTCGCCTTCACCATGGTCTACCTGCGGCTTCGTGGCCTGCCCCTGCGCACGGACTCGCCGTCGCGCGCGCCGGTGCTCGGCCGTCTCGCCTGGGCATCGCTCGTCGCCGTCGGAGCGCTGGGCCTCAGTCTGGCGGGCGAGGCTGGGCCCGCGGCGCCCGTCGTCGTCGCCGCCGCGCTGCTGCTCATCGCGATCGGCGCCCGGCCGCTGCTGCCGCGGGGCACCCTGCGAGCCGCGCGCGGTCTGCCGAGCGTCATCCTGATGCGCGGGCTCATCGCCGGGGCCCTCTTCGGTGCGGAGATCTACGTGCCCTACCTCCTCATCGAGGACTACGCGTTCTCCTCGACCTGGGCAGGCCTCGGGCTGACGAGCGCCGCGCTGCTGTGGGCGCTGGGCGCCGAGCTGCAGGGACGGTACGGCGATCGGCTGGGCAACGCTCGCATCACCCTCCTCGGCACGGCGCAGCTGGTCGCCGCGACCCTCGCCGCCGCTGCCACCGCGGCATTCGGCCTTCCGCCCGCGGTCCTCATCGTGGGGTGGGCACTGGCCGGCGGCGGCATGGGACTCATGTACCCGCGTCTCACGGTGCTGACCCTCGCGTACTCGAGCTCCGCCGATCAGGGCTTCAACTCGTCCGCGCTGTCGATCTCGGACTCCATCGGCGCGTCGGCGTCGATCGCGGCGATGGGACTGACTTTCGTCGCCCTCTCGTCCACAGGAGCGGCGTTCCCGGTCGTCTTCCTGGTGGCGACGGCACTGGCGCTGCTCGCCCTCGTGCCGGGCCTCCGCCTCGGTCACGCGCGCGAGCGTGCGGATGCCGGGTGAGGCGAGCGGTCAGTTCTCGGCGCGACCGAGCCGCCAATAGCCCATGAACGCGATCGCGCGGCGGTCGACGCCGAGCTCGCTCACGAGGTGCCGGCGCAGCGACTTGATCGCCCCGGCCTCGCCCGCCATCCAGGAGTAGAGCGGTGCGCTCTTTAGGGCGGCGCCGCCCTTCGCCGTCCGGGGGACCTCCCACAGGATGTCGGTGTCGACATCGATCTCCTCGACCTCGGCACCCGTGCCCGCGGGGGCCAGGGTCGCCGCGGCCGTCTGCACGGCGGTGACCAGGTGCGCGTGGCGCCCGTCCTCGCCGGTGCGGGCAGCGGCCTCGATGCGGAAGCCGGGGTGCGAGGGCAGGTACGCGACGTCGTCCGGGTGGGGGACCTCGAGCACGACGACGCCCTGGGCGTCGTGGGGCAGCTGCTCGAGGATCACCGCGATCGCCGGGGCGGCGGTCTCGTCGCCGGCGAGGAGGATGGCATCCGATCGCTTCGGCGGGACGAAATCGATCCCGAAGCTCACTTCGCCGTGCGAGGTCGTCGGTGCGAGGATCAGGACCTCGTCGCCGATGCGCGCCTCCGCGATCCACGCCGAGGCCGGCCCGACGACGTCATGGGCCACCATGTCGACGTCGACCTCGCGCTCCGCGCGGCGGACGGCGCGGGTCGTGTAGGTGCGGAACGGCAGGCGCACCGCCTCGTCCTGCGCGCGCCACTGGTCGTACCAGTCGTCTCCGGTCGGCATGTCGTCGAGTGACGCGTCTGCGGTCGGGAAGACGAGCTTGATGCGCTGGTCGAATCCCGGATCGCCGTAGAACTCGAGGTCGTCGCCGATGAAGGTGAATCGGCGGAAGCTGGGGGTGAGGTCGGTGATAGCGCCCACGCGGACGCGGAAGAAGTCGTACGGATCGGTGCGTGCCATGGTCGTTTCCCGGGTGCGATGAAGAGGCGGATGCGGAGGTCAGACGCCCGCGGCGACGTGGTGGCGGCCGCGAGGCAGGACGAGGGGGGTGTGGGAGACGGGATCGGTCACCACGAGCGCGTCGAGATCGAACACCTCGCGGACGAGGTCGGCGGTGACGACCTCTCCGGGCGCGCCGCTCGCGATCAGTCGTCCCTGACGGAGGGCGAAGAGGTGGTCGGCGTAGCGGGCGGCGAGGTTGATGTCGTGGAGCACCATGACGATCGTCGTCCCGCGCGCCGCGTTGAGGTCGGCGAGGAGGTCGAGGACCTCCACCTGGTGGGCGACGTCCAGGAACGTGGTCGGTTCGTCGAGGAGGAGGATGTCGGTCTCCTGCGCGAGCGCCATCGCGATCCACACGCGCTGCCGCTGCCCGCCGGAGAGTTCGTCCACGGCGCGGTCGGCGAGGTCGAGGACGCCGGTCGCCGCCAGCGCCTCCGTGACGGCGCGGTCGTCGTCGGCCGTCCACGAGCGGAAGAGCTTCTGGTGCGGATGCCGTCCGCGCCCGACGAGATCCGCGACGACGATGCCCTCCGGGGAGACGGGCTGCTGGGGGAGGAGGCCGAGCGTCCGCGCGAGCTCCTTGGTCGGGATGTCATCGATGCGCTTCCCGTCCAGCAGCACGGACCCGCTCTGGGCCGGCAGGAGGCGGGAGATGGTCTTGAGCAGCGTGGACTTGCCGCAGGCGTTGGCGCCCACGATCACGCTGATGCGTCCCGCCGGGATCTCGATGTCGACCCCGTCGACGATGGTGGTCCCGCCGTAGCCCGCCACGAGGGCTTCGGTGCGGATGATGTGCTGGGCGGTCATGAGGAGCCTCCGCGGCGACTGGTACGGATCAGCAGGTAGATGAGGTAGGGCGCGCCCAGGATGCCGGTGATGACGCCGACCGGGAACTTCGTGTCGAACGCGAACTGCCCGAGGAGGTCGGCCGCGAGGACCAGGCAGGCGCCTGTCAGTGCCGCCGGGATGATCACCGACGTGCCGGGGCCGACGACGCGCGCGGCGATCGGTCCGGCGAGGAACGCGACGAACGCGATCGGCCCCGTCGTGGCTGTCGCGAAGCAGGCGAGGGCGACGGCGGCGAGGACGAGCAGCACCCGCGTGCGGTCGACGCGCACGCCGAGAGCGGTGGCCGATGCGTCGCCGAGCTCGAGCACGCGGAGGTCCCGGCTGAGGAGGACGACGACGGGCACGAGGAGAAGCACCGCGACGGCCAGCGGCGGGATCTGCTCCATCCGCGTCCCGTTGAGGCTTCCCGTCATCCAACGCGCCGCCACCGTGACGTCGTAGACGTCGGCGCGGACGAGCAGGTACGCCACGACCGCGTCGAGCATGGCGCCCACGCCGATGCCGATGAGGATGAGGCGGCCGCCGGTCGATTCGCCGCCGCGCGCGGTGAAGTAGATCACCGCGGCCGTGACGATGCCGGCGACGAGGGAGAAGGCGACCGTCGCGCCGCTGCCCCAGCCTAGCACGATGAGCGCGAGGATCGCGGCGGCGCTCGCGCCGGAGGTGATGCCGATGACGTCGGGGCTCGCGAGAGGGTTGCGCAGCATCGTCTGGAATGTGGATCCGGCGACGCCGAAGGCGACGCCGGCGAGGACCGCGGTGAGGGCGCGGGGGATGCGCAGCGTTCCGACGGTGAACGACGCGCCCGGAACGTCCTGGCCGAGCATGACGGCGATCACCTCGGCAGGGGAGTAGACGGTGTTCCCGAGCGTGAGCATGGCGGCGAACAGCAGGACGGTGGCGACCGACAGCACGATGAGGGCGACCGCGCGCCGGCGGGTGCGCTGACGGCGGCCGGCACGCACGCGGTCCAGCTGCGCGGGGGTGGCGATCGTGAGCGCGGACATCACAGCGCCTTCATCCGGGTCCGGCGGGCGATGACGATGAGGACGGGTGCGCCGAGGAACGCCGTGATGATGCCGGCCTCCACCTCGCCGGGAGACCCGAGGACGCGCCCGAGCGTGTCCGCCAGGACGAGGAGCACCGCGCCGCCGATGGCCGAGAGGGGCAGGAGCCACCGCTGATCCGGGCCCGCGAGGAGTCGGACGACGTGGGGGACCATGAGGCCGACGAACCCGATGGGCCCCGCGACCGCGGTCACTGCAGCGCACAGAAGCACACCGGCGACGGCGGCGATGATCCGCACGCGGCCGACCCGGACGCCCAGGCCGACGGCCAGATCATCGCCGAGGGCGAGCGCGTTCAGCGCCGAAGCGCACAGGAGCGCGACGATGGCGCCGACGATGAGGACAGGGGCGACGACGGCCATCGTCTCCCATTCGGCGCGTCCGACGTTCCCGACCTGCCAGAACCGGAACTCGTCCATGACAGACCTCCGGGGGAGCAGGATCGCCGACACGACCGAGGACAGAGCGGCGGTCGTCGCCGCACCCGCGAGCGCGAGCTTGATGGGTGTGGTGCCGCCGGCGCCGACCGATCCGACGAAGTAGACGAACAGGGCGGTCACGAGTGCACCGACGACGGCGAGGCCGAGGTAGCTCCACATGCTGGTGATACCGAGGAATGCGATGCCGAGGACGACCGCGAGCGCGGCGCCCGTGTTGACGCCCAGGATGCCGGGGTCGGCCAGGGGGTTGCGGGTGATGGCCTGCATGAGCGCCCCCGAGAGGGCCAGGGCCGCACCGGCGAGGAGCGCGAGCACCGTGCGGGGGACGCGGCTCTGGACGGCCAGGGCGCCGATGTCGGTCGGGGTCTCGCCGCGCACCCAGGTCGCGATGCCCTCGACGACCTCGGTTGCGGACACCGGTCGGGACCCGAACGCGAGCGAGAGGAGGACTGCTACGAGGATCGCCGCGAGTCCGGCGATCAGGACGACGACGCGGCGCCGCGCGCCCACCGGTGCGGTGGACGCGCGGCGCTCGGTGACGACGGCGTCGATCACTGGACCTTGGCTGCCGCGTCCTTCAGCAGGCCGACGTACTCGTCGAGGACCCACGGGAGCGAGAGCGCGGTCGGGCTGACCGCGGCGCTGAGCGCGTCGCCGCTGCCGACGGTGACGACCGCGCCGTTCTTGACGGCGGGGATCGTGTTCCAGAGGGGGTCGGCCTGAAGTGCGGGCAGGAGCGTCTCATCTCCGTAGCTGACGATGACGTCGACGTCGGCGAGCTGGTCGGCGTTCTCGGCGCTGAAGTCCTGATAGAACGCCCCGCTGGCCGCGGCGTCGATCGCGACCTGCGGCAGGTCGAAGCCCAGGTCCTGCAGGAGCGCCGTGCGCGAGTCCCCGCCCGTGTAGACCGACATCGTGGAGACGTCGGCGGCGCTGGCGTAGAAGAACGCGGCCTTCTTGCCTGCGAAGTCCGCGTCCGCCGTCGCGTCGGCGATCTTCGCCTCGATGTCGGCGATGAGCTCGTCGCCCTGCGCCGACCGGCCGAGCGCCTGCGCGTTCAGGGAGATGGTCTCGCGCCACGGGGTGAACCAGGCGATGTCGGGGTAGGCGACGACGGGGGCGATCTCGCTCAGCGTCGCGTAGTCCTCCTCGCTGAGGCCGGACTGCGCGGCCAGGATGACGTCCGGGTCGGTATCGGCGATGGCCTCGAAGTCGACGCCGTCGGCGGAGGAGAAGATGACGGGCTCGGGTCCGCCCAGGGCGTCGACGGCATCCTGCGTCCACTCGTAGACACCGAGGTCCGCGTCGCCGGTCCAGTTCCACACCTGCGTGTCCATGCCGACCGGAACCACACCGAGCGCCAGGGCCACATCCTGGTTGCTCCAGGAGATCGCGGCGACGCGCTCCGGAGCCGCGTCGATCTCGGTCGTGCCCAGGGCATGCTCGATCGTGACCGGGAAGCTGTCGGTCGCTCCCGCCGCGGCGTCGGACGGGGCCGGCGAGTCGGCGGGCGCGCTGCCCGTGGCGCAGCCGGTGAGCAGCAGGGCGGTCGCGGCGATGGCGACGGTGGCCGTGCGGAAACGAGGCACAAATTCCTCCAAAGGGGATGCAGGTAAGGACAGGCTTACTTTACTTAGCGCGGAGTGCGCGCGCCAATCCGCTGCAGTTCCCCTGAAGGTTCGCCGGCGCAACGACGACGGCCCCGGAACGATGTCCGGGGCCGTCGGAAGGCGATGATCAGGAGCGGCGCGAGCGCTCGACGAATCGGACTGCCGCCCAGGCGCCGGGAACGAGGAGCGCGGCGAAGCCCGCCTTGATGAGACCCGGGATGATGAAGGGCCACACCCCGGCGGCGAGGACGGAGTCGAGGGTGATCGGCTGACCCAGGACGGTCGCGAGGATGAGCGCCATGTAGGGCACACCGATGACGAACGGGATGACTGAGGCGGCGACGAACCCGACGAAGGCGAGCCACGGCGTACGATCCCAGGCGCGCTCGGCGAACCAGCCCGCGACGAACGCGGCGGGGATGAAGCCCAGGACGAATCCGAACGACGGGGCGAGCACGTATGCGGGGCCCGCCGTGACGCCGGCGAAGACCGGCGCGCCCGCGAGGCCCGCGAGGAGGTACGTGGTGAGGGCTGCGGCGCCCCGGCGCGCGCCGAGCGCGGCGCCGACGACGATGACGCCCAGCGTCTGGCCGGTGATCGGCACCGGACCGATGAAGAACGACACCTTCGCGAGGAGGGCGACGACGCCGGCTCCCGCGAGGACGAGCGCGGCGTCGAGGGCGAACGCGCGTACCCGCGCGCTCGGCCGCGCGATCAGGTCGGAGAGGACGGGACGGCGGGCGGATGCGGTGAGGGACATGCGGTCTCCTTGAGGCGTCGATTCCCGGCGTCGGCCGGGGCGTCGCGACTCATCCTATGGGCGGGTCCTACGGCGTTTGTGTACTGCGTCCGACAAGGGTTGCCGGAAACTCTGTGGGGACTCGACGACGCGGCCCTCGAGGGTCGCGCCCCGGGCGGAGATTGCTCCCGGCCCCTCGCTGCGCCAGGCTGAGGGCGTGGCGACGGCATCCAAGACCGACCTCAAAGCGGAACTCCCCGGCTACCGCGCCGTCCGTGGGCGCTTCGATGTACTGACGCTGTCGCCTGCGACCTACCTCATGGCAGACGGCGCGGGGGATCCGAACGCGGCGCCCGCCTACGCCGAGGCCCTGGCGGCGCTGTATCCGGTGGCTTACGCGCTGAAGTTCCTGAGCAAGCGCGAGCTTCACCGCGACTACACCGTCCCGCCGCTGGAGGGTCTCTGGTGGGCCGATGACGCCGCTTCCTTCACCACCGCCCGCGACAAGACGCGGTGGCAGTGGACCCTCATGATCCGCGTTCCCGACTGGCTGACGGACGACCACGTCGCGCAGGCCCGGAGAACCGCCGAGGCGAAAGCCGCGGCCACCGGCCTCGTCCGATGCGAGGATCTCGACGAGGGACTGTGCGTCCAGACGCTCCACGTCGGCTCCTACGACTCCGAGGGACCGGTGCTCGCTGAGATGCACGACCGCGTCATCCCCGACCGCGGCCTGCGCATGACCGGCATCCATCACGAGATCTATCTGAGCGACGCGCGCCGGACCGCACCGGAGCGGCTGCGGACGATCCTCCGCCAACCGGTCGCCGAGATCCCCGCCGACGCCCGGTAGCCGAGGTCCCCTCGCGCGCCGGGTAGACTCGGAGGCTGGCCACTCGGCCACCCCTCACCACCGAACGAACGGACGTCCGCTGTGCTCGCCGTGCACGACCTCGAGATCCGCGTGGGCGCTCGCACGCTCATGTCGGAGGTCTCGTTCCGCGTCTCCGACGGCGACAAGATCGGCCTGGTGGGTCGCAACGGCGCCGGCAAGACGACGCTCACCAAGGTGCTCGCCGGCGACCTCCTTCCCGCCGACGGGAAGGTCGATCGCTCCGGAGAGCTGGGGTATCTGCCCCAGGACCCGCGCTCGGGCGACCCCGAGATGCTCGCACGCACGCGCATCCTCGACGCCCGTGGACTCGGCTCACTGCTTCTCGGCATGCACGAGGCGAGTGAGCTCATGGGCTCGGACGATGCCGCGGTCGCCGCCAAGGCGATGCGCCGCTACGGCAACCTCACCGAGCGGTTCGAAGCGCTCGGCGGGTACGCGGCGGAGGCCGAGGCGGCATCCATCGCCCACAACCTCTCGCTTCCGGATCGGATCCTCGATCAGCCGCTGAAGACGCTCTCCGGCGGTCAGCGCCGCCGGATCGAGCTTGCGCGCATCCTGTTCTCGGACGCCCAGACCATGATCCTCGACGAGCCCACCAACCACCTCGACGCCGACAGCGTCGTGTGGCTGCGCGAGTTCCTCAAGAACTACAAGGGCGGGCTGATCGTCATCAGTCACGACGTCGAACTCGTCGGCGAGACCGTGAACCGCGTGTTCTACCTCGACGCGATGCGACAGGTCATCGACGTCTACAACATGAACTGGAAGAACTACCTGCGTCAGCGGGTCGCCGACGAGGAGCGCCGCAAGAAGGAGCGCGCGAACGTCGAGAAGAAGGCGACCGCCCTGCAGCAGCAGGCCGCTCGATTCGGCGCGAAGGCGTCGAAGGCCGCGGCCGCCCACCAGATGGTCGCGCGCGCCGAGAAGATGCTCTCCGGCCTGGAGGAGGCGCGTCAGGACGACCGTGTGGCCAAGCTGCGCTTCCCGAAGCCGGCACCGTGCGGCAAGACCCCGCTCATGGCGAAGAACCTGTCGAAGTCGTACGGCTCGCTGGAGATCTTCACCGACGTCGACCTCGCCATCGACCGCGGGTCGAAAGTGGTCGTGCTCGGACTCAACGGCGCCGGCAAGACGACGCTCCTGCGAATCCTGGCGGGTGTCGATGCCGCCGACACCGGCTCGATCGAGCCCGGTCACGGTCTGAAGATCGGCTACTACGCGCAGGAGCACGAGAATCTCGACGTCAACCGGTCGGTGCTCGAGAACATGATGTCGGCGGCGCCCGACATCAATGCGACCGAGGCCCGCAAGGTGCTCGGCTCCTTCCTGTTCACCGGTGACGACGTGCTGAAGCCCGCCGGGGTGCTCTCGGGCGGCGAGAAGACGCGACTGTCGCTGGCGACCCTCGTCGTCTCGAGCGCCAACATGCTGCTCCTCGACGAGCCGACCAACAACCTCGACCCCGCTTCGCGCGAGGAGATCCTCGGCGCGCTCGCGCACTACGAGGGTGCCGTCGTGCTGGTCTCGCACGACGAGGGAGCGGTGCAGGCGCTGAACCCGGAGCGGGTGCTCATCCTCCCCGACGGCGTCGAGGACATCTGGGGACGCGACTACATCGATCTCATCACCCTGGCCTGAGATCGCCAGGCTGAGCAGTGCCGGTCAGCGGGGGCCGACCGCGTCGAGGAACGCGTCCTCCTCCTCCATGTCGCGATCGCGGCGCCGTCGCTCGCGGACGACGGGGGCGGCTCCGGCCGCGTCCGCGGCGTCTTCTCGCCGGTGACGGCGCTCGGTGCGGATCATGTACCAGATGAAGACGAAGCCCATGATGGCGAAGAGGATCCACTGGATCGCGTAGGACAGGTGTGGTCCCGGGTCCTCCGAGGGGGAGGCGATCGCCTGCGGGGCGGTCGCGGGGGCCGGAGACTCGCTGACAAGGAGACCGTAGGCATCCGTCAGGGCCGCATCGCCCGAGGCGATCGTGTCGGCGATGAGCGGCAGGTGGATGGTCGGCACCTGCCCGGCAGGAGCAGAGCGCCCCGAACGGGGCAACGCCTCGCCGGGCTTCAGGCGGACGACGACGCTCGCCTGTCCCGCGGGCGGCGCGGGGATCTCGTCGGGCTCGGGGGTGCTCTCGCCCGGCGGCACCCACCCGCGATCGACGATCACGACACGTCCGTCGTCGAGGAGGAAGGGCACGAGCACTTCGAAGGCGCTCGTGCCGCCGTGCGGCCGGTTGCGCGCGAGCAGCTGCTGATCCGGGAGGTACTCTCCGACGAGGGTGACCGGATGCCATTCGTCGGCGGCGTCGAAGCGCTCTCCCGCGGGGATCAGATCCGCCAGGGGGACGGGGTCGGCATCGTAGTTTGCGGCGATGAGGGACAGCTGCTCGTCGCGATCGGCGTTCCGCGTGAACTGCCAGTTGGCGAGGAAGCCGCAGGCGATGGCGAACACGACCGCGAAGCCGACGTAGCCCGCCCATCGCGCTCCCGTTCTCACGAGGCCGTCCCGACGTCGAGCGCGAGCACCTGCACGGGGAAGTCGCGGGCGGCCAGGTAGTCACGGAGGTAGGACACGTGCTCGTCGCACGCGGCCCAGATCTTGCGGCGGTCGGCCGCATGGATGCGCGGATTCCGCCAGACGACCTGCCAGACGGCGTCCGCGCGGCATCCGGCGCGGGAGCAGATGCGTTCGCTCACGACGCGGCCGGCGGCTTCGGATCGGACTCCTGGATGCGGATCACCGCGGGCGGCGCGTCGGGAGCCGGGGCAGCGGAACCCGCGGTCAGCTGTCGTTCGGGCGCGACGGCCTCCGCCTCTCCACCGTCGGAACTGACGTTCGCGACGACCACGGCGAGGTAGGGCAGCAGGACGGCACCCACGGCGAACACGCCCGTGTGCCAGCCGTACGGCGTGATGACCACCATGAGCACGAAGCACACGACCCGCACGCTCATCATGATGAAGTACTTCGTCATGCGTGCATGGGCGTCGTCGTGCGGTGCACGGCGCAGCGACGTCGCCGACTGCGGCGCGCGCGACTTCATGACAGGTCCGAGGTGTTCACGGTCCCTCCAGGCTACGCCGGTCGGGGCCGTTCAGGGCGCGAGAGCGAATCCTGCCGGACCGGTCGTCACGAACAGTCCGAACACCACGAGGATCAGGACGCCGATCGCGATGCCGATCCAGCCGATGATGACCCCCGCGAGGGCCATGCCGCGGCCCTTCTCGCGCGTGCGCCCGATCTGGCTCAGGGCGATGTGACCGGTGATCACCCCGACGATCACGCCGAGAGCCAGGAACCCCGTCCAGGCGAAGGCGAATCCCACGATCGACGCGATCATGGCGGTGACCGCCAGCGCGTTCGTGCGAGCGGACGGGTATCCGTAGGGCGCGCCGTACCCCGCCGGAGGGTATCCGCCGGCCGGATATCCGCCGGCGGCGGGCGGCGTCGCGGGCGCCGCGTACGCGGGAGGTGTCCCGTACGCGGGCGGCGCCCCGTACGCGGGCGGCGGGTACGCCGGCGGCTGGTACGGCGCGGCCGCGGCACCGGGGTAGACCGGGGGCTGCGGTGCGGCGTACGGAGGAAGCGGCGCGCCCTGCGCTGCGCCCGGCGGCGGAACCGGGGGCGCCATCGGCGGCGGAGTCAGACCGGCCTCGGTCGTCGGTTCGTTCGGCTGCGCGGGGTCGGTCACGGGTCCTCCAGGTGGCCTGCACGGCGCCGTTCGCTGCGGCGTTCATCCAGGCTATCGTTCCGGTGCGCCGCGTCCACCTCCGCGCAGCGGTCTTCGGCCGTCGACCGCCTTCGGAGGGCGGCGAGCGGGAACAGTAGGCTGGGGGCCGATCCGTCACCGAGCCCGGGAGCAGTCATGTCCACCGATCGAGTCGTCCTCGTCACCGGCGGGAACCGCGGCATCGGCCGCGCCATCGCCGAGCGCTTCGTCGCCGCCGGGTACCGCGTCGCGGTGACCGCACGTTCGGGCGAGGGGCCCGAGGGAACCCTCACCGTCCGTGCCGACGTGACGGACGCCGCGCAGGTCGATGCGGCGTTCACCGAGGTCGAGCAGCAGCTCGGTGCCGTCGAGATCGTCGTGGCGAATGCCGGAATCACGAAGGACACGCTGCTCCTCCGGATGTCCGAGGACGACTTCGACTCGGTCGTCAGCACGAACCTCGGCGGCACGTTCCGTGTCGTCAAGCGCGCCGCGAAGGGTCTGCTTCGTGCGCGGTGGGGACGCGTGATCCTCATCTCGAGCGTCGTGGGTCTGTACGGCTCGGCCGGCCAGATCAACTACTCGTCGTCCAAGAGCGCCCTCGTCGGCTTCGCCCGTTCGCTCACCCGTGAGCTCGGCGCGCGCGGCATCACGGCGAACGTGGTCGCGCCCGGCTTCATCGAGACCGACATGACCGCCGAACTCGCCGAGGACACCCAGGCCGAGTACAAGCGCAACATCCCCGCCGGCCGGTTCGCCACGGCGGACGAGGTCGCCGGGGTCGTCACCTGGCTGGCATCCGACGACGCGGCGTACATCTCCGGCGCGGTGATCCCGGTCGACGGCGGCCTCGGCATGGGCCACTGACACCCCTCGCGACACGGGGAAGCCCCAGGGGAACGACCTAGGGGGAGGCTCTAGGGCAGGAGCGGGATGACCTCGCGGAGGTCCACCGGTCCGATGACGAGGTCGGCGCGCTGCCGCACGGCGGGTTTCGCGTTGAAGGCGATGCCGAGCCCGGCGTCGGCCATCATGTGCAGATCGTTGGCGCCGTCGCCGATCGCGATGGTGAGCGCGAGGGGGATGCCGTAGCCCGCCGCCCATTCGCGGAGCGCCGCCGCCTTTGCGGCGGCGTCGACGATCGCGCCGTCCACGGCACCGGTGAGCGCCCCGTCCGCCACCGCCAGACGGTTGGCGCGCCACACGTCGACGCCGAGGGCGGGGGCGACCTCATCGAGGATCTCGTGGAACCCTCCCGAGACCACCGCCGCGACGCCGCCGCGGTCGTGGATCGCGGCGATCAGCTCGCGGACGCCCGGCGTCGGCTCGATCCGCGAGAGAACACGTGCGAAGGAGGCGACCGGGACCCCCCGCAGGGCCTCGACCCGCGACCGCAGGCTCGTCGCGAAGTCCACCTCGCCGCGCATCGCGGCCTCGGTCGCCGCGGCGACCTCTGGCCCCCGGCCGGCCTCATCGGCGATGAGCTCGATGACCTCGTTGCGGATCAGGGTGGAGTCTGCGTCGAACACGACGAGGAAGCGGGCGTCAGGCACGCTCCCAACCTACCGAGCGGATCAGACCGTGACGTGCACGTTCTTCCCGACGACGGTGATCCCGCTGTCGGTGATCGTGTAGCCGCGAGCGAGGTCGCGCTCGCGGTCGACGCCCACGGTCGCTCCGGCATCCAGGATCACGTTCTTGTCGAGGATCGCGCGGTGCACGCGCGCGCCCGGGCCGACGTTGACATGGTCGAAGAGCACCGAGTCGGTGATGGTCGAGCCGCCGCCTGACAGCGTCCAGGGGCCCACGACGCTGCGCTCGAGATGGGTGCCCGACAGCACCGATCCGAGCGAGACGATCGAGTCGATGGCGTTGCCCATTCGTCCGACACCGTCGCGCACGAACTTGGCGGGCGGCGAGTTCAGCGACTGCGAGTGGATCGGCCAGTCGGTGTTGTACAGGTTGAAGATCGGCAGCGTCGAGATCAGGTCCATGTGGGCGTCGAAGAAGGAGTCGATCGTCCCCACGTCACGCCAATAGTCGCGGTCGCGCCCGGTCGAACCGGGGACGTCGTTGCGCTTGAAGTCGTAGACGGCGGCTTCGCCGCGTCCCACGAAGTAGGGGATGATGTCGCCGCCCATGTCGTGGTTCGAGGTCGGCAGCTCGCCGTCGGCCTCGACGGCCTCGATGAGGGCCTGCGCGTCGAAGATGTAGTTGCCCATCGATGCCAGGACCTCGCCCGGATTGTCGGAGAGCCCCGTGGGATTCTGCGGCTTCTCGAGGAAGTCGCGGATCGTGATGTTGTCGGACGGGTCGACGTCGATGACGCCGAACTGATTGGCCAGGCCGATCGGCTGACGGATGCCGGCGACGGTCGCCTTCGCGCCCGACTCGATGTGGGCCTGGAGCATCTGCTCGAAGTCCATCCGGTAGACGTGGTCGGCACCGATCACCATCACGATGTCGGGCTTCTCGTCGTGGATCAGGTTGAGCGACTGGAGGATGGCGTCGGCCGAGCCAGAGAACCACCGCTTGCCGAGGCGCTGCTGCGCGGGCACCGAGGTGACGTACGAGTCGAGAAGGGCCGACATGCGCCAGGTCTGCGACACGTGACGATCGAGACTGTGGGACTTGTACTGCGTGAGCACGACGATCTGCCGCAGTCCCGAGTTGATGAGGTTCGAGATCGCGAAGTCGATCAGCCGGTACTGGCCGCCGAAGGGCACGGCTGGCTTGGCTCTGTCGACGGTGAGGGGCATGAGCCGCTTTCCCTCGCCACCGGCGAGGATGATTCCAAAGACCTTCGGCGCTGCAGGCATGGCACCACACTATGCCCGGTCTTCGCGTCTGTACTAGCGTTCGACACATGCGCGTCGATATCGTCACGAAGGAATATCCGCCCGAGATCTACGGGGGCGCGGGGGTCCACGTGACCGAGCTCGTGAAGGCCCTCCGAGAGCGCATCGACGTCGAGGTGAGGGCCTTCGGGGCACCGCGCGACGAGGCCGGGACCACCGCGTACGGCGTGCCGGGCGAGCTCGCCGACGCCAACGCCGCGATCCAGACGCTCGGCACCGACCTCGAGATCGTCGACGACGTCGCGGGTGCCGACGTCGTCCACAGCCACACCTGGTACGCGAATTTCGCCGGGCATCTTGCCTCGCTCCTGCACGGCATCCCGCACATCGTGACGGCGCACTCGCTCGAGCCGCTCCGACCGTGGAAGGCGGAGCAGCTCGGCGGCGGGTACGCCGTGTCGAGCTACATCGAGAAGACCGCCTACGAGGGTGCCGCGGCGATCATCGCGGTCAGCGAAGGGATGCGGCAGGACATCCTCCGCAGCTACCCGTCGCTGGATCCCGATCGGGTGAAGGTCGTCTACAACGGCATCGACGTCGAAGCCTGGCGGCCCGTGGAGGATGCCGAGCTGCTCGCCCGCTTCGGCATCGATCCAGAGCGGCCCTCGGTCGTGTTCGTCGGTCGCATCACGCGCCAGAAGGGCCTTCCCTACTTCCTCCGGGCCGCCGCGCGGCTTCCCGAGGACGTGCAGATCGTGCTGTGCGCGGGCGCTCCCGACACGCCGCAGATCCTCGCCGAGGTCGAGGGTCTCGTGCGCGAGCTGCAGCAGTCGCGCGAAGGCGTCGTATGGATCGACGAGTTCCTCCAGCGCGATCAGCTGTGCGCGATCCTCACGTCGGCCACGACGTTCGTGTGCCCGTCGGTGTACGAGCCGCTGGGCATCGTGAACCTCGAGGCCATGGCATGCGGCGCGGCGGTCGTCGGCACCGGGACCGGCGGCATCCCCGAAGTCGTCGTCGACGGCGTCACGGGGCGGATCGTCCCGATCGATCAGGTTCAGGACGGGACCGGAACCCCGACCGATCCCGAGAAGTTCGTCGCCGATCTGGCCGCAGTGCTGACCGAGGTGGTCGCCGACCCCGAGCGGGCGCGCGCCTACGGCGAGGCCGGACGCCGTCGCGCCGCCGAGGATTTCAGCTGGCAGGCGATCGCGGACGCCACGACGGCGCTGTACCGCGAGGTGACGGGGAAGTGACCGCGGCCAGCCGATAGGCTGAACGCATGCCGCTGGTCCTGGAGTTCGCTGACGTCGTCGTCCGCCGCAACGCCCGCAACATCGTCGACGATCTCGCGTGGAACGTCTCCGACGATCAGCGCTGGGTGATCCTGGGGCCGAACGGGGCGGGCAAGACGACGATCCTGCAGCTGGCATCCACGCTCATCCACCCGACCTCGGGTGACGTGACCATCCTCGATGAGCGGCTGGGCCGGACGGACGTCTTCGAGCTGCGTCCTCGCATCGGCTTCGCCTCTTCGGCGATGGCCAAGCGCGTGCCCCCGGAGGAGACGGTCCTCGACGTCGTGCTGACCGCGGCGTTCTCGGTGCTGGGCCGGTGGAACGAGTCCTACGAGGCCATCGACGAGCGTCGCGCCCGTCGAGTGCTGGCCAATTGGCGTCTCGAGCACCTGGCCGACCGCACGTTCGGCACGCTGTCGGACGGAGAGCAGAAGCGGGTCCAGATCGCGCGGGCCGTCATGACTGACCCGGAGCTGCTCCTCTTGGACGAGCCGACCGCCAGCCTCGACCTCGGTGCCCGCGAGGAGCTCCTGTCGCTTCTCAGCGGCTACGCCCAGGCGCCCTCGACGCCCGCGATGATCATGGTCACCCACCACGTCGAGGAGATCCCGGTCGGCTTCACCCACGTCCTCCTCCTGCGCGACGGCCGCGCGGTGGCCGCGGGGCCGATCGCCGAGGTGCTGACGGCCGAGAACCTCACCGAGACCTTCGGTGCGGAGATCGTGCTCACCGAGGCCGACGGCAGGTACGCCGCACGCGCGGCAGCGGGCGCGTACTGAGGCCGACTCCGCGGCGGCGTCGGCAGCCGCTGGGGGATGGTAGAATCTTCCTTTGGTGCGCTCGCACCACAGACTTCCACCCGCCGCTGGCAAAATCCAGGGCACCTTGTGAGGATCCGAATGAAGACTGACATCCACCCCGACTACCAGGCCGTCGTGTTCCGCGACCTCGGCTCCGGCGACACGTTCCTGACGCGCTCGACCGTGACCAGCGACAAGACGATCGAGCTCGACGGTGTCACGTACCCCGTCATCGACGTCGAGATCTCCTCGGCCTCGCACCCGTTCTACACGGGCAAGCAGCGCATCATGGACTCGGCCGGCCGCGTCGAGAAGTTCAACCAGCGCTTCAAGAACTTCGGTGGCTCCAGCAAGTAAGCAGCTCACCCACGAAGGCCCCGCTCCGGCGGGGCCTTCGTCGTTCTCGGGGTACGCATGGGGTTCGCCGTTTCCTCCCCAACCGGCAGCTTTGGGAGTTTCCACAGGAATTGCCGGTGACCGGGGATTTCTGGTGTGTCGATGTCAGAGGCCACGGGGACAATAGTGGGCATGACGCAGTACACGATGGTCACTCCCGGCGATCACACCGACGAGGTGGAGTCGTTGCTGTGCGCGCTCGCCGACACGTACCGCCGCCGGGCGGAGCTCCATGCGGAGGAGGCGGCCCTGCTGGCTGCCGCGGTCGATCTGGCGCGGGCGCAGGATGCGGTGTCCGGCCCGTCTGAGGTTCGGGACATCCCGCTTCGGTCGCTGGCGGCGCAGATCGGTGCGGCGTTGAAGGTGACTGACCGGACGGTGCAGCGGAAGATGTCGGATGCCACGCTGCTGGTCAGCCGGTTCCCGGCGACGTTCGCGGCGCTCGCGGTGGGGGAGATCTCACCCGGCCACGGGAGCGAGATCGTCGACGCGGGAACCCCGATCGCTGACGACGAGGTGCGGGTGGAGTACGAGGCGGCCGCGCTTGACATCGCGCGTCGTGAGACGGCGTCGCGGCTGCGTCCCGCCGTGCGGTTGCTGGCGGCGCGGCTCCACCCCGTCCCGCTGCGG